>ERZ808041.76-NODE-76-length-120488-cov-13.393743_pt1 | contig 120488 bp, 129 predicted proteins | sample MGYA00380192_ERZ808041 | MGnify/ENA primary metagenome ERZ808041 (study PRJEB31490, sample SAMN06133412) | mouse gut metagenome | isolation source: Z1_1 | host: mice | place: China: Chengdu | collected 2015-05 ...
GCCGAGAGCCTTATTGATGACCTTACCAATCTGCAGTCGGGTGAGCTTTCGCTGTTCCTGCGACTTGGTTCCTGTTCTCCCCGCAGAGCGTCCATCTCCTGCAATTTTCTGTCATAGCTCTCCTGACAGCTCTTTTCCTCAAAAAGGACTTCCCTGCCCTTTTCCACACGCCCCGTATACTCCGCCAAAAGCCTGGAATGGCTCTGAAACGCCTGTTCCTTCTGCGGGTCCTCCAGCAGCTCCTTTTTCAGAAACGCGAAATCGTCAAAGGGAATCTCTCCCAGCGACTCCTCCATCTGCGTAAGGCCGCTTTCGATCTCCTTCCACAGCAGTTCATTCTGCACCTTCTGCTTTTTCTGTCTGTTCTCAATCTCCCGGTACCGGTCCTCTTTTTCCTGTTCCTGCTTCCTCTTTTCGGCGCTTTCCCTCTCCGCCTCTTCCTTTTTGCCTGTCAGCTCTATCTCCTGGCGCTTCAGCTTTGCCGCGTCGCTGTCCTGCAAAGAGCCTTCCTCCTGTTTCAGAACCTCCTCTTCCCTCCTCAGCTCCTCATACTTTACCTTTTCTTCCTCCAGCCCCGCGCCGCTGTCCGCCTTCTCCCGGGCCAGCTCTTTCAGCCGTTTCTCCTGCTTTGCGCAGTCCCGGGCGCAATTTACGAAAAGCTGGGCCTTGTCATACAGCACGATCTGGTTATATTGATCAAATATTTTCTCAATCCGCTCCGCCGCCTGTATGCTCTCCTCCAGCGTATCCAGATTCGTCTTCTGGCTGTCCATATTTTCAATGGCTTCCGACATGGGACGCAGATCGTCCTCGGAGAGGGTCTGCAAAGACCTGCTCAGAATCTCGTTGATTATGGTGGGCTTGAAATCCTTGGAGAGCTTGGGGGTGCGAAGCTGAATCAGCAGATCCAGCATCTCCTGATATTCCTCCATGGTCTCAAAGCCGAACAGAAGCCGGTTCACACATGCCGCATACTCCCCCTGGGTCTCCATGATGCGCCCGCCTTCCCCCAGACGGTTTTTCAGCTCCTGCCGGGTACAGGTAATCCGGTTCTGCACATCCTTGTACAAAAAGAGATCCCTGCCGATCCGCCGCCCGTCCGTCACACAGAAATACCAGGTATCCAGCTTTTTGTTCTTTCGCGCCCGGATTCCCATACCGATGGAAACGTACTGCTCGCTGCCGGTACGTTTCAGCTCCATGTAGAGGTAGCCCGTACGCTCCTCCCGGTCATCCCCCTCCTCCAGAAGATAATTCTCCATCTTCCGGGCTCTTGATCCAAAGGGGTCCAGCCTCTCGGGGCGCATATTTCCGTCCAGAAGCAGGGGAATGAAGCTCTGCATGGTCACCGACTTGCCGGAACCGTTGGCTCCCCGCAGGAGCATCCTGCCGTCCAGGAACTCAAATTCCTGTTCGTCATAATACCAGAAGTCCAAAAGGCCGATTCTGTTGATCTGCCACTCGCTGTTATTCATATGTGGTCCCTCTTTCTTTCCGCTTTTGTGCCAAAGCAGACGCTCCGTCACCGGCCTTTCCCCTTTTACCGTCTTACATAGGAAACTGCCGCACAGGGTTTTCACGTCTCTGTAATAAAATTACGCCTCAAAATCCGCCGGATATTTCCCGATCACTCTGCCCAGTACCGGCCTGATCAGAACATCGTCCCTCCGCGCTTCCACCAGTTCCAGATTGATCAGATAGGAGGATATCTCCCGGAAAAACTCTTCCGTCACCATCTCCCGGTAGGTCTTGATAAATCCTTTTCCGAAACGCTCCTTGCACTCCTGCAACAGCCCCCGGAATGCTTCCCGGGATATCCGTATGTTTTCGTCCGTCCCCACCTCATACTCACCCCCGTCCACTTTCTCACGCAGCAGCAGTCCGCACAGGAGAACAATATCCGAGAGGGTGTTTTCCTCCGGGATGCAACGGCCCATATGGCTGTCCTCTCCCAGGATCAGGAAGGCGCTGCTGCGGTATACCTGCAATTCACAGGGAATCAGTCCCTCCAGTTCTCCCTGTATCATATTCCGGTAATTTCTCAGATAGGCGAAATCCTCCTCATTCTCCCGGGTGCGGTAGATCCCCATGGTCATAAGCAGGCTCCGGTAGATCCGCTGTCTTCTCACGATTCCCCGGTCCTCGTCCACATCGATCCAATCCGCCTTCATAAAATCCGCATAGCTGGAGTAATCCATGATATTCTGGGTAAAATTGCGCATAAAAAAGCGGGAGACTCCCGTGTTCTCATACAGCACCTCGCCGCTGTAATCCCTGGCAAAGCCTTCCTCGCTGCCGTCGTCCACGTTCAGGATTCCCACTGTCACACAGTATTTCATCACTTTTATCAGATGCCGCCTATAACAGTAAACCGTCCAGTCGATCTGTTCTTTCTCATACTGCCCCTGCACATACTCCGTGAGTTCCGACAGCACAAACTGCTCCTGGGCCTCCTTGTCTTCCAGAAACATCAGGATCAGGCAGAAAAAGGCGTATTCCACGGGCTCGGTAAAATCCGGGATGCCCATCCAGCGCTCGGGCCTGGCGGGGACCTTCTCCACCTTCACCAGGTAGGGGTTTACGATGACCTGATACCCCAGCTTCTCCGTGAGAAATTTTTTGACAGTTCCCACCTCGTCCTTCATTCTGTAATACAGTTCCTTGTCCCTGGCCTTCAGAATCCACCGTCTGCCAAGAAGAATTTCCAATGTGTTCATTCTGTTTATGTTCCTTATTTAAATTTGCACAAGAAATAATTTCTTCAAAATATCTATTGTAAATCCTTTTCCCAATATATGAACTTTCTTTATTCGCATATCTGTTTTTCAATCTTCATTCTCATTCCTTTGCCATTGTATCCATATGGTACTCCCTCAAAGCCACAACTCTCATAAAATCTCTCCATACCGCTGATTGATATCAAATTAATGGTACTATATTCTCCAGGCATGGTTTCGTTTTTTACATCCTCTATTATTGAATTTACAAGTTTTTTTCCTATTCCCTGTTTTTGATATGTTGAACTGACTACTACGTCAACTAAAAGATAGGACATACCATCCCCAATGGCTCTGGCCATACCTACTGTTTTATTATCGAATGTTGCTTTTTTTATAATTGTACTATTCCTTATAGCTTTTTCAACAATAAGCGGATTTTTTATATCCCAGCCTACTTCTATCCTTAATTTGTTATATTCATCAGCGTTTAAATTATCGTGTATTTCAATCATCATTTTCAACGCTCCTCTACAGATACCAATTTGTATATTTATTGACACTGTAAAAAGATTTGATATCCCGGATTACTGATAGTATACCATACCTTCTTCTTTTTTTCTATTATATTTCATACTTGCGCCAAACAGTTACTGTAAAATAATCCTTGGTAAATTCATCAATCAAATACGATGATATACGCAGGCATGCGAAAAGTGCCGTCCGTGCATTGCAGTGTGCAGGTTTTCCCTTCGTCCTCCAAAATGACGGAAAACGCCTGGCCGTCCTCGGTCTTTCCGCGGTGCGCCTTATTCTCCAGCCCCTTGGAGAGCCAGGTCAGAAAGATCTCTCTGACCCGGGGCTCGATCCGGGGCAGAGACGCGAATTCCAGCCTTCCGTCCCGGATATAGCTTTTCAGCAGAATCCTCTCTTCCTCCAGCCGGCGCACCATAGCCTGACGCACTGCCTCTTTCTCTCTGGACCTGTCCTCTATGCCGGAGCGCCTGGTCTTTTCCCGATACCCCCGGACGCGGGGCTGAACAAGAATTTCCCAAGGTTTTTCGTCAAAGATACCGCTGTTGATGCTGTCCGTCTGTCTCGGGAAGTCCCCCTTTATGTGCAGCGGCTTCTCCATGCCGAAAGCCATCGCCGCCAGCTTATGGGCCTCGTCAATATCGCTGCATCCGGCAAACATCCCCGCGAGCTTCCGATATTCCTCCCGGCGGTTGGCTCCACTGTTATTCTGTTCGCTGAGACGATTGGCATAGCGGGTGATCTTCCGGATCACTTCATTGGTTGTGTCAAAGACCCGCATGGCCTCAGACTCCGCCCCGTCAGCTCCCATGAACCATTTCCGGATATTTTCCCATCTTCCTTTCATTCTCTCATAAATCATCTGTTCGTCCACAGTGGCTTCGATTCTGGGGATGGACAACTCATACGCGGTTACCTGATCCAGCACATATTTCACCGTCTCCGGCTGTACTTCCCGAAGAATCTGTTCGATGGCGGTTACATTTACCTGGAGACTTTTTACAAACGAGCGGAGATATTCCGTGAGGCGGTCCTTATACACCAGAAATTCCCTGGTCTTCATCATCTCCTCGGCCTTTACGCTGCTGAGTTCCCGCATATAATCCTGATAATTCTGATTTAAACGGATAAAATCACTGTTCAGGTCACTCCACCACCCATAGATCTGCTCCGCATCCTTTCCGGGCATCTCCCCGGTTTTTCCCAGGGCGATACGCAGTCTCTCCAGAAGAGTGGGTTCCAGCGACGCTCCCTCTATAAACAAATTTTCCAGCCGGATTACCATACGTTCAATTTCGACCGTTGTCTCCGTAAGCTGGAAGCGGAATTTTTTATTCTTAAATTCTTCTATGGTGGACACTCTTTTCGTATCCTGAAGAGTAGCCAGGTTTCCCCAGGCCGTCAGCGTCTCCAGATCCTGCTGGCATTGCTCCATGGTGTAGTCCGCAAAGTAGGGGTCCTCCGTCAGTTCCTCGTAGACCTCCTCCTGGTACATCCAATATTTCAGTTTCTCATAATTCAGATAGAACAGGCGGGCGATGGACCGGTATCTGTCCGTGTTCTCCACATCCAGATACTTGGCCTCACGCACAGGTTTTACTAATTTTTCGTTGATCTTCATTGCGTCAGCCTCTTATACCAAAAACGCTCCTGTCCATATACTTCGTTCCTTCTTCACCCTCCCGCACCAGAGCAGTCCGGTTATACATTGGAGTTCCGATATTCCCAGAGCAGTTTATTCCATTGATTTTTATTGTATATTTCGTCTGTTTATTTGTCAATTATTTTATTTTCCTGTTCCGCTTGTCAACTTCCTGCTGACCTGTCTTTTTATCAATCACCGGTATCTTCTCGCCGTTTTCGTCAAGGTCATAAATCTTCTTTTGTTTTGCTCCCCATTCCCCGTTTTCAGTGATAGGGCGCATAGTGAGTAAAACATGGATATGGAGATTGCGCTGTCCTTTATCGTTCTCGCTGTCATGGATTGCCCAGTCAGCGCACATACCTTTATCAACAAAATTCCTCTGAACGTAATCCCTCACGACTTCCTCTGCAAGTTCATAACTCCATTCGTTGGGGAGTGACGCTTTTAACATTCTCGCAAGCTGTGATTTCTGTCCTTTTTCGGACAGTTCAACAGCGTTCCATAAAGTGGCTCGGTCTGCATATTCTTTAGGTGCATTGAGTGGGAGAGTGATTTCGCTGTGGACTAAATCTTCATGGTATTTCGGGCGGTAGGTCTGCCCGTCATATTCGCTGACAAGAATACTCCTGCTGATGTAGGACGCTTTTTCAACTGCCGACTGCCCCTTGCTCCGCTTAACTATGGAGAAACGTGTGCTTGCCTGTTTCGTGACATTACCCATACGCAACACCTACATTCTGCCGATAAGGTAGTGGGGCGCACTCATAGACTTTGTGGGCAGATAAAAGCCGCACTTTGGCTTTTGTCTGAACGCAAAGTTCACTAAAGGGTAGCAAGCGCAGCTTGCGAAGGGGAATTGTCGTTTCCCCTTTTGGCTGTCGCAAGACAGACAACGCCCTCCGCAGGAGTCCATGCAAGTGAAACTTGCCCCTCGGAGAGCGCACATACCACCTCCGGTGGTATATCTGTGCGCACCCTGTAAACAGGGTGGATACGTTACCTCGGCTTTCCAGTTCCGTTGCCCTCGTCATTCCGTACCGCCCTCGCTTTCATTTTCGGCATTGGGGAGAGTGGATTGTGGGGGAGTGCTTTCTTTGCTTTCCGCTTTGATTTTAGAGATAATCTGCTGACACTCCCTTGTCTGCAAGGCAACCGATAAGATACGGTTTAACTCGCCCTCGTCATAGCGGTAGCAGTCGGGGAAATACTTCACGATAATACCGCCCATGATATACTTGTGGTGGTTCTCGGCTTTGCGTTTCTTCTCGTTCTGCTTTTTCTTTTCGTTGGCTACACGCTGTTTTGCCTGTTCCAATGCCTGCAATGCCTTTTCTAAGTTTCTGCTTGCGTCATTTTTGCTTTCAATCATTTCTGATACCTCATTCTTTCTGTGCTGTGTTGATAGTTTCTGAAAATAAAAAAGGTAGCAGATTGTCTGTTAAGATAATCGCTACCTAAAGGTAAACAATATTCAGTTTTCATATTATTTTTTGTACTAATTTCCCCGATAAACTGGAATTTATAGCGCATTCCAAATTACAAAAAATATAAGTATATTTCCCCACGCATTTCCGAATCTCTGTCGAATTATTAAAGAGCCATACATAAGTATAAATGTCGTTAGAGCTTCAAATAAAGTTATTACATCAAGTCCAATCATTCCATGAATAGCAATAGATATTATTGCACATATAAAAGCTCCAATATTCCAAATACCATTGGGTCTATAAATCAAATTTATTTTATCGGATAAAACTACATAAAAAAGCCCTTCCCCTAATCCCCATATCAAAGCTATAACAAAATAACCTATTATGTTGAATGGAATAGCAGCATTTAAAATATCATTTGTCAAAAACATTCCTTGAAATGGCAGAAAACCATGAATATCGTTTGTGACAAAAAGGAAAATGACCGTTGGAATGGATACAAATAGGCAACCAATAAGTGACTGCAAAATATTCTTTCGAACCAGACCATATTTTGTAAGTTTTTCTTTGTTTTTTAACAAAACAATAAGTATACCCATGCAAGACATTCCAAACTGAATAAAAAAAACCGGTAAAAATCTTAATATTAAAGGATGCGATAAATCTTTACCGTAATTCATAATCCGTCCGCCAAAAGTAATATACAATATTGCTGATATAAGACTAATAGCTAATATTATCAAAATATCTTTTTTTGTATCTTTTAAAGATTCCTTCATACATTTCCACCTCTTTAAATTCCGATTTTTTGAATTGTTCAACATCATTATCCTACCACAAATACACACACAATTCCATAAAATTCTGCTTAATCTTCTTTTGCTTTATTATTTGCAATCATCATCTGCCTTGCCCGTTCTCTCTGCTCTTTGCTGATTGTCCTCGGCTTACGGTAATTGACAAATGATTTCGGAAAGGAATAGGTCTTAGATACTTCGTCCTGCCTTGTCAACTTGTATGTGTCGGGAAAATCGGCAACAAGCGTATCAAGTTTCCGCATGACCGTCTTATCCCTTGTGTAGACAGTGGCGGTCTGTTCTCCTGCATTGTAGTTTACAATCGTTTCCTGCTCGTATCGTGAAAGTTTCATAGTGCCATATCCCCCTTTCCTTTGCTGTGGGTTCTGTGCTTATTTCCCTCGGCAACTGTCGGCTGTTTTGCCTGTTCCTTTGCTTTGGCTAACCTTGTCTTTATGGATTGGTCACGCTCGGTCAGTTTCCGTCTTTTGGTGGTGGCGGTCAGTTCCGCACACGTTTTTTCTGACAGGGCATTTAATTTTTTCAAGGTGGTACTTACTATCTGCTTTGTGTTATCGTCTTTTATCTGTGGAAGAATAGCGGAAAGACTGGCGCACGTTTCCGCTTTGCTCTGCTCCCCAAACTGATAGATTAAGTTGATTTCATCAGCGTTAAAAGGTATCTGAAAATTTGCGCCCTCACATAAACGCTCCACGCCCACGCACTTAGGGAGATTTCTTGTCAGTTCGTAATTATCCCTCGCTGTGATTGTTCCATGATTGTCGGTCTGCCTTACCTCAACTTCACACTGGCTTTTCTGCTCCAACACAAGCCACTGGTATTTATCGTTTTCTTTGGTAAATACAGTCTGATGCGCATTGAAGTGTGTCTTGCTACGGATATATTTGTCGGCGGTACTGTAATAGTCCAAAATCTGTTGTTCCTGCTTTTTATTCATGGTCTTTGCCCTCCTGTGATATGAATTGATTGATATGATTGATTAGTTTCGGTGCTTATATATGATTTTTTCTCGTTACTTGTTGGGAGTTTGGATTGTGGAATATCATTGTTGGGTATCTCTCCGCTTGTGGGAATAGGAGTTCATTTCATACGGTAATTACCACATGAAAAAAGACTATAACTGTTACTGTCATAGCCTTTTAAGGATTGAGGAAGTCCCTTTTTTATTTGTATTTGTTTGTCGCCCCTCTGCACTATCCAACATCCGGCGGGAGTACGGCATTTCCTGCATGCACTAGCGCGAGGCGCCCTTGATGTGTATGCTTCCGCTCTCGCAATAAACAACAACGCTGTCTGTCCCTGCCACAGATGCATGGTAATGCTCTCCCTCGTCGGCACGGTCCACTCTTACATCGCCAAAGTCCGTCTCCAGTTCGAAATTATAATTTTCTACAGATTCCGGGAGTGTCAGCTTAACGTCTCCGAATTCGGATTCTACGGTAAGTGTATTTATTTTCGTCCAGTCGATTTCACAGGCGCCGCTCTCTAAGGTAAAGTTTCCCGTCGTCGCAGCGACCTCCTTACCGTCCACATCGCCAAAGTCACAATTCACGATCAGGCTGTCCGTCTCATACTGCTCGAGTGTAATACCGCCGCTCTCCGATCTCATATCGGACGCTCCACCGACGATCACATTTTCCAGAATAACGTCTCCAAATTCCTGACCAACGGTAAGCTCTCCGGTCTGCATTCTTTCTGCTTTGAGTCTTCCCGACTCCATGGTAACGTTTACGCTTTTGGTGCTCTCTACATTCTCCATATTCACGTCGCCAAACTCATTGCAGATGGTAAGCGTCTCTCCTGCAAAACCGGTCAGCTCCAGCTTCCCGCCTCCCGCCAGAAGCGTCGTCTCAGTCCCCTTCATATCAGACAGGCTCATATCGCCGAAGTCCGCATCCAGTTCCAGCTTATCCGCCTTTATGCCGCTGCATTCCACTTCGCCAAAATCTGCATATACCTTCACAGTGGTAAACTCTGTCTCCTCTGGCACATACACTTTTATATACTCATCTTTCTGACCGCCGGGCAGTACGCTGCTGCCCCCGATTCCCCAGAACACCCACTGATCGTAATACCGCGCAATATCTGTCTCCTTTGCTACCAGACATCCGTTCACAACCTCCGGTATAAAGTCGTATCTGCTGTCCACGCAGTATTCAATTCCATAATGGTCGGATGGAATAATGCTCACATTTCCGTATTCCATTGCAATATCCATGCTGTGAAATGCTTCCAGATTTTCCGTTTCCTCCACATAGGTGATAACCTTCCCACCATCGTGCATCAGGTTCGGAGAGTTGACGCGGACGCCTGCCGTTCCAAGACCAATGCCCCATACTCTTCCGCCCATGAGATAGCCTGCACAGGAAAGTAGAATTCCTACACCAATCATTCCTGCACATACAAGCACAAATTTATTACCTGCTTTCATGCCTTTCACCTCCCTTTGCTGCCGCTTTTCCGAACAGCTTCACAATCCCGCTTAAAAATGTTTTTCCAAGAAGCCAGAAGAGATACCCCAAAAGTAATCCGACTCCGATTCCCAGCAGCCCGTTTCCAATGCACACCAATGCCACCGGAATGCTGTCCGTAATGACAGAAAGTCCGCCGAAGATACTTACCGGCCCTGAAAGTACCACCGCAAATATCACCGCGATCACCATCAAAAATACCGTCAAAAACACGAGTGCCAAAAACAGCGCCAGCACGACCCAGAAGATTGTCAGCGGAAGTGCCGCCGGAAGCGCAAACACGGCAAGGATTCCTACCCAGACCGCATTTGCTCCTTTCTTGACTGACTTTACCGGCTGCTTCGCATTCTCGATTGCAAACTCCCGGATCAGCGTATTTGCCGCTTCCTCCGGCGTTCCCAGATCCGCAATCGCCTGCTGCTCATTTTCTTCTCCCGCATCCGCAAAATATTCCTCATAGTACTCAACCGCCCGGCAGAATTCTTCCTGTGGGAGACGTTTGAGCCGTGTCTTAAGTTCTTTCATGTATTGTTCCTTATTCATAACCAACTTCCTCTCCTTTCACAATCTTTGTAATGGCGGTCGTGTAATTCTCCCACTCCTGCATCAGCATGTGATAATATGCCGCTCCTGTCTCCGTCATCTGGTAATATTTGCGGTTCCGTCCCTGGTACTGTTGGTCGTACACTCTGACATAGCCGTTTCCCGCCAGCCGTTTCAGCACCGGGTACAGCGCCGAGTCCTTCAAGTCCGACACCGCCTTGAGCTGCTGGCTGATCTCATAGCCGTAGCTGTCTCCCCTTGCGATCACTGACAGGACGAGAAACTCTGTCAATGGTGGGTTTAACGGATAAAGCATGTAATGTTCCTCCCTTCTTTTTCTGAATGTCTTTCTGTATCAGCAGAGCCGCAGCAACAACATGCTGATATAATTTGTGTATGTATATATATTTTTTTCTTATATTATATTTTGTATAATATATATTGTCAACATATATATTTAAATTAGTTAGTATAGACATCTGCTGCATAGATGTGCATACAAAAAACAGCTCACTTTCATTTCTGAAAATAAGCTGCTCCTTATACGAATCAATTTCAAGCCGAACGTATTCCAATGAATTTTGCCTGCATTTGCAAACTTTTTTCCTAAATCACATAAAAGCTTACATACTCCCCAGCAGACCCCCAATGCCGTCCCGCTCAAAGATTTCTTTATAATATCCGATCTCGTCAGCAATCAGACCGTCGATCACGCGCATTCCGAGCACCTCAACAGGAGCCTTATCGTCCGTGAAAATCCGCGAACCACCTTCGTATGCCGCGAGCGAACCACCAACCGTCTGCATCAGCCCGGCAAGCTCCTCCGCTTCGGCGGCGTCCGTTCCGGCGATCCGCGCCGCGTCCGCCTGCTCCGTAAGACGCTCTGCTATCGCCGGATTATCCGACGCGAACAGCTCGCGGTTCGTCGCCGAACGCACATCTACCGTATACACGCAGTTAAATACCGTCGAAATCGTATCCGCCAGATAAGTGTTGATGCCGTCTGCACTCCCGTCCGCCGAAGTCATGTCCGACTTCATATTCATATTGACGACCATCACACCATCGTCCTTTAAGTGCTCCTTCACCAGAGTGAAAAATTCCACCGAGGACATCTGAAACGGAATCGTAATATCCTGATACGCATCCACCATGATGACGTCGTATTTCTTATCCACCGCCTGTAAGTACGCCCTTCCGTCATAAGTCGTCACCTCCACGGACTCCGGCAGTTCAAAGTAAGTGTGCGCCAGATCGGTGATCTTCTGATCGATCTCCACACCCTCCACCGTCACATTGTCAAAATACTTCATGCACTGCTTCGCGTATGTTCCGGTTCCCATTCCGAGCACCAGAATGTCCGCCTCTTCCTTTTCCGGTACGCCGGCCATGAACGGCGCCGCCAACGCATAGTCATAATACATGCCGGTCAGTGAATCGTCCTTCATCATAATCGACTGAACACCGAACAAGACGTTTGTGGATAAAATCACGCTGTGCGCCGTCTCCTTCACCTGCAGATAATTATAAATGGATTCTCCCTCGTAGGCGAGATCGTCCTCCCAGAATGCAAAGCTGCCGGAATGCCCGAAAATACTGCACAGGATAAACAGAACCATCGCTAGCGCGCACGCCCGCTTTCCACCTCTTTTGCTGATAAAATATACCAGGCTAAGAAGCAGCAGAATTCCCGAGAAAATCAAAAACGTGATCGCCGTACCGACTGCGGGAATCGTGACGAACGTCGGCAGGAAAGTTCCCAGGATGCTCCCGATCGTATTGAACGCGCCGAGTGTTCCCACCGTCTTTCCGTTATCATCCAGACTGTCCACCGTATATTTCACGAGCGACGGCGTGACCGTCCCGAGCAAGAACAGCGGATACACGAAAATCAGCATACCCGCAAAAAATGCCGCAAGAATCAGGAAATTGTTGCTCACCGTAAAGACCAGAAGCGCCGATACACCAAGGATGATATACTTTCCCGCGACCGGGATCGCCGCGATCCAGACTGCCGCAATCAAAAGCCTGCGGTAGAGCGTATCCGGGTTGGGATGCTTGTCCGCGCTCCTGCCGCCATAAATATTTCCAAGTGCCATTGCGATCATGATCGTTCCGATAATAATCGTCCAGACAATCTGTGACGATGAAAAATACGGCGCCAGCAGACGGCTTGCACCGAGTTCTACCGCCATCACCGACATTCCTGAAAAAAATTCTGTCATATACAGGTAATACTTATTCCTTAGTATACTTTCTGTTCTCATCTTAACCTCCATCTAATAAGAGCGGATTCCTTATTCTCCGCTAACAAACCGCTAATTTTCTTCGGCATGTACTACAGAAAAATTAAGAAATCCGCTCCAAGTCCACGTCTGTCCCGCTGCCTGCTATACTTGATTATAGCACAAGTAACAGAAAGGAGATATACCTATGGGCACCGCAGAATATATATTTGCTGTTGTCGGCATCCTGATTATCATCGGAGGATTTGCTTACGGCATCTACGACTCCTATTTCCAGAACAAGGATGCATCCTCGCAGAAACCGGACAGCAAATGGCACTGACTAGCCGACGGAAGCCGTCTGGCTCTCCAACATGCGGTAGCCGACTCTCGGAATCGTAATAATATACATCGGATTCATCGGAACCGCTTCGATCTTCTTGCGGATATTTGTCATATTTACCCTTAAGATCCGGCTGCCGCTGCTGGCATATGGTCCCCATATTTTTTCAAGAAGCATCTGATACGTCACCACTGCGCCCGAATTTAATGCAAGGCACTCTAAGATCCGATACTCTACCGGAGAAAAATGGACCTCTTCGCCCGCCAGAATCACCTGCCGCTTGGAAAAATCAATTTTCAGATCGCCGGCTTCGTAATACATGCCCTGTCCGCTCGGAATCCGCCTTCTTAACGCTGTGTGGATACGCGCCGCAAGCTCCTTTTCGTGGAACGGTTTCACGACATAATCGTCCGCTCCCGCATAGAGCGCATTCACTTTGTCCGTACAGCTATTCTGCTCTGAAACTACGATAATCGGGCAGTCCGTCCACTCCCTGATCCACCGGATCATCTCCACACCGTCCATATCCGAAAGCTGAACGTCCATCAGTATCAGATCAGGACAAATGCTGGTACTCATCTCCATTCCCTGACGAGCACTCCTTGAGGTATATACCTTATAGTTCTCCCTCTGCAAGACTCTCCTGAGAAGATAAAAAGTGCTCTCATCCTCATCAACCAGCAAAACCTTCACTCTATCACTTATTCTGTTTTTTTCCATATAATAACGCCTCCTGTTAATTACATTAGCTTCGTATGTAACATTCCAGAAATGGCGCATCCTTCTTTCCGTCTACCAGATGTATATAATAGATATTCTCCCACAGATCGATCATGCGGCAGCCATATCGTCTCATCAGAATCCCGCAGATCAAATGCACGAGCCAAACGAGTACCAGCATTTCAGCCAGAAAACGCCCGATCAAAATGCGCAGCGTCTGCTGTTCTCTTGCGGTAACTTCATCCAGAGCGGTTCGGACTGCAGTGATACTGTCCGGGCATGCGTCCGCTCTGCCGGGCATGCCTAAAAGCAGCATGGCATCAGAAATTTCTCTGTCCGCCGCCTTCTGTACACCCGCGGAGGTCCGTTCCGTGCAAATATTCTCTGTTGTCTGCCTAGGCGCTGCGGCGTATCCTTCCACGCCCGACGCCATATACAAAAAAGTCAGCAGGACAATTGCTGCCATCATGCAAAGCAGGTACTTGTGTTTTCCAATTTTTATCATTTGTCCCACCATCCCTTCTTTATAATGTATGATTCTAACATATATTTCCGGAAATTCAAAATAAAAAAAGACTCCTGCCGCAATTATCTGATAGTAAACTGCAACAAAAGTCTCGCTGTTTCGTTACGCACCGGATTTCATTCTCTGAAATCGTATTGACGGCGTCGTACACATCTAAAAGATGCCAACTACTCCCTTTTTCTTAATATAGCAAACCTTTCCGCAAAAAATCAACTATTTTCCAAAACTTTAACAACTTCTTAGCGCTTCTTATGTAATATCCCCGTTCTTTACGGGAATACTAAAAAGATGAAGCACATCAACAGAAAGGAGCAATCTATGAAAGCAAAAGTAATTGAGGGCTGCATTAGCTGCGGTCTTTGTGTCAACACATGTCCCGAGGTATTCCAATTCAACGCAGAAAATGTGTCCGAGGTCATAAAACAGCCGGACGAAGCGCAGGAAACGGCTGTCAGCGAAGCAGCAGACGAGTGCCCTGTCAGCGTCATTGTCGTAGAAGACTAATCATTCGTTGAAATATGAACATGTCAACACACTGACAACAGGCGGCTGTCCTTCTTGCCGCGACACAAAAAAGCGGCTCCGGATTAACGTACATTTACGTTGATCCGGAACCGCCTTTTTATATAATTAAGAAATTCTCCCGTTAATGTTTCCGCCTGTTCTTAAGGATAGCTGCGTTCTCCTCCACTTTCGTCTTATTCAGCGGATAGACGAACCAGAGCATAACCGCTACCACGAAAAACCCGATTGCCGGAACAATTGTCGCCGTCGCATACAGTCCGTTTAAGACTGCTCCCGTCTGCACGGCAGCCGCCGATTCATAGCCTATAACCTCAAGCGCCCATCCGCCGACGCCTCCTGCCAGCGCCTGTCCTACTTTTCTCGCGAAAGAATAGACTGCGTAGACCGTTCCGTCCTCCCGGTGCCCGGTCACAACTTCCTGATCGTCAATTACATCCGTAATATTTGCCCAGATTACCGTATTAAAAAATCCCAACCCGAGATAGCCGATAATCGACAATCCCAGGAACAGCCACATATTCCTAAGGTGCAAAAAATACATCAAAGTAAAAACAACGCCGGAAAGCAGCATCCCCGCCACGGACGCTTCCTTCTTGCCGAAACGTCTCGAAATCGGCACTCCAAGCGGCGCTACAACAACCAGCATCAGCGCTGTGGACAAAAGTGTGAAAATCGAAATTCCTCCCGCATTCCCAAAATAGTCCGGGTAAATATAGTTATTCATCGTAGTAATCAAAAGCTGCGAGAGCAACAGGAAAATGGCTGCGCTGATAATTCCGAGCAGCGCACGGCTTTTAAATATGGCCGTAAAAGTCGCCGCCAGCGTAACATCTTTCGCATCCACATCCTCTTCCACCGCCACACGCTCCGTCGTCAGGCGGTAACAGACAATGTAGCAGATTACGGCGCACACGGAAAACACACCCGCTACAATCGTAAACGTTGCCCCGCCCCGCACAACCTGATTGCCGTTCGCGTCTTTGGTATATAGAAATAACGGCGTCACGACACCGATGACCAGACCCGCAAGCGTCGCCCCGATCGACCGGAACGTAGAGAGCGCCGTCCTTTCATCCGATTCCGCTGTAATTGCAGAAGCCATCGACCCGTAAGGAATGTTGATCGACGTATAGAAAACGCTGCCCCACAGAAGATACGTCACATACATATATATGATCTTCCACGTCATCGACGCACCCGTCATTGCCGTCTGATACATCAAAAAACTTGACAGTGCTACCGGACCGCACATCCTCCGCAGCCAGCAACGGAACTTCCCATCCGGCGCAGGCGGCATCCTATCCACGATACGCCCCATCGTCACATCCGTGAACGCGTCCACGAAGCGCGCAACCAAAAAAAGTGTTCCCACCATACCTCCGCTGATTCCAAGCACTTTCGTATAGAACACCATCAAAAAGGAACTCGCAAAAATAAATGTGAAATCATTGCCAAAGTCCCCAAACATGTAACCAATCTTGTCCCGCATACCAAACGGGGCATTCGCATTATTATTTGTACGCATAAGAATCCTCCATACCTACCTCCATGATGCCGCCGCGCGGCATCACTACTGGCGATGTCCGTGGTAGTATGACCGGATTATGCTTTTCTTATACCTTTTTTACGCCTCTTTTCTGCTCGTACATACGCGTATCTGCAATCTTAAGCAATTCCTCAACCTCGCAGACACCGTTCTCTCCATACTGCACGCAGCCGACGCTGACTGCCAGTTTCCACGGGCGCTCTTCGTTCCATTCAAGGTCCGCTACGCCTTCCTTAAACTCCGAAATCTTCTCACTGACCTCGTCGCTCTCTTTTCCCTTTATAATAACTACAAACTCGTCCCCGCCATAGCGCGCAAGAAACGCACTTAGATTTCCAAACGTCTTTTTAAGCTGTTCCGCAACCAATTTTAAAACCGCATCCCCCACGATATGACCGTAGGTGTCATTCACCTTTTTGAACTTATCCACGTCCATCAGGATAAAATGAAAATTCTCCCCTTCCATGCCGCGCTCCTGCAGACTCTTTAAGTACTGGTCAAGCCGCCTTCTGTTGTTAAGCCCGGTCAAGCCGTCCTGCGTGACCTGATCCTTTTGAATATTAAGGTAGACCGTCAAAAGCGCGATTACAACAAACGCCCAGAATAAATCAATTCCCGGATAGAATCTCTGCAAAAGAAACGCGCCTGCCGGAAACAAAATGGAAACCGCAAGACAACGGCATTCCCTTTTCTTCTCCTGCACTGTCTCCTTAAAATAACACCCCAGCGCCAACACACAAGCCACAACCAGATATCCCCCTGCCACCGCTACATACAACGCAAAAAAAGGACCCGCTTTGATATAGTTCTGCGCATCTACATAGAACACTCCTTGCGTAAACAGATTTAGTAAATACAACACCCCTGCGCACAACACCGGAACCGCCGGGACAAGCACGCGCTTCCCTAATTGTCCGTCACCGTTCTTCACCACATCGTAGACGTAAAGAAACCATAGAAATGCCGCGAACTCAATAATAAAAAATACAACCAGACCGCACGCTCCAAGAAGCGGGCGTATGAAAAAGCCTGGTTTACCTTCAAAACAGAAAACAAGTGAGTTTACACCAAGAAGAACCGCAATTAACAGCATGATAAAGCGAAGCGCTCTGTTTCTCCATACATAAGAGAGCATACGCTCCGTATTAACCCACATCATGATCATTGCGGTCATCGGTATGAGATTCATCTGCAGATATATCACTGATTTCACCCGTATTGCCTCCTTGCAAGAATATCTACGCCCGTAGCTTTTTCTTGCTTTCCTTCTCCTTATACATCCGCTTATCCGCTTCCTTAATCAGATTTTCCGCCCGTCTGCCCGCCTCATGCCAGAACGCATAACCGACGCTCAAGGAGAGCACGTAGGGCTTCTTCCGGCTCACATTTGCTCTCTCCACTTCAGCCTGAAGCTTCTCGATTATCGCGCCGACTTCCTTCTCGTCGTACCAGTCTCCGATGATTACAAATTCATCTCCGCCATAACGCGCAAGAAGCGCCCTGTCTTTTCCAAAGACACGGCGCAATATATCTGCCGTTTCCCAAAGCGCCTCATCTCCTACTGCATGCCCCAGGCGATCATTGATGCGCTTAAAATCATCCACATCGATCATCAAAAGCCCCCACTCATGCTCCGGGCAAAACTCAATTTTCTTCGCAAGCTGCGCATCGAATTCCCTGCGGTTATTAAGCCCCGTAAGACCATCCGTTGTAATCTGATGGTTCTGTGTATTAATATAAATAAAGAGAATCGCCAGTGCAGTCGCCGGTCCGGTCGTCCACCAGTCGTTCGCAAAATGCTGAATCGTGATGCCTGCCAGGGCGAATATGCCATATCCTAACATATACGTGACTTCCCTGCGCCCTTCCTTCGTCGCCTCATGAGAATACGCGGCGACCGCAACTGCCAGACTCACAACCAGAAGCGCGATGCCGATCATATTCGGAAGCGACGCAAACTTTCCCGCTCTATAATAGCCCGCCCGGGAAATGAAGAAAACCTTGTGTGTCCACGGCGTTACAAGCAGCAGAACCAGCAACAGCAACATTGTACCTAACGCCGCATGGCGCACGGCTTTCAGATATGGCCCTGGATTTCTGACCCCAAGCTTCTGGCACACATACATAAGCCATAGAAACGGAACCGCCGCCACAAGAAGCATATGAAGGATATGAAATATATACTGACCGCCTACCGGTATTCTATGCAGACCGTACATCCCATAGCGCAGAACATCCGCCACCATCAACGCGATAGCCGCCAGCGTCAGTATGCTGAACAGACGGTTTCCGGAAGTCCGGTCCGCCCGCTTGTGATTGTTAACATAAATTGTGAGAAGCATCGCAATCGGAAATAAATTAATGCTCAGATGTGTTATTAGTCCCATCTTGCTTCCTCCTCACTTTTTGCTTCATTATAGCATTTTACACGCCATCTGTCGATATTTTTCGTACTGTTTCGTAGTTATTTACTGGTATTTTCTGCGGAACTGTACCGGGGTCATCTCATACGCCTTCCGAAACAGGCGGTTGAAATGCTCCACATTCTCATAGCCCACATAAGCGGCGATCGATTCCACCGTCTGATTCGTCTCCTTTAACATGGTACGCGCCTTCTTCATCCGCGCCTTCTTCACGGCGTCCTGGAACGTCATGCCCGACTTTTCCTTGATGTACTTGGACAGATACGGCTTCGACAGATTAAAGTTGTCTGCCAGCACGTCTAACGTCACATCCGCATAGTGGTTCTGAATATAATTCATGATATCGACAATTCGCTCCTCGCGTCCCTCGACGATATTCTCGCTTTTTACCATCTTGTTGGCTGCGGATACAAGTGCCGCGATCGAACTCTTAATAATATCCTCGTCGATGCCGACGCCCCAGTATTTCTTCCCCTTTGCAAGAATCTCCACATACGCCGCCGCCTTGGAGGACGAACCTTCCGAAATCGCATGCTCCTGATACGTCGCAAGCTCGTAGCTCACGCCGAAATACATCTTGATTGCATTGCTGACCGCGTCAAGACGTCCGTTTCCGGTCGTCTCGATCATACGGCTCTCCTTGTTCTGCTCGATCATCACCTTTGCCGTAATTCCGTCTTTCTGCTCGAAATGGCAGTCAGGAATCCGGAAAATATCACAGATATTGATATAATTCTCCTCGAAAATACGGTAGATCGCATCTGGCGAAAGTTCCTCGTGACGGCGGTCTGATACGCCCTTCACCAGATATCCGACTTCCTCCTTCATCTTATCCGGCAGCGCCATACCGAAATTCTGCTTTAAGACGAATGCAACGCCGCCCTTTCCCGACTGGCTGTTGATGCGGATAACGTCCGACTCGTATTCTCTTCCGACGTCCTTCGGGTCGACCGGCAGATACGGCACATCCCAACGCTCTCCGCTCTTTCCGGCTTCTCTCCATGCCATCCCCTTCGAAATCGCATCCTGATGGGAACCGGAGAACGCCGTGAACACCAGATCGCCCGCATAAGGCGTGCGCTCATAGACTTTCATCCCCGTAAAGCGCTCGTATTTCTCGCGGATCGGGTTGATATTGGAAAAATCAAGCTTCGGATCGACACCGTGGCAGACCATATTCATCGCGACCGTCACGATATCTACGTTTCCGGTACGCTCGCCGTTTCCAAAAAGTGTTCCCTCCACGCGGTCCGCGCCTGCAAGGATTCCGAACTCCGCGTCACTGATGCCGCATCCTCTGTCGTTGTGCGGATGGACGCTCAAAATAACATTGTCACGGTATTTCAGATGCTTGTGTATATACTCGATCTGACAAGCGAACACATGCGGCATCGCGATCTGAACGGTCGTCGGGATATTGATGATCGCCTTGTGCCCCTCATCCGGCTTCCACACATCCAGAACTGCGTTGCAGACCTCCACGGCATAGTCCACCTCGGTTCCCGGGAAGCTCTCCGGGCTGTACTCAAACGTAAAATTGCCGTCCGTCTCCGCCGCAAGATTCTTAAGCAGAACCGCGCCGTCGACCGCAAGCTGCTTCACTTCTTCCTTACTCTTGCGGAACACCTGCTCGCGCTGTGCCACAGATGTAGAATTGTACAGATGGATGACAGCGTGCGGCGCACCCTTTACCGCCTCAAAAGTCTTTCTGATAATGTGTTCTCTCGCCTGCGTCAGAACCTGCACCGTCACGTCGTCCGGTATCATGTTGCGCTCGATCAGCGCGCGCATGAAATTGTACTCCGTATCGGAAGCCGCCGGAAATCCCACCTCGATTTCCTTGAATCCTATATCTACGAGCATCTGGAAGAACTCCAGCTTCTCATCGAGTCCCATCGGCTCGATCAGCGCCTGATTACCGTCTCTTAAATCCACACTGCACCAGATCGGCGGCTTTTCAATGCTGTCCTTTTTTACCCAGTCATACGTCACCTCCGGCGGCATGAAGTAAGCTTTTCCGTATTTTGCTGCAATATCCATAATATCCTCCCGTCACTTCCCTTATATTTCCGCGAACGTTCCTATTACATCCAGCCATAAAAATAATTCAAGAAAGTTGATTTTTATTATTTATTTTGTATATACTATCATACGCATATTATCTGTGCAAGGTGCGTTTTTAATCAAATAGATTGATTTATTTTATCTTTTTCTCGTCCACACCGACTTTTTTACAGATATCATTCAGACAGCACTTCCCGCAGTAAGGCGCCGTGCGTGCCGTGCAGATCTCGCGGCCGTGGTCTACGAGCCGGTGACAGAAATCATTGCTCTCCTCCGGCGGAATCAGTTTCCAGAGCGCCATTTCCACCTTTTTCGGCTCCTTGATGCCGTCCACCAGCCCCATCCTGTTGACAAGGCGAATGCAGTGCGTGTCAGTCACGACCGCCGGTTTGCCAAACACGTCTCCCATAATCAGGTTCGCGCTCTTCCGTCCGACGCCGGGCAATGCAAGCAGCGCGTCGAAGTCCTCCGGCACCCTGCCCTGGTATTTCTCCTGCAGGATCTTCATGCAGGCACTGATATCGCGCGCTTTGCTGTGTCCGAGCCCGCAAGGTTTTACGATTCGCTCGATGTCCTCTACATCCGCCGCCGCGAGCGCCGCCACATCGGGATATTCCTTATATAGATCCTGCACCACCACGTTGACTCTGGCATCGGTGCACTGCGCCGCCAGCCGGACGCTGACCAGAAGCTTCCACGCATCATCGTAGTCCAGCGTACATCCGGTGTCCGGGTACGCTTCCTTCAAACGTTCTATAATCTGTAACGCAAGTTCTTTTTTTCGCATTTTCCACTCCGCCTTTCTATAATCTGCTGCCTGCACGCTTAAAATGTCATCTTCTTCCACTGATAGCGTTCCATATCCACATGGTTGTCCACCACGCGCACGCCTTCCGCTTCGAGCAGCAGCTTCTGCCTGTTCACACCGCCAAAGGCAAATGCATCGGAAAGGCGTCCCTCTTTATTCACTACCCGATAGCATGGAATCCCCTCGGGATCGGGATTCACGTGAAGCGCATAGCCCACGACCCGCGCCCACCTGTTGTTGCCCGCGAGCGCCGCCACCTGTCCGTAGGTCGCCACCTGCCCGCGCGGAATCTGTTTTACGACCTCGTATATTTTCTCATAGGAATTCTGACTCATAAGGTTCCTCCTAAATATATATAGAGAAGTATACCATAAATTTCGACATTTTTTTGTATTTTTACATAATCACACCTTGCAGATATTTCCATGCAGTGATAGAATTTTATCTTGTGTGTTTTATAAATTTTTAATAATTATTTTATATATTATACAGAATTTACAGTTCTGTAAGGAGGATTTTATGAACGAACTGACCCCAAAATTATTTGACGTCATGAAAGGTTACACAAAGAAACAGTGCATCCGTGACATCATTTCCGGTATCATCGTGGCGATTATCGCCCTGCCGCTCTCGATCGCGCTGGCAATCGCTTCCGGCGTCGGTCCCGAGCAGGGACTCTACACAGCGATTATTGCAGGCTTTTTTATCTCTTTTTTCGGCGGAAGCCGCGTGCAGATCGGCGGACCGACAGCGGCGTTTGTCGTCATTATTTACGGCATCGTCACCGAACACGGCACGGACGGACTGATCGTCGCGACGATTCTCGCCGGAATCATTCTGATTATCATGGGCTTGTGCCGTTTCGGTTCACTGATCAAGTACATCCCCTATACAATCACGACAGGATTTACCTGCGGTATTGCAGTGACCCTTTTTGTAGGACAATTCAAGGACTTCTTCGGTTTTTCCATGGAAAGTGTACCGTCACAATTTCTGAACAAAGTAATTGCCTATGCCCAAAATATTCCGACCACGAACCTCACCGCGCTTGCCGTGGGAATTGCCGCCGTAATCATTATGCTGCTCTGGCCAAAGGTCACCGACAAGATTCCCGGCTCTCTGATCGCCATTATTGCAACGACCGTCGTCGTCTATTTTGCCAAGCTTCCGGTCAACACAATCGGCAGCGTCTACGGCGAACTGTCATCCTCTTTTCCGGGCTTTCACGCTCCAGCTCTCTCTATGAAGCTGGTGCAGGAAATGCTTTCCCCCGCGTTTACGATTGCAATTCTGGCGGGTATTGAATCGCTGCTCTCCGCCGTCGTATCGGACGGTATGATCGGCGACTCCCACAAGTCCAATGCCGAACTGATCGGACAGGGACTCGGAAATATCTTCTCCGGTCTTTTCGGCGGCATCCCTGCTACCGGAGCGATTGCGAGAACCGCCGCAAACGTAAGGAACGGCGGACGCACCCCGATTGCGGGTATCGTACACTGTCTGACCCTGACTATCATCCTGCTCGTGCTGATGCCGCTCGCGGCGCTGATTCCCATGACGACGCTCGCCGCCGTCCTCTTAGTCGTTGCCGCAAATATGGCGGACTGGACGTCCTTTTTCCGCCTGTGTAAGACAGCGCCCAAAAGCGACGTCATCGTACTTATTGCGACCTTCCTTCTGACGGTGTTCTTCGATCTCGTCGTAGCCATTGAGGTCGGCGTCGTACTCGCCGCTATGCTTTTTATGAAGCGCATGGCAGAGACGGCAGACGTCAAAGCATGGAAGTATACGGAACAGCCGGACGTCACTCCCGGTGAAGCAGAAAAGCTCCTTAAGATCCCCCGCAGCATCCGCGTATTTGAAATCAGCGGTCCGCTGTTCTTTGCCGCTGCCGACCAGCTTGTCGCCATCGACAGTAAACAGTACACCAAGGTGATTATCATTCGTATGCGAAGCGTGCCTGCCATCGACGCAAGCGCTATGAAGTCTCTGCGCGAACTTGCCGACCGCGCGCGCAAAAAGAAGATTACGCTGATTTTCTCCCATGTCAACGACCAGCCGATGTCCGTCATGCGAAAAGACGGCTTCATGGAATATGTCGGTGAAGAAAACTTCCGTGCAAATATCGTGGAGGCGTTAGATTATGCCGAAAGTCTTCTAAAGTAATTTTTTCTGTTTTTCACATTATCTTTTTATTGCGTGTTCTCCCGCAAAATGTTACCATAAACGTAGATGGCATCGATACTGCGATTGGCATCGGTGCCCTTTTTCACAATACGGCGGTCATAGCCGCTGACTGAAATCACCAAGGAGGAGCACCACATGAATTCAAATCCAACAGATTATACCAACCCGCAAATCGTTGCACAAAGCAAGAATTTTACCGCATTGGTCGGTGTCTGCATCATGAATGCAATTCTTGCGGCTGCCTATCTTGTCGAACTCATAAAGGGCACCAGAACTATGTTCTCTTATCTGCTATTCCTGGCACTATGCCTGCTTCCATGCATACTTTCCATTATTACATACCAGAACCAAAAGGACAGCATCCACATCCGCTATATCTGCAGCATAGGGTTCACCCTGTTATATGGCTATACCATGTTTACGACCACGACCGATCTGGCATTCTGCTATGTGATCGTTATCTTTGTACTCCTGACGATCTATACCGATATGAAGCTTTCCATCGGATTAGGCATCTTAGCCCTGTTGATAAACGTTGCCAGAATCATTTATCTTGCCGCCACAAAAGGTCTTACACCCGTGGAAATCACAAATGCAGAAATCATCATCGCATGCCTGGTTCTCTCCTGTACCTTTACGCTTATGTCAATCTACAAGATTGCACAAATCAATGAGGCGAATATAAACAAAGCGGATTCCGACCGCACACAATCCGACGAGCTTTTGCAGCTAACCTTAAAAGTTGCCTCCGCTATGGCGGAAAATATTGACGTTGTTTCTCAAAATATCACGCAGCTTCGCGATTCGATTGCGACGACCCAGACGTCCATGGAGGATTTGACAAACGGAACTGCCGAAACAGCGACTACGATACAGCTCCAGCAGCAGCAGACTGCCAATATCGACCAGCAGGTGGAGCGTGTTTCCAGGATTACCGATTCTCTGCTCTCCTATACAAACGAAACCGCCGACAATATTACTTCCAGCAAGTCCGTCATGCAGAATCTTGTACATCAGGTACAGGTTTCCGAATCATCGAGCACGCTTGTTGCCGATGCAATGAATGAACTAAAGGAATATGCAGACAAAATGCAGAATATCGTCGCCCTGATCAGCAATGTCGCTTCACAGACAAGCCTGCTTTCCTTAAACGCAAGCATTGAAGCAGCAAGAGCGGGCGAAGCAGGCAGGGGCTTTTCCGTCGTAGCTACTGAGATTTCCGCGCTTGCATCACAGACAAATAATGCGACCGGGGATATCAATCAACTGATCGACAATGTCACACAGTCGCTAAGTTCCGTCACTGCGTCCGTAGAAGAATTGCTGCAAAGCAACCAGTTGCAAAACGACCATATCAATTCCGCCGCTAACTATTTTGATCTGGTCGAAACAAATACCCAAAACATCCTTACCGGTATGGCAGCGCTTAGAGAGGGCGTCGACACCGTAGCCGATTCCAATCATCGGATTGTCCAGAGCATTGAAAATGTTTCTGCTGTCACGGAAGAAGTCACCGCCAGTGCAAATGCAACGCTTTCCGATTGCCGGACGAACCTCAAAAATGTAGATGATATTGCAAATATCATGGAGCAGTTACACGCCAATGCAGAAGAGTTACGGAAAAACAGCTAATAAATTCTTCTGTCAAAACGCTAAAAGGATGTTCTCCGGCACTCCCGGGAACATCCTTTTTCATGTCTGATCATTCGCCGCTCTTCGAACACGCAAGCGTGTTCTCTTCGCTTGCGCTCATTATATCGTGTGCAAAAGCAGCACACGCTCAGCATTCGCCGCTCTTCGAACACGCAAGCGTGTTCTCTTCGCTTGCGCTCATTATATCGTGTGCAAAAACAGCACACGCTCAGCATTCGCCGCTCTTCGAACACGCAAGCGTGTTCTCTTCGCTTGCGCTCATTATATCGCAGATTCTCTCATAGCCCTCATTTGACTTCGAAATCCTCTTTCCGGTCCACGTCTCTTCGCGCTCATCCCAGTACCTTATCTTACTTCCGAACATACCCGCTCTGACGATCCCGGGAGAATTAAGACGCGTAATGAGCCATTCCCTGTCCGGCTCTGCTCCGTCGTTGACAACGCGCTCCGCCATCCGCAAAAATGCATCGCTGTGCAGATATTGTTCCATCCGTCCGCGCAGTTCGGCGTCCATGCTTATCGCCTTACTGTTGTGAATGAGCGTACCGATTTTCGTAACCGGTCCCGGTCCGTAATTGCGCGGCGCCAACTGTACATAATAGACAATTCGCTCATTTGTCGTAAGAAACGCTCTTGTCCGGCTATGTTCTATATCTCCATGTACAAAAATCGCGCCAACAAAACCAATCCAGAACGTCACTGTCAGAATACATGCCGCAATGCCAAGCTGACGCCTGTCGAGTGCCGCGACAAGCGCCGGAATCGAAAGCAGCGATCCCGCCGCAAGCAGAAAGAAAACAAGAAAAAGCAAATAGTTCTCCACACCCGCGTGGCGGTTGTAATGTATACTGACCTGCTGCGGAAGCTGACCGGACGGAAGAGAGAGAAGACGCTTCTTCCGCTCCTTCTCCTCCTGTCTCTTAAGCTCTGCCTGCCTGCGGGACTTCTCCCTCGCCTCTGCCGCCGCCTGTTCCTTCGCCAGCCTGACTGCAAAATAATTCTGCCTGCGCTGCTCCAGCCAATCCGAAACCGGATGCGTCCGCTCTTCTCTTAGCTGCCATTTCTTATCCTGTTCTGCCTCTTTACGCCTGCGCTCATGTTCCTGCCACTTCTTCCGGTAATGCTCCCATCGAAAGAGCAGAAATCCCGCAGTCATAAAACCAAGCTGCAATGCCGCTAAAAGGAGCACCGCACTCCAGTTGATTTCCGCCAGATCATCCGTCGGAACCGAAAATACTACTGGTATCAATATCAAGATGAATAGGAAAAAGCTTCCCACTGCAATAAAAAATCCCCCGATTACCCTGCGAATAATCCTCATTGTCTCCTCACTTTTCCCGCAGACCAGTCCTTTGTTCCGGTTCTACTCTGTTACTTCCGTATTCCCGCTGTCTGTGCTCTTCCCATCCTTTACAACCAGATTCACAGAGTCAAGCCCGGACACATTAATATTGCGGTTTACCTGCGCATCATAGGAATCTGCGTTGATAATGTCTGCCAGGTCGATGCCCGTCGCCTCTTTCATGCTTTCAAATACCTTCGCCATGACGACCGGAACATTTCCTGCGACCTGCTCTACGCCTCCTGCGCCCTCGCTGCCGCCGATAATCGTGATCTTGTCGATCTGTCCAAGCGGTTCTGCGACCTTCGCCGCGATATCCGGCAGTACCTTAATCATCATTTCCGCCACAGCCGCCTTGTTGTACTTCGCATAAGCCTCTGCTTTCTTCTCCATTGCCTCCGCCTCTGCGATACCCTTCGCCTGGATTGCAGACGCTTCCGCCTCACCGACTGCACGGATACCCGCCGCTTCCTGCTCCTTCGAGAAACGATCCGCCTCCGCCTGCGCCTTTCTCGCTTCCGCCTCGCGCTGCGCTTCGAACTGCCTTGCCTCCGCATCCTTCTGACGCTGGTAAAGCGCTGCATCGGCGCGCTGCTGTGCCGCGTACTTATCCGCTTCCGCCTGTTTCTTGATCTCAGCCTCAAGAGCCTGCTCCTTTACCGCAACCTCCTTCTGCTTCAACTCAATCTCGCGCTCCTGCTTTGCAATATCCGCATTTGCCGTCGTGATCTCGATCGTCTTACGCTGTTCCTCTTTCTGAATCTCGTAAGCGGCATCCGCCATAGCTTTCTTGGTATCCGCCTCCATCTGGAGTTCGGATTTCTTGATTGCCAGTTCATTCTGCTTCTTCGCAATCTCTGTCTGCGCCGCAACTGCCGCGTCGTTGGATTCCTTATCCGCGGAAGCCTGCGCCACCTTGATGTCTCTCTCACTCTCGGCTCTGGCAATCGCCGCCGCTTTCTTGATCTTTACAATGTTGTCGATACCGAGATTCTCGATGACCTCGTTGCCGTCAACAAAATTCTGCACATTAAAGCTGATGATATCAAGTCCCATCGCTGCAAGATCCGGCTCCGCGTTCTCCTTTACCAGATTCGCGAACTTCTGACGGTCGGAGACCATCTCCTCCAGCTTCATCTTTCCTACGATCTCACGGACATTTCCTTCGAGAACCTCTCTCGCCACCCCTGCAATATACTCGGTGTTCTTATTTAAGAAATTCTCCGCCGCAAGCCGAAGCTTCTCGGGATCGTTGCTGATCTTGACATTGACAGTCGCGTCCACGTTGATATTGATATAGTCCGCTGTCGGAACCGCGTTGCTCGTCTTGACGTCGATCGGGATCAAACGCAGATTCAGCTTATCGAGGCGCTCAAAAAACGGGATCCGGATACTCGCCTTTCCGATCACGACCTTTGATTTCTTCTTGATACCGGAAATGATGTACGCCATATCCGGCGGCGCTTTCACATATCCTACCGCAATCAAAAGCACTACAAGCGCTACAACTACTGCTGCCACAATCAGTGGTGTAAAGTTTTCCATATTCACTTCCCCTTTCCTTTGTGAAACATATTTATGTATACAGCCTGCCGCTTATTCGCGGCTGCCGTCACATAACAACTCCTCATTTGTTTCCTGCTGCATAAGAAATACTTCTTATCCCGTCAGAATGTTTCAGAAAACAGAAACTTTTGCAAAATAATTTCTATATGCTCTTTTATTCTATCAGAGATAAGATTCAAATTCTACCCGAAACATCAGAAGATTGTAACAGTTCAGTCAGGACCTGGCAGTAAATGCTAAGTCCTGACTGAACTGTTACAGGAAGATTTCACAGCATCCGTTTTCACACTTGTATTAATGATGTAAGGATGGTAGTATAAAAAGGTACGCTTAAAAGACACTAAAATAAGAAGAAACAAAGGAGGTCCCTATGCAGGAAAACAAAATGGGCGTTATGCCGATTGATAAATTAATCATATCCATGTCCCTGCCGATCATGGTATCTATGCTGGTGCAGGCACTCTACAATATTATCGACAGTGTTTTTGTCGCAATGATAAACGAAAATGCCCTGACAGCCGTCTCCATGGCATTCCCGATTCAGAATCTGATGATCGCGGTCGGCATCGGAACGGCGGTCGGTGTGAATGCCCTGCTCGCGCGCTCCCTTGGGGAGAAGGATTTCGACAAGGTAAATGCTGTTGCCGGAAACGGCGTATTTCTCGCTGTATTGAGCTATGTGGCGTTTCTCATTATCGGTCTGTTCTTTGCAGAAACATTTTACCGCAGCCAGACGGATATCGAAGAAATCGTCCTATACGGGAAAGAATATCTGACCGTCTGCTGCTGCCTGTCTTTCGGCTGTTTTATGCAGCTTACGTTCGAACGAATGCTGCAGGCGACCGGAAAGACCATCTACACAATGTTCACGCAAGGCATCGGTGCGATCGTGAATATCATCCTTGACCCGATCCTGATTTTCGGTCTTTTGGGTCTGCCGAAAATGGGTGTGACAGGCGCTGCATTTGCCACGATCATCGGACAGATCATTGCCGGCATCCTCGCCATCTTCTTCAACCAGACGAAAAATCATGAGGTTCACATTCAGTTAAAGGGCTTTCGTCCGAGCGGTGCGATCATCGGACAGATTTACGCCATCGGCGTTCCGTCGATTATCATGCAGGCGATCGGTTCCGTCATGAATTACGGTATGAACCGCATTCTCCTGGCATTTTCTTCCACTGCGACCGCAGTCTTCGGCGTGTACTTTAAGCTTCAGAGCTTTGTATTCATGCCGGTATTCGGGCTGAACAACGGCGTGATTCCGATCATGGCATACAACTACGGCGCAGGCAATCGGGAGCGCGTCACAAAGACCTTAAAGCACAGCGTCGCATACGCGGTCGGTATTATGATCGTAGGCTTGCTACTGTTCCAGATTCTCCCGAAGCAGCTTTTGATGATGTTCAACGCATCCGATACCATGCTTTCGCTCGGCATACCCGCGCTGCGTATCATCAGCCTCAGCTTCATTCTGGCAGCCTTCGGCATCTCATGCAGCAGCGTCTTTCAGGCGCTCGGTAAGGCGATCTACAGTATGTTTGTCTCCGTTGCCAGACAGCTCGTCGTCCTTCTGCCTGTCGCTTTCGCATTGGCGCAGCTCGGCGACGTCAATCTGGTGTGGTGGGCGTTTCCTATCTCGGAGCTCGTGTCCGCCGCTGCGACCGCGTTCTTTATGGTGAAAATCTATAAGGGCATCATTGAGAAGATCGGTACGAACGAAGAGTAGCGCATGCAAAAAGAATCCGGCACAGTGGAATGTCATTTGACTGCATTCCCCATGCCGGATTCTTTTTTCTGTGTCCTTATTTACTGTGTTCTTATTTACTGCGTTCTTATAATCTTCTTCGTCGTGTTCTTCTCGAACTCCGTCTCGCGCACCGTGAGTTTGAAAACCCTCTTATAAAGCGGCGCTTCCTTATTGTAACGATCAATCACTTCCTGAAGCTTCGCCTGCACGTCCTTGATCTTCTTCTTCGATGCATATTCGTAATCCGGGAAAATCTCTGCTTCAATCACGCCCTCGCGCTCGCGCACCAGAACCTCCTGTACAAGCCTGTCCTCCCCAAGCCTGTTCTCGATTTCCTCCGGGGAAACATTCTCGCCGTTTGGCGTGATAATGAGGTTCTTCTTTCTTCCTGTCAGGAATACAAATCCGTCCTCATCGACATAGCCCAGATCCCCGGTCTTAAGCCATCCGTCCTGAAGCGCCTCCGCAGTTTCCTCTGGCATATGGTAATAACCCTGCATAACGCTCGAGCCCCTCACCCAGAGTTCTTCATTTACGGTCTTTGCCTCACAGTTCGGCATCAGCTTGCCGACCGAACCGATCTTGCTGTTCCAGCTTAAGTTCGTGCTGATGACGGGCGCACATTCCGTCATTCCGTAGCCCTGCAATATCGTGATCCCATAACGCTTGAACGTTTCTATGTACGCCGGATTCAGGTACGCGCCGCCGCTGCATACCGTGTGGAACTGCTTTCCGAACACCTTCGCCTTCACGAGCGCAGCGGGCATCCACGCCGCCTCCTCAAGCTTCTTCGCAAGCGTCTCGATCATCAACGGCACCATCAGTACCATATTCGGCTCAAACAGCTTAATGTTCTTGGCAACACGCAACAGCGAATCGTTGATACAGATGACCGCCCCTGTCGAGAGCGCTTTTAAAATATCCATACTCAGGCAATATGCATGATGAATCGGCAGTACCGACAGCAATACTGTGTGCGGCTCGATTCTCATATCAAGGCAGGTCGCATTCTCCGCGAGGTTTTGATGCGTCAGCATAACGCCCTTGCTCTTTCCGGTCGTTCCGGAAGTGAACATGATCGTCGCAAGTTCCTCGGGAAGCGGCTCATACGCATATCCTGGCTGCTGCTCTTTTAGAAGCTTCCAGAAAGCAATCGCTCCTCCGACCTTGCTTTCCTCCTTCATTGAAATCAGATGCTTCAGCTTCGGACACGCCTGCTGCGCCATTTCCGCCACCTGTGCCTTGCCCTCGTCAAAAACAAGCGTGGTAACATCTGCACGATCCAGCAGTTCACACAATGCCTCCGCCGGAAGCTGCGCATCCAGCGGTACAGCAACGCTGCCGCTGTTTGCAATTCCCATGTAGGAAACGATCCACTCATAAGATGTCGCACCAAGCAACGCAATATGGCTCTTTATCTCACCAAGCTGCGCGAGTGCGGCAGAGAAGCGTTCACTGTCCTCTTTTAATTCGGTATAGGTCTTACCTGCAACGGCGACTTTCTTACCGCCCTCGCCGTCTTCTGTCTTTACCTTATAACGAAATGCATCCTGCGCGCCGTAAGTTTGCTCCGCTTTTACCAGAAGTTCCCGAATGGTACTGCTCATAACGTCCATGGTCTTCCTCCTATTTCGAAATTCTCTCGAGATAATCGACTGCTTCCTGTACGGTGCGGATATCCGCTGCTTCCTCCTGATCGATTTCCACGTCGAGCTCATCCTCGACCTCGCCGAGCATGCTCATAAAGTCGTAGGAGGTAAACCCGAGATCTTCCATAAAACGGGATTCAGGTTTGATATCCTCCTTATTTACTTCTACATAATTCACAATAATATCTGCTAATTTTTCAAACATACGGTTCCTCCTTATACCAGCTTTATAATATCCCCGATTCTCAGATTCGGGTTCTCAATGCCTTTGAACATAATCCTGCACATATAATAATAGAAATATTCCAGCGTCTCCCGCGTGACCGCAGCGGTTTGATGCTCGAAGTTAAAGTCCAGTCCGTTATCCTCCGGTCTGTGCATCACGGTCAGATACATCGCCTGCGTAGTCGCGCCGTTCGGATACCACTTCGTCTTATACTTGATGTCGCCGAGCTTGCTTAATCCCTTTTCCTTGAGCGTCATCGGCTGATAGGTCAAGGACATCGGCTCATAGCTTGCCCCCCGCTCGACCGGATAGACTTTGCTCCTGTGTGCAAAGTATTCCACCGGGTCAAAATTCGTATGACGGAACGTCTCGTTCTGCCCGTCACGAATCATATGAATTCCCTCGAGGAATGTCTGATCCTCCGAAATAATGGTTCGAAACGGGAAAGAGTGAATCCGCGTACCGCCGGATTTCTTCTCCGCAAGTGTTGCTCTTCTCGCATACGCAACGTTAATCGACACGTCGTCATTGCCGTTCATCTTCTGTAAGTACGTGCGGATGCCCATAATAAGCAGGCACTGCAGCGAAATGTGCTGCTGCTCGCAGAATTTCATCAGACGGCTTGTCGGCTCTTCCTCCAAATGAAAAATATCAAGCGCCGAGTCCACATTTCCCGAGATAAAGTGCGCCGCTCTTGCCTTCGGGTTCTTCTTTCTCGCCTCAATCAGCGCCGCCGGACCGTCGATGCCGTTATAGATCGGTTCCGACTGCTCGATCAGCCTGTGGAAATATTCGCGGTCTCTCTGCTGCGCCTTGCTGCCCGCCTCGTACGCCAGATCCTTCTTCAACTGCTCGATATAGGAACGCATCTCCCCCGGAAATTCCACGCCCTCATACATCCTGCTGCAGTAAATTTCAATGACGTCCCGCAGAAAACAGATCAGCGACTGTGCGTCAAGCGTAAGATGGTCCCCCAGCAGATAGATTCCCTGGTTTCCGTCCGGCGTCTTGATGATAACGATCTTATTCATCGGCGAATCCTCACGTTCGAACGGAACTCTCGTCCATTCCTTCATCACTTCCTCCGCCTCTTTCATCGTCTTTCCGGTGAAATCAACATACGGTATCTCGCGCTCTTCCTTATCTGCAATATACTGATACCACTGTTCTTCCTTCTTGTCATACGCGAAGCGCAGGCGCATCGCCTCGCAGCGCTGGTACGCCGTATAGATTGCTCCCCTCAGTACATTAATATCCAGTTCGTATTCGATCGTAAGGCTTGTTCCCACATTTACGACCTCTTTCTTCGGGCAGAAATCCAAATAATAAAAATGAAACTTCTGCGCCACCGTCAGCGGGTATGTCTGATAACCGTTTCTTGCTTCCATATAATCCTCCGTTTCAAAGCGTCTCCGCAAATTCATCCAATGCCTTTTCGTATGCTTCCATGTCCTTAAAATAACTCTCTCCGTGCGCGGCACCCTCCACGATCAGCTTCTTCTTAGGCGACGCGCAGTTCTCATACAGTTCGTGGCACATCGAGACAGGAACAAATGTGTCCTTCGAACCATGAATAAATAAAATCGGTATCTTTGCCTTCGCCACCTCGCGCTTCGCGTTGCACTCATCCATGCCGTAGCCCGCCAGCCTGCGGTTCACGAAATCCGCCGCCGGAATCACCGGAAACGCCGGAAGATGGTACATCGTATTCAGCACATGTGTGAACACTTCCTTCGGCGAAGTGAAGCCACAGTCTGATACGGCTCCTTTCACCTGTGGAGGCAGCGGCATTCCGGCTGCCATAAGCACGGTCGCCCCGCCCATTGAGATTCCGTGAAGCAGGATTTCCACATCCTCGCCGCACCTTTCTGTCACCCAGCGGATCCACCGCAGCGCATCCCTTCTGTCCAGACATCCGAATCCGATATACGTTCCCTCGCTCTCCCCGTGCGCTCTCGCGTCCGGATGAAGCATCGCATACCCGCGTCTGAAATAGTAATCTGTCAATCCGGTAAAATCTGCAAGGCCCTTACTGGTATAACCGTGAAAGCAGATGACCACACGTTTTCGATTCGTCTCTTTCACTGCCGGAAAATAGGTTGCGTGCAGCTTCAATCCGTCAAACGACGTTATATGTACATCCTCGTGCGTCTGCGCCATCATATATGTCTTCCGCTCTGTCAGAATCTGAGTGTACTGCGACCAGTCCGTTCCCGCCATTTTGATCGTGCGCTCCATATCCACTTCATTGCGCTTCATGGTTCTTCCGTAAAAGTAGGCTGTCTCTGCCGCCGTTCCCAATGCCGCGAGCGCTCCTGCGCACGCGAGCTTTTTTCCTAACCTCTTCATTCTTTCCCCCGTAATTTGAATCCTTATTTTCTGCAGTGTCAGCCAGGCATTCCTCCCGGCTTTTCATCTGTTATTTCTTCACTGCCTGCTTCTTTGTACCATCTCTCTCCGGCGCTTTCTTTGCACCATCTTTCTCCGGCGCTTTCTTTGCACCGTCTTTCTCCGACGCTTTCTTTCCGCTTTCTTTCTCTGCCGCTTTCTTCTGCTCCAGCTTCAGATCGATAATTTCCTTCAGGCGGAGCGCCTTGTCGATATTTCCTTCCACCTTCAGCTTCTGCGTCGTGAACGCCCACACCGGGTCGATCTTACCCTCCGCAATCTTTAAAAAGGTGTCCGGATCGGAAATAAAGTTCGCATCCCTGTCGTAGTACTCGTACGGCTCCACATAAAGCTGCCCTTCTTTTACTTCCACATAAAAGCAGCCGCCCGCTTCCTCATCCTCGATGGAAAACTGAAAAGCAAGATGCTCCTTGATATCACTGACATCCGTTCCCATGAATTTTCCCTTTATCTCGTAAAAAAAATCTGCGTACGTCATAGTATCCTCCGTTTCAAAGACGATTTATTGTTTCGTTTTCGACCATCGGTCGAATTTGTTCATCAACATGATAGCACATCATTCGACCATTGGTCAATTATTATTTTTTCTATTGTTCCAATTCTTTTCCTGTGATACAATTAGCTAATACACCGACGGGAAGGAGATTTTTCATATGCCGGACAAACAAAAATCCGAAAAGATACTGGATGCGCTCCAGCAGTTGTTGGAAGAAAAAAGTATTCAACATATTTCTGTAAGTGAAATTGCCGCAAAAGCCGGCATTGGAAAAGGAAGTATATACTATTACTTTCCCTCGAAGGATGCGATTGTAGACGCGCTCATCGAGCGCAGTTATGAGATGCCGCTTGACACTGCCAAGAATCTGTCCACGCAGACCGGCGTCTCCTCGCTGACGCGGATGGCGATGATGTTTCAGGCATGCCGCAATTCTTCCGCGGCATTTCTAAAGCAGGATCATGCGTCCACGGCAAGCGTACAGGATCTGGCGTTTCTCCACCAGAAATATTTAAATTATCTGATTTCGGAGCTAAAGCCCGCCCTGACCGATATCATTTCACAGGGCATTGCATGCGGTGAAATCCACTTCGATCACCCCGCGGCACTGGCGGAGATTGCCCTCATCGTGCTTGCGGTAAAGCTTGACAATTCCCTCGTTCCCTCTACGGCGGAAGAGACGGAGGAGACTTTGCGTGGGCTTATTTCCCTGTTAGAAAAAGGCACCGGGGTGCCCCCCGGAGCCTTGGAATATCTCTCCATATTCAAATAGTCATGCAATGTCCTCCCGCAGGAAGCGCCTCGCGCTTCCAAGCACTGCCAGGATAAACAGCAGCGCAATCAGAAGGAAGCTTATAACCGACGGGCAGCCGGAGTTTCCGGTACGTCCGCTTACCAATAAGTAAGAGGCTGTCCACGGATAAAATCCTGCAACCGGGGAGTTGGATAAGACTACATTCAAAAGGCATACACACGCCACCACAATAAACGGTATCATATATCCTTTCGTCCGCAGCACAAGATACATAATCGGGGAAATCGTCATATACAGCAGAACTCCGCCATAAAGCATCTTTATCAGAAAAAAAAGCGCGGACATTGCCGTGATCTGTGTAACCTCCATAAAAAGACTGCATACGCACGCCAGAAGCAAGATCTCAAGCCACGACATCAGGCAGAATAACATTACCAGAAGAAAAAGTATCACAAATTTTCCTGCAAGGAATTTCTTTCTTGACACCGGAACCGCGAAAATCGTCTTTAACGTATGCTCCGCGTATTCCCTGCTTATCAGAAATATCGCAATCACCGACATTACCAACGGTGCAAACAGAAGCATGAGAAACATAAGCGCGCTGTCATACAGGTCGAACAGTGCAATCGGAACCGTCGTATTTTTCAAATATCCTTGTATGCTGTAGAGCATGACGAGCACCGGAACAATCATTGTTCCCCAGACACCGATCGTAATGATTTTGGAATGCCCGAGTTTCCTCCATTCACAGTAAATCACATCCGTCACCGTTTCCACCTCCGATCAGATTTTTGAAATAATCCTCCAGCTTTTCTCCGCAGATATTTATATCCGTAACAGCAATTCCATTTTCCACAAATCCACTGTTCCACTCTGCTCTTTGCTCCACAGTTCCATATACCCTTAACCTTCCCTCTTCCAAAGCCGCATAGTCCGCTATATGGAATTGGCGTTCCAGCACGACGATTGCCGCATTTACATCAGACACCTCAAATTCCACATATTGACGTGTTTGTTCACGCAGAGCCTGCATATTCCTTTCCTCAAGAAGCCTGCCTTCATGCATGACCCCGATCCAATCCGCCATCTGCTCAACTTCACTCAGCACATGGCTCGATATCAGAATGGTGGTTCCTCTTTCCCTGCATAAGCGCAGCAGATACTTTCTCAATTCCTGAATACCGACCGGATCAAGCCCGTTCATCGGCTCATCTAAAATCAAAAGCTCCGGCTCGTGCATGATTGCCGCCGCGATTCCGAGCCGCTGCTTCATCCCCAGAGAAAATTCCCGAAAACGTCTGTCCCGCTCCGACTGCAATCCGACAACGAAAAGAGCATTTTCCACCGTGTCTTTTCTATGCCGCCCGCGCAGCCTTGCAAGAAGCTTTAAGTTCTCCGCCGCCGTCAGATTTTCATAAAAACCGGGGGCTTCAATCATTGAGCCGATACGATGCCATGTGTCTGCCCCGGTTTCCGCGGTATCTTCTCCGAACAGCCGGATGCTGCCGCCTGTCGGTCTTGCCAGATTCAGCAGCATCTTCATTACCGTCGTTTTTCCTGCGCCGTTTCTTCCCAGGAGTCCGTATATCTTCCCATTCGGCACATGCAGATTCAGGCAGTCCACCGCAATCTGCTTTCCATACCGTTTCGTCAGATTTCTTGTCTCAATCGCATAATCCATCCCATCACTCCCTCCTGCTTTTAGTATAGCAGTCAGTTCTGACATCCGGCTTGCTCAATTCTTACTTTTTTCTTACACGCGGAAACGTCAGCAAAAACGATGTCTTTCCAGTCTCACTCTTTGCCGTAATCTCCCCCTGCATGGCAGTCACAAGTTCCCGCGCAATCGCAAGCCCCAACCCGTTTCCGCTGTTCGTCCGCGAGGTATCGGATTTGTATAACCGCTCAAAGATATGCGGCAGTTCTTCTTTGGAAATCACTGCGCCGTCGTTTGCCACTTCAATGCTTACCGTCTCACCGTCCGCCTGTGTCTCCAGCATGATCTTTGCACATTTTCCATGCTTTATGGCGTTGTCAAACAGGTTATTTAAAATCCTCTCATAAGAAAGCCTGTCCATAAGCACAAACCATTCTTCGTCGGAAATGTTTACTTCTAATTGCATTTTCCCCTGTTCGATGACCGGAAGATACCCTATCACGATCTGCCGCGTCAGCTCATTTATGTCGTATTCCTTTTTCTGATACTCCTGCTCTTTTGCGTTTATCCGGAACCATTCAAAAAGGACCTCAACAAGAGCCTGTATATCCAGCGCTTTGTGGTAAGCCACCTGTGTATACTCTCTTGCTTTCTCATCTTTTACCCTGCCCTGTTCCAACGCTTCCAGATAGCCGATCAGAGACGCCAGCGGTGTACGGACATCGTGTGACAGATTCGCCAATATCTGCTTATTTGCTTCCTCTGCCCGATGCAGTTTCACAAGCTGCTTTCGGTTTCCCTCCAGAATATCGTTCATTTCAAAATTGATTTCTGCCAGAAGCCCCTTGCCCTGCACAAAGCTTTTCCGTTCCGGCGAATCCTTCGTACTACTAAGATAAATAAGCCATTCGGATAGCTGCCTTCTGACCCGCCACAGATACCACCCCTGTCCCACGCACAGACAGCACAGGAGCACGATAAGCGCCGTCATATTTCACCGCCAAACTTATAACCCACACCCCATACGGTTACGATGTAGCGCGGGTCATCCGGGTCGTCTTCTATTTTCTTCCGCAAACGCCTGATATGCACCATAATGTTGTTGTCGTCAAAGGCATAAGCGTCCGCCCATACTGCATGATATATCTGCTTCTTGGTAAATACCTGTCCCGGATTCCCCGCTAAGAATAACAGCAGATCAAACTCCTTCGCCGTAAGCCCGATCTGCTCCTGCCCCTTTCGCACCTCCCGCTTCAATGTGTCTATTTCCAACTTCCCTGCCGTAATATGGCTGCGCCCGTTTTTTCCGGCGCTAAATTCCGTATATCTGCGCAGCAACGCCGAAACGCGCGCCAAAAATTCGCTGTTGCCAAATGGCTTCGTCAGATAATCGTCCGCTCCCATCCTAAGACCCGATACCTTATCTCCTTCGCTGTCCCTCGCGGTCAGCAGCAAAACAGGAACGCAGCTTCTCTCCCGTATCTCCTTTAAAATCTCATACCCGTTCTTGCACGGGAGCATAATATCCAGTACGACGAGGTGATACTCCGTCCTCTCAAATTCCCTGATGCCGGCTTCTCCGTCACAGCAGATGCGGACATCATAATTTTCCTGTTCCAGATTATCTTTCAATAATCTGCATAAATCCGTATCGTCATCGATTACTAAAATTCTTTTCTTCATGGCATGCCCTTCCTGTTTTCTCATGTAAGATAAAGAAGTAAAACTTCCTTTTGCTCCTTTACCGCCCGTCACTATGTGATATACTGTTCTTATCATAAACACTGTTCCCACGAGAAAGGAAACATAATGAAAATCATAGGTTTACTAATACTTACTGTGTTCTATGCAGTCTACATCAGCAAGATGGTATTGCAAAAAAGAAAAGGCATACAGACAGATCAAATAGCCAAAGGCAAGCAGAAAACAAAAGTATTCTACATTGAACTAGCCATGAAAATAGCCACTTATTCCGTGGTCATAGCAGAAGTCCTTAGCCTGTTTTTTGCTCCCCGATATTTGCCGCAGACATTCGTTGCTGTCGGTGTGGTTCTTGGCTTTATCGGAGATATTCTTTTTACTGTTTCAGTCGTAACAATGAAAGACAGTTGGCGGGCTGGCATAGCAGAAAACGATAAGACAGAAATCATTACCAGCGGCATTTACAGCATTAGCAGAAATCCCGCCTTTTTAGCCTTTGACTGCGTTTATGTAGGTCTGTTGCTTATAGCTTTTAACTGGGTTTTGCTGGTGCTCTCTGTTTTTGCTATGACAATGCTTCATCTGCAAATACTACAGGAAGAAACGTTTTTGTCAAAAACATTTGGGACAGAGTACAATGTCTACAAAAGTAAAGTCCGAAGGTATCTCGGACGGAAATAATTCCAGTTTGCGCCGGGTAACGCGCCTTTCGCCCGGCGGCGCTTTCCATTTCCCGCTTTCATCGTATTGTCGGCAGCGGTGGCAATAGTGGCTGTTATTCCGTTTTCTGACGGCTACATTTTTGCAAACTGGAATTGTATGATTGAATAGTAATTTTACTTTCTGTTTGGCTTCCTTTTGATTCCCAGCAATCTAATAAAATCATCAAACAAAGAAGTATCCACTGGCTCAAACATTATCCATTTTCCATCATGGAAAGTTTGCGTTTCGTCATATATTTTTTGAACTTCTTTTGAGTAATTTTCTCTATCTGTTTCAAATTTTAACCGTTCGTCTTTCCCTAAGATAATCATAAAACCCACACATTTTTCTCTTGCATATAATGCACACAATGTTTTGCCACCCCGACGATATTTATATTCATATTTCCATGCTTTGCCTCCTTTATCCCACAAACAATCCATATCATATTTTTCATCAATTAAAGCGCATAACTTATTCCATACATCATATAGAGATTGTCCAACTAAATCCATCATTTCTTCTTCGTTAGGTATCGTATCAAGCATAAAAACCTCTCCTTTGCCCTCTAAATAGCAATCCACCAACATACGCCATACTTATCAATAACAGTAGCGCAATATTTACCATTTTTGGTCAAAAAAACTGGTTCTCCAACCTGACAATTTTTCAGCACTTCATTATAATTTCTTAAATCTGATACTGGTAATATATTCGGCATAAGATCAACTCCCTTTCCCTGATACAGTTTTTTCACTTATATTATACACAAAAGCTGTAAAATTCAACGCAAAATTTTACAGCTTCTAATGTTAAATATTCTTCTTTATCCTGTTTTCCCATCAAATTCATCTTATTTGACTATTTTTTGCTTACACCAATAACCTATACCTCATACTGTCCATATGTAAATCGGCTGCTTGGATTATCTTCTATCTTACCTCTCCATTACTATTTTCAACCTTCTCCCCATCCTACAGAGCAATTCATTCGCAATACTTCCTGCATTATCCGCCACCGTCGGCGCGGTAATTTCTTCCTCTCCATCCTTACCAATCAGTACTGCAGTCATACCCACCTTAACACCTGCAATATCCGTAACATCAACTGCAAGCTGATCCATACAGATTTTCCCTACAACGGGCGCTTTATGACCCTTGATGAGCACATAGCTTTTTCCGCAGGAAAGGCATCTCGGATACCCGTCCGCATAGCCGATCGGCAATATGGCAATTAAACAATCTCTATCGGCAACAAATGCCCGGCTATAACCGACGCTATCGCCTTTTTTGATTTCTCTAAGCAAAATGACCCTCGATTTCAGCGAAAGTACCGGTCTTAAATCTAATCGAAGCTTCGTGTTATCATCCGGTGAGCTTAGAACACCGTACAATGCGATGCCGACCCTCACATAATCACATTTAAGCTGCGGATAATTCAACAATCCATAGCTGCTCTGGATGTGTACCTTAGGAATCGTTATACCCCTTTCCTTTAGCCGCCTTATCATCTTATAGAAGCTCTCAATCTGCATATTTGTAAAGCAAATATCCTTTTCATCCGAACTGTCCGCCGCACATAAATGTGTATAAATCCCGGATGCTTTGATATACTTCATCAAAAAAACAGCCGCTATACTTTCTATATCTTCTTTGTCAAATCCAAGTCTGTGCATACCTGTATCAACCTTAATATGCGCCTTAACATTGTACCCTTGCTTATTCAAAATCAAAGCATACGGATAATCGATTAATGTCTGCGTGAGGTCATATTTATGAAGCTCTCTTGCCCTTGCAGGTGAAGTATATCCTAAAATCAGAATTTCACCGCAAATACCATATCTGCGCAATTTGATACCTTCCTCAATCGTTGCTACCGCGAAAGCTTTCACACCTGTCCGATTCAAATATGTTGCAATTTCATATGCTCCATGACCATACGCCTCCGCCTTCACCACAGCCATCAATTCACATTTGGACGGCATCGCTCTTTTCAGAATCTTTACATTATGTGCTAAATTGTGCAAATTAATTTCTAAATAAGCTCTGTCCGTACCAGCCACATATTTTGCTTTTTTCGGCTTATATTGATTCCACAATACTGTTAATACCGTGCCAAACCCTACGGATGCCAGGCAGACCATCAAATAATGTATGATGCTGTTCTCTACAAGCACCTCTTGTAAATGAAGCAACTTCGCACACAATCGTATCATTATAATCATCATTGGGTGAATGATATATACGATCAGTGCGATTGTCCGCAGCCTGACACGGCGTTTTCCTTTGAAACCCAAAATCAAATGAAAGAAAAAATACATACAAGGCAGCAAAAACAGATACATACTATCATGCCGCTGCAAGTCAAAGTGATGCAACGTCATAGCCTCAACGAACATCAGCCCAAAACTGATTACAAATCCGCAGACGCATTCTCCCAACGCGACCTGCTGGCGGTCATCCGCTATAAAACCACCGATTATGAAAAAGACAGGGGCGAAAAAGATACCGTTTCTTGTATAATCCGTCACCTGAAAAATAAGACTATAAAAGCTATTTAAGCAGGAAACTCTTTCCGCAATTCCATAATAGCTGTCTCCAAACAAGCCGATCAGATAAAGAACGAATGCCACAATCAGCGCCTTTTGATAGTTCAGTTTCTTCACCAGCCACCATGCAATCGCCGCACCTATGATAGACGCAGGAAGATACCATAAATGATAGAAAGTACCGTCAAATACAATGTCTTTTATCATGTTCGGCAAAAGGCGGTCCATTTTAAAATAACCATTATAAATGTTGATCGGTATGTACAGCAATATGGCTGCTCCATAAATAATAGCTGTTCTTTTTACAAAAGCGCCTAACTTTTCTGCGTTATAAGTATACCTGGAAACCAGAAAAAAACCGGATGTCGTGAAAAAGAACGGAACGGCAACACGGGCGAAAATCCGTGTCAATATAAAATCGCCCGTTTCGCTGAACGAAGCAAGCGGCGAAGTATGAATAGCAACAATCAATAATGCCGCAATCAGCCGGAAATCATCAATGCCGGCATAACTCTTTTTCTCATTCATCCTTGTTCCTCCAGACCGTCACGATGAATCCGTCTATGTTGTTCCCCGAAATCTGATAGACACATTCCTCCGGTATATCAATCCGCGTTTTATCATTATTTGCAGGGATATAATATAGTTCTATCGCGGCTCCAAATGCTTCTCTATAAACAAATCTGCAATCATTCCGATAGGCTTTTATAAATTCTGTATATTCTTCAAGCGAAAATCTATTTTCCTCGATAATTTTTGAATGAGGATATCCTACATACCGGAAATGCCACGGTTCGTGTGAGATCCCTGTTATTTCTTCTTTATCCTTTGCGTAACGTTCAATAAAGCCATAATCCGGGGCAGCTTTCCGAAATTCATCACAAATTCCTTCACAGGGGAAATCCGGGCGAATAAAATCAATCTCTTTTTTATTCAGCCGCAAATCAATAGCAAGACCTGTTTGATGCTCACTATGCTCCGGCAAGGCAACATATTTTCCTGTAAACTCCTCTCCGTTTTCTTTGAGCGAGTTATCATATATGGCTGTCTGTTCTTCTGCCGATCGATAGCCGCTTACCGGAACAATCGCGTTTCCTGCTGAAATTTTTTCGAAAATAAGCTGCAGAACATTTGCAGCATCGCGCTCCATAAGAATATCCGGGAACCGCGCATCGGCAGGAACTAAATTTTCCACATCGTTACTTCTAAGCGGATAATGTGCATTCACAAGCAGCAATGCCCCATCATAAATTTTTTCTTTTTTAAGTTCAATCGTTTTCATCATTCCACGTACAGACCTATCAGCTTGTCCAACATTTGGGCAAAAGACAGGCCAATGCCTTTCATCATATTGGGATAGCGGCTGTGAGAAGTAAATCCGGGGATCGTATTTACCTCGTTGAAAACAATTTCACCGGACGGCGTATAGAACATATCCACCCGTGCGAATCCCGAACAACCCAGAGCCTTATATATTGTTACAGCCGTTTCCTGTATCCGATTTTCCGCCTCCGTATCAATCCGCGCGGGCATATAAATCTTTGACGTTTTCAGCGTATATTTTTCTGTATAGTCAAAGAAGCCACCTGACAGTTCAATTTCATCCACTCTGCCGACTGTCAGCTCGTCTATGCCAAGCACAGCGCAGCCGACTTCAAATCCGTTCACTGTTTCCTCGACAATTACTTCTGTATCGTGTTCGAATGCCAACGCTACAGCCGCATTCAATTTCTGGTGTTCTGTTACCTTTGTTATTCCGAAGGAAGATCCTGCACGGACTGGTTTCACAAAAAGCGGATATGTCAGATCATTCTCTACCTCCTGAACGGCTGTCTCTTTATTGCAGTATTTGAAGGTTATCGACTTGGGTACTTTTATGCCCGCAAGGCTGACAAGCTTATGCGCCCTGTCTTTATCCATACACAGCGCAGATGAGAGCGTATTGCACCCGACAACAGGGATTCCCGCCAATTCAAATAGTCCCTGTAACGTGCCGTCTTCACCGTTCTTACCGTGCAATACGGGGAATACCAGATCGACCTTTATCACACGATAGTAATTCTCCCCAAACTCTAAAAACCCCCTGACAGAGCGATTCTGGGAAACAACAACCGGATGCAGGTTTCTGCCGTCTTCATGCCATGTGTTATGTGAAATCTTCTCTTTTTCTCCCGTGTAGTGATACCATTCGCCGCTTCTGGTAATTCCAATCGGAACGATGTCGAATTTATCTGTATTGATATATTCAAGAACAGCGGATGCCGATTGCAGTGACACCTCATACTCCGTAGAATGACCGCCAAAAATAACCGCTATCTTTTTCTTCTGCATTTTATGCACCTCTTTCCTTCATACTTTTGCAAAACAAAAAACACTTTTGTTTCGGTACTGAAATTGTACCAATAACAAAAGTGTCCTTTCTTTGTTCACTCATAAGATATTCCTCTATTTTTCTGCGGAAATTCTTACGATTTTCCTACAAAACAGGAATGGTTACTTCAAATTGAATGACCTCATTTTCACTTCTGGCTGTTATCGCTCCGTTATGAAGCTCCACGATTTCTTTCGCAATCGCCAGCCCCAGTCCCGCACCTCCGTTTCCGGTACTTCGGGCGGTGTCGAGCCGATAGAACTGTTCAAAAATGCGTTTCAGTTTTTCCTGTGGAATCGTATTACCGCAATTTGTAAACGTGATGCTTAAATGATTCTCGTTTTGTGTGGCTACAATATGAATCGTCCCATTTTCAAAGCTATAATTTACGGCATTTCTCAACAGGTTGTCAAAAACGCGCTGCATCTTATTGACGTCGCATTTTATGATTGTATCGGGCGCTATTTCAAGATCGCACTTTAAATTCTTTTCTAAGAGCATCGGTTTGAACTCGTATGTAAGCTGTTCAAGCAAACGGGTCAAATTTACCCGACTGTACTCCAATGTAATATTGGACAGATTAAACCGTGTGATTTCAAAAAATTCATTGATTAAATCCTCCAGCCGTTCTGCTTTTTCCAAGGATATTGACAAGTATTTTTCTCTGAGTTCTTCCGAAATTTTATTCTCATCACGAAGCAATGTCAAATATCCAATTACAGATGTGAGAGGTGTCTTCAGGTCGTGTGCAAGGTAAACAATCAGGTCGTTTTTTCGCTGTTCTGCAAGCTCGGTTGCCAATTTCCGCTGCTCAAGCGTGTGCTTAATATAATTGATTTTCTTTTCGATTGCAGCAAGCTCCGGGGATAGGACAACATCTCCCGCATTTTCATCGATCAGCGCATCTATTCCACGATTAATTTCATTAAAATATTTTGTGAAGCCTTTTAAATATATCCGCAATACTACCAGAAACACGACAACTATAGCCAGTATCACATACAAATCCATATAGTTTCTGATAACCTGCTGATATATATTCCGTGCAGCGTCATAATCCTTAGTAAAAAAGTTGAAAAACCCTACAATACCGTTTGCCAAATGCCCTGCTAATACGAAAATGTAAAGTCCAAATGTGCCAATAACCGCAGCAAAAGCCATAATCGCTGTTCGAATGAATAACTTTACCTGCAACTGTTTAAATTCATCACCTATTTTTTGCCTTCTGTCATTCTCCTTATTCAATGGTATATCCCACTCCCCACACAGTTTTTATAAATTTCGGTTTCCTCGCAGGCTCTCCCAGTTTTTCTCTCAATCTTCCGATATGCGCCATAACCGTATTATTGTTATCAAGGAACTTTTCTCCCCAAACCTTTTCAAACAACTCCTCGGACGGGATGACTTTTCCTCTGTTCTCGCACAAGTACCAGAGAATGGAAAACTCGATCGGTGTCAAAGTGACCTCTTTTCCGTACAAAGTACATTTGTGAGTATTCTTGTTTATAATAAGCCCTCTGATATCGCACTCTGTAACTACTATATTTTTTTCTGCGACTGAGGCATTATTATAGCGGACATACCTCCGAAGCTGTGTTTTTACTCTTGCTACAACTTCCAACGGATTGAATGGTTTTGTAAGGTAATCGTCCGCTCCTATGGTAAGTCCCATAATTTTATCCGTATCCTCAACTTTTGCAGTCAGCATTATGATAGGATAAAAGAATTTCTCTCTTATTTTCTGGCATATATGAAATCCGTCTATATCAGGAAGCATTACATCCAAAATTGCCAAATCTATTTCTGAATGCTCTACACATTTTAGAGCATCTATTCCGCTGTAAAATTTATATACCGTGTAACCATCATTTTTCAGGTATACTTCAATAAGATCTGCAATCTCTTTTTCATCATCGACGACCAGAATTCTCTCCTGCATAAGTACCTTCCCTGCTTTATTATCACTTTATGATACCTAATATAGCACTTTTTTCTTTTAAATTTCTCACGAAATCCCTACGGTTTTCTTAATTTTTCTTATGATATAAATTTTCGTGGATGATTGTGTTATAAATATTTCAATGCGTAAATATTCTGGCAATTCTGTTAGCATTTTAATACATAAAGAAAAGTCCCATAAACACCGGGTTTACAGAACTTCTCCATATCACTTATTCACTTAGCATCTGCTGATTCGCTGTTAATTGCAGATTAACATACCCCATGAACCATCATAACAGTAACTCGGAAAACTACATATTTATTGGGCTTTCTCCCCTTTGTATTTTACACGTATATTACTATTTTAATTCTTCATCCAGTATTATCATCTTTTTTATATCCTCTTCAACCGGTAATTTATGAATTTTCTGGCCTTCGGAAAGATATGTACATTTATTATAACGTTGTTCCTTGTACTCCTTTACAAAAATTGCAAGAACCTTATTTGTTGGCTGTGATAACTTGCGAACATCCTCCCGATACAAAGTCACAGGAAAATCTACATTCTTTCCAACCCTAAAGCCAACACTCAACACAGCTTTCGTATTACCTACAAAATAATCTGCCCGAATGAAAGTCCCGCTATTGATAAAATCGCCTATCATACAGTTATGATATAACAATTCGGCGAGGTAAGGAAGAACTGTTAATTTTTGTTGTACTTTACCTTTATTATCAACATCAAAATCTTTTTCAGAAAGTTTCGATTCAAGGCAGGCATAATAAAATTGCTGAGCTGATAGCTTTGTCCTCACTCCGGTCATATGTAAAAAGTTCATATCACGAAATCCGACACACGATATCCCTGTACTTTTTTCTTTCCGGTATACAATGAGAAATTGTTTATCATTTAGTTTTTCATTATATTCTTTTGCCGCGTTGACAATAATTTTTAATGCAGCTTTCTTATCGTACTTTACCATCCATATTCCTCTGATTACAAAAAGGTTGCCCTTTCGGACAACCTTCTCTACTTCCTTTGATGCTGATTTTTCTGTTGTCTGCCAACTGTCCGCCTTTCTATGTGCGGCTTAAATGTGGAGTTTTTCTGTTGCTCCCCAACCTGCCAGCCTACGAACTGGCTAAAATGTCAGATTTTTAAGGTGTCAGCACACCCAGACAGACACATCTGTCTTTATACTATTATTATATGAAAACCAGCTTTTCATGTCAAGCGGAGTGTAGGTTTTTTCAGAAATTTCTCCTTTACCCTGTGCCATGTTTTTACCCCGCATTATAAATGTATATTTGTCGCAAAATAAATGCCCAATAATTTTTTATAAAAAGGAACTTTAATATCTTTTGTTTCATACTCCGTTCCGGGAACATACGCCCACGTTCGATGAATCCCAAATATGTTATATTTCATTTATCTCATTACGATGCTGCAGATGAATCCCAATATGTCCGATTCCTAAAATCACACATGCAATTAACATCCATATTACTTTACCATAAATACCAAGCAGAAAAAACGCAATGACCGGCAAGGTTGCACCAGCCACCGGAACACCTAAAAAGCTGCTATAAAAATCAGCTAATTTGCGCTCGCTCTTAAAGTACCGTACCCACCAGACCTCATACATTACCATCAAAACAAATGCGGCCGCAAGCCACAATGACCATTTAGACATCCCTTGCAGATTAAAATCAGAAAATATAAGAACGCAGCAAGTCGTCAACACCTCTCCCACCCGCTCTAACACAACGAAGAGCTTATTCTCATTTGCAGCACTATACCCTTGCGGCTGTTTTTTCGTCCATATCAAATTAGGAATCAATAACATAATCATAAATACCAGCCCTACATAGGAAAATCCCAAATGTCCAAACATTCTATCTGCTCTCCTCACCCAATATTTTTCTTGCTTCTTCACACCATTCTAAATATGCACGATATGCTTTAATTCCAAATTCCACTGTGAGCAGATAATATTTGTGTGTATCATCAACATCGATATTATTTCTAAGAGTATCTGCTGCACCTAAAAGATAAGGCAATTCCGCCTCTATCTTCTTTTGGAATGCATCTATATGAGCTATCGCCTGTAACTTTCCCCCCTCATTGCCAAAAAATAATTTCAGCAATGTTTCATAACGTAATTCATCTTTTTCGGCAGGAACTTGAAGCCATTCTTTTAAGTAAATTCTTCCCTCTTCCGTAATAGAATATATTATTTTGTTCCGCTTATTTTCTGCGCCATTCCGTTTGTTCGCCAGTCCCCGCTCAACCAAATCACTAAGTGCGGGATATATACTGCCATAACTCGCTCCCCAAAAATACTTTAACGAGGTATCCATCCGTTTTTTTATTTCATATCCCGTCAGGTCTTCATGGCTTAATAATCCCAAAATGACATAATCAATCTTTTTTTCTATCGCCATTGCCTTTTCTCCCTTCTATCGTTCCATAAGATAATACTTTTTGGGGGCAGCCATCTATACAAGCGCCGCACTGAATGCATTCCATGCTCTTGACTTGTCCCTCGCTAATCATTTCAGACACCTGAATTCCCATAGGGCATATCTTATTGCATTTTCCACAGGAAACACAATGATTCTCATGTTTCACCGTTATATGTAATCCCGGCAGATGTAAAAATCCGCGTATTTTTGTTCCTATCGCCATAAAAGGCGCCATCCAGCAAAAATAATGACAAAAGATTCTTTTTCCAAAAAGCACCGCCGGAATCAAGATCAGAAAAATTACACCGTAGTAAATAATATAATTATAAATCTCAGTAATTGAAATTCCATGATCCGTCATATAAAAGAAATCTATTGTGATTTCCTCTTTTCTGAATATAAAACATATAACGATAGCAATTATCCAAATCGTCCAGATAACATACTTTATATTGTTCTTCCACCCCTGTTTCGGCACCTTTTCATTTACCGAAAACAGACATTCCTGCATACCTCCCATAGGGCAAAGCCAGCCGCAGAAAATTCGCCCAAAAAAGATAGAACCAAGCAGCATGCAGACAAATACAATAAAGCTTCCGGACACAATGCCTTCCATCGCTCCCTGAATAATCAGATAAGGGGACATATACCATATTGTTATCGGGAATAACAACATAGAGATAATCAATATTAATTTTCTTATATTTTGCTTGTTCATTACTTTCCTCCATATATCAGTCCGATATGTATAATAATATATCAGTCTGATATATTCGTCAAGTACAACGGCTGCTTCTTCAGCCTCCTGTCTCGCTAGTTCATAAAGAAAAGTCCCATAAACACTGGGTTTACAGGACTTCTCCATATCACTTATTCACTTAGAATCCGCTGATTCGCGGTTAAACACCAATTAGCTGTCAATCGCAGATTAACTGTTAATCGCAGATTAGCATACCCCCTGCGCCAGCATCGCATTTGCAACCTTCTCAAAGCCTGCAATATTCGCTCCGGCAACATAGTTGCCCTCCATGCCGTAACGCTTTGCAGCGTCGTCAATGTTATGGTAGATATTTACCATGATGCCCTTAAGCTTTGCGTCAACCTCCTCGAAGGTCCAGCTTAAACGCTCGCTGTTCTGGGACATCTCGAGTGCGGAAGTAGCAACGCCGCCTGCGTTTGCAGCCTTGCCGCAGATGAACCATACGCCGTTCTCCTGTAAGTACTTGGTAGCGTCTAAGGTCGTAGGCATGTTCGCACCCTCGCAGACCGCCTTACAGCCGTTTGCTACGAGCTGCTTTGCATCGTCGATGAGAAGCTCGTTCTGTGTCGCACACGGAAGGGCGATATCGCATTTTACCTGCCATACGCCGCGTCCCTCGTGATACTCTGCGCTCTTTCTCGCTGCAGCGTACTCGGTCAGACGTGCGCGTTTCACTTCCTTGATCTCCTTTAACAGTGCAACGTCGATTCCTTCCGAATCGTAAATCCATCCGGTAGAATCAGAACAGGTGACAACCTTTGCACCCATCTGCTGTGCCTTCTGGATCGCGTAAATCGCAACGTTTCCGGCGCCGGATACAACGACGGTCTTGCCCTCCATGGACTCGCCATGGCACTTCATAAGCTCTTCTGTGATGTATAATAAGCCATAGCCGGTTGCCTCGGTACGTGCCAGAGAACCGCCGTAGCTTAAGCCCTTACCTGTGAGAACGCCCTCGTACATACCGCGGATTCTCTTATACTGTCCGTACATATAACCGATTTCTCTTGCGCCGGTTCCGATATCTCCTGCCGGAACGTCAACGTCTGCACCGATGTACTTGCAGAGCTCTGTCATAAAGCTCTGACAGAACGCCATTACCTCACGGTCTGACTTGCCCTTCGGGTCGAAATCAGAACCGCCCTTGCCGCCGCCGATCGGAAGCCCTGTCAGGGAGTTCTTGAAAATCTGCTCAAATCCAAGGAACTTGATGATACCGATATTTACGGACGGATGCAGACGCAGACCACCCTTGTACGGTCCGATAGAGTTATTGTACTGTACTCTGTAACCGATGTTCACCTGTACCTGACCCTTGTCGTCTACCCACGGTACGCGGAACTTGAACTGTCTGTCCGGCTCGACCAGTCTCTCAAGCAAAGCCTCTTTCCTGTATACTGCCTCATTTGCATCAATGACAGGTCTTAAGGACTCCAAAACCTCCTCTGCAGCCTGTAAAAATTCCGGCTCAGATGCATTTTTCTCTTTTACCTTTGCGAGTACTTCATCTACATATCCCATTTTCATTGTCTCCTTACTATTTAAAATATAGTACGCGGCACTCCTGCACCGCACTTTCTCAACAGCTATATTTTAGTATAAAACGGAACGACACGCAATATTTTTTTCTTTATTCCGTTAAATTGTTAAAGTTGCACAGACACAAAAGAGCGGCTGCGCCGCTCTTTTCGCCCGAAATTGATTCAATTTTCACAACCGCGCCCCTGTCAGATCAGCCGGTAAATAATAATCGCAATCAAAATACCGATAATACTCGCAATCGTAATCTTAATGGTCAGACCGAACGTGATCACAAGAATCCCAAGATCCAGAACGATCGGGTTCGCAAATCCGAAGCTCTGTCCGTAATTCAGCCAGCTAAGTCCCGGCACGCCCGCCGCAATGCTTCCGATAAAGCCTCCCAGCATAATGCCCGCTAAAATCATCAAAAATAACGCCCAGTTATTCTTTCCCAATGCTCCTCTGCTCATACGCTACCTCACATTATCTTCCTCATCGTCCAGACCGTACTCCAACTGGAAATAATCGACCAGCTTCGCCAGGGCGTAGATCAGAATCGGTGTTTCCTGCTCCGTGAGCTGTCCTTTGACGTTCGCGATCATCTTCTGATGGAATTCCTCATGATGCGCATATGCCGCCTTGCCCTTGTCGGTGAGATAGACCCATACGACACGCTTATCCTGCCTGCTGCGCTCTCTGACGGCGTATCCCTTCTCCGTCAGGGCGTCCATCGCTTTCGTGAGCGTGCCCGTCGTCACCTCCATCAGCTTTGCGACCGACGTCATGCTCTTAGGTTCCTGCAGCCCGATCGCCTCTATAATGTGGAAATCGTTGTAGCTTATATCCTTAAACTCATCCGTCACAAGGCACCGCGCCTCAATTTCCATGATGTCTTTGAACAATCTTACCAATAATTCATTCAATGTCTCATCTGTGGTCATGTATTATACTCCTGTTCATGACAATATCCCGGCACGGCTGCCTCAAACACGCGCCTACCACCGGAGCACCGCTGCTCCCCAGGTAAGTCCTGCCCCGAAACCAGCCAGCACTATTTTACTGCCTTTTTTTATCATACCATGATTATTTACATTATCAAGTAAAATCGGCACGCTGGCAGCGGAAATATTTCCATATTCCTGCAGATTCGTCGGAAATTTTTCCATCGGCTGATGAAGGCGCTTCGCCACTGCTTCAATAATTCTGTAGTTTGCCTGATGCAGCACGAACAGATCGATTTCGTCCACGGCAAGCCCCGCTTTTTTGACCGCTTCCTCGATGACCCTGGGAACTGTCTTTACCGCAAACTTATAGACTTCCTGTCCGTTCATCGACACATAAGAGAGCGCCGTATCGTTTTTCACATACGGGTTGTTGACCGGGCGGTTGTCGCACCGCAGCACCATACCCCTCGCACCGTCGGAGCCGAGCACCGTGCCAAGAATCCCTTCCGGCTGCGCCGCAGCATCCGCCTCCTTTGCGCACAGCACGGCTGCGCCCGCACCGTCCCCGAACAGTACGCAGGTGCTTCTGTCGCTCCAGTCCATGATTTTTGACAGCGTCTCCGCTCCGATCACCAGCGCATATTTGCAGAATCCGCTTTTAAGATACACATCCGCCGTATTCAGAGAAAACAGAAATCCGGAACACGCAGCGCTTAAATCAAATGCCACCGCGTTTTTGGCACCGAGCGCACTCTGCACCTCACAGGAAAGATTCGGCAGGAAACGGTCGGGCGTTGCTGTTCCGGCAACGATCAGTCCCAGTTCTTCCGCCGTAATTCCCGCTTGCCAAAGCGCTTTCTCTGCCGCCTCCACCGCCATTCCCGTCGTCGTCTCCTCCACCGCCAGATGCCGGTTCTCGATACCCGTCCGGGTTTTGATCCACTCATCCGAAGTGTCCATGAGTCTGCTCAAATCATCATTCGTCACACGCAGCTTCGGAACCGCACTGCCCGTCCCCACTATCTTTACATTCATAACAAATCCTCCATACTGCGCTCTATCTAAAACGCCCGGAAACGTGCATAACGCTCTGCCGCAAGCTGCTCGCCCGTCTTTTTATCCTGTTTCTTTAAGAATTCTTTCATATGTCCCTTCATGTAGCGGGAAATCGACTCAAGCGCCGGCTCGTCTGCCATTCCGTACTCCGGTATAACCTCTTCCACAACTCCAAGCTCCTTAAGATCATGCGCCGTGATCTTCATCACGCCGCTCGCCTCCTTCGCTCGCTTTCCATCCTTCCAGAGAATCGATGCAAAGCCCTCCGGGGAAAGGACGCTGTAAGTCGCGTTTTCGAGCATCCATACTTCATTTCCGACCGCAAGCGCAAGCGCGCCGCCGCTTCCGCCCTCTCCGATCATAAGGCAGAGCACCGGGGTCTTTAACGCTGCCATCTCATAAAGATTGCGCGCAATCGCCTCGCCCTGTCCGCGCTCCTCCGCCTCCATACCGCAGAATGCGCCGGATGTATTTACAAAAGTAATAATCGGGCGATGGAACTTTTCTGCCTGCTTCATCAGACGCAGCGCCTTGCGGTAACCCTCCGGCGACGGCATGCCGTAATTGTGGCGCATACAGTCCTTCAAATCCTTGCCCTTATGGACGCCGATGACCGTTACCGGCTGTCCGTCAAGATAGGCAATACCTCCTACAATCGCAGGGTCATCCCGAAACTGACGGTCGCCGTGCAGCTCCATGAAATGATCGAAAATCTGATCCATATAATCTACCGATGCAAGGCGTTCTACCTTTCTCGCCGCCTTTACCTTCTCCCACGCAGAGAGCGGCTTTGCCTTCGTAGCGCGCTCCTTCATAAGCTCTGTCGGCTGAAGGCATTCCGCGTCACGAAGCGGGTCAAAGTTCGCATAGCCCGTTCTCGCACGATGCAGCTCTAAGATGCGGTATAAGGTCATCTTCAAGTCCTTGCGTTCTACGATAGCGTCGACAAAGCCGTGCTCCAACTGGAACTCTGCACGCTGAAAGCCCTCCGGCAGCTTCTGCCCGATCGTCTGCTCGATGACGCGCGGTCCGGCAAATCCGATCAGTGCGCCCGGCTCCGCCAGAATGATATCGCCAAGCATAGCAAAACTCGCCGTCACACCTCCGGTCGTCGGGTCTGTAAGCACCGGCACATAGAGAAGCCCCGCATCCGAATGACGCTTTAACGCCGCGGAAGTCTTTGCCATCTGCATAAGCGATACGATTCCTTCCTGCATTCTCGCGCCGCCGGAGCAGCAGAAGAGGATGACCGGAAGCTTCCGCTCGGTCGCGCGCTCAACTGCAAGCGCAATTTTCTCGCCGACAACATGCCCCATACTGCTCATCAGAAATCGTGCGTCGCAGATGCCGAGCACCGTCTCTTCCCCATAAATCTGACAGCGTCCGATGGTCACTGCCTCGTGCAGTCTGGTCTTCTCCTTCGCCGCTGCGACCTTCTCCTGATATCCCGGGAAATCGAGCGGATTTGCCGACTCTAAATCCTCGAACCACGGCTCGAATGTTCCGGCATCCGCCACCATCTTAATCCGGTTCTTCGTGCGCACGCGGAAATAGCTGCCGCACTCGTAGCAGACATATTTATTCTTTTCTGCTTCCTTTTTGCTGATTTCTCTACCGCAGGCAGGACAGACAATCGTCTCCGGTCCTGCCGCCTCAGTCGTTTCCGGCTTCTTTTTAAAAAAACTTGCCACTTTTATTGCCTCCTTCAACCACCGATTGCAAATGTGAGTTCCGCTGTGCAGGCGATCTTTCCATCTACCTTCGCCGTTGCGCGTCCGACTCCGATCGGTCCTTTCTGCTTAATGATTTCCGTCTCTAGCGTCAGCACATCACCCGGCACGACCTTCTGCTTAAAGCGCGCCGCGCCAATTCCTGCAAAATACGCCGTCTTCCCTCTGTTTTCTTCCATACAAAGAATCGCCACCGCTCCCGTCTGTGCGAGCGCTTCGATAATCAGTACGCCCGGCATCACAGGTTCGCCCGGAAAATGTCCCGCAAAAAATGGCTCGTTGTAGCTGACGCACTTCTTTGCCACTGCGCGGACGCCCGGCTCTAATTCCTCGACCGTATCGATCAGCAGAAACGGCTGTCGATGCGGTATGATCTCCATGATTTCCTTCGTCGTCAAAACTGACATATGCTTCTCCTATTCAAACTACATTCGGATACCACTATTTGATATCCTTATCTCTACGCCTGATACTTCTTTAACAAAAGGCTCGCGTTGTGCCCGCCAAAACCTAAGGAATTGCTGAGTGCGTACGGCACTTCCATCTCTACGGCTTCCTTACAATAATCAAGATCAAGCTCCTCGTCCGGCGTGCGGTAGCCAACGGTCGCATGAACGTAATTCTCCTCGATTTCCTTGACACAGGCAACAAATTCTACCGCGCCTGCTGCACCGAGCAGGTGTCCTATCATAGATTTCGTGGAATTGATTTTCAAATTCTTTGCGTGATCTCCGAACGCAAGCTTGATCGCACGCGTCTCAAAGAGATCGTTCAGGTGTGTCGCCGTCCCGTGTGCATTGATGTAAGTCACATCTTCCGGGGAAACGCCCGCATCCTGCATCGCGTTCGTCATGGCGCGCGCTGCGCCTGCACCGTCCTCCGCCGGGGAAGTGATGTGATATGCATCCGAGGAACAGCCATAGCCGACTACCTCCGCATAAATCTTCGCGCCGCGGCGTTTTGCATGCTCAAGCTCTTCCAAAACGACGACGCCCGCACCTTCTCCCATGACAAATCCGCTGCGTTCCTTGTCAAACGGAATCGAGCAGCGTGTCGGGTCGCTCTCACTGGAGAGCGCCGTCAATGAGGTAAATCCGGCGATACCGATCGGGCTGACGCTGCCCTCCGTTCCGCCTGCCACCATCACATCCGCCTCACCGTACTGAATGCTGCGGAATGCCTCGCCGATGGTGTTCGTGCCGCTCGCACACGCGGTCACGACGTTTAAGCTCTTTCCCTTCAGGCCGAACTGAATCGACACATTTCCTGCCGCCATATTGGAAATCATCATCGGCACGAGAAGCGGATTGACGCGTCCCGGTCCTTTTTCCAAAAGCTTTTTATGCTCTCTCTCCATTGCCTGCAGGCTTCCGACGCCGTTTCCGATGGCGGTTCCCACCATGTACGGATCTTCCTTCTCCATGTCGAGCCCTGCGTCCTCGATCGCTTCCTTCGCAGCCGCCACCGCGTACTGGCAGAACAGCTCCATTCTCTTCGCCGTCTTCACATCCATATAATTCTTTCCGTCAAAATCCTTGACCTCGGCTGCAAGATGACATTTATATTCCGACGCATCAAAATGCGTGATCTCTCCAAATCCAATTTTCTCTTCACGTATTCCCTTCCAGAATTCCTCCACGGAGTTGCCGATCGGCGTTACCGCTCCCATTCCGGTTACTACTACCCGTCTGCTCATACTTCAATTACCATGCCTTTCCGATACCTGCAAACCCGGATGCACTTTTGTGCTGCGGCGCAGGCACACTATTTGCAAAATGAATTTCCCCATTCATCTACCTACATATGCATACCGCCGTCCACGGAAATCACCTGTCCCGTGATGTACGACGCGCGGTCCGACGCAAGAAATGCGACCAGTTCCGCAATGTCCGTCGTCTTTCCCGTCCGCTGCAGCGGAATTTGTGACATCACAGCCTCCTTCGCCGCGTCCGTCATCACATCCGTCATCTCCGTCTCAATAAATCCCGGCGCTACCGCATTGCAGGTGATACCGCGTGATGCAAGCTCACGCGCTACACTTTTAGTCAGTCCGATGATTCCCGCCTTGCTTGCACTGTAATTCGCCTGTCCTGCATTCCCCATCACACCCGATACGGAGGAAATGTTGATAATCCTCCCGGCACGCTGTTTTAAGAAGGTTCTGGATGCGTGACGGATCGTGTGGAACGCCCCCTTTAAATTCGTAGCAACGACCGCGTCAAAATCCTCTTCGCTCATCTTCATAATGAGTCCGTCCCTCGTGATTCCCGCATTATTCACAAGAATGTCGAGATGACCGTACTCCTTTACGATTCCGTTCACCATCTCCCCGCACGCCGCGAAATCAGATACGTCGCATCTGACTGCCACGGCGTGCTTTGCTCCGATTTCTGATACGACTTCCTCTGCCCGTTCCTTTGAGCCGTTGTAATTGACAACGACAAACGCTCCGTCTCTCGCAAGCGTTTTTGCAATTTCTCTTCCGATTCCTCTGCCCGCCCCTGTGACGAGCGCCACTTTTCCTGTCAGCATCCTCTTTCCCTTCCCCGCAGCATCCTGCGGTACGCTGTCTTTCTTTATCACCCGCAGTTCCTGCGTTTTTCTGTATCTGTTCAGTACCTTCACAGATACAAGCCGCAAGCCAATGAAAATCAGCTTCGCTGATGAGGCTTGCCCCTGCATTCTATACGTTTTCATACGATTTATGCGGTTCCGCATAAATCTGTCCTGAATAGTTACTTTTATCTTCTGCTTCCGTCCTAACGTCTTCCCTGCATGAACTTCTCAAAGTCCTCCATCTTATCAATGTTGCTTACACATAAAGCTTCCGCTTCTACTCCCGCTTCGCGGCTGATTTTCTTCATGAATCCGGTGAGCGTCCTGCCCGGTCCGATTTCCACGAATGTGTCCACGCCGTCGCCCAGCATCCGCTGTACGGACTGCTGCCAGCGCACCGAAGACGAAACCTGTCTTCTCAAAAGGTCTTTGACCTCTGCGGTCGATTTCACATAATCCGCAGTCACATTCGCAATATAAGGCACCGCAATGTCATGAATCTCTACGTTCACAAGCTCCTCGCCAAGCTTCTCGCCCGCTCCCTTAAGCATCGGTGAGTGGAACGGTCCGCTGACTTTGAGCGGCACGACACGCTTTGCGCCCGCTTCCTTACATTTTTCGCCTGCGGCAGTCACCGCAGCCTCTTCTCCCGTGATGACAATCTGTCCCGGGCAGTTATAGTTGGCAATGGAAACGATTCCTTCCGTCTCCTCACAGGCTTTCTCGATCGCCGTCTCGGCAAGTCCCAGTACCGCCGCCATAGCGCCGCCCGTCGGTACGGCTTCCTGCATATAGATACCGCGTTTTCTGACAAGCGCGAACGCGTCTTTCCAGTCAAGAACGCCCGCCGCAAGCAGCGCACCGTACTCGCCGAGGCTTAAGCCCGCCGTAACGTCAGGCGTGACGCCCTCTTCCTGCAATGCCTTTAAGATCGCCGCCTCTGCGGTCAGCATACAGATCTGTGTATATTCCGTAATATTGATATTCTCGTTTTCCTCAAAACAGAGCGCCGGAACATCCAGCCCGGATGCCTCGGACGCCAGTTCAAACACCCTGCGGCAGGCAGGCATCTGCTCGTAGAACTCCTGCGCCATGCCGACATACTGTGAACCCTGTCCCGGAAATATGAATGCCATCTTTCCCATAATCGTTTCCCAACCTTTCAACTGTGCCGTTTTAGCTGTTTCCCGACATACCTCTTCCAAACAGCTCTTCCGTCTCACTCACAAGCTCGTCAATGATTTCCTTGCAGGTCTGCTCCTTTTTGACCAGTCCCGCGATCTGTCCCGCCATAACGGAACCGTTCACCACGTCGCCTTCCATGACGGCTTTCCTGAGGCTTCCAAGCGTGAGCCGCTCCAGCTCCTCAAAGCCTGCGCCCTCTTTCTCAAGCTTTAAATACTGGCGGCTCATCTGATTGCGCAGCACGCGGATCGGATGCCCGGTACTCATGCCCGTGATCTCGGAATCAATGTCGCGCGCCTTGATTAAGCGCTCCTTATAATTGTCGTGTGCGATCGACTCTTTCGCTGCCACGAACCGCGTTCCCATCTGTACGCCCTGTGCGCCTAGCATGAACGCCGCCGCAATTCCTCTGCCGTCCGCGATACCTCCGGCAGCAATGACCGGGATTGAAACAGCGTCTGCTACCTGCGGCACGAGCGCCATCGTGGTCGTTGCGCCGATGTGTCCGCCGCTCTCCATTCCCTCCGCGACGACGGCGTCCGCGCCGCCGCGCTCCATCATTTTTGCCATCGCAACGCTTGCGATGACGGGAATTACCTTTACACCCGCTTCTTTCCACATTTCCATGTATTTCGCAGGATTGCCCGCGCCCGTGGTAACGACCCGTACGCCCTCGTCAACAATCACCTTAGCGATTTCATCTGCCTCGGGATTCATCAACATAACATTTACACCGAACGGCTGCTCTGTGGCTTCCTTTGCCTTTCTGATCTGCTCTCTGACAAATTCCGCCGGCGCGCCGCCCGCACCGATGATTCCCAGACCGCCCGCATTCGAAACTGCCGCTGCGAGGTTGTGTTCAGCGACCCACGCCATACCGCCCTGTATAATTGGATACTTTATCCCAAGTAACTCGTTTACCCTCGTTTTCATTATGCCGTAACGCCTTTTCCTTTTAAGTACTCAATAACATCATTTACGGTTACGATGGACTCTAAGTCCTCGGACGGGATCTCAACGCCGAATTCCTCCTCAAGTGCCATAACAAGTTCGAATAAATCTAAGGAATCTGCACCAAGATCCTCTTTGAAGTTGGAATCTTCCTTAATCTCGGACTCCTCAACGTTTAACTGCTCTGCGATGATCGGTTTCATTTTTTCTAACATAACTTTTTCTCCTTTTTGACTCTATCATTTTCGGTTTTGATAATTATTTGCCTCTCAAATAGTTTGATTGGCAAATAATTAGCTTCTCAAAGTATATGACTTGTTCTCATGTTTGTCAAGGAAGTTTTTGGCAATTGTTTTGTTTTCTGACGAAAGTGTTTGTTGCAAATATTCAAAAATTTGCTTACAATATTTGTAAATCATCTATTTTTGCTTATGATAAAGCCCCTTTGCATCATTGAAGCGCAAAACCGGCGGGCTGTAACGGAAGGAGAATTCCCATGAAACAATTTTTTGGAAAAAGCCAATCCGGCAACTTAAAGGAAGCTGTGCAGGGTCTGCACGATCCGAAGCTGCTGATTCTGATGTCCAACGCCGACCAGTTCGCTGCGCACGTCGCAGAGCTTGACACTCTTTTCCCAGGCGTTCCGAGCATCGGCTGCATCGGTATATGCTATGACACACAGATTGTTGAGAAGGGCGTAGGCATCATAGCTTTCACTGAAAATGTCACCGTTGTGGCAAATGTCTTAGAGGAAGCGTCTCTTATGCCCGTCAAATACATCGAGCGTCTCGAAAAAGACGCACGCCAGATAGGGGCGAACAGCAGGGACACTGTCTGCATCGATTTGTGTACCGGAAACGACGCCTGTGTGCTTACCACAATCTACAGCATCCTGGGCAAACAGAACATTCCTTTGGTCGGCGGCACGGGGGACGCCGGGAAAGTGTCCCTGAACGGAAAAATCTATGAGGACGCTGACGTCTACGCCCTCGTTAAGAACAACGGCGGCAAAGTCAAGGTCTACAAAGAGAACCTCTACCGGCCGCTTTCGGGCTACCGTTTTATCGCGTCCAAAACCGACCGCAGCAAATATCTGCTTGGAGAGCTCAACGGCAGATCGGCGAAACAGATATATCAGGATGCGCTGCATATCAGTGAAAAGGATATTGTCAATCAGACCTTCAAGAATCCGCTTGGCAAGATGGACGGTCAGGATATCTGCATTATTTCCATTAAGGAGGTCACAGGCAACGGTCTTAGCTGCTACAGGCAGGTAAATGACTCCGACGTACTCTCTCTGCTGCAGCTGCAGGATCCCGATGAAATCGTCGCGGAAACCGTTTCTGCGATCCGGCAGGATTTTAGTCATATTTCCGGGGTTTTTTCCATCAACTGTTTCTTCCGCTATCTGCTGTTTTCTCAGGAACATCGGTTAGACAGCTACTTAAAGACAATGGGAAGTCTCAGCAATCATGCCGGTCTGTTCGGCTTTGGCGAGCACCACAATCACCAGTTCGTCAATCAGACAATGGTCTGCGTCGTATTTGAATAAACTTACCACGGAAGGAAGAGGATTATTTTATGTTTACATCCAAGAAAAAAGAAACCACCATACATACAGAAGCTTTGGATCTGCACCCGATTATCCACGTGTCCGAATGTCTGCTGGATTATCAGCGCAAGCTTTCCACAAACGAAGTAGATTCTCTTGATGAATTACAGGAGGTTCAGATTGCTTTCGGGAAGGTACTTGAAGAGAATGCGGCGTTAAAAGAAGAACTAAATTCATTCCATGCCCTGTTCGGAACCGTCGGCGACGCTTCCAGCCAGTTTGCCAATGTCAAGGAGGGAATCGCTTCCTCTGTTTCGCTTGCACAGGAGCGTGTCAGCGGTTTAAAGAACAGTTCCAGAGAGGTGCAGGACAGCTTTCTGGAAATCCAGAGCACCTTCACCGATTTCCAGACATCCGTTCAGAAGATCAAAGAGTGCATGAACCAGATCATCTCGATTGCCAATCAGACCAATATGCTTGCCTTAAACGCTTCCATCGAAGCGGCGCGTGCCGGAGAACAGGGAAAAGGGTTCGCTGTCGTTGCCGAAGAAGTAAAAAATCTTGCAAGTGCAATCAAAGACCTTGTCAGCACCGTAGATATGAGTATCAATGATGTAGAAACCGGAACGGAAAAGTTAAATTCCAACATCACCAGTTCAAGCGACGCATTAAGTCAGAGCGTTGCGAACGTGGATTCCACCTACGAGGTGTTCGACCAGATTACGACCGCCGCCGACGGTGCAGACTCCGTACAGCAGGAGATTTCAAATGCCCTTGACGCTTCCCGGCAGAAGCTTTCCGAGATCAACCGTTCCTTCTCACTTGAGGAGGCTTTGTTCGATACGGTTCTTACGCATATCAACCGTGCGAATGAGCTTGGAACGACAAAGAGTTCTCTCTTTGAGGACATGACAAATCTGCTGTCCCAGATTGCTCCGCTCGCACAGGAATTAGAAAAAAAGACTGTCATACTTGACAAGCCGCAGTAGAACGGCTATAGTATAACTCGTTATAAATATGGAATATGAAAATGCTAGGGGTGCTGACACAAAGTCTGCTGAGAGATGTTATATCGACCCTTATTACTTGAACCGGGTAATACCGGCGTAAGGAAGCTTTTTTCTTGTAGATAAATCCTCCCCGGCAGTTCGTATTCACCAAGGAGGATTTTTTTTATGAACAACTTTTTTGCTACACCGGAGGGCGCCTGGGGCGACGGCTCCGTCCACCTTACCACAACCGGCATCATTCTCGTCGTGATCGTAATCGCGCTTCTGCTTGTTGCAGCCGCACTATTGCGCCGCCGCACTGCTTCCAAAAAAACAGCGCTGACGACCAAGCAGCTTGTCTATTCTGCGATGGCAATCGCAATCGCCTTTGTATGCTCGATGATCAAGCCGTTTGAGATGCCAATGGGCGGTTCCGTGACGCTTTTATCCATGCTTTTTATTGTGCTGATTGCCTATTGGTATGGACCATATGTCGGTATCATGACAGCAGTTGCTTTCGGTCTTATCCAGTTCGTGACGGAGCCGATCTTCTATACGATTCCGCAGATGCTGCTTGATTATCCGCTGGCATTCGGCGCGCTCGGACTTGCAGGCTTCTTCAATAAAAAGAAATGGGGTCTTCAGATCGGCTACCTCGTCGGCGTCGCCGGACGATTTGTTTTCTCGACAATTTCCGGAGTTATATTTTTCGCATCCTATGCGCCGGAAAATATGAGCCCGCTCGCATATTCTGCGGCTTATCAGGCTTCCTACCTTGGTGCCGAGGCAATCATCACTTTGATTATCATCAGTTTACCTCCTGTTGCAAACGCAATGGCAAGGGTAAAAAAACAGGCTGTCGAATCGTAAGCCTATGCTGCCACCGATAGCCTGAATCACGAATTTGCTTTAGGAGGAGCGTTATCTTTATGTTACAGTCTATCCGCAAAAGCTATGAGCACACCATCTACGCCAGTTACATCGGTTACATCACACAGGCGATCGTCAATAATTTCGTACCGCTGCTGTTTCTGACGTTCGCTGCCGATTATCAGTTGTCGCTCGACCGGATCACGCTGCTTACCACGGCAAACTTTCTGGTTCAGCTCGCCGTAGATCTTCTGTCCGCAAAGGTAATCGACCGCATAGGCTATCGCGTATCAATTATCTTCGCACATTTCTGTGCCGGAGCCGGACTCGTTGGACTGGCGGTATTCCCTGCCCTGTTCCAAAATGCATATGCCGGAATCATGGCGGCAGTCGTGCTCTACGCCATCGGCGGCGGCGTTATCGAGGTATTGATCAGTCCGATCGTCGAAGCATGCCCTACCAGGAAGAAAGAGGCTGCCATGAGTCTTTTGCATTCCTTCTACTGTTGGGGGCATCTTTCTGTCGTTCTTTTATCCACGCTGTTCTTCCACGTGTGCGGCATTGAGAACTGGCGCGTTCTCGCCTGCATTTGGGCGATTGTTCCGTTCCTGAACATCCTGTATTTTGCACTTGTTCCCATCTACCCGATCGTGTCGGAGCATGAGAAATTATCTTTTGGCACGCTGCTTTGCCAGAAGGCCTTCTGGCTGATCGTCATACTGATGATCTGTGCGGGAGCAAGCGAACAGGCAATGAGCCAGTGGGCTTCCGCCTTCGCGGAATCCGCCCTCTCCGTCTCTAAGACCGTCGGCGATCTCGCCGGTCCCTGCGCTTTCGCGCTCTGCATGGGAACGGCGCGCGCACTCTACGGAAAATACAGCGACTATATCCCGTTAAAGAAAATGATGATGGGAAGCGCCGTCTTATGCATCATCTGTTACCTGATTGCAGTCTTTGCGAAAAACCCCGTTTTCGGTCTGATCGGCTGCGCTCTGTGCGGCTTCTCCGTCGGCATCTTCTGGCCGGGAACGTTCAGCATCGCCGCTTCCGCTATTCCGGGCGGCGGAACCGCCATGTACGCGCTGATGGCGCTCGCGGGCGATCTCGGGTGTTCGTCCGGTCCGACCGTCGTCGGCATGATTGCAAACGCCTCCGGCGATAACTTAAAGTCGGGATTGCTGATCGCTATGATTTTCCCGGTCGTGATGCTCCTTGGAATCGGGATGATACGGGAGAAAAAAGAATAGTTCAAACTGCCCTTTCTCCTGCCCGATCTCCATATTTCCGCCATATTTCTTTACTGCCTCGCGGATGCTGCGTAGCCCATATCCGTGATTAACGGTATCATTTTTTGTTGTCTTTGGCAGACCTCTGCCTGCTTTATCCTGTGCGTCATATTCCGTTTGCACACAGGGATTTTTCACGCTGACCGCGAGCAATCCTTTTGCCGCACGCGCAAGGAGCGCAATTTCCGGCTTCGATCCGTCCGTCGCTTCCTTTTTCCACACTTCACACGCCTCGATCGCATTATCCAGTGCATTGGCGAACAGCGCGCAGACATCCGATTTCTCATAGGGAAGTTCCTCTGCAATCTCGACATTGGCATGAAAGGAAATCCCCAGTCCGCGCATACGGTTTTCCTTCGCCGTCAGCACCGCATTCACCGTGGCGTCTTTCGAATAATTCATCACGCGCACAAAAGCGGGATTGTCGATTAATTCTTCAATGTATGCCGTCCGTTTCTCATCGGTGAGCACAAGCAGCGCCTGTAAATGATTGGCGAGGTCGTGCTTTAAACGTCGGATTTCAAATTGCTGCTGCTCCATCGTCTCATAATATTTCTGATTATACTGCGCAAGCGCATTTTCCTGCTCCAGCTTCTGCTGACGCTCCAGCACGAACACCGCTCGGAACAATCCCGCAAAGGACAAAATTGCAATGATAAAAAGGGCTGCGTCTGCAATGATCGTTCCCATATCCGAAGAATACGGACTGCGGAACAAAATCAGTGACAGCACAATGCCAAGCGGCGGCAGCGTAAGCAGCAGGAGCAGCCTCCAGAGCGGCTTCGTCAGTTCGAAATCCGGCGAAAGTCTGCGCCTTCTGATCAGAAGATAGAATACAAGTACAAACAGCACCCGAAACAGGGCATACTCCGAATCAACCCACGCTTCATCACACATTCTATAGACGACAGCAGCTAAAATATTATCGTGCAGACCGTTAAATGCAAGTACTGCACTCGCGAGCATAGACCCGACCGTAATCCGCTTTAATGCAGAACCTTCCGCAGCCACGTACACGCACGCCGCAAAAATAAAAAGGGTCGGCGGCAGGTTTGCAATATCTCCGATATAGATAACCATGGAGACCAGCATCCAGCTTCCGAACAGCAGAAGCGGCAGACTCCACCATCTCTTCTTCACCCGCACCAGACACCGCACCGTCTGGTACATAAGGAACGAGGCAAACACTATCATGCTCCACCCATAAACCATCCTGATTACTTCCCGGAATACCCCCTGCTCCACCTCACATTCCTCCCAACATGGATTTTGCCAGCCCCGCGGCAGCGCTCTCCTTCATGGCACGGCTGATCGGCAGCTGCTTCTCATCGACCGTCACAAAATCCGCTCCCATCTGTACAACTCTCTCGGGATTGACAAGAAAGCGTTTATGGATGCGCACGAAACGATCCGAAAGCTCCCTCTCCACATCATCAAGCTTTCCGTAAAATGCATATTCCTTTCCTCTCGACACACAGAAGACCTTCCTCTTTTCACTATAGAAATAAGAAATGTCCGACAGCGGAAACCGGAATGTACCATCCGTATTTTTAAATGTATAATTGCGCTCGCGCTTTTCATGGAGCATTCTGCGCACGCGGTTCATGAGCGCGCGCAGACGCTCCGTCTCTGCCGGTTTCATAATGTAATCCATTGCATTTACAAGATAGCCGTCGAACACATAATCCGAGTATCCGGTGACAAATACGATCATCAGCTCCTCGTCAAACTGCCGTATCTGCTTTGCCGCTTCCAAGCCGTTCATGCCTTCCATCTCCACATCGAGAAACAAAAGGTCGATCTCACCGGGATGGCTCTTAAACCAACGCACAGCCCCGCCGCCGGAAGAAAACTCATACACGATCTCCTCCGAGCCCTCTATCATTATTTTCTCAAGCTGAATGCACAGCGCATCCCTCGCATCCGGCTCATCGTCACATATTCCGATTCGAAGCATAGTTCCTCCGTTTTGTTCTCTGTTGTTTTCGGGCATCCGCCCGATGGATTCTCAGAAAGTATACCATACTTTTCCTCCGTCCGCTTCCCAAAGATTACATGCAGGCTGCATTTTTTTACATTTTGTGCAGACATTTTCCAAACTTGACATCCGGCGTGCCAAAAATGACAACGCAGATTTTGGGTCCAAAAATTCGTGCTATATTCTTTTTACAGACAGACGCGGGCAGCGTACAGACCGCCCCGGCGTCTGAATCCATCAGAAAGCGCAGGTGTATCAAATGCTATATGTAAAAAATCTTCACAAATCCTACAAAACTGGAAACAAATGCTACCCCGTGTTAAAGGGCATCGACCTCTCCGTCGCACAACGCGAATTCGTCGCTGTCATGGGTCCTTCCGGTTCGGGAAAGAGTACTCTCCTGAATTGTATTTCCTGCTATATCCCCTTTGAGGAGGGGACCATTACACTCGGCGGGCAGGAGTTGAAAGGTATGAATGAGGACGCGCTCGCAAAGGTGCGCAATGAAAGACTTGGCTTCGTCTTTCAGGATTTCATGCTTCTGGACGGTCTGACTGTACGCGAAAACATTCTGGTTCCGCGCATCATCCACGGGGCGGTAGACAGCAATGCGGAATCGCTTGCCGATGAACTTTTGACACTTTTCGGAATCAATCATGTGGCAAATAAATATCCCGCTGAAATTTCGGGCGGCGAGCGGCAGCGGACAGCGGTTGCCAGAAGCTTAATCAACCAGCCGCTTTTGATCCTCGCAGACGAACCGACCGGAAATCTGGACAGTAAGTCGAGCCGCGCCGTCATTGATTCCTTCGAAAATGCAAGGCAGCACCTGAATGCCACCATCTTTATGGTAACGCACGACAGCTTTGCAGCCTCCTTCTGCGACCGGGTCATTCTCCTAAAGGACGGCGCCGTTTACGACACTTTGGAAAAGGTAGAGAATCGCAGCGATTTTCAGGATCGCCTGCTGACAAAAATCAAAGAAATGAGTGGTGATATCGAATGAAAACAAAAAGAGAATTATTACAAAAACTGCAAAAATCTGATCGCAAACATGCCTGGCTTTATCTCTTCTGCAACTTCATCTCCCTTTTGCTCATCACTGCATACTCTGCAATGATGCTCTCTCCTACGGTACTCTTAGTGCTGCCGGAGGGCGGCGACAGCCGCAAGCAAATGACCGCCATTTTCGTGCTCGCGCTCTTCGGCTGCGTTGTATTTACCATCTACGCCTCCTGCCTGTTCTTCCGCAAGAAATCAAAGCAGCTCGGAACGCTCATGGCGCTCGGCGCTTCCCGCCGATGGCTGGCTCCGGGACTGTACAAAGAGGTTCTGCTTCTGAGCAGTACTTCGTCGCTGCTTGGCATCCTCGCAGGTCTTCCGTTCGTCTGGCTTATCTGGAATGGTTTTCGTCTGCTGATCGTCGACAGCAAAGAAATGGAGCTGGTGCTGGATTTCAGATTTCTATATCTGTCCGCGCTCTTCTTCGTCATCGTCATCGCGTGCTCCTGCATCAACGCATATCGCTATTTAAAACGCACTAATATCATGGACGTCGTACACGAAGAGCACAAAAACGAGCCCGTCCGGCAGCTCGGACTCTGGTGCGGTCCGGTCGGCATTGTTCTCCTGTTTACAGGCGCCGTCCTTGGCTATCTGGCGCCATACATCCACAGTGCGCTGTTCGCCTCCTATTACCCTCCCGCATGGCTGAATCTGCTCTACGCTCCGGTATTTGCGGGGTTGTACCTGATTATGCTGCACACGGTCGTTCACGGCTGGCGCTCCCACAGAAAGCACCCCTACAAGAATCTTATTTCCCGCAGTATGATGAAATTTCAGGGAAAACAGACCGTCAATAATCTGCTGGTCGGCACGGTACTGATCGCAGGCGCCGCCTTCGCGCTTTTCTATCTTCCTACAATGGCGTCCTCCCAATTTGCTACCCTGGCGAGCCGTCCCTACGACTACTTGTATGTTTCGTCCCTGGCACAGGATATTCCCGGTCAGAGCGAAGTTGCGGCGCTCGCCTCCGGGTATGGCCTTGCTCCCTGCGACTGGCACGAATACAACTACCTTGTACTGGGTATGGACAATACGGTCGAGGTTGAAGATGAAGGAAATACCTACCACTTAGAACACCGGGAGCTTGCGGGCGAAGGTCGCTTCCTGCCGGAATCTGCATTTTGCGCGCTCACCAAAGAGACGCTTTCCGTGGAACCGGGAACTTATTATGCCATTTCCAATAACGAAGAAACAGGACTCTACTGGCTGAATTGCAATGCAGCCATGCTCACAAATATGACAACCAGAGAAACGCTCCCCGTCTCCTTCGCCGGCTATACCCACTTCGATCTTCTATCCGGTGCAACCGGCTATTATGTATTAAACGATGCGGATTATGCAAAAATAGCAAGAGGTCTGGCCCCCGAATGGCAGGAGCGCGTCGCCGCTTTCAATATGACAGGCGAAGATAACTATGCCTTCGCCTCAGCGTTCTTCTACATGCTGATCGGCTCCTATGACCCGGAATACGCGATTCCGTCTTACTACGACCGTGTCGACAAAATATATGTGAATGAAACCGGACAGGTCTACTGGGGCGATACCGACAGCATGACGCGTTTAAGCTTTGACGCGCCGGACTCCACGGAATTTCGCTCTTACTGGCTCTATATGCCCCGCATGACCTGGCTTGATAAAAATGATTTTTTGCGGACCTACGCTGTGTTCCTGATGATGTTTTTGTTCATCTCGATCATCTGTATTCTCGCCGCGCTTGTCATCTGCTATACCAGATGTATGACGATCGCGCTTAATAACCGCTATGTTTTCGATGACCTAAAGCGGCTCGGCGCTTCCCCGGAATTCCTTCTCGCAGAGGTAAAAAGTCAGTCGAAAAATGTCTTTGCCGTTCCCGGTTTCGTCGGAATGCTTACCATGTATCTGTTTTTTGCCCTGATTCTTTACGCAAACGACTGCAAAATGACCTCAAGCGAACTGCTTTCCCTCGGCATATCATTGGGGATTCTCGCGCTGCTTGGTCTTATTATTTATCTGACGTACACTGCAACGGTAAAGCGAATGGCGAAAACACTGGATATTCCGTGTTAAAATTCAAAATACATCTAAGCAAAACGGCGATCTGCACTTTCATAAGGAAAATGCAGATCGCCGTTCGCTTCATACTATGAAATTCTCCTGCTGCTGCGCGCCTGCAAAGCAGCATCTGTTTCGCTACATACAGGCTGCCCGGCCGGACAGCCGCCGTCTCACCATATACAAACTGCTTAATCGAGCAGCATCTGTACACACCCGTACATACCGGCGTCATTTCCCAGTCCTGCAAGTACGAACTTCGTATCTCTGCACGCATGGAAGGATGTCTCTATGTAATGCTTCTGAATACTCTCGATCAAAATCTCACCCGCCTTGGAAACACCTCCGCCGATAACGATAACCTCCGGATTCACGACGCACGCCATGTTGGAAAGCGCCGCACCGAGAATCTCACATACTTCATCGACTAACTCCAGCGCAATCGCATCGCCCGCCTTCGCCTCATCGAAGATGTCCTTCGCCGTCAGCTCCGTGAACTCCCGCAGGCTCGTCTCCTCCGAAGTCTTCGCCAGCTTTCTCTTAGCCACCCGGACGATACCTGTCGCGGACGCATACTGCTCAAGACAGCCGTACTGCCCACAATTGCACGGTTCAATCTCGTCATTATTCACAGTGATATGACCGATCTCCCCGCCTGCTCCATTGTAGCCTGCGACAACCTTGCCATCCACAATGATACCGCCGCCGACGCCTGTGCCGAGCGTTACCATGATTACGTCCTTGCAGCCTGCGCCTGCGCCCTGCCACATTTCTCCCAGCGCCGCAACGTTCGCATCATTTCCGGCTTTTACCTTCAGACCTGTAAGCGTTCCAAGCTCTTCCTCGACACTTACCGTTCCCCAGCCAAGATTTACGCAGCGGTTCACCACACCGTCGCTTCTGACAGGACCCGGCACCCCGACGCCGACGCCCTGCACTTCATCCTTGCTGATACCCTCCTGCGCCAGCTTATTGTCCACAGCCTTAGCAACGTCGGAGAGAATGTTCTCACCGTTATTCTCCGTGTTCGTCTTGATCTCCCACTTGTCTATAAGTGCTCCGCTCGTCTCAAAAAAACCGATCTTGCAGGTCGTTCCCCCGATGTCAACTCCAAATGCATACTTCTTCATCCTTCCATTCTCCTGTTCCCTATACTATACTTACTTTAAAATACGCACAATGCGGTAATTTCCGCATCTTAAGCGCCAATGTAACCCCGCGGCGTTTCTTCGTCGGTACATCGGCTTTCCTATACTTATGATAACGTTTCCGGCGGCATCTGTCAATTGTCTGCCGCCGGATTCGCACTTCCTTTTTTTAGCGCAGGCTGCTCTCATCCCGCATTTTCCTGTGTCAGATCCTCCGGCGTCCCTGGCGGGTTCTCCGGCGTTCCGGCTGGATCCTCCGGCGTCCCTGACGGATTCTCCGGTGTTCCGGCTGGATTCTCCGGCGTTCCTGACGGATTCTCCGGCGTTCCGGCTGGATTCTCCGGCGTCCCTGACGGATTCCCCGGTGTCCCTGACGGGTTCTCCGGCGTTCCTGACGGATTCTCCGGCGTCCCTGACGGATTCTCCGGTGTTCCTGACGGATTCTCCGGTGTCGCTTCTGGAGCCTCCGGCATCCCGGCTGGATTTTCTTCGAAGACGCCCTCCTCATCCCAACCTTCCTGCGTTCCTTCCCCGGCTTCCTCATTTCCCTGCGGCAGCATATATTCCTCCGAAATCTTTGCATACGGAAGAAAGTCTAAAATCTCCTTTCCCTCGTGTGCCTGCTCCATAAAGCTCTGCCAGATTTTTCCGGGATAGGTGTTTCCCATAAGGTCACTTAACTTCTGCGGCATATCATAGCCGACCCAGACGCTTGTAGTGTAGTATCTTGTGTAGCCAACCATCCACCCGTCCTTCTGATCGTTCGTCGTTCCTGTTTTTCCCGCGCAGGGCATCGTCTCTAACCCAAGCCCACGCGCTGTTCCGTTTACGAACACGCCTCTTAAGACATCTGTCATCATCCGCGCCGCATTCTGCTTGTAGACCTCCTGCTCCTGCTGCGCGGACGCATATATCTCATTTTCCGACGCGTCCAGTATCTTCACAATGCAGGTCGGCTGCCGGAACAATCCGTCGTTTGCAATCGCCGCGTAGGCAGATGCCATCTCGAGCGACGACACGCCGTTCGTAAAGCCGCCAAGCGACGAGGCCGGCCGGTAATCTTCCGGATCCAATCTGGCGAAATGCATTTTTTCGAGATAGCTAAGACCGACCTCCGGCGTAAGCTGCTCATACATTCTCCATGCCACCGTGTTGATTGATTTCTCTATTGCCACACGAAGCGTCACTTCTCCCAGATAAGTCCCGTTTGAGTTCTTGGGTCCGTCCTCGATCGGTTCATCCACTGTCATGCTCTCCGGCGAGTAATTCCGCTCAAAAAGCGGCGTATACACGGTAAGCGGTTTGATCGCACTTCCCGGCTGTCTGTAACTCTGGTAGGCACGGTTCAACGTGTAGCCCGCGAAATTCTGCGTTCTGCCGCCTACGATCGCCCTTACATAGCCGTTATCGTTGTCAATGCAGACCGCCGATGCCTGAAGCATGTAAACGCCCTCCTCGTTTTTCTCGGTAAAGCCCGCTAACGTATCGTCCACAGCCCCCTGCAGTTCCTCCTGCAGCGTCAGATCGAGCGAGGTATAGATCTGATATCCCCCCGTATAGAGCTGCTTCTGGCATGCCGTATACATTTCGTCGTAGGCGGCATCATACTCCGCCTCATCCTCGTCGGAGTCGAACTCATATTGGAATACGAACCCCTGCTGCTCCATCAGCGCACGCGTCGCACAGTAGTAAGCGTAAGTCTCGACATAATCATTTTTCTGCTCTGCCGCCGGGCGTTCAAGCGCGATCTGCTCCATTATGGCGTCCGCGTAATCCACCGCCGAGATTTTCCCGTCCTCCTGCATGTTGGAGAGAATCCGATCCCGCCTTGCAAGCGTATTATCCATATTTGTCACCGGATCATAGAGTGTCGGATTGTTCGGAATCGCGCACAGAAACGCAATCTGCGACAGGCTGAGTTCCTCCGCGCCCCGGTTGAAATACCCGCGGCTCGCCGACTCAATTCCATAGTAGCCGTTTCCGAAATATATATTATTCAGATAAAATTCCAGGATTTGATCCTTCGTGTACTTCTGCTCCATGCTGCGCGCAATGAAAATCTCTTCGACCTTTCTCTGCCATGTCCTCTCCTGCGAAATGAACACATTGCGCGCAAGCTGCATCGTAATCGTACTGCCGCCCTGCGTAATCTTCCCGTTCTCCACCATCGCTTTTACAGCGCGCAGCAGCGCCCAGTAGTCCACCCCGTCATGACGGTAGAATTTCTTATCCTCAATGCTGACGATCGCCGCCTTTGCATCCGACGGAATGTCATCGCTCTCAAGATAATAGGCGTCCCTGCTTTCCTTGAGCGTAGAGATCACGCTTCCGTCCGCCGCATAGACAACGCTCGTCTGGTGTCCCCGGAATGTATCCGACGTCGAATTCTTCACAAGCCGCTCCGCCTCGGTCTTTAACTCCCCGACTTCACTGGCATATCCCCCGAAAAAGTAATAGCCTGCCGCGCCAAGCACCACCAGAAATAGTACTAGCTGCACTTTTGCAAACACCCAGAAAGCATGGTATTTTTTCTTCTTCTTTTTTTTCTTCGCCATGATGCATCCATCCTTTCTTTGATTTCTGCCACAAACGCACCGTCGTCATATTTCCATATCAATCCTATGATACGGTATGCCTGCATCCTCCAATAAATTCATTTCCCTGCGCTGGCATGTAAACAGGATGACCTGCATCCCAAGCCCGGAAATCACCCGAAGCGTCTGCGCTAATCTGGCGTCGTCGTACATGGAAAACGTCTCATCCAGAAGCAGCGGCATCGTTTCTTCCTTCATCACGACATTTCCCGCAGCAATACGAAATGCAAGGTAAAACTGTTCTAATGTACCACGGCTTAATGCCTCCGGTGGGACTTCTCTCCCCTCTGTATACACACGCAGCTTCCCACTTTCATCGACGCGCACACGATCGTACCTTCCGCCCGTGAACGCCGACGCATAGCGTGACACCTCGCTGCTTATCACATCCTTTTGCTCCTCGCCGAACTCTTTGGCAAGCGTTTGGATCTCTTCCTTCGCCATCAAAACAGCGTCAAGGCAGGTAAGAAGCTCCCGTTCCCGTTCTCCCGGCGTCTTTAATGTCTCCAGCCGTTCCGCAATATTATAAAGCCTTGTTTCTTTCTCCGCGAGAGCTTCCTGCATGTGAAAGAGAAGCCGCCCGCTCTGCCCTCCGGCGGTCTCTGCGGCCTTACGCTGCTCTCCGGCGATCTCTGCGGCTTCACGCTGCCTTCTGCTTTTCCGCCAACCGAGAAAAAGCAGTGCAGCCGCGGCAGCCCCAAGCCCTGCTTCCGCAATCCAAAAGAGTGCGAAAGAATGGGCAGACGCCCGGTAAAACAGTCCGTTTAACAGCATAGCTGCAAAAAATACCGCACTCCCGAAATATGCCGCAATGCGGGAAGTGTGGCGCTCCCTGCCCGGCGCGTCGTCTTCCACGTGTTCTTTGCCAGACGTAAGCGCCGTCTCAGCCGCAATCCCGTTTCTCAGCCGCAGGCAGTCCTGCTCCAACAGTTCCCGCTCTGTTGCAAGAGTCTGCTCCTCCCTCTGCTTCCGCTCCTTCTCATTTCTTAAGTCTGCATTTAATTCTTTTCTTTTTCTCTCCAACAGTTCCACTGCCTGTGCGACATGAATGCCTGCACTGCCGCCCTCCGACACATCCGCCAAATACTCCTCCAGCATTCTTCCAAGCTCCTGCGCCGTCGACGCTCCCGACTGCGGTATATCATAAGTGTTTCCATATGTTTCCTTACCTATACCCCCGAGAAGCATCGCAAGATCGCCGTACGCGACGGAAAGCTCCTCCCCGTCCTCCTCATTGCGCAGAACCTCGCGTTTCTCCTTGTGATAAAAATTCCGTTCCAGGCAAAATCTCCGTCCGTCCACGGTAAAACGAAGCGCTCCGCTGTAATACGCCGGCGCATGCCACGGTTCATAGCGCAGATAACCGTCCGTACTCTTCGCACGTCCACGGTTTTTCTCCAGACCGAAAAACATTGCTGTAAGGAACGCGTGCAGCGTCGTCTTTCCCGCCTCATTCGCTCCGTAGACAACATTGATTCCCGGCGCAAAACAAATTTTTCGCTCCTGCAATTTTCCGAAATGATAGATATCTGCTTCCCTGATCTGCAATTTCTGTCCTCTCCGTCTAAAATTTATGCCCGAGCAGTGCGTTCACACCGTACTCCAGCGCCTTTTTCGTGCGCATATCCTGCGGTTTGCGCTCCATCCGCCTGATATAAGCCTCCAGAAGCGAACCCGCATACTCCTCACAAAGCTTTTCGTAGTCATAATCCGGCACAAGCTGCTCCGTCACATCCACGATCCGGTCAAGTTCGTCTATCGCACTCAAATCGTACACAATATCGGGATCTTTCCTGCCTTTTAGAAACAGCCGGAAATATTGATACTGCGGACGCTCCGCAATCAAACGCTCCGCCCACCTCAAAAGCTCCCGCTCCGTCGTCCCCGGATGAACCTCATACGTTTCGTGACAGTATTCACAATGGTAAATCGGATAAAATTGAACCTGCGCTCCCGCTTTCGTCAGCGTCCCCATCCAGTAGCCATGCAATCCGACATCATTGCAGTCTGTAGGCGTAAGACTTCCCGCCATCACCGCGCGCCCCTCTGCCAGCCAGCCCCCGCGATGAATGTGCCCTGCCGCCACATAATCAAATCCATTCTGTAACAGCCGCTTTGCCGCAAAAGGAATATGCGTCTCATCACCGCCGTGCGCCAGCAAAATGTTGATCCTGTCGTCCTCTAAGGGATGCAGCCCGTCGTAGAGACGTTCACGAATCTCCCGGTGCCAGTAACTCAGACCGTACACCGCTGCATTTTTCTCCGGGAAATCAAAACAATCCGCTTCTTCCCGTTTAAATATGTATACATTCTCCGCCCATGAATATGTCAAATAGTAAGATTTTGGTCGCAGAAAATCATGATTTCCAATGATGAGAAGCACTTTCGTCTCCGGGATTTCCCGAAATAGAGCGTCCACCTCCGCAAGCTCCTTCTTGAGCGGCTGCGCGTGGAACAGGTCGCCCGTGATAAACAAAAAATCCGGCTTCTCCCGCTTTGCGGCTGCAATTACCTCCGCGAAGGAATCCCATATTTCCCGCTGTCTCTTTTTGCTCCACGGTCTGCCCGCATCGGGCGCCACCCCAAGGTGGATATCCGCTGTATGAATAAATTTCACCATTTTATCTCTCCCGCCATCTCTTACTGCACACTACAATCATTGTACACTTTCCGTCCGCATTGCACAAGGAATAGAAAAAGGAGAATGCACTTCCGTCATTCTCCTTATCTTCTCACCTATTTTATTCTAACAGCAGTCTCATGCTTCCGTACATTCCTGCATCATTTCCAAGCATAGCCAGTGCAAATTCCGTCTCTCTGCCCTCCGTAAGTACTTCCTGCACGTAATACTTTTTCGTAATTTCCAAAAGAATCTCTCCTGCCTTCGATACACCGCCGCCGATGACAAACCGCTCGGGGTCTATGACTACCGCTGTCGCTGCAAGTGCTCTGCCAAGCGTTTTGCCGAGGATCTCAAGTGTATCGAGCGCGAGCTCGTCTCCTCGTTTGGCTGCGTCTATAATCTGCTTTGCGCTAAGTTCCGGCGTGTCCGACAGGATGGTGCGGCGGTTTTTCTTTTCCAAAAGACATCTCGTCACACGAACCAATCCGCTTGCGGAAGCATACTGCTCCAGACAACCATATCTGCCGCAGGCGCACCGCTCGGTCTCCCCGGCATAAACGATCATATGTCCAATCTCTCCTGCGATGCCATGCGCCCCGCCAATTACTTTCCCGCCAGCAATCACTGCGCCGCCGACGCCCGTGCCAAGCGTTACCATAACCATATCCAGGCAGCCCGCACCGCCGCCCTTCCACTGTTCTCCAAGCGCCGCCGCATTCGCATCGTTACAGATACGCACCTTCATATTCATACGCTGTGAAAGCACATCTCTTGCGGGGTACTGCCTCCACCCGAGGTTTACCGCCTGACTCACGACTCCGTCCTCTCCGATTGCCCCCGGCGCATCCAGCCCGATTCCAAGTACCTCATCCCGTGGAATCTGCCGCTCCTTAAGCTTTTGTTCTACAGCATCCGCCACATCAGACAGTATTCTCACGCCTCCATCTGCTGTATCTGTCGGAATCTCCCATTTCTCCAACAGTTCTCCCTCCAGGGAAAAGAGTCCCAGCTTACAGGTCGTTCCCCCTATATCCACGCCAAAACCATATTTTACCATACCTTCCCTCCGCTCACAGCAGGAGATCTCCAAAAACAGCGAAATCTCCCATCTTTTTATCCTGTATATATTATAATGGAAAGTATTACCTGCACACAATTACACATCTTGGCTTTATTTTTCCATCCTTGTCCTCTTTACTGCTCCATCTGCCGTCCAAGAAATCCGGCTGCTGCCGCGACAAGCTTGCTCTCAGTCTCCCCCATTTTCTCTTTCTTCTCCTTGGAACAGAGCACCACCGCACCGATCGCATCTCCCTCGCAGATGATCGTACTGACTGCCTGCTGGTTATATTCCCCTGCATCATCTAATGTCACGCGTATAAACGCCCCGTCGTCCTTCGATGCGAGCAGATTCTTCCGCGCGCCGATAACTTCCTCCAACTGGCTGCTGATCGGCTTTCCCTCAAACTCCTTCTTCCCGTTTCCCGATGCCGCAATCACGTGATCACAGTCCGTAATCAATACCAGATGTCCCGTCGTCTGCGCCAGACTCTCGGAATATTCTACAGCAAACTGGCTCAACTCGCCTATCGGCGAATATTTCTTTAAAATGATCTCGCCCTCACGATCCGTAAAGATCTCAAGCGGATCTCCCTCACGAATGCGCAGCGTCCGGCGGATTTCCTTCGGTACGACGATTCTCCCCAAGTCATCTATTCTTCTCACAATTCCTGCTAATGTCAAGCACTTTTTGCAAAAAATTATGAACTTTTTTTGCAACCGTTTCAGTATCAAATACTGAATATCATTTACTGCTCATGTCACTGTGATGTCATATTTGATTTTATTGTTCAAGTGATACTGATGTCAATTATTTTTCCAAATAATATTCATCTTCATCCCTGAGTACAAATAAATCTTATCAATCAAGCTATTCACGAGCACAGGCGATAAGCTCTCCAAATCTCCATAAGAAGCAATTTCCTGTTCCTTAATGTGTGCATTACTCAATGCCTGTTTCAGTTCATGGGTTTCCTGCTCCTTTTCATGGATTATATCCAACAAGGATTTTCTTTCCACATCCAGAAGAGTCTTTCTTTCCAAAAAATCCACCGTTGTTACTCTGTCTCTATGCTTCTGTACCAGAAGTTCCTGCAATCTTTCATCGCAAGACGCCAACTGCTCCTGTGCCTCGGATATTTCTTCCTTATTACGGTTTATCTGATCAGAATAATTCATCATCTCCTGACCTGTCAATAAATCCAAGGCTAATACTTCCTTGATATGCTTTCTAATCTGATACAACACTACCTCTTCAATCTCTCGCATGGTCGAGTCACCTTCATAGCAATCGAATTGATCAGTCACACTACGTGTATTACATACTAAAGGCATATCATCTGGAACAAACCGATTTCTACTCAAAGCTCTTTTACAACCACCACAATACAACTTACCTATCAAAGGATAACTCTCTTTATTCTTATCCCGGCTACCTTTCGACACTGTTTTTGTATTGTTCGTATATCGTTTTTGAACTTCCTCGAAATCTTCCTTACTAATAATGGGTTCATGATTATTATAAATCCTTTCCCACTCTGAAGAAGGAATAAGTACCTTTCGCTTACTGCCAACCGAACGCTGCCTATACTTATTATAGGTCATCGTACCAATATATGCTTCATTCGTTAATATGGAATGAACACTCCTTGCATACCAAAATGCTCTTCCACCCGGAGCTTCACGATTAATCTTGCGTTTCATCTGTTCAAATTCTCGTGGTGTAGGAACACCCTCATCGTTCAGTTGTCTCGCAATCTGATTAATGTTTAAGCCATTCAAGGCTAAATCGAATATTCTTCTAACCACTTCTGCCTCTCTGGGCTCTATCACAAGTTTGTACTTATCCTCTTTGGATTTACTATAACCAAAAGGAGCACTTCCTGCAATAAATTTTCCCTGAGCCTTCTTGGCTGATAACTGGTTGATAATCTTATCAGACGTATCCTTACAATAATAATCGGCAAGGATACTCTTAAATTTCATCGCCATTTCTAAAGGATTTCCAATGTATTCATTACTGTCAAACTTATCCGCAATTGAAATAAATCTAACATCAAGTGTTGGAAATATCCTTTCCAAGTACTTCTGGATATCAATATAATCTCTCGAAAATCTGGAAAGGTCTTTTACCACAATACAATACACTTTGTTTTCCTTAACTAGGCGAAGAACTTCCTGAATACCCGGTCGTTCCAGATTTGTTCCGGAGTAACCATCATCCCACCGCTCTGTATACTCATAATCCGAAAGCTCCGGATGATTTTTTACATAGTCAGCAATTATCATCTTCTGATAAAGAATACTACTACTCTCGGTACTATCCGGATCATCCTTGGAGAGGCGTTCATATCCCACTACATACTTATCATACCGCATAAGCCTCCCCTCCTTTTATTTTCAGATTGATGACAACACGCTCATCCTCATACAGATAAATAGAATCAACTATCTCATTAACCAGCACCTTATCAAGTTTTCTTGAAGTGTTAGCCTTTAACAGGCTTCTTAGAAACTTATTCTGTCTTTCAACATCTCTGTTAAAATGCATAAGCTTCTTATCTAAAGCTTCAATCTCATCCGTATATTCCTTGGATTTAGCCAGTGCATCATGTCGAATCCTATTATAGTCTTCAAGTGTCTTTGTCCCACGCTTCATTGCAAAGTATGTTTCTTGAATCATATCATCAAGAGCTTTCTTCTGCTTGAGAAGCTTTTGTTGCTGCCTCTGGATATCTTCAATTATCTGTTGTGCAGCCTTATTATTCGCCTGTGTTAAATCTTTTCCTCTGATACCATAACTTTTCAGTGTTTCCCTTATTATACACTGAAAAATCTCTAACAACTTTTCCTCAGAGATTGATTTGTACACACACTGCCTATGATCTTTCACATAAGCACCACGGCAATAATAGCGATATCGTCTTATATCTTGTACCCTGCCCTGATAGTACATCGCACCCAATCGCTTTCCGCAATCACCGCAATATACTACATCACCGAAGATGTTTTCATATATTGCATTCTTACGAATTCGCTTTTGTTCGCTTCCGGCTTGTGAAATCTGAACATTTAGCTCTTCATTCACTCTTTTGCTCGCTTGCTCAAAATCTTCTTTACTCACAAGCGGCTCATGGGCATTCTCTACAACAATCCATTCTTCCTTCGGAACAGCAATCCGTTCCTTCTGGTTTTCATACAGTCTACATTGATATTTGCCTTGTGCCATATCTCCGGCATAAACAACATTTCTCAATATATCCTGCACGCTTCCCCTTCTCCACCTATAAATCGGCTCATCCACCTCTGCATAGGTCTTTCCGGTCTCTAACCATTCCTTGGGACGATTCACTCTGTTCTCATACAAATAATCCATAAGGTCATTGATGGATGCACCTGCCAGATATTTTGCGAACATCTGTTGCACTTCATATGCGGCATCTCCTGCCGGAACCAGCGTTCTAATACCATCAATCCATTCCGCTTTATACCCATACGGACACCTGCTTCCAACAAAGGAACCTTTCTTCTGGCTAATTGTCTTTACTGCTGTAACCTTTTCTGAGCTTTCTAATGCATACATCTCATTTGTCAGGTTTTTCAGACGTACCTCGAACTTTCTACTGGCAGCATCATGTGCCATAGAATCATAATTATCTGAAATTGCAATAAATCGTATATCCAAGAAAGGAAGGATATTTTCTATATAATTGCATCCATCCAGGAAATCACGACCAAATCTTGAAAAATCTTTTACGATAATACAGTTGATTTTACCAGACCTTGCATCATGCATTAACTCTTCAAATGCCGCTCTGTCAAAGTCAGTACCGCTTAACCCCTTGTCCTCGTAAAATCCAGCCAACTTGATAATAAACTTCCTATCCGGATTGTCATTATGCTTTTGTATATAATCTTCTATTACCTGTTTCTGATTCTCAATGGATTCCGATTTCCTGTCGTCCTTATCTACTGATAATCTGACATAACCTCCGGTTTCAAAAACTGGAATAGAAATATCCGCTTCTGGAACAGTGGTTTCAAATCTCCTAGACTTCTTAGGCATTTAAACCACCTCCCATTCTTCACATCTGCGTTGAAACTCTGCTTCTTCATAGCATTTTTTCATTGACTCCAGCACAGGTATTTCATTTCTGAACTTAAAGTCAATCTTCAAACGCACCTCAGAATCTTCGTATACCCAGATGCATTCAACAAACTTAAGTAAAGTTCTTCTGTCCAATTCCTTGATTCTCATGGAACGTTTCAGTTCTTCCAAACGGGTTCCCGCTGCCACACCATCTGTCAGAATACTCTTCACAAGTCTCTCGTTCTCTTCCAGTGCCTGCGAAATCTCCGCTGCTTTCTTGTGAAACTTTTTTGTGTATGTCTCGTACTGTTCCTGATTGATTATCCCTGCTGCTAAATCTGCTTGAAATCCTACTAGGTCAGCAGTAACGAGATTATATTCCTCCCTAAGACGCTTCATATTCTCGTCGTAATCTCTGATATGGTCAAAAGAAAGCTGATACTTTCTTACCTTATCAACAAGCTTTGCATAATCTATACATCCACTTACATAAACCTTCAATGCCTGCAATACGATTTCGCAAAGCTTATCTTCTTCAATCGCATGACGGGTACAGCCTTTTCCGACATTCTTCGTCTTACACATATAAATGCGTTTTTCCCCGCCTTTATTCTTGTAAGTTCTTCTGATCATCGGAGTATTACAGTCTCCACAAATCAAAACGCCATTGAAAATACTAACATCTCCGCCATCCTTCCATCTGCCCTCATACTTGAGCAGCCTCTGGACTGTATCAAAATCGCTTTTGGAAATAATAGCTTCATGTGTATTTTCTACCCGTACACAATAATCGGTACCATCCTCGTTCTTCTTGCGCTTAGTAGACTTAAATCCCACAGTTACACATTTACCCTGAACCAAGGTTCCCGTGTACACTTCATTCATTAAAATTCTACGCACTGCCTGCGCTGACCACTGTGGTCTTTCACCTACTGTAAATCCGGTCGTATATTTCTCTCCATTCTCCTGCTTATATGCCATTGGCGAAAGGACACCTCTATCGTTGAGCATATTAGCTATACCTTCCATGCTCATACCACAGATTTTAGAATCAAATATCTCTCTTACAATACCAGCAGGGTACTCGTCAATTACCAGCAGGTTGTTATCGGCATCACTCTTCTTATATCCATAAGCTGCGAAACTTCCAATAAAAGCTCCTGCCTTCATCTTTGCTTCCTGACTCATTCTAATCTTCTTAGATGTACTGGTCAGATATTCTTCATTTACCATATTTTTGACAGGTAAAACAAGATTCCTCTCCACAGAAGTTGCTGTCAGGCTATCAAAATTGTCTCCTATTGCAATGAAACGAATATTCATTTTAGGAAAAATTCGTTTCTGATACTCTCCCGCCTCCATTGAATCACGAGAAAAACGGGAAAGGTCTTTGCATACTACACACTTGACCTTTCCCGCATTAATATCTTCCATCATTCTCTTAAATTCAGGACGTTCAAAATCTTTGCCGGAAAAGCCATCATCAATATACATGTCATACAGCTGCAAATCTGATTGGCTTCTGATATACTCTCTCAGAATCTCTCGCTGATTGCTGACACTGTTACTCTCTGACTTCAAAATACCATCAATATCCAAATCGTCTTTTGACAGACGAATGTAGGCTGCGGTATCGTAAATCATCGTCTTATTCATCTGCTTAATCTCCTTAACCTTTATTGGTCAGAAACGATGTTCTCATCAAAAAAGCCAGGAGCTTCAGCTATTTGGTCCTATTGGTTAGAAAAGAGGTCCTACGCTCACTTCTAAACAAAGTTCCGGCTAATTGTCCTGACTTTAATTTATCATACGTTTCTCGATTTGTCTATTGATTCTTTTTGCCACTTTTTGGAATTTCCATCAGTAGCTTACTCTGGTATAGGACTGAATATATTCATCCATAATCTCATCAGTTGACGTGTCGCCAACAAAATTGACCATAACAACAGTATCACAAATGTTCCATATTGAAGAACCGGATGAATGCTTCGCTATCTTCTTAAGTTTATCATTCCTTCGCTCCTTCGGACTGATATTCAGATCCTCCATTACAGGTAAAGACGCTTTATCCGCTTCCATAAGCTTCATTCGCATAATCTCCACTTCCTCCAGTTCACTAAAACTGCTTTCCATATAAGCATCCCCACCTTTCTGATAATTATTCCATTATCTGGTAAAGAAAAGGCACCAGTCTTACTGATACACTTTCGTTAACAGATAATCGGGGATGCCACAGCTTTACTCTGACATCCCCTTTTTCTTACTTGTAATCTGTAATAATTGCCTCTGAAGCTCTGACTATCTCATCAAACAAAGCTTCATCTGATATAGCACCAATCTTTTTAACGATTCTAGTACGGTCAATGGGTCTTGTCTGTTCTCCCATAGCCATACCGGACTCTCTGAGCCCATCACATTTGTCCCGATTAACAAATACATGATATTTTGCATCAATGTACTTAAATCTTTTGGTCATAGGCACAACACGAAGGATTGGACTTCCTTCATTATATAAATCTCCGCTTATACAAACCGCCGGTCTTATACCAGCTGTAAGGCAACATGATTTATCCTCACCAAAATCAACAAGGTAAATCGCACCTCTCTCCGGAGCTTCTACCATCATTGCCCTCTGAATATTTTCCGGTAAGTATCCCTCTGTTGCCTGTGCTTCGCTTAAATGCCTTCTATAAGGCATCTGCCCGGTCTGATGTTCCAAATTTCTCTTGGGATATCGGTTCTCATAGTCCTGGCAGATATTGGTATTTCTATTGTTCATCACTGTTACAGCCGAATTTCGGCTTTGTCCTATTCTCAATGTCTTGTTCCTCCAATTCTTTCGCATACTCATATGCTTCTTTTTCTGTAGGAAACTCCATAATAATCCTACGTTCTTTTATAATTGCTGCTCCAAATGGTAAAATCGCCACACGTATACTTAGCAACCATTACCACCATCCCACGGAACTGCTTTTACAGCATTCCAGCCTATTACTTTGGAGTGTATTCTTACACCCTGACGCTCCGCTTCATTCAGTACATCCAGTAATACTTCCTTGTCTGAGGAAATATCCAATATATCCCTGACAAGTACTGCCATGATTGAAGTATTTTTCATGTACCACTTCAACATATCAATAGGATGTGTTTCATCCATGATAGTGTCCGTAATCTCAAAGCCAAACCTCAAGGCATCAGCCTCTAACTCGTCCGCAATCTTGCTGTTACTGTTTCCAACAAAAATGAGCCCGACTAAAGGCTCATCATTTTCTCTGTTTGCATATTCGCTAATATTCATGCTACCTCCAATCTGCCGACTGGTTGCCCAGCCGGCATCAAAACTACATCATCATAATAGTAAGAAAATCAGCATCGGCACATTCACTGCACATCTGTTCATCACAGAATTTGAGGATATCCTCATATGTCACAACAAAGAATCCATTTCTCTTGGAATCAGCCACCAGAGCATTGCCAAATTTGCTATCAAGCATTGCCTTAGACAAAGTAATTACTCCGTCAATCATATCCTTTTCAATCAACTGGCTTACTGCCTGATATCCTTTACTGCCAAGCGAACCACTTCTTGTTTCTTCCTGAAGGAATACGATAGGAAGTAACCCTTCCTCCTCACAAAAATCAATAAGTTCGTTTGCAGATTCTGCATCCACCTCATTCGGAATCTCCGTTGTCACCACTACAGCTACTCTTGCTTTGATTTCTTCTCTTTTCATTGAAATTCTCCTTTAATAATGAATTTGAGAACGGCATACCGTCGTATGCCAAGCGCTTGTCTTCTCACATAAGGGGACTTATCCAGAAGTTACTGTACGGTTCCTAATACTTCAAAAATTGATGATTACAGACTCTGCAATAAATCCACTTGTGTGGGAAGACAAGAATCTTCCCCGGTCTTTCGACCTGCCTCTCGGCAATCCCCCAGCCGGGTAACATATCCTATGCTAGCTGCAATCACTTCGTAGTATCCATGCCCATCAAGGACTTGCGAAAGTAGCCACTCTCTGCCAATGCTTTTGCTGAAAGGCAGGTGCGCCATCTATCTCATTATCTCTGGCTGCTACACCAGTAGGCACAACCCTCTGCTCGGCACCTTCACAGGCGAATACTTCATGTTTCTCATAATCATCAAAGTATCAGGTACATCTTCGCACGAAATGGGGTTCTGCCACCCTGCTTCCCTATAAAATAGAAACAAGGCGAAATAGAAAATCGCGGGATATGCGTGTCCTATTCAGTTGTCAAATATCAAGTTGATATAGAAACGAACAAAAAGAGCTGCCCAGTAACTCACCAACCATAGTTAGATTCTATACCGAAACAGCCCTTCAAAAAATGCACTTGCACGCTCCCTTTTGGGACAAAATTGGCTCCCTATATTTACTTTTGAAATGCTTTCATTACTTCTATCAATAATGGCTTTTTATCATCGGGGCATCCATTGTACAAGGATACTACATAATCTGATTCCTGCTCTTTTTCCTCAATTCCCACTAAATATTCCAAAGAAACTCTAAAATATTCCGCAAGTGCTATCAGATTATCTACTGACAATCCATTCACACCTCTTTCTGCTTTACTTATTGTCTTCAAATGCAAGCCAATCTTCTCTGATAAATTCGCCTGACTCAGTCCTTCCTTCTTACGAAGTTCTGCGATTCTCTTTCCACTCAATTCAGTGTTGTAATTCAAATTAACCTTCTTTCCCTACATAAGGTTAATTGATATCTCATGGATTCACAAACTCTCTCTGTAGTATAAATGCAAAAAGCCAGGTAGTTCATTCACATACTGCAAATGAATTACCCGGCCTTAGTCGTTAATAGTTTCTTATTACGCTACTTGCTCGTTGCAATTTTCATATTAATTTGTGGAAAATACTGTTCATCATTTTCCAAATTAATTCGAACAATATTTTTGCATTTCATACACTTAATTTCAATTACACCACTTTTTGAATCAGTTTCAAATAATCTTCTGTGGTCAATTCCACAACTTATAGTTCTGTATTTGCTCATATTTCCTCCTTAACTACGGTGCACTATGCTTCCATAGAAAATTAGAAATATTCTCAAATGGTTAGCACAGCCTTTTCCAAAGCGGGTAGCTCTGTACTTCGCTTAACCTATTTGTAAATTACATTCAACGCAATCGTCCTCTTTACAGCATCCTTCAATACTTTTTCCAAGGCATCTACATATTGATTTTCATCAATCATACCCTTATAAAAGTAAGGCATGCTGTTATTTAAGAACCCACGGAAATATGTGCCAAATCCAAAACCTGTTAATTCTGCATCTCTCATTGCTTTGTCATAAAGAAGAATGCTGACAAATTTTTTAGCATCTACATTTCTGGCAACCTGCTTCCAAAACAACTCATCTTCCTTCTGCCCAGGGAAGCGTCCATTTACTAATTTCATTGTCATATGAACGGTATGACTAATAAAGTTTTCTGAGATGAAATTACGCAAGTTTCCTGTGAAGTCAATAGTAAACGACATACAATTAATGTAATAATTTTCTTCAATTTTACAACTATATCCATCTCCATATCTAAGTCTTCTCTTAAGAGCGTTGTAGCTGTTACCATGCGGACATATTCCCATGTTGTCACCTATATTTTTACTCCCCGGCTCAAACACCTTCTTATCGGTTTCACTCTCAAGAATATGAGCTCTAACACACTTAATTAACTCATCTCGATTTATTTCAACATCTACGTCTTCTTCTCCAAGAAGGGTAATCGGAATTTTAACTGATGTCCTTACTAGGAACTCTGCTGTCTGCAATAAAATACTCTTTACAACATTAACAATGTTATACTTTCTGACAACTTCTTCGTGCTTCATTCCTTCATCACGTTTTAAGTAACATGGTAATGCCACGATCTCTAAATTACGTCTCGCTTTATTCTGAGCTTCCTGCAATTCACCTTGAAGTTCATTCACTCTCTTATTGACTTGCTCAATAATTTCATCAGCTGACATCTCATTCGCCACATCCATCGACACCGAAAACGGATCGTCAATAAAATCATCTTTTCTCAATGCATCAATATACAAATCCACCTTATTATTAACCATAAATAAAGGCGTTTGTTTCTTGTACGCTTCTAACAGCTTGCGATACAGTTCATAAATCTTTTTTTCATTTGTATCACCTTGAAGCGGCACTACCATTGCTACTGCATCCGTGTCTCCTTGGTAAATGAGTTCGTTCAGATAATCTGCATTATCATCATTAACTACCCCCGTATGATACAATCCTCTTGTATCTAATATTCCAAAAGTATATTCGCCATGTTCATCAATAAACACCTGCGAGGCATTCTTATCATTAGCAATAATATCTCGTACTGCCTTGTTCATTGGTGTATAAATAAAAATCTGTCCACACAACACCTCCAATGATAAACGCTCTCCCGCCTGCAAGTTATTAGATGTAAACATTGCCTCAATGAATCGATTGTCTTCTTCTGTTTCTTCTAGGGAAATCTCTTTGTAATATAAACCATCTTCCGAGATGTTCTCCTCATCAAAGTATTCAAAGAATTTATCTCTCAATATCTCATTTGTCTCTTCACAAATTTCCAGTAATTCGTTCGTGAAGTCTTTGTCGATAAGTGAGATAATTCTCTCCACCTCAATTTTTAATGCACCCAAGAATTTGTTCGAGTTTTCTTTAGCTTCTTTCTCAGACATGTTATTTTTGGTGGCATTATAGATTTCATAATCATGTTCACTAAAATGAAACTTTCTATATACTCCTACAATCTTCTCTACAAATTCCTTTTTCTGCTGCTCTGTCAAGAAATTAAATACTGCACATGTGTTATTACGTTCACTTAACTGTGCAAACAATTCCTCTTCAAAATCACTTTCCGCTTTACCTACCATGCTTGCGACTACTTTACCATTAAGTCTTACTACCTTGGCTATTGCAGTAATAACCATCTCAGAAAATACTTTCCTTTCCAGTATTTCCTCACTAATACTTGCCGCAACAATTACCTTGCCATTCAACGCTGTCGTATAAACTAACATTCTTTCACGAACCGTTGAATTTGTTTTGCCAACACATTTAATCAATATCTTACGAGCTCTAGGTTCAGCAAAAACAACTGAAAATTCCGTTTTACCATCTCCAGTTCCGCCAATCAGCTTAATGACATGCATATGTGGCAATAAATTTTTCTTGAACATGTTTTATGTCCTCCTTGTAATTTATTACAACAAAAAAGCCCATAACAATCCATCGGAAGATGCTATGGGCATAAATTCATATGCAAGAACAAGAAGACATAATATCTAATCTATCTTCTCCATAATATCGTCACAGCATGGATCGTTTTGATAGCGGGTAGCTATCTACTTTGAAACTGAACGAGCTTTTCAGTTGTATATTTAAATTACATTCTTTTTTAATAAATGTCAATTCCTTTTTTAGAATTTAGGGAATTTTAATATGCTTTCTAATATTGTATATGCTGCCTCTTGCTGTTTACTATTCATTTTTTCTATTATATCAATCAATTTATTATTTGATAATTCCAATTCTGTTCCCTTTACCAGATAATCAAGTGAAGTATCAAAATAGTCTGCTAGTATAAGTAAGTTATCTACTGACAGACCAATAATACCCCTTTCCGCTTTGCTTACCGTCTTTACATGAATTCCAAGTGTCTCTGCAAGTGCATTTTGTGATAACCCTTTTTCCTTTCTCAAATTTTTAATTCTCTTTCCACTTTCAACTAAATCGTAATACATAATCAATCCATCCTTTCTTGTTTCCGGCGATAACCAGTTACAAGAATGTTTGAGGACGAATATTTTTTTACCACCGCAGTCTTTACAATCAAAAAGAACGCAAAGGAAAGCCAGTCCAAAACCGGTTATCTTTCCCCTGCGTCCGTGGTGCTGTCACACAATCGTGCCGCCCTTATCAGGTGGTGCCATCATTTAATTGTTATTTGTTCTATACTCTGAATACTCCGTTTTCGGAGTGCTCAATCAACATCTGTTCTGTATAATGCTTCAATCGAAGAACCCTTTTACACTTCTCACACTTAAGTTCAAATCCTCCCAGATTCAAATCTACATTGTTACCTGTAACATAATAATTCATAAAAAGCCTGTTACAATGACCATTTCTACATCTAATCTCAATCTTTCTATTCAATTCAGTCTGCTCCTTTGCTATACAAAATCAATACTTAACTTTGTACTCGCATAGGAAAGGGAAATCACCTTTGCAAGTCTTCCGGGTGCAGAGTTCCGATGTGACAACTGCCCTGTGTCACCTGCACCACTGTGCTGATCTATTGGAAGCAACTGATTGTCACCCGTGACAAATCAGTTATGCTCCGGCTCTCTCCATAAACCACATATTGTTATCTTCATAATACAGATAACTCTCTCTACCATTCACAATACAGGTATATCTCATACCCACACCGCCAGCCTTCAGACTTGCAGCTCTTCGGATGTCCTTAACACGCTGTATCTCATAAACACTGCCATCTGTCCATCGGAAGCTCTTCGGGGTAAGTACCCCTTCCTTTGAAAACTCGGCAGTCACATCAACATATACTTTACTGCTTTCCATGTCTACCTCCTGTTTACACTATGGCGATTGCTCTCGGAGCATCTTCCCGCCTTCTGATATATCCTAACTCTTCAAGTTTTTTCAAATGTGCATAAACACTTGAAGTTGATGCCAAATTGCAGATAACGCATAACTCTCTGATGGAAGGTGCGTAACCATGCTGCATTTGATAATCAACGATGCTGTCATACACAAGCTTCTGTCTTTCTGTCAATTCCTTTCTCTTAGTCATTCCGTTCAACTCCTCACTGATTAAAGTAACCATGTGGATGCACTACATGATCCTCACGGGCATTTACTGCGGATAATAGTTTATCTCGAAACATGAGCCCTCTCTGAATACTGTAAAAACCAAACCGTCTGCGAATATCATCAACTGCTGCATCCACTTTCATCTGCTTTTCCCGAAATTCAACGCTGGAGAACAAATCAATCTGCTCCCAATAATTATCCGTTACAAGGTCTGCACCTCTTACGCCTACACTTCTGATTGGCTTTCTCCAATCATAACTTGCTTTAAAAATCTGGTAGGCATACGCAGCTATCTCGCTGGTAATGTTAATGGCATGGTCTATCTTTTTCTGACGGGTAAAAGAGAACAATTCATTATCCCTAATACTGATTTCCACCACCCGGCAACGGAATCCATTTTCCCGAAGCCTTGCAGCCACACTCTCCGCAAGAATATAAAGAACAATTTTCACATCCTCGTCATTTTCCAAATCTCTCGGTGTGGTTGTACTGTTACCAACTGATTTAATTGGAGCATGGGTATCCTCCAGCCTGACCGGTGATTCATCATAACCATTAGCAAATGCCCACAACACACTTCCTATTTTGCCAAGATGATTTACAAGAATATGTTCATCCATCCTTGCAAGGTCACCGATTGTCTTAATGCCTATTTTCAACAACTTCTGGTTAGTGCTTCGTCCCACATAAAGTAAATCTGATGCAGGGAGCTTCCATGCTTTCTGGCGAAACTCGTCCTTATACATGGTAGTAATCGCATCCGGCTTCTTATAATCCGAACCGAGCTTTGCATAAATCTTGTCAAAGGATACTCCTATGCTGACAGTTATACCAAGCTCGCTCTTCATCCGGTTACTGATTTCCTCCGCAATCTTATAACCATCACCCTTGATACTGCTGCTTGCTGATACATCCAGCCAGCTTTCATCAATTCCATATGGTTCCTGCAAATCGGTGTATTCCGAATAAATCTCATGCGCCATGCGGGAAAAACGCAGATACAAGTCCATTCTGGGGGAAATAAATGTAATGTCAGGGCAAACCTGTTTCGCCTGCCAGAGAGCCATTCCTGTTTTCACACCGTATTTTTTTGCAATGTAGTCAGCAGTCAGTACAATTCCATGTCTTGACTCCGGGTCCCCTCCTACTGCCAATGGCTTTCCGGCTAGTTCCGGGTGATGCAAATGTTCAATCGCTGCATAACAGCAGTTGATATCACTATGCAATATGGTTCGCTCCATTTCTCATTCACCTCCAGTCTGTTCTATGGAAAGAAGCTTTCTATCACTTCTTACAGGCTCAAGTATAACTCTCTTATAAAGCGATTGTCAACGGACACATGTGTCCCTTTTCTCTTGTTTGGCGATTTTGTACTTGAAAAAATCTTTTTTCTGATATATACTATAGGGGAAATCGAGACACTAAATCATCTTAGAAACGAGGCGAATTTATGAGAAATATCGGTGAAATCATTTCTTCCAACAGAAAAAAAATGAAACTTTCCCAGCCAATGTTAGCTGAGCTATTACAGGAAGAAGGCATCAACCTCTCAGCAAAAGCAATCTCCAAATGGGAGACAAATGCCACTGAACCAAGTATTGCTACTTTCATGACCGTTTGCAAAGTGCTGAACATTACAAATATATATGAAGCATATTTCGGGGAGAATCCATCCGATCCGCTTTCTACTCTTAATGATGTGGGAAAAGAAAAGGCTTTAGACTATATTGATTTGTTGCATTTTAGCGACAAGTATACAAAGCAATCCTGCAAAATTATCCCATTTAGCAGATATATTGATGTCTATGAAAACGCTGTTTCTGCCGGAACCGGAAACTTCCTTGTGGATGGACCAAAAGAAACGATTCAGCTTACGAAGGATATCATACCGGAATCCGCAAGCTTCGGTGTAAAAATCAGTGGTGACAGTATGGAACCCGAATTTGAAGACGGGCAGATCGCATGGGTATTAAAGCAGGATATGGTTGAAAATGGAGAAATCGGAATCTTCTCTCTGAACGGAGAAGCTTATATTAAGAAATTGCAGGATGACCAAAATGGAGTTTTCCTTATTTCTCTAAACGAGAAATACCCTCCGATTCCAGTTAGAGAACATGACCGTTTTGATATACTGGGAAAAGTAGTTGGAAAGAATCATCCAAACGATATCAAAGAATACCTACAATAATCAAGTCCTTCTTTTTGGACAGTATTTTCTGTATCATTTGTAATATAAGATATGTATGAAGGAAGGTGTTTGCCATGGCGGTCGTTAATAACCTGAAAACAATTCGTGAATCACGAGGTCTTCTGCAAGAGGATATAGCCTCTGCCACCGGATTCTGCACAAAAACTATCAGCAGAGTGGAACGTGGTGAACGGGCACCATCCGCTGAATTTATGCTCCGAATTGCAGCATACTTTAATCTGCTTGTTGAAGATGTATTTAAGTTGGAAGAGCACTGATTGGTGCTCTTCCATTTTCTATTAGTCTTAATATATTATGAGCCTATTGTCCACACAACCGTAACATTGTCTGTCACATCTATATCATCCGGGTTAATGTCAATATCATAAGCTTCATCCGGCTCACAGCTCCTGACACAACATTCCTCCAGCATCAGTTTGTCCATTGGTCTTGATACAAAATCTATTTCTGCCCAAGAATAATCTATTGTAATAATCTCTCCCAGACTTACTCCTGATGCTTTTGAAAGAACATCTGCCTTTGCTTTTGCGTCTGTTACCGCATTTGCCAACAACTCGTTTTTGCATTTCTCCGGCTCCGCTACCGTATATTCTATACGAAACTCCGGTCTTACCGGAGAATGTCCAAGTTTATATAGTACCTTACCCAGCCTCTTATTATCAGCAGGAAATTCAATCTTCATTCGATGCACATATTTATATCCTTCAAATCTTCTTTTCCAGCTTTTGTCCTTTGCCTGATAACTCTCATACTCAGCACTTACATTAAAGTTCAAGGTCTTAATATCTTCACGATCAAATCCTAAATCAGAAAACATTTGCTTCAGATACTCTGTCATATGAGCGGACTCTTCCAATGCCGCATCATACTCTTCCTTCATTCCTTCCATCGTCATAACCAGTCTGACCGTATCCGGCTTAACTGACAAATTCCCTTTACCTGTTACTCTGATTGTTCGTTCCATAGCAATTCCTCCTAATCTTCTTGCCAATTTTCTGTAAATTCCTTTAATATAAAACCTAAAAGCTCCTTCGTTAATCGCACATATTTTCCAAATGGATTAATAACCAATCCCTGTACCTTATCACTTTTGTACGCAATCTCCATCATGTCATATAAAGGAATTGACATGATGACATTTCCACACTGTTTGCGCCTTGATTCCTCTTCCCCTGTGAAAAAATAAAACCATTCTTCATCCTTTCCTTCTGTCACGGTATCCATGTGTAATCTGACATCGTGATCCAGTGTAAGGGTATCCCCTTCCTTGAGATGATACACATCCAAATCAGAAAACATGTCTTCCCCCACCGTTACAAAAGGCACCAATACATGACCTTTACTTTTCATTCTTGAACAAAGCATTGTCAGCAAAAACAGAAAGCTATCCTTGTCATCTTTCGCATACATCTGATGTATAGCTGTCTCAATGGCAGCATTTCCGGATAAATCTTCATTTTCATCTGAGTGATATACTCTCCTGCCAATGGTTTCATCAAATAACTGCATCACATGTAAGATATCCTCACTTACCCGGTTTCTGCATTCTGCCCGTAAAATCTCTGACATATCATAAAATGCTTCTGCGATACTTCCTGTTATAGCTGCGAGGGTATCCGTGTCACCGCCAAGTGAGACTGCATTTCTTACTGCATCCTCGAAATTTTCAGACTCCAGAAACGCAATGATTGCTTCCGGAACCGTTTGCTGGCAACTTTCCACATGATGATAAGTCGGTCTTATTTCATCCAATGTACGATTCAAATCATATCCAAACTCTTTGACTACATACTCTCTGATACCGTCCTTATTCACCCCATGCCTTGCCAAAAAGATACAGCTTGCCGTAGCCTCTGCTCCTTTGATACCTTCCGGATGGTTATGTGTTACTTCCGCTGTGTAAGCTGCCACCTCCCTGGTTCTCTCTAAAGTAGGATAAAGCCAGCCAACCGCAGACACCCGCATTGCAGAACCATTTCCATAACTGTTATATGGCTTCGGGCTTCGAGCTGAGAGCCAATAGCGAAATCTTCCGCCATATCCGGCATGAGGATATCGCTTCCCCCAATCCTGCATATTTGCTGTCACAGCCTCCTCAATTTCTTCCTTTGTAGCATCCGGACCTACAGCAATTAAAGCCTCTGCGATTGCAGCTGTCATTACAGAATCATCCGTAAACTGACAACCTTTTGTAAGCAGTTCAAAATCCTTTGTCTTAGCTCCTCTATCAAACTCAAATGGACTTCCAATAATATCACCTAATATTGCTCCGTACATAGCTCCTCCTATCCCCGGTCTGTTCCGGTTCATTGCATCTTTTTCTTTATTACAATTACATTATATATTTGTACCTTATTTATTTGGTCGCTGAACGGGCGACACTTTCATGCAAAAGAAAAACGCCAGTATATAAGATACTGACGCATTCAATCTTCCAACAATCTATTTTTCTTTTTTCTTCCGTCTCCGAACTTCTTCCCTCAAAAGTGCATACTCAATGAAACTATATATCAGTTCGGAAACATCTTTATCATCAAGGTACAATAATTTATTTATATCTATTGTTCCTAATTCGATTCCTGTCGAACCAACCCGGATTCCTTCGCCATGTTGTGATACCATAGCAACAATCTCATCGCTTTTCATACTGCTTATCTGACCATTATGTAAAAAAGCAGCTTTACCATCCGGCAAAAGTTTTACAAATCTGTCTACATTATACTGAAGCGAATTATGGCTTGTCTTAAATCGGTCTATAGCTACTGTCATAGAGGTGTAACTGTTTCTCTTTTCACCTCGAAACCCTGCATCTGTACCAAATATAGAAAGTGATACAATCTGCGTTTCACCAAATCTGTCATTTACCAAGAATGCTCTATACACACCATTATAGTGTCCACCTCCGGCATTTCCATAATCCATATATCTCTGTCCAAGGTCTTCAAGAAGTTCAAAATTATTGCGTTTCACTATTGGTAGCTTATGCCCTGTATCAAGTAATGCCTGATACAGATTTACTGCAAGTGACCTAAGAGCTTCAGGTGTGTCTTCTCCAAAGATCCAGTTCCCTGACTCATTATAATCCCAAATCAATTCCTGATTTTGTAATTCATCCAATGTAAACCGGATTTCCTTTTCTTCTTTGTATTCCGGTAATGTATATTCTTTATGTATCATCTGCCCGTATGTAAGTATCTTATCCAAGAAAACATATTGATCTGTATCTTCATCATACGCAGCAATTCTTAAATCAATACCATTTGTAACAACTATATATTTTGCACCTATCGTATCAGAATACCTGATAGCCTGTTCAGACACATTATCTGTGAGAAACACCTTCTCATTCTTACATTCAATCACGGTAACAGGATAGAGACACTGCTCCTCTTCATCATACATATGAATAACAATATCCGCTCTTCCGGAAGCTCCTTCCACATAGTAAGACATCGGTACTTCCAATAAAATCATATCTTTCGGGACTCCATATTGATGTTCAAATAAAGCTGCCACCTTTTGTCTGATGGTTTCCTCCGGAGTGATTTCTATGAGTTTCTTCCGATAAGTGTCATAATAACAGTCTTTACCTTCTCGTTTATAAATCGCAGGTAATTCGACATGCTTTAGTAAGTTTTCAATTACCAATCCCGTCACTCCTTTCTGTCAGCATAGAATCACACTCCAAGTATCTCATTGGTGTATTGAAACAGCACCAAATTAAGCTGATAAATATCATACTGCTTATCAATGATTGCCTTCTGTACAATCAAATCAACCTTACTGCTTGGACTAAACGCCCAGTCCGCCCTAGACAGCAAATCCTTTGCCTGTTCCAAATCTAATTCCAGCGCAATACAAAGAGCCATCACCGTCTTTTTCTTAGGATGATACTTTTCATCACACTGTATCTTTGAAAAATGCTTTCTATCCAGATTCGCCCTTTTCCAGACATCCTTATTGTCCATTCCAGACTTACCAATCAGTTCAAACAGCTTATCATGGAAAGACATTCCTACATTTTCCAATTCCTCTTCCAGAGACATCGCTTTCTGTGGCATTGGAACAGACATAAGCAGTTCCGGCTCACTCTCTTCTGCCTCCGTATAGCGGTTACATTCTTCATAGACTTCCGAATCGTATGTTATATCAGATTCTATTCTACTACGCCTGAATGATCGCCTCGAATATTCGGTTCTACGCTTTTGTCTGATATAATTTGCATCAATAAATGAATCAATTTCTCCAACAAGCTTTCCGGAAAGCTGAAAAGAATTCTTGTCAAAGACTACCAGAATAATCTGCATTTCATTTTCCAAAAGAAACTCGCTGAAAACAGATACAGCTATTTGCAATGCCTTGTCTTTTGGAAAACCATATACTCCTGTTGATATCAAAGGAAATGCAATGCTCTCACATTTTAACTCCACTGCTTTCTGTAAGGACTTCCTGTAGCAACTCTCCAGAATATCAAATTCATGATGAACACCATCCTCCCATACAGGACCAACTGTATGTATGATGTACTTCGCATTCAAGTTATATGCACTGGTAACTGCAATTTCTCCCCTTACAATCTTTCCAACCTTTGTTCTCTCTGCAAGAAGCTGTTCCTTGCCGGCAGCCTCATAAATAGCAAGGTCTGTACCACTGCCACATATTGGATTTGGATTTGCTGTATTTACAATGGCATCCGCTGTAACCTTTGTTATGTCATTGCGTACTATCTTAAATGGCATCCGGCACCTCCTTATTGCTCAAGATACTTTTCAGCACGGTATTTCTCTAATAATGGCAAGTTCTTATTCGCACAACTAATTCCCCATTCCGATTTATTGGATTGACCCGGCTTATCATATTTTCTATATAGCAATGCTTCGTTCAGATTCTGCCATGCTGTTGCAGGTATCACATATACATCCGGTAAACGACCATCCACAAATTTCAGAAAACACACAAGTCTTTTACTATCGTTGCAATCCATTAACTTATCTGGAATAAATGCATAATTTCCTTTTAGCAGGCTCTTTACCTGTATCTCATAGTAAATACCTGAATTTTTACTTGCGACAAAATCAACTCCATGATCATCTACTTCCGATGTATATATGTCATATCCATACGAAGCAAATTCCATTTTTGCATAATACTCAGCATATCGACCTAGCTGCATAGGTCTTAAATCTGACCATTTCATTTTTGGCATATCTATCACACTCCAATCTATGAATACAACTTATCCACTTCTTTTTCATACGCTGATTCTGTCACAGAATCAAACAAAACCCATTCTACAAGGTCAAAGCTATTCTTGTTATCCTCCAAAAATCGGCTGACCGTCTTGACCGCAATTTTTGCTGCAAGTTCTACCGGGAAACTATATACTCCGGTTGAAATAGAAGGAAATGCGATACTTCTTATCTCATGCTCAAGTGCCACCTGCATAGAATGAAAATAACAGCTTGCCAAAAGTTCCTCTTCCTTACTTCTGCCACCATTCCAAATCGGACCCACCGTATGTATCACATAATCACATGGCAGATTATAAGCCTTTGTAATCTTAGCCTGACCTGTCTCGCAACCATGAAGAGTCCTACACTCTGCCAGAAGTTCTGGTCCTGCTGCCCTGTGAATGGCACCATCAACTCCACCGCCTCCTAAAAGAGAGTTGTTGGCAGCGTTAACGATTGCCTTAACATCTGTAATTTTTGTAATATCACCTTTTACCGTTTTGATTAAATACATCTTACCACCTGCCTGAGTCTTCCTTATCATCTATTCCTGTCATTAAGCTCACATATGTGACAGCTTATACCACTTCTTGATATATGAATCTTCCAGTAATGTTGTATCTGCATTTACCAGTTCAATAAACAATCCTGTCAGTCCATCCCATTCTTCGTAGTTACCTGCATCGTACAATTTCCAGTTTAGCTGTTCTAAAGTCCAGTTATTCTTGATGGAATTATGTAACATGGATGTGGTAGCCCAGTTTTCCTCTGAATCGGCACCGCCAAGTGCAACCGGGTATATATGATCCACCGTTGGGATGAACTCCCAATATGCATTATGACACTCTTCCATTTTCCAATGAGAGTGATACGGAAATTCCTCCGGCATATAATGAGATAAAACCCTCAAGAATCCGGGATTCACCAGTTTTTGACCACTATACCTATCTATAAAACCATCCTTTTTGAATTGCTGCATTTTCTGTTTATCCGTATATGCCCTTCCGGTTGCTTCCATATGTCTAAAGGGATACTGCGCATTTATCAATATCTTTGCAGCTTCCTGTTCTCCCAAAAGAAGATTTTTTCCAACCTTCTCTAAGGCTTCGATTTTTTCCATTACATTTCCACCTACCCATTTATCATAACTTGTCTGTTTTGTGCCGATAGAATAGTTTCTCTTAATTCATTCGATATCTCTACTCGCTTCAACTCTATTCCAAACTGACGGATGCTTTCTGCAAGTGCCGATTTCCCTGACAGAGTCCTTTCTTCTTGTTCATCACAAATCACAATTACTTTTCTAAAACTCTTACACCGATCTTTTTCAATCAAAAGCATTTTTAGAATATCATTGGCTATTTTAGTGCTTTGCCCTCTCTTATTTCCTCCAATATGAGCAAATATTTCTCCAATAATACTATGTTCTTCTGAATAGAAATCTGGCTCAATATGTACCTCGTCATTTTTTTTCATTTTTATCTTAGGATTTCTACTTACTTTACACCCCAACCAATCTTCAACCATACAAAATATTTCATCTTCTGCCATTTGCTGTTCTATAGAACTTGATTTTTTCGTATCTGCCATATTCCCTCCGTTCATAGTACTGTGAAATACAAAATGACTGCTATTACAATAATCCCTACTACTATCGCCGGAATTGCAGTATTTGCACCATTACGCATATTTTCTTCGTCAGTTTCCATTATTATTAAGTCTTCTTTATCAGAAATACCATTATTATTATAATCGTGCATTTAACCACCCCTATTCCATTGGTAAATCTAAATGACAATATATAATGTCTTCTTCCCTATCTACTATAGCCTTAAGTTTCTGAAACAGCTTTATGCTTCTAGTATTGCTACTATCAATCCTTATATTTATCCTATGATATCCCATTGTTGTGCAAATCCAATTCAGCCATTCTTTTAATAATAATTCACCATATCCTTGCCCTTGATATTGTTTCACGATTATAATTGCCAACTCGGGAAACTTGTTATCAATACCTTGTAATGCTACTCTCCCAAGCAAATCTCCATTTTTAAGAAAAACGGAATAGTTTATCTCTGTATCATCTTCAGTCATGCTTTCCCAATATACTTTTAATCCAATATCCGGTTCCACATCATAAAGCCTGCCAAATAAGTATTCTGCTTTAGCGACTTCACGAAACAGTTCCTTATCATTTTCGCTAACACGCCTGATATCAAATAATTCTGAATGATACTCTTGCTCCAAAATCAAATCCTTCTTCCATCAAAATGTGTGTATTGGTTGCATCCCTTACAATGGAATGTAACTGACCCTAAGCCATCTTCTGTTATAATTACCCCTAGATTTTCCTCATATCCACAGTTTGGGCATCTTCCGGTTTCACCGGTATTAGAAAATCTTTTCATAATCTCCATCCATTTTTGCGATTCATTCATTCTTCCCAAAATAATCTCCTGCAATTTTTTCCAACTGTTCTGCTATTTGTGAAAATGGCAGATTCAAATCCAAAGTCTTTACCCATATGGTATTGCCACCCATAGAATACTTATTATTCGGTGTAATCTGTTCCTGCGTCTTGGCATATAGAAGCATTCCTGCAACATTTCCTGTATTATCTTTATCTAAATTTTTCACATAGGCAAACACCTGATATAGATTGCCGGAATGAATACTCTGTATGTCATATTGGCTCTGCATAGTATGGGCATAGTATTTTGCATCAATAATCAAAGTTCTACCACCATGCTTCAGTGTAATATCAGTAACCATGGCAGGGAGAAATTCAATCATACCATCATCAATATCCCAAGGAATTGTATCCGGATTAGCCTTATATTCCGGATGATGATACCGGTAATATTCCAGTATAAACTTCTCATAAAGGCTGTGCATGGCTCTGTCATCCAAGAAGGTAGCAAGCTTCACTTCTCCTTTTTCTGTTGATAGTATCAATCCCGAAATCACCAGATAACATACATTCATCAGCATCCTATAACTCTGATTGTTTTTCTGATACCGAATCTTGTCCCACTTAATCTGACTTGGCTCTATCTCATCTACATTATCAAAGAATACAAGGTTTTTCTTCAATACTACCTTATGCTCCTGCTTCACAGTCTTCTGTCGAACCAAAACCTGCATAGTAGTTTTTAATATCTGATTGAGCAGATTGTTCTCTGAAAGTTCATCATATTCACAGGACAGCTTCTGTTTATGCTGAATCTTGTTCCTAATTGTTCCCTGAATATTAAGTTTGCCACGCAGTACAGAAAGCTCCTCTTCCTGCAATATATACTCACGATACAATCCTTGCTTTAACTGACTTGCAACACCCTTTCCAAGAATGGCCGCAAACATATCGTGAATATTCTCAAACTCCTCCGCAGCCACCTTATCATAGTTTGACTGACGCAGGGACTGAAAGGCATAGGTCAGCATATAGTATATATTTTTTATCAAAATCCCTTTGTCACTTGTCATTAGTCGTTAAACACTCCTCTTAGTATGTTCTGCCATTTCTGTAATTTTGCAGGTTCGTCAAACCAGTATTCTTCCAGCATTGGAAGGATATCATACTCTACTACTGACTGCATCCATTCATCACTGCAATCTTCCTGACCGCAGAAATAGCTATGTCCAATGCAGAAACCATTTCCAAGAGAAGGGTCCTTGGCAATTTCAAAGTTAAGGTCTTTGATTTTTTCTATCAGTGTTTCAAATGTGTCATTATCAAAGGACTTCATATATTCCCTGAAACCGTCTGAACCAAATCCCGGCTCCATTGCAAAGAAGCTGAATCTTCGTCTAAGCGCATAATCAATCAATGCCAGACTTCTATCCGCAGTATTCATCATACCAATGATGTACAGATTCTTTGGCACTGAGAAAGGAAGCCCATTATAAGCCAGAGTTAGCTTCTTTCCCCGATAATCCTTTTCAATGAGCATCAGCAGTTCACCGAAAATCTTACTCATATTTCCACGGTTAATTTCGTCTATGATAAAGAAATAAGGTAAGTCAGGATTATTCGCAGCTTTCTGACAAAATTCATAAAATATACCTGTCTTAAGTTCAAATCCATCTCCACATGGCTTATATCCCATAATAAAGTCTTCATAAGAATAATTCTGGTGGAACTGAATAAACTTTACTCTTGTTTCATCCTTTACACCCATAATGGAATGCTCATGTACGGTAAGGAAGCAAGCAACCGAAAACAAGAGATAGACCGCCAGCACTACACTATTCCGAACCAAAGACCAAAAGATAAGCATTGTGGGAAAATCTAAACTTTTGGATTTTCCTACAATGCCGACTACGGCGGAATCCTTCCCACTCCTTATATCTTTATTTCCGTATACATTGAATTTGTATTTAGTAAATGCTATAATGTCCCTATTCAAATTATAAATGTGTTGAATTAGTTACATGTACATATTTTTTGTGCCGCATAAATACCCTGTTGAGGTTGTCGTTCTTTGTCCAGATGTGGAAACAATAAAAGGAAGGGAACGATACAGGGAGAAAACAGGCTATTCCGGCTTTACGGTTGAAACCTTATACGATACATTTATGCAGACAACACCACGGATCGGCTTTTGGCTGGACAATTCCAACCAAACACCACAGCAGACAGCAGAAACCATTCTGAACGCCAGAAAGTCGGTATGATTGTTACATATAAGGGGAAGAAAAATTTCTTTTAGGTACTTTCTTTCCTAAAACTAATGTGATATAATAGCATCATTCCAAAAAAGGAGTAAAAAATATGCGGCAAGGTATTCTTAAATAAAACTATAATCAAATAGTGGGAACAAAGGATTATGATAGTCCCTTTTGTGGGGGCTTGGTTTTTTGTACCCAATTTAAGAATACTTTTGCCTTATCAATTTTGACATATCCGAAAAACAGCAATCACAAACAGGTGTATGCTGTATATGTGTATGTCCGCAAATTATAATCCCCAGTGGTAAAAGTATTTTACTGCTGGGGATTTTTATGCCCTTTTGGGGCTGTAAAAGGAGGACAATCACATGAAAATAATCAATATTGGAATTCTCGCCCATGTAGACGCAGGAAAAACAACATTGACGGAAAGCCTGCTGTACACCAGTGGAGCGATTGCGGAACAAGGAAACGTGGATAAAGGAACTACAAGAACAGACACTATGATTTTGGAACGGCAGCGCGGAATTACCATTCAGACAGCGGTTACTTCTTTTTGCTGGAATGATTATAAAATCAATATCGTGGACACTCCCGGTCATATGGATTTTTTAACCGAAGCATACCGCTCTTTATCTGTCCTTGACGGAGCTGTTTTAGTCATTTCGGCAAAAGACGGCGTACAGGCACAAACCCGTATATTATTCCATGCGCTTCAGAAAATGGACATTCCGACAATTATCTTTATAAATAAGATAGACCAAAATGGGATCGACCTGCGGCGTGTTTACCAAAGCATTAAAGATAAACTTACCAGTGATATGATTGTCATGCAGGAGGTTTCCCTGTCGCCAAAGATAACCATGACCGATATTTCTGATTTGGACAAATGGGATATGATTATTTCCGGAAGCGATGAACTATTAGAACGATATGTTGCAGAGGATTCTTTGGATATACAGGAATTACAATATGAAAAGTGCAAAAGAACCAGATGCTGCTCTTTGTTTCCTGTTTATCATGGGAGTGCAAAAGACAATTTAGGAACAGAAAAACTGATTGAAGCGATTACAGAAACTTTCATTACAGAAACAGACGATATTCAGTCTGAATTATGTGGATATGTTTTTAAGGTTGAGTATACAGAGCGGAAAAAACGGCTTTCTTATTTACGCCTGTATCATGGGACGCTCCATTTACGGGATACCCTGCTGCTGTCAAAAAAGGAAAAAATAAAGATTACAGAAATGTGTATTCCGTCAAATGGTGAAATCGTCCCGGTTGACCATGCCTGTCCGGGAGAAATTGTTATTTTAGCTGATGATACTTTGAAACTGAACGACATTCTGGGAAATGAAAAACTCCTGCCTCACAAAACACGGATTGATAATCCCATGCCATTACTTCGGACAACGGTAGAGCCGCAAAAGCCGGAGCAAAGGGAAGCCCTGTTAAATGCCCTCACAGAGATTGCTGATACAGACCCTCTTTTGCATTTTGACATTGATACTGTTACACATGAGATTATATTATCTTTTTTGGGAAAAGTACAGTTAGAAGTTATTTGTTCGCTATTAGAAGAAAAATATCATGTGGGCGTGGCTATGAAAGAGCCTTCGGTTATTTATCTGGAAAGACCGCAAAAAAAAGCGAGCTACACGATTCATATTGAAGTGCCGCCGAATCCGTTTTGGGCATCTATTGGTTTGACTGTAACACCGCTTCCTGTTGGAAGCGGAACACAATATAAAAGCGAGGTATCTCTCGGCTATTTAAACCAAAGTTTTCAAAATGCCGTCATGGAGGGTGTGCGTTATGGAATGGAGCAGGGCTTATATGGCTGGGGAGTGACAGACTGCCAAATTTGTTTTGATTATGGAGTTTATTACAGCCCGGTCAGCACCCCCGCTGATTTTCGTTTTCTTGCGCCTGTCGTGTTGGAGCAGGCATTGAAAAAAGCAGGAACACAACTGTTGGAACCATACCTTTCCTTTACCCTTTTTGCACCGCAGGAATATCTTTCACGGGCTTATAATGACGCACCAAAGTATTGCGCAATCATTGAATCAACCAGACTTGAAAAAGATGAAGTTATTTTTAAGGGGGAAATCCCTGCCCGTTGTATTGGTGAATATAGAAATGATTTGAATTTTTATACAAATGGAAGAAGTGTCTGCATTACAGAATTAAAAGGGTATCAGGAAACTTCCGGCGAGCCTGTGTTTCAGCCACGCCGCCCGAACAGCCGTTTAGACAAGATCCGGCATATGTTTCAGAAGATAATGTAACATCTTGCGCAATGCAAACGTTCATTGCTGGCTATTGCGAAATATCATTGATAAAATCAGCATCAGAGAGGAGGAACCATTTTGAACCAGAAACAGACGGATATTACAACAGGAAAGCAAATACGTCATCTGCGAACACAATCGGGAATGACACAGGAAGAACTGGCTGGGAAATTGAATGTTACCCGGCAGGCGCTATCGAATTGGGAGAGAGATGTTAATGAACCCGATTTAAATACGTTGAAAAAAATTTGTTTTCTTTTTGGAGTCCACATGGACGATTTTGCGAAGGAGGTAATAACAAAAATGGAAACATGTGAAAAAAAGAGAAACGACAATTTAATAAGTATGATATGGCAATTGGACTTTTTTATGGTGTCGGGATATTTCTTGGCATTGGTATTTTCTTTGTTGGCGGTTTTATGACAATGTCGGGTGCAGGGTGGGGAGCATCACTATTTGGCGGTGGCTGTTTTTCTCTTGTATTTGGCTTGATATGCCATGCAGTTATTACATTGAGAAGAAATGACAAATGATGACATATCCTGCTTTCTAGTCTTTTCGGTCATATCGCGTAAAAAAGCCGCTGCTTTTGGCTTTCCAATAGCGGCGGCAAAGGGAAATATCCTTTGAATACCTTACAGAAGAAAAGTTTTGCAGCATTATAAAAATAAAAGCCTATACCATTTTGGAAAGAAAAGATACATAATAGTCAAGACGGCAACAATCAGAAGTTATGGAGGGTAACAATGGAATATAGTAAGGAAGATTTAATGGAAGCAAAAAGGCAAATTTTGGGAGTGGGAGAGAACATGGGAACAGAGGAAAGCAAAAAGATCTGGGAGAAAAACGCACAATTTTGGGATGATGCAATGGGTGACGAATCCAATGAATTTCACAGAGAGGTAGTACGTCCCAAAGTAACGGAACTTCTCTCTCCTGATCCTTCGGATTACATTTTGGATATTGCGTGCGGCAATGGAAATTATTCTTCGTATCTTGCACAGAGAGGCGCTTCGGTCGTCGCTTTTGATTACAGCAAAAAAATGATAGAATTGGCTAAAAGACGGCGATCACAATATGCAAAACAAATTGAGTTTTGCGTAGCGGATGCGACCAATAGAGAAAGCTTATTAGGATTAAAAAGAAATCGAGCCTTTACGAAAGCAGTTTCTAATATGGCAATTATGGATATTACGGATATTGAACCGCTTTTTATGGCTGTTTATGAACTATTGGAGGAAAACGGGATTTTTGTCTTTGCAACGCAGCACCCTTGTTTTATCACATTGACTGAAAAATATATGACACCGCACAGTTACTATGATATAGCGATCGAAGGGCAGCCGGAGGAGCAGATTTATTATCATCGTTCCATACAAGATATTTTTAACCTTTGTTTCAGAGCTGGATTTGTCATTGATGGATTTTATGAAGAATGTTTCAAAAACAATAAAGAAATTCCTATGGTAATGATAGTAAGGCTTAAAAAGGTAAAACGTGATAGCTTAAAATAAATTCAAGTTTGCCGGATAAATAGCAAACCCGGCCGAGCCAGTCAACGGTCAAGATGAACGGGCTTCGCCCGCCGTTGACAGCCCCGCCCGGTTTTGCAGTTAGGCAGTCAAGGAGCGACAGCCTAAAGTGCTGCCGCCCCTTACTATCATAAAAAGCAACTACTAACCAGCCACAGCCCTTTTGGGAGGAAAGGGGGATTTTCCATGACCTGTACAGAAGAATATCGGGAACATATCGAGTACACTTTCCATGCCTTTTGCAAAGTCGTTATCCGAAATGCAACGATCAACGCAGCGAGGACACGGAGCAGGAAGCACAAAAGAGAAATATCCCTTGAATACCTCACAGACGAAAAGCACTACCCTTTAGGCACGACAGATGAATATTTCCAAGCCCCGGAGCCGGACGAGGAATACATACTTACCCTTTGCGGCGATACGGTCATTTTCAGCAGCGGTTTACTTGCGGAAGCCCTGTCACGGCTGGACGAACGGGAGCGGGAAATGATTTACCTGTCCTTTTTCAAGCGTATTCCACAGCACGAAATTGGCAGACAGTACGGGCGCAGCCGCAGCACAGCGGGCTACCATATCCGAAAAGCCCTACGGCAGCTCCAAGCGGAAATGGAGGGAATGGCATATGAGAAATAATAGGCTTCTCCCCTATGAAACAATCGTCCAAGCCGCCAGCGGGGAGCCGGAAGCGGTGGGAACTGTATTGCAGTATTACCGCCGCCGCATACAATGTGCCGCCCGTGTGAATGGACGGGTAGACCAAGATACAGAGGACTACATCACCCAGACGCTTCTCACAGCTATTTTCAAGTTCCGCTTTGGGAGATAGCCCTACCGCCTACAACTGAATAACCGCCGCTTCGCCGGCAACCAGAAAGCAGTAAATCTATTCAACAGATTTGCTGCTTTTTTTCGTTCCTGTTTGGCATTTTTGAAAATCCCCAGTATGAAAAAACAAAAGGGAAAATAGCCGCCGCAGTTGGCAAAATCCCTTACTTATCCGTAGAGGGTATCAAAGAAAAAAATACTGCCATTGTCCGCCTATTCCGGCTTGCGTGGTGTTGTAGGGAATAGAGGGGAAATTCTAAAAATCTCCGTCCATTTTGCTTTGCGTGGTGTTGTAGGTAGTGAAAGGAAAATTTTCAAGATAAGCCGGAATAGCGGGTAGCAAAGCCCTTTTGAAACGTTTTGTTAGCGGAAAGGACGGGAGCCGGGGAACGCCGGAGTTTTTCAGAGCAAGATTCTACCGAGGTGCCAAAATTCGCTCTCCGCTTATTTTTGCCCCTGCGGGAATCTTGTTGGGGAGTGCCTTCCCCAAACCCTGCTATGCGCCCTGTCGGGCGAGAAAGGAGGTCACAGACCATGCGAAAGAAATACAATACGCCCCACCGCCGTCATGTGGTAAAGACCCGCATGACCGATGAAGAATACGCCGACTTCACCGGGCGGCTGGCGGCTTATGAAATCAGCCAGTCCGAGTTTATCCGGCAAGCCATACGGAAAGCGACCATACGCCCCATTGTCACCGTTTCCCCGGTCAATGACGGGCTGCTTGCCGCCCTCTCCAAGCTCACGGCAGAGTACGGGAAAATCGGCGGCAACTTAAACCAGATTGCCCGGAGCCTGAACGAATACGGAAGCCCCTACCGGGGGCTGGAAAAGGAAGTGCGGGGAGCCGCCGCCGACCTTGCCGCCTTGAAGTTTGAAGTCTTGCAGAAAGTAGGTGAAGCCGTTGGCGATACTCAAACATATCAGCTCTAAAAATGCCAACTACGGGGACGCTGAAAAATACCTCACATTCGAGCATGACGAGTTTACCATGAAGCCCACCCTTGACGCAGACGGGCGGCTCATACCGAGGGTAGACTACCGCATATCCTCTCTGAATTGTGGCGGGGAGGATTTTGCCGTTGCCTGTATGCGCTCCAATCTCCGCTACGGCAAGAACCAGAAACGGGAGGACGTAAAGAGCCACCACTACATCATCAGCTTTGACCCACGGGACGGCCCGGACAACGGCTTGACCGTTGATCGGGCGCAGGAGCTGGGCGAGAAGTTCTGCGCCGAGCATTTCCCCGGACACCAGGCCCTTGTCTGCACCCACCCGGACGGACACAGCCACACCGAAAATATCCATGTGCATATCGTCATTAACAGTCTGCGGATTGCGGAGGTTCCCATGCTGCCCCACATGGACAGGCCAGCGGACAGGAAAGCAGGCTGCAAGCACCGCTGTACGGACGCAGCTATGAACTATCTGAAAGCCGAAGTCATGGAGATGTGCCACAGCGAGGGGCTTTACCAGATAGACCTTTTGAACGGCAGCAAAGAACGCATTACCGAGCGTGAGTATTGGGCGCAGAAGAAAGGACAGGCTGCCCTTGACAGAGCCAACGCCCCTATTGCTGCGGACGGTATCGCGCCCCGGCAGACCAAGTTTGAAACGGATAAGGCGAAGCTGCGCCGGACTATCCGGGAAGCCCTTGCCGCTGCTTCCGGCTTTGATGAGTTTGCCGCCCTGCTTCTCCGGCATGGTGTGACCGTCAAGGAGAGCCGGGGGCGGCTAAGTTACCTCACGCCGGACAGGACGAAGCCAATTACCGCCCGGAAGCTGGGGGACGATTTTGACCGGGCTGCTGTCCTCTCCGTTTTGGAGCAGAACGCCGCCAGAGCCGCCGAAAAACCCGCAGCCATAGCGGAATACCCCGGCAGTATCAAAGACCGCTTACGGACGAAAAAAGAAGCGAAAAACGCCCCGAACAATGACGCTGTACAGCGCATGGTAGACATAGCCGCCAAGCGAGCCGAGGGGAAAGGACGGGGCTATGAGAAGTGGGCGACCATGCACAACCTCAAACAGATGTCGGCTACCCTCATGCTCTACCAGCAGTATGGCTTTTCTTCCCCGGACGAGCTGGACGCTGCCATTTCCGCAGCCAACACCGCCACGCAGGAGAGCCTTGCCGGACTGAAAGGGCTGGAAGCCGCTATCCGGGAGAAAAAGGAATTGCAGCGCAACCTTTTGGGCTATATCGGCACGAAGCCCGCCCGTGACGGTCTGAAAGCGCAGAAATCGGAGAAAGCCCGGAGAGCCTACCGGGAACAGCACGAAAGCGATTTTATCATAGCGGACACAGCCGCCCGTTATTTCCGGGAGCATGGAATAACCAAGCTGCCAGCCAGCAAAGCCCTGCAAAGGGAGATTGAGCAGCTTACCGTCCAGAAGAACGCCGGATATAACGACTACCGGGAGAAACGCCAGCGGGCGCAGGAGCTTCAGACAGTCAGACGCAATATCGACCAGATTTTAAGGGGCGCACCGAGCCAGCAGAAAAAGCGTGAACAGGAGCGTTAAAGACCGCCCCGAAATGATACCGAAACCCTACAAAAATACAGGTATGATATGAACCCTTACCGCAATACTCCCCGACTTCCAAACGGGGCTTACAGGGCAGAAAAAGCCCGAAAATGATACCGAGAACATACAGAAAATGCCCCCTATCCCGCTACACCGATAGGAACGGCAGAAAGGAGCTTACCATTGCCGAGAATGAGCAAGAAGCGGCGGCTGGAATGGTCTTTCTTCCTCAACCACCGCAACCGTATCACTTACAACGACCTATGCCGGGGCTGCACCCGTGACTGCAAACAGAGCTTCCGGGCGGTTATCATACTATGCCCTCGCTATTATTCCAAACGCTGGAAAAAGGAGGACGCAGCCTATGGCAGATAACCGCAAATATTACTACCTCAAGCTGAAAGAGAGCTATTTTGACGATGATGCAATCGTTCTGCTGGAAAGTATGCAGGACGGCGTTATCTATTCCAACATTCTCTTGAAGCTGTACTTGAAATCGCTGAAAAACGGCGGGAAATTGCAGCTTGACGAGAATATCCCCTACACCGCCCAGATGATTGCGACCATTACCCGCCAGCAGGTAGGTACCGTAGAGAGAGCTTTGAAAATCTTTATGAAGCTGGGGCTTGTGGAGCCTTTGCCAAGCGGCGCACTCTACATGAGCAACATTGAGCTTTTAATCGGCCAGTCCTCTACCGAGGGGGAGCGCAAGCGCAGGGCGCGGCTGGCTTTGCAGGAACAAAAAGCCCTGCCGCAGACAGGGGCGGACAAATGTCCACCATATCGAGCGGACATTTGTCCACCAGAGATAGAGATAGAGAAAGAGATAGATATAGAAATAGAAAAAGAGAGAGAGTTAGAAACGGGACACCCCGCCCCCGCCGCCTATGGCAGATACCACAATGTCATTCTTTCCGATACGGAGCTTGACGGGCTGAAAACAGAGCTTCCCGGCAAGTGGGAGTATTACATTGACCGCCTATCCTGCCATATCGCTTCCAGCGGGAGGAAATACAAGAGCCATGCAGCCACGATTTTCAAGTGGGCGCAGGAGGACGCAGCCAAGAAAGCCCCGAAAAAGGGCATACCCGATTATACCTGTAAGGAGGGCGAGAGCTTATGACGAATGGATTTGATGAAATGATTTTGAATATGACCGACACCACGCCGGAGCCGGAGGACTACACCGGCGAGGACGGGCTTTTATACTGCGGGAAGTGCCACAAGCCCAAAGAGGGCTATTTCCCCAAAGAAACCGCCGCATGGCTGGGGCGTGACCGCCACCCGGCAGAATGTGACTGCCAGCGGGCAGAGCGTGAGGAACGGGAAGCCGCAGAGAAACAGCGCAGTCACCTTGAAACTGTCGAGCGGTTGAAGCGGCGGGGCTTTACAGACCCGGCTATGCAGGGCTGGACGTTTGAGAACGACAACGGCAAGTGCCCGCAAATGGAACACGCCCATTTCTATGTGGAGAACTGGGAAACCATGAAAGAGCGCAACATTGGCTATCTGCTATGGGGCGGCGTTGGCACAGGCAAGAGCTATTTTGCGGGCTGTATCGCAAATGCCCTTATGGAGCGTGAAATCCCCGTGTGCATGACAAACTTTGCATTGATATTGGGTGACCTTGCCGCCAGCTTTGAGGGCAGGAATGAATATATCTCCCGACTTTGCAGCTTCCCGCTGCTTATCCTTGACGATTTTGGAATGGAACGGGGAACGGAATACGGCTTAGAGCAGGTCTACAACGTGATTGACAGCCGTTACCGCAGCGGCAGGCCGCTGATCGTCACGACTAATCTCACGCTGGAGGACTTGCAGCACCCGGAGGACACCGCCCACGCCCGCATTTATGACCGTCTGATTGAAATGTGTTCTCCTGTCCGCTTTACCGGGAGCAACTTCCGAAAAGCCACGGCGCAGGAGAAAATGGGACAACTGAAAAAGCTGATGAACAGAAAGGAGAGCCGCCTATGACCAACACCCCAAAGAATGACCGCAGCACCCGCCGCCCGGATTGCGTGACGGAAATCCGCATAGGTAATTCTGTCCTTGTCGTTTCCGGCTATTTCAAGCAGGACACCACCGCCACCGCCGCCGATAAAATGCTGAAAGTGCTGGAAGCGGAAGCTGCTACACAAAAATCGGCAATTTGACGGGACGTAAAGAAGCAGAAAGGACTGTACAGCCAGCCCCGGCGTGTGGTATGATAGTCATACGGAATAGTGGGGCTGGCTGTCGGAAATGGAGGACACTATGTTAAGACAGACCACCCGAAACCTTATTACCGCCCTTTATCCGAGATTATCCCACGAGGACGAGCTGCAAGGTGAGAGCAATTCTATTTCAAACCAGAAGCGTATTCTTGAAACCTATGCGAAGCAGAACGGCTTTTCCAATCTGCAATGGTACACAGATGACGGTTATTCTGGGGCGAACTTTGCTGGGGTTAGATAGCGATACTTTTTACATCTACCATGTTGCGGCGGTCATGGTTGACAACTTGCGTCGGCTCCTGCTCGGTATCAACCTGTCCGACAAAGCTATAATGGATTTCGATTTTCCGGGTGTTGGTTTCCCGGTCTAATTCATGTATCAAAATACGGTCGATAAACTCATGGACGTTTTCATAGGTCAATTCCTGTATGTCGCTGTATTTCCCGACAATCTGAATAAACCTTGATATATCCCTTTTTCGCTCGGTAACGGTTGCGATCTGCTGTTGTAACTCGTCTATCCTTGCGGCAAGGGATTTCTTTTCGTCCTCATAGCCGGAAGTTAGAAACACAAACCGTTCATCTGTCAGTCTGCCTAATGCGTTGTCCTCATACAGCTTGCGGAAAAGCGTGTCAAGTTCGGTCATACGCGCCTGTGCTTTGAAAAGTTCCTTTTGCTGCTGCGCTAATGCCTTTCTCGCTTCCATGTCGCCGTACTCGGTAGCTTTACAGATAAAGTCCTGTTCGTGTTCCTTAACATACCGCAAAACCCGCCGCATATCTTCCAGCACTAAATCAAGAAGTACGTTTTTGCGGATATAATGAGAGGTACACTCGCTGCCTGTCCTTGCCCTGTTGCGCCATGCGCCGCAAGAATAGGAAAACTTGCGCGGCTCGATATTTACGCCCTGTTGGTAATACATCTTATGTCTGCAACCAGCGCAAAACAGCAAGCCGGAAAAAATATCAATCTCCGCTGCTTTTGTCGGGCGGTGGCGGGTAGCAATCCGCTTTTGCGCAAGTTCAAAGGTTTCCTCGTCAACAAGCGGCTCATGGGTGTTTGGGAAGAAATAGCGTTGTTCTTCTTCGTTCTTCCGGGTCTTTTTCGACTTGTAGGATACCTTGTGAGTTTTCGCGGTTATGGTATGCCCTAAATATTCCTGCCTTGCTAATATGTCATAGAGCGTTTTGTCCGGCCAAGTATAGGGGGCGATCATTGCCCGCTGATACCGCGCCTGTCCTGTACGCTGATAGCGCAACGCTCCAATCGTCAAGACTTTGTTTTCCGCAAGCCATTTTTGGATTTCGCACATACGCACGCCGCTAACAAACATAGCGAAAACCTGTTTGACAATCGGCGCGGTTTCCGGGTCGGGTATAAGGTGGTGGCGGTTGTTCGGGTCTGGGATATAGCCGTATGGATATTCCCCGTTGACGCGCTCGCCTTTTTGCGCCTGTGCCTGTTTAACTGCGCGGATTTTCTTGCTTGTGTCGCGGGCGTAAAACTCGTTAAACCAGTTCCGCAAGGGGGTAAACTCGTTATCCTCCCGCGCTGTGTCAACTCCGTCGTTGATCGCGATATAGCGTACTCCGTTTTCGGGAAATACAATCTCTATGAGTTCGCCCGTTTTCAGATAGTTTCTGCCAAGACGGGAAAGGTCTTTGGTAATGACCGTCGCCACTCGTCCGGCTTCCACTTCCTGCAACATCGCTTGCAGCCCCTCGCGCTCAAAACTCACGCCGGAAAATCCGTCGTCCACAAAAAACTTTGTGTTCAAAAAATGGTGTTCGTCCGCATAGCGTTGAAGTATCATTTTTTGGTGCTGTATGCTTCCGCTTTCTCCGGCTTGCATATCCTCTTGACTTAAACGGCAGTAAAGGGCGGTGATTTTATTCGACTGTAACATTAGTCCTCCTTTCCGACAGCCGAATAAACAGGTATAATGTGTTGCTATCATTATACCATATCCCGCCGCCTAATGCACTACTCGGACGCTAAAAATCCCGGATTTCCGGGCTTTTTCTGCAAATCCTTTACAATGAGTTTCTCAATCTTTTTATGGATTGTATCGGTTGCCTTTTCACTCGGCAACGCTTGAACAAGATAGGTGATTTTCCCTATTTTGCGTTCGGTTGTAATTGTCTGTTTTTTATCCATTAGAAAAACCTCCTTTTCCTGTATGGATAAACTATATTCGTCAAAAGGCAAAAACGGGCGGTTGTTAGCTGCAACCTCACGGGAGTTTCACCCCGGCCCATGCTTATGGGTGCGCCGCGCAATACTTTGAGGGTGTTCAACGCGGGAGTATCATTGTGCCGCCTTGTATGTCGTCGCCCACAAGCTGCTAAACCTGTTTTACGGCGCGGTAGTTCTCGCTCGGCTTTTCCCCTATGGGGAAAAGCTGTCATGGCGTACCCGCCGACTGGCTCGGTACAGACGGAATGTACCCGTTTGCCTGTTATGCTGCGCACCAAAGGCCGCTTTCTTTGTCAAAGAACAATAGGCTTTGTCGGCCTGCAAAAGCACATCAACAGCGGATATGCTTTTGCGGAACGACAAATAGCCCATAACGGGAAGCGTGGAAAGGGGACACGCTCCCCGCATGGGCTAAAAGATTATCCTACATGAAAAGCAAGGGTGCGGGTAATAAGGCGCACTTGCAGCCTGTTACGCATTTCCTCGTCCACATAGGAATAGGTATTGCCCGCGTCGTCTTTCAGCGTGCGGGTACAAAGTTTCGCTATGTAACCCTCGTAGTGCTTCAAGATCGCGCACATGGCGGTTGTGTCGCCGTTTGCCGCTGCGGAAATGACAGGGAACGGCAACAGATTTTCAGACTTCCTAACGGTATTCATCATCTGCTTTTCCCTCCAAATACTGTTTGATTTTCGCAAGCGCGGATTTCCTGTGCCGGAAAACCGTCGTGCGTACAACATTCAGCAGTTCGCCAATTTCCGCGTCGCTCATATCCAAGAAGTAGGACAAAAGGATAATGTCGCGTTTCCTTTCGGGCAAAGCGTTAAGGGCTTCGGCAAGCAGTTCATTTTTGACGAGTACATCAAAGCCGGACACTTGAAAACGGAAATAATCGCTTTCGTATTCGTCCGTTGTGAAAAGCTGCGCGAGTTCGCTTTCGCTCAAATCCGAAAAAGTAACTTCGCGTGCTGCGCGTTTCGCAAGAGTGCGGCGGTGGCTTTTCGCTTCGCCGACCAAAGTTTTCTTTGCTAATGCGTCGTACTGATGTTGTATTCTTTCCTTGTCGGAAGAAGATAGCTCCATAGAGTTCACCTCCTTCCCGCGTGGAGTAGAGGACGGGAGTTAAGGGCTTGTCCTCTCTGCCCCTTTCGCTCCGTACCCGTTCGGGAGATGGCTCTTGAGTGCGCTTTTCAGAAAAAAGTTGAAAAAAGCAAAATGCGCCCGTCCGCAAGACGCGGACGGGCGCAAAGGAAATGTAAGCAGTAGCTAAATGTATTGACAGTTCACATTCATAGCCGGAATATCCCGCTTGCGGAGCATAGCTTTTTTTGACCGCAAAGCATTAGGCGGGTTACAGTAAATAAAAATGGACACGGCGATACCTCCCCGATACCGCCGTATCCTTAAAAAAGGGCGACTTTAATACACTACCCGCAATCCATTCTATAATAGGGAACAGCGGCTTTTGCGCAATATTAAATAAAAAAGCCGATAACACATAGGTTTTTTGACCTAATGCGTTATCGGCTCTGCGTCTATGCGTCTGGCACTTTTAATCATTTTTTTTGAATTTATTATATGTGTTAGCTAACTGTCCACAAGCCGCGTTAATCTCTCTGCCATGAGAAACTCTCATAGTAACTTCAAGTCCTGCTTGCTCTAATTGATGTTTGAATGCAACTATTTCCCGTTTCTGTGGTGCTTTAATTCTTGAATTGCTTGTTGGGTTGTATTGTAACACGTTAATCATAACTTTTTTGCCCCGAAACCATTTTGCAAGTTGTCTTACATCTGAGGGCCGGTCATTTATACCCGGTAAAAGCAAATACGCAAAGACAATTTTGCGATTATGCCTTTCAGAATAGGATAAGGCTTGCTTAACAACATCTTCAATAGCATATATGCGCATGTGAGGAATAATACGATTTCTTGCAGATTGTGTTGCTGCGTGTAAAGATATTGTCAACTGAATTTTAAGATGTTCCTCGCGCAATTTTTTTAATTGATCGACCGGACCAACTGTTGATATGGTAATGCCGTCGGTTGGAAAGTTGAGCCCATATCTATCTCGGAGAATATGGATTGCTTTTATCAAGTTGTCATAATTGAATAAAGGCTCTCCCATACCCATAAAAACGATACGGTTTACTTTTCGACGCAACAATATAATCTGTTGTACGATTTCTGACGATGTTAGATTACGAACAAAGCCATTTCGCCCGGACTCACAAAAAATACAACCAACAGGACAACCGACTTGTGTGCTCACGCAAACAGTTCCACCATCTCGCCGCTTGATAAAAACCGTTTCAATGTATTTGTTGTCTTTCAGTTCGTAAACATACTTTTCAGTATCACTGCTTTTGCAAATATTTTTTACCAACATTGATAGATTTTTTTTGCGTGGTAATTGCTTATATAATTCTTCATATAAGGCTTTTGCTTCATTCTCGCCAATAACTTCCGACATTTCTTTGTAAGTAAATCCGTATGGATCATTCCGTACTTCCGCAGGCGTATATTTAGGTAAACGTTTCATTTTTATATCCTTTCTTCTAAATAATAAAAGTTTGTTTTTCTGTATTTTTGATTACAATCTCTAATTTTTCTACATCAATGATATGCGTCAATTTGCATTTAGGGCAGAAAAGAGGAAAATCTTTTAATACAGTATTATGAAATACTTGAACTCTCGTCTTTCCGTTACAAATCGGACATTTTATCCAATATTTTTTAAGCATTATATTTCACTCGTCCTTTTTACACAAAAAAATGCAGGTCAATCCTCAACATGAGCATTGACCTGCATTTATAATGCACAGAGCAGTACAACAAAACTAAGGCATAGCTTGCACTATGTCTATACTATATCTATACGTCGTTAGTTTTTTGTATAGCATCCGCAAAATAAGCATGACAAAAAAGCCCATGTTGAAAATGGGAAAATCCTTTTTTTCAATGCTTATCTAATACGCATGCTATGCAACATAAACGCCGCCTCCTTTTACATAAATTTTATTTTATCAGAAAATCAGTCTACTGTCAATACACAACAGGAAGTATTTAACCTAATGATATGAATTGTGTGGACATATCCAAAAAGAAAGGTGAACTGTAAAATGTAACAGGGTGAATGAAAATGGCAAAAAGACCCGTACCATTGTACGACTTTAAGGCTTTCGGGGCAGCTATAAAAGCCGCGAGAAATGAATACGGCGAGAGCCGCAAAAAGGTAAGCGACGAGTTATATATTTCCCCGCGCTACCTTGCGAATATCGAGAACAAGGGACAACAGCCGAGTTTACAGGTATTCTATGACCTTGTAACCCGGTATCATATTTCGGTAGATCAATTTTTCTTCCCGAACAGCAATGCGGAGAAATCCACCGGGCGGCGGCAGCTTGACGCGCTGCTGGACGGTATGAGCGATAAAGGCATACGGATTGTAACCGCAACGGCAAGGGAGATAACAGAAGTCGAACAAGCAGAGGACTAACCTCACAATATGGGAAGCAGGAGATTGCAGCGCATAGGGGCTGCAATCTTTTTTTGCGCCAAATTAGAAAGAGAGTGCAACAAACGCTGCCTTTGAAACGGGATAAGGAGTAGATAGCAAGCACAGCAAACGAGTACCCGTTTGCGAAAAGTGCTTGTTGGGATAATCCCAAACCCTTATACCGAAAGGCGGTGCGGAAATGGAAAACCGAAAGAGAAATATACAGATGAAGTTTTACGTTACGGAAGAAGAAAAGCGGCTGATCGACGAGAAGATGAAGCAGCTTCCCATAAAGCAGTATGGGGCATACTTCCGTAAAATGGCGATAGACGGGTATATTCTTGTCGTTGACCGAAGCGACACAAAAGCATATATCCGGGAACTGCAAGCGGTGAGCCGGAACATCAACCAGATTGCAAAACGCGCCAATGCGACGGGGACGGTTTACAGGCAGGATATAGAGGACATTAAAAAGGCGGTGGACGAGATATGGCGGTTACAAAGACGCACCCTATTAAATCAACCTTAAAGGCTGCGATAGACTATATCTTAAATCCCGAAAAGACAGACGGGAAGCTGCTTGCGTCCTCTTTCGGCTGCGGGCTGGAAACCGCCGATATTGAGTTTGCATGGACGCGGGAAGCTGCCGGAGATCGCGGCACACATTTAGGGCGGCACTTGATACAATCCTTTGCGGTGGGAGAAACCACACCGGAAGAAGCGCACAAAATCGGCATGGAACTTGCCGGGGCGGTATTAGGCGGCAAGTATGAGTTTGTTTTGACAACTCACGTCGATAAAGACCATCTGCATAATCACTTGATTTTCAACGCGGTTAGCTTCGTTGACTACAAAAAGTACCATTCCAACAAGCAAAGCTATCACTTTATCCGGCGCACCAGCGACAGGATATGTAAAGAGCATGGGCTATCCGTCGTCGTACCGGGACAGGACAAGGGAAAAAGCTATGCAGAATACACCGCCGAAAAGCAAGGGACAAGCTACAAAGCAAAGCTGAAAACGGCGATAGATACTCTCATTCCCCAAGTGAAAGATTTTGACGAACTGCTGCGCCGCTTGCAGGAAATGGGGTATGAAATCAAACAGGGCAAATACATTTCCTTTCGCGCTGCCGGACAGGAACGGTTTACCCGCACAAAGACGCTCGGCGCGGCCTATACGGAAGAAGCGATAAAGGAGCGTATCAAGGGCGTGTATGTTGCCAAAACAAAAACGCTGCGGGAAGATAAGAAAATCCGGCTTGTCGTCGATCTTGAAAACAGTATCAAAGCCCAACAGTCGGCGGGCTATGAACGGTGGGCAAAAATCCATAATCTGAAACAGGCTGCTAAAAGCATGAACTTCCTAACCGAAAACAAGATTGAGTATTATAGCGAACTTGAAAGCAAGATAGCCGATATTATGACCGCCCATGACGCGGCGGCAAGGGCGGTTAAGGACGTAGAGCAGCGTATGTCTGATTTGTCGCTGCTTATCAAGCACACGACCACATACCGACAATTAAAACCGATTTACGAGGAATACAAGAAGTCGCGGGACAAGGAAAAGTATCTGCGGGGGCATGAAAGCGAAATTATCCTGTTTGAAGCTGCGGCAAGGGCATTAAAGGAAATGCAGATAAAGAAGCTGCCCGATCTCGCCGCGCTGCGCAAGGAGTATAGCAGCTTAAACGACAGAAAAAGCAAATTGTATGAGGATTACCGCCAAGCGAAAAAGCAAATGCAAGAACGAAAACGGCGGTGCTGCTGGTCGTCAAGCCGCGCTGGATATGGATAAGGTTTTCCCCCAACGGGATAGAGGACATAAGCCCCTGTTCCTGCCGGTAGTCAAGGCGGGTCAAAATGCAGTTGTATTTCTGCGCGATTGCCGCCGCTCCAAATACTTCGTTATCCAATTTCTGCTTGGTATCTGCAAGGTTTAAGACAAGCAGCGTAAGCAGAAACATTCTTTCGTTGCGGCTCTGCAAATCGCGGAGTAGGTTTTTTGCTTCCCCGCCGTAGGTGGCAAGGTCGGACGGAATAATATCCATGTCGTAGCCGCTGCGGATTGCTTTTTTCTGTTCCTCGATTTTCATACGGTCAAGGTCGGTAATCTTGCGCTTAATCGTCTTGATTGCTTCGTTGTGGTCGATACTCTGAATGTGCAGATTGACGATAATCCCGTTTTCCGCGTCCATGAAGTCGGCAAGCATACGGTCGGAGAGTTCCGGCGCGACGATCTGCAAAAAGGAAACTGCGCCAAACTTGCCGCCCATTTGAAACATTCGCCCGTCGCCAAATCGGAAAGAGGACGGCGCGATAAAGTCTTTGACAGAAAGACCGCTTGCGGGTAGCCATTCCCACGCAAAGTTAAAGCGTTCCCCGTCCGGGTGGAAAATCCCATGCAGCACTTCAAGACGCTGTTTCCCGTCCAATACCCGCGCCGCCGCGCCGATCACCTTAAAATGGTTGAGGGTGTGGGCTTCATGGTAAACTCGTCATGTTCAAAGGTTAGGTACTGCTCGGCAGCTCCATAGTCGGCATTTTTAGAGCTGATATGTTTGAATGTTGCCAACGGCTTCACCTACTTTCTGCAAGACTTCAAACTTCAAGGCGGCAAGCTCCGCTGTGGCGGCTCGTACCTCATGGGAGAGGGCGTTATAAGGTGCGCCGTACTCGTTCAGACAGCGGGCAATCTGATTCAGATTCCCGCCGATTTTCCCGTACTCGGCTGTGAGCTTCCCAACGGCAGATAACAATTCATCATTGACCGGGGAAACGGTAATGACCGGGCGTATTCGTGACTTGGTAAGGGCTTGCCGGATAAACTCGGCTTGGCTCATTTTGCAGAGGGAAACACGCTCGGAAAACTCGGCGTATTCTTCCTCGGTCAAGCGTGTCTTGATTACCCGGTGGCGGTGGGGCGTGTTGTATCTTTTCATGGCTGTGAACCTCCTTTCATGGGTGGATTTATTCAAGCGGCGCAAGCCGCAAAAAGGCGGGCTTGGGGTGGCAACCCCAACAAGATTCCCATAGGACAAAATGAGCGATAAGCGAATTTTGGTACTATGGTAGAATCTTGCTCTTAAAAAGTGGCGGCTTCCCCTGTGCTGGCTTCCGTCAATACCTTTAGTGCCGCAAGCGGGGATTTTGCCAAAGTAACGGCGATATTTCTCCCCCTACTACCTACAACACCACGCAAAGCAAAAATGACGGTGATTTGCGGAAATTTCTCTCTATTCCTTACAAAACCGCACAAGCCGGAATAGGCGGGGATTTGTAAAAATTTCTTTTCGCCGCCCTCCACGGACAGCCTGCGGATTTGCCAAACGGGAGAGGGAATTTCTTTCTATCCCCTTTGCATGGCATAATACTGGCGATTTTTCAAAATGCCAAAAATGGGCGCAAAAAAACAGGAAACCTTTTCTTGATTTCCTGTCTTGATGTGCCGTCCTATGTAGCGGCGGTTATTCAGTTTTGATGTATGGCTGTTCATCAAAGCGGAACTTGAACAGAGCAGCGACAAGCCGCTGTTTTATGCTGTCCTCGGTATCCCTGTCGATATGCCCGTTTTCAATAGCGGCGATTCGGATACGCTTGCTGTAATGCCGTAAAACCTCGTCCACGGCTTCCGGCTCTCCGCTGGTCGCCCGGACAATCGTTTCATAGGG
>ERZ808041.77-NODE-77-length-120253-cov-12.709501_pt1 | contig 120253 bp, 126 predicted proteins | sample MGYA00380192_ERZ808041 | MGnify/ENA primary metagenome ERZ808041 (study PRJEB31490, sample SAMN06133412) | mouse gut metagenome | isolation source: Z1_1 | host: mice | place: China: Chengdu | collected 2015-05 ...
TTCCCGAGTGGCCAAAGGGGACAGACTGTAAATCTGCTGCAAATTGCTTCGGTGGTTCGAATCCACCTCTGCCCATTCTTCTAAAAGGTCAAAGCCTTGCGGAAGCAACTTAATATCGCGGGATGGAGCAGTCTGGAAGCTCGTCGGGCTCATAACCCGAAGGTCATAGGTTCAAATCCTATTCCCGCAACTCAATGCGTAAGCATTAAGCATGCCCAGTTAGCTCAGTTGGTAGAGCAGAGGACTGAAAATCCTCGTGTCTCTGGTTCGATTCCGGAACTGGGCATTGTCTTTATCTAAAAATAGTATGGGGTATTAGCTCAGTTGGTAGAGCACTTGACTTTTAATCAAGTTGTCGGGGGTTCGAATCCCCCATGCCTCATGAACGCAAAAAGAGTCGTGTTTCAGTGAACACGGCTTTTTTATTTTTGTGAAAGAATTGAACTGTTGACGGTGTCTTAGCTTTTGTGTACGATAATAGCAGTACGATAATAAGGAGAACACAATGACAATTAACGAATATCAGAAGCTTGCAATGACGACACTGAATCCGGGACTGGATAAAAAGGATGTCCTCATCAACGGAGTGATGGGCTTGTGTGGTGAATCGGGCGAGGCGATCGACATTGTAAAGAAGTGGCTTGCGCAGGGGCATGAGCTGGACAGAGGACAGCTCGCAAAAGAGTTGGGAGATATCGCATGGTATCTGGCGGAGACGGCAACGGCATTGGATTTAAGGTTGGAGGATATTTTCGAGACAAATATCGAAAAATTGAGAAAGAGATACCCCGAAGGCTTTGATGCGGAGAGGTCGGTAAAACGCAGGGAAGGGGATTTGTAAGCACCGCTGATGAAGGGGATTTGTAAGCACTGCTGATTTAAGTAACGCAGGTGAACTAAGTACCATAGAAAAGTCTGGTAGAGTAAGGCCGTATCGCAGTGTAAGATAATTTTGTGGTGCAAGGCGGTTTCGTAGTGTTAGGTAATTTGGCAGCAGAAAAAAATACGTGTGATTGTGGTATGGTATTAAAAATACAAATGAGGATTAGGGAGGGAATTTCATATGGAATATAGATGTAAAGTAACTGTGATTGATAAAAAGTTGTTTCCAGAGCTTCAGGCACAATATTGTGCAGTTCCAGACAGTGGGAAATGCCCTTGTTACAATGTGGGTGATGAGTTTATTTTCTATCGGAATAATGAAAGAGATGATTATTGGCACTGTGGAGCAGGTACATTGGTGAAATCGGGAAAACCGGACGAGGAATGTTTGCAATCTCCCGGAACCGCTCATTGTGGAAGTGAAGGAGTGCCGTTCTGTTCAGAGGCGTGGGACGCTATCAGCCGATATATTTACACAGCGCTTCAAGGGGGAAGTATCATGCACGGTTGGACAAAAGATGATCATGTCATGATTGCCTGCTGCAATGACGGAACAAGACCTGTCATATTCAAAATTGAACGCATTGATTGTGAGTGAGTTGCGTCAGTTCCTGTTTGTCCATTTTACTCCGGCAATCCAGAAAGTGCAAAAGGAGCTTGAACTTCACCAGAGACCACAAACCACCCCATGATCCCAGCACAACAGGAAGTGGTTGTGCTGGGGCTTGAAAAACGGGACATTTAAAATGATGTAAACAAAACCCCCGCTTGGGGAAAGAAGCATGAGACAGAAGAATTAGGATTGTTTTGCTATGGAATGCAGAAACATAATCCAGGTACTAATGAAGTAGCAGGCAAGCAGGAGCAAAAGTATGCCGGTGATCATTCCGATCTGCAGGGATAAGGCGTTCCAGCCAATATAGGCTGTAATCTGTGCGTTGATTGTCTTCAGAAAACAGAAAGCAATAATTGCAGATACCAATATGGCTACGATGATGGGAAGCCCGAACCACACTGCTAATTGTTTTAAAATAAGGGACTCCATTTCCTTTTGACCTACACCGAGTTTGTCAAGCACGCCAAAGCGGTATTTACATTGCGGCGCTTCTGAAAGCTGCTGCAAAGAGAGAATGGTAAGACAAATTACCATCAGAACGATTGCGGCGTAGGTCATGCCTGCCCGTAGGATAAAGGTATCTGCTTTTGAACTGTTGATCTGCAAAGTGCTCATTCTAAAATAATGTTGGACGCCTGTTTTAGCATTCGGTTCTTCAGGGTATTTTTCCAGAAAAATTTGTTCCAGTGCTTTCGCGTCGTCGTAAGAAATTGTCTCCTTCGTTACAATAAAGCGGTCCCGCATCACGGGGAGAAATTTCTCGCAGGCGGCGTCCGGGAACACATATAAGACGTCTGTATAAAGGTTATAGACCATTTCGCCGATGGGGTCGGTATAGGCGGCGTCCTGCGCGAGAGCAAAGCTTCCCGCGTCGGTGGAAACTGTGGCGTGGCTGTTTAGAAAAGAGCGGATATCCTCTTCGGTGGCAACCTCACGCCACTGTGTCGTAAATTCGTCCTTTTCCAGCTTGACCGGCTCGTAGCCAAGCATTTCCCGGATTGCGTTATAATCGGAAAGCGATATGGCGGCAATGGGGAAATCAAGCTTTATGCGGTTATGAAAATCATCATGGCGGGGCAGATACAGATTATATGTGCAGTCGTAAGCCACGGCGATTTCATTTGCGTTTAAGAAGTCGGTCACAAGTTCGTAGTTATCCCGGGGCAGGTTCGCCTCGTCATACACGTTGTTGTAAGTGGTGCTGATTTGTACATCGTATAGCGCCCTGGCGTCGAGATATCCTAACGCCCACCCGGTAAGGGCAGGGGCGGCGACGAACAGAACGGCGGATAGCACCAGAGTAAGGCAGATTAAAGTCATGGTTTTCGAGGTCGTGTTCAGCTTTGAAATAATTTGTCCGAAAAAGAACAAATTACAGCCTTTATATCTGCATGCCGGAAACCGTTCCTTCCATTCCCGAAGCAGATTGCCTGCAAGGTAGATCACGCAGCATATAAAAAAGATGACGTCGAACAACAGGTACAGCAAGTAAAGACGCAGAGTGCCTTCATTTGCGGCAAGGTAGAACATTTGCTGTATCATGGGAACGATTGCGGCGAAAACGGTATTGATAAGAGCAAGTACCGATGCGGCAGTAAGATATCGCTCGAAGCTCAGTTTTTTGCGGCAGCTCAGCCATAGAATGCCGGATAAGACGGACAGAGCGGGGGCGGCGATATTTCCCCAATACATAATACGCGCCGGAAGCGGCAGGCGGGCATCATAGTACCAGTATAACTTGGATATGCCGGTAGCGGTCATAAGGAGAAGCAGGATTCCGTAGAGAATCGTGACCGCATACATATACCGGCTTTTGCGGGCAGCCGGTTCGTTTTGTCTGTCCGCATAGAGCATGTCTATGATTTTGATTTTTCTTATGGTGCGGATATTGAAAAGTCCGACCACAAGGAGAATCGTTGCAAAAAAGCAGACAGTAAAAAGCGCCGTATCAGGAAACAGCATCCAGGAAAAACGATAGGTCTGACCGTAGGAAGTTAGGAGCATAGCGGAAATAAATTGTGAGGACAGCACACCAAGCGCGATGCCAAATGCGATCGAAACAGCGCCCATGATAAGGGTTTCGGCAAAAAACAGCCAGCCGATTGTGCGCTGCTCCATTCCTATCACCGCGGAAACGGCAAATTCTTTCTGCCTGCGGATCAACATATAGCGATTGACATACTTAATCAGAAAGAGCAGAAGCAGAGTCACTGCGCATATCGCTGCCAGCATGCCGTCGCTTAACATAGTGATATCATACTCCGTACCGATGTCGGGCTGATAATATTTGCTGGATATGGATAAAAAGGCGTAAAAAAGCATAACACAGAGTGTCATTGTTACAATGTAGATCAGATAATCGCTTACAGAACGTCTTGCGTTGCGTAAAATAAGTTTAACATACATCTGACTGCCCTCCTCCCATCAGCGTAAGGACGTTTAGGATTTTTTCAAAGAACTCTTTGCGGGAAGCGCTTCCTTTTCGAAGTTCCGTGAATATCTCCCCGTCCTGTAAGAACAGAATACGGTTTGCATAGCTGGCGGAAAATGCGTCGTGTGTTACCATCAGGATCGTTGTGCCAAGCTGCTCGTTGATACGCTGCATCGTGCCGAGAAGCAACTGGGAGGAATGACTGTCTAAGGCTCCGGTCGGCTCGTCCGCCAGAAGCAGCTTCGGATCGTTGATGATTGCCCGCGCGCAGGCACATCTTTGCTTTTGTCCGCCGGACACCTGATAGGGATATTTCTCTAAGATGTCGCTGATGTTCAGAATTTCGGCGATTTCTTTTACACGCCCCGGGATCAGCCCAGCGGCCGTGTGGTTGATGGTCAGAGCCAGAGCGATATTTTCCGAAATAGTCAGCGTATCCAGAAGATTGAAGTCCTGAAAAACAAAGCCGAGGTTTTCTCTGCGGAAGCGTGCCAGCTCCTTATCTTTCATTTCGGTCACGTCGGTTTCATCCAGAAAGATGTGTCCGGCGCTTGCCGTATCAATCGTGGAAATGCAGTTGAGAAGGGTCGTTTTGCCGGAACCGGAGGCTCCCATGATGCCGACGAACTCCCCGGCGTTCACCGAAAAGCTAATATCATGGATTGCTTTTGTAAGGTTCCCCTGGTTTCCGTAAAATTTCTGGATGTGTTCCAGTTTTAAAATTTCTTTCATGGTTAAACTCCATTTCTGTCGTAAATAGCGTGATACTTTCACGTATCTTTTTGTTTTCGCTTTTATTGTAGAGGAAGCGCAGATTCCTTTGTATGATATTTTCTTACGAAGTTCTAACAAAAATGTAAGAAGTGCAAGGCGTCAGCCCTGCACTTCTTGGATGAAGTCGTTGATATGAAAGGAAAGCTGCAAAATCGTCCCTTCGCCGGAGGAACCGGCGGCAATGCCGATTCCCAGTTTATCACACAGCCGCTTACAAAGATACAACCCGATACCGGTCGCGTTTTGCGAAGCGGTGCGTCCGTTTTTCCCGGTAAATCCTTTTTCGAAAATGCGGGGCAGATCACTTTCGTCGATGCCGATGCCATTGTCTTTTACGCATAGAACTACCTCGCCGCCGCACCGCTCGGCATAGAAAGACAATACCGGGTGCGCGGAGCGGTACTTAACGGCATTGACAATGAATTGGTTTAAGATAAAGCACAGCCATTTTTCATCGGAAAAGACGTTGTCTTCGGTTTCCTTTAAATCGAGGGAGACATCGTACTGCAACAGCAGGTATTTGTTTTCGGCAATCGCCTGATGAACTACGTCAAATAACCGGATTTCCCGCACACAATAGTCCTTTTGCGTCTGTTCGCTCCGGGCATAATAGAGTGCCTGTTCCGTAAAACGGTTTGTCTTTTCAAGCTCCGTCAAAATATTTTTGGTAAGGGGAGAACGATGGTTCTCGCACAGCAGCTTTATAGCGGTAATCGGGGTTTTTATCTCATGTACCCACTGTTCTATATATTCTTTGTATTCCATGCGCTCGCGTTCTATGGCGCCGATTTTTTCCAGCATGGATTTATTCGCCATTTTCAAAATCCGGTAGTACACGTAATCGTCAGCTCTGGCGGGCTTGTCCATGATCTCGGAAATCAGATAACGCTCCTGTAACTGTTCGGTCATATCCAATAGTTTTTTTAGCTGTGCGTTCCGGATAGCGTAAGCCAGGAAGAGATACGCCGCCAGAATCAGGCACCAGACGAACAGAACGAAAAGAAGGGTATCGATGCTGTTTCCGTTTGCAAGCAGGAATAAGCTAAGAAGCGCCATGCAGACAAAATGCAGAATGAGAATCGGAAGCTGTTGTTTTAAATATAATTTTTTGCTCATAGTGTGTACCCCTGCCGATGTCTCGTTTTGATGAAATCCGTTAATCCGATCGAGGATAGCTTCTCGCGGATGCGGTTTACATTGACGCTTAAGGCGTTATCATCCACATAAAGCTGATGATCCCAAAGATATTCGATCAGGTCGGCTCTGGCGCAGATGCTTCCGGCGTGCTTAAAGAGGTAAAAGAGGATTTTACATTCATTTTTCGTAAGCTCTACGGTATGTCCGCCGTATTCGATCTGACTGCTGCCCAAATGAAGCGTGGCGCCTTGATAGACCAGTATCTCCTGTTCGGTCTTTGGGCAGGACTTTTTGAGCAGGGATGCAATTTTTGCCAGGAGAATTGCGGTATTGTAGGGCTTCGTAATGAACGCGTCTCCGCCTAGCATGATGCTGCTCAACTCGTCCATATCTGTGCTGCAGCTTGTCACGAAGATAATCGGAACATCGGAAAAACTGCGGATGCCGGAGCAGAGAGAAAAACCGCTTTCCTGCGGCAGCTTTATGTCTAAAAGTATGAGCTGTGGATTTTCGGTCTTTACTTGCTGAATTGTTTTTGAGAAATCGGTAACGGAAAATACATGATAGCCGTTTCCGGTCAATAAGGTTTCTAATTCTGTCCGTATGGTGCAGTCGTCTTCGACAATGAAGATTTTGGGAATCATGGGGAAGGGCTCCTTTTATCTGTTTTTGACTGATCTGCTATTTCCAATGCGCATCAATATATCCGAAAAAGTCTTTTTTGTTGACTTCCTCCATGTGATCCTGATACCAGAGAAGGGATTCGCGAAGCCCTTCTTTTATGTCTATCGTGTCTGTCAATAATTCTTTTTGCTTCGTGACATCCAATTTGTAATCGTAATTATAAAAGCTGAAATAATTGCGCTGCTCAATATCTTCATATACATTTACAATTTCAAGCGGTGTCCCTGTTATTTCATAGCAAAGTGTTACCCAGTCACGGACGGAAATCGTGTTCTCATTTCCAACATTGAAAATATGATTTTGCGGTTTTCATTCCATGATCCGGTCGATCATCCGGCACAGATCTTTTATGTGGAAAAACTGAAGCCCCATTTGTCCGTCGCGCGGGATGTAGAATCTTCGCTTTTGGAGAGCGCAGTCGAAAACGAACGCCTCGCGGTATACATTATTCATCGGCCCGTATAAATAGGGAGGACGCAGAACATAGGCATGGGGAACTGCCTGAAATAAAGCATGCTCCGCAGCAATCTTGTTTGTCCCGTAGGCGCCCCAGAAACGATTCTCGCCAACAGTCTGCTCTTCGGTAAACGGCCTGGGATTGTTTTGGGGATATACCGCACTGGAACTGATCATAATATAGTCATTAAAGCTGTCGAGACCTTTTAACAAATCTACAATATCATCGGCGGTATATGCTGTGACATCAATGACAACATCAAAATGATGACCTTTGAGCGCATCGCCCAAATTGTGGCGGTCTGCTTCGATGAGAGTTACCCCGTCTGCCTGCGCGTGGTGGTTGCGGTTTAGAACAAAGACATTATCGCCTTTGTGCACATAGTATGCCGCCACATATTTGCTCACAAAAACGGTTCCGCCGGTAATAAGAATTTTTGCCATTTAGAAAATCTCCTTTGTCGCTGTTTTAAACTGTAATCTCAATCTGATTTCCTTCGATCCCGAGAATGCAGCTCTCATAATATCCGTCGCCTGTAGTTCGCGGGCCGCTTACTACCTCATAGCCATCCGTCTTTAATTGTTCCGTGAGGGCGTCGACACGCTCCTTGCTGCCGACGCTGAGGGCAATATGAATATAGCCGGTTCTGGCAAGCTCTTCTGTATCATCCGCAAGCTGCGGTTTATGCATGATTTCGAGTCTTGCGCCGTCGTCGAACGACAGAAAATAAGAGCGGAAATCCGTTTTAGGGTTGCGATAGCCTTCGTTGGAGCTTGCTCCAAAATATTTTACAAAGAAATCTTTTGCCCTTTCCAAATCTGTTACATACATTGCGATATGCTCAATTTTCATTGTATATGCTCCTTTTTCTTAGAATCGCTGATTGCTGTGTTTGCATACGATTATTATGTTATGTGCCAAGGCAGACACTAGCCGCAGAATATCCCGGAGCACAGATCCATGAATCCGTGTTTTTCCATGGTAACTCCTTTTATTTTCTATAATAAGTCTAGCATATGCCGGACGTAATTGCTATGAGAAAATACGGCAGAAGGGGGAGCGGAAGTGCTTGACATGCTTTACGGTTTCCTTTACACTATGAATGAACGAATATTCATTCATAAAATGGGGCGGAGGGTATTATGCCGAAATCAAAGGAACAGTGTAAGGAAATGAGAGAGGAGATGCGCAGCAGGATATTGCACGGATCGATGCTTTTTTTTGCGCGCAATGGATTTTCCGGAACGAAAATCAGCGATTTAGCAAAGCATATCGGAATCGGACAGGGAACGATCTACGTTTATTTTGAATCGAAGGAGGAATTGTTTTCAGAGATTCAGAAGATGGTAAATTATGATGCGGATATCAGGCAGATGAAGTTTCTTTCCGCTATGCCGATATCTGCCGAGAAGAAAATTCACAGGCTGACGAATGTCGTGCTTCGGCGGCTTAAAGAGGACGAGAGCTTTGCGGGGATGATAGCGCTCAACACGCAGATGCTGTTGGAGCAGAATGCAGATTGTGCGGCGGGCAGTACGACCTATCAGACCGAGCTTTATAAATACACCGCCAGAATTATTGAGCAGGGGCAGAAAGAGGGAAGCGCGGTCGAGGGGGATTCCATGATGCTCGCCGATTATTATTGGGGCGTTGTTTATCTGTATTCTCTAAAGAAGCTGTTCACTACACAGTATGAAATGATCGGTGCGGCGGATCTGGAACGGACGGTATTAAAGAGTTAGACAGGGAAAGCATTTTGAAGAGGAGGAAATGTTATGGCGAAGAAAATTGCAATTATCACAGGGGCGAGCGGAGGGATCGGCAGAGAATTTACAAGATTACTCGCAGCAGAGCAGCTCGATGAAATCTGGGCGGTTGCGCGGAATGAGGAAAAACTGGACGCGCTTCGGCAGGAGTACGGAGAATGCATTTGTCCGATGGCGGTTGATCTGGCAAAGCAGCAGGAGCGGCGGAAGATAGAGCAGAGGCTTGCGGGGGAAAAGCCTCTGGTGGTGTGGCTTATCAATAATGCAGGCATGGCGCGGATGGGAGCGTGCACGGAATTCAGCGTCGGGGAGATCGAGGCGACAATCAATATTAACTGCAGTGCCGTTGCGGTATTGTGTACGATGTGTATTCCCTATATGCAGGCAGGAAGCCGGATCGTAAATGTTTCGTCCGCCTCGGCATTTCAGCCGCTCCCGTATCTTAATCTGTACTCGGCGACCAAGGTTTTTGTGCGGAATTATTCCCGCGCGCTGCACGAAGAATTAAAAGGGCATGGGATTACGGTCACGGCAGTCTGCCCGGGCTGGGTCGATACGGAGCTTCTGGTGCATGAGATCAATGGACATGCAGTAAAATTTCCGGGATTGATTTCTGCAGAGCGGGTAGTAGCGCAGGCAATGAAGGATGCAGAGCGCGGGCGGGATATGTCCGTCTGTACATTGTATACAAAAACGGAACACGTGCTTGCGAAGCTGTTTCCGCAGAGGGTCGTGATGCAGACATGGCTGCGCCGCATTCGCAGGTATGTCGAATCGTAATTGCACGCAGGGAATGATGTGAAAAAGGAGAGTTGGATTGGCAGGTATGCCGAATCGTAATTGCACGTGGGGCATGATGTGAAAAAGGGGAGCCGCATTTACAGGCATGGCATAGATCAAATGGCGGGCAGGAGGAAAAGTATGAGGAAGGAACTTTGGTCGGAGCGTGTAGATTTATTTGAGCCGAATATTTATATTGCCTTTGCGGTGGAAATTGAAGGGAATCCGACCGCGGAGGCACTTGTTGCGGCGGCGGAAGCGGCGTTTGCGGCAAATGAGATCACAATGTCACGAATTGTACTTGAAGCGGACGGAACCGCGTACTATGAGCGGATGGACAAGTCGGGCTGTCGGGCGGAGACGACGGAGCAGCAGGATTTTCGCGCGCTGCTCTGTGAGAACGAGAAGAAGTCGTTTGACATCGGGCAGGGCGAGCTGGTACGCGTGTTTGCCGGAGACGGAAGGATGTTTATTATGGCGCATCATCTCGCGGGCGACGGCAAATCCATTACGTATTTGCTGGAGGACATAATGAATGCACTTGCGGGGGTGACACTTGCGGGGAAGGGGCTTCCTCTTATAACCGCGGCTTCCTTCCCGAAGAATGCAAAGCTTCCCGTGTTTTTCAAATGGTATGCGGACAGGTTTAACCGCAAGTGGAAGAAAAGCGGGCGCGCGTTCGGGTGGGAGGATTACCGGCGCATCCATAAGGCTTATTGGGAAAAACACAGTTCGCGTGTGCTTTGCGAAAGCTTTTCTGCGGAGGAGGTGAAGGAGCTTCGGAAGCGGATGAAGGAGATGGGAATTTCAATGAACACGTTTTTGACGACAGCGTTTCTGGCGGCGAACACTGTAAACGCGTGCATCGGAATGCCGGTGGATGCGCGCGCAGACGGCAATCGGGGGATGGCGAATCAGGCGACGGGTATCAGTATAGATTACGCGTATCAGTCAGGAAAGACATTTGCGGAAAACGCCAGAGTTGTTCATGGCAAGGTACAGGAGAAGCTTCGCCGCCCGAAGAACCGGTATTTTATCCTGCAGTTCATGCCGCTGTTTTTGCCGACATTGATAGATTCCGTGCTGATGCACACTTATGATTTGTATGAGAATGAGACGACGCATAAGCTGGCGCAGATTTTGGGCTATAAGGGAGGAAAGACGAGGGAACTTGGCATTACGAATCTGACAAGACTCGATATCCCGGACGTCTATGGCGGATATCAGATCAGAAATGTATTGTTTGTGCCTCCGGTCGTCTCCTATGCGAGGCATATCATAGGCGTGTGTACGACCGGGGACGGAATGCGGGTGTCGTATCATTTTATGAGCGATGCGGATGAGGAGAAGGAGCACGCTTTTTTTGAACGGGCGGTGAAGACGATGCGTGAGTTGCTTTAGGGGAGGGATGAACAAAAGGAATCTGGAAAAAATACATTATAGAGGGTATAATAACAGTGTTGCAATCAGCAAATGGTTTGAGCATTTTGACAGAAAAGGAGATGGAAAATTCGAATGGCCGATCAGTCAAAAACAGTCTTATTTGAAGAAACGCCTGTACCGGAGGCTGTTATGAAGCTTGCGGTTCCTACCATGATCAGTTCGCTGGTTATGGTAATTTATAACCTTTCAGACACCTATTTTGTGGGAATACTCAATGATCCTATTCAAAATGCGGCGGTTACACTGGCGGCTCCCGTGCTATTAGCTTTTAACGCCGTTAATAATTTGTTCGGCATCGGCAGTTCCAGTATGATGAGCCGTGCGTTGGGAAGAAAAGACTATGATACCGTGTATCGCAGTTCTGTTTTCGGCTTCTATTGTGCTTTGTTCTGCGGCATTCTGTTTTCGGCGATTTACACAATTTTCAGCAGTTCTTTTCTGACTTTGCTTGGTACATCTTCTGATACAGTTGTAGCAACGGCGGGATATCTGAGATGGACAGTGACTTGCGGGGCGGTTCCGGCAATCTTAAATGTTGTGATGGCGTATCTGGTGCGTTCCGAAGGGGCTACGCTCCATGCAAGTATTGGCACTATGAGCGGCTGTCTGCTCAATATTCTGTTAGACCCGATTTTTATTCTTCCGTGGGGATTTGACATGGGGGCAACCGGGGCCGGTCTGGCTACATTTCTTTCGAATTGTGTGGCATGCATTTACTTTTTTATTCTGCTGTTCGTAAAACGAAAAAGTACATACGTCTGTATCCGCCCATCCATGTTTTCTTTTCGAAAAGACATTGTGGCCGGCGTATGCGGCGTGGGAATCCCGGCAGCGATCCAAAATATTCTGAACGTCACGGGGATGACGATCCTGAACAATTTTACGTCTTCCTATGGTTCGGAAGCAGTGGCGGCAATGGGGATTTCTCAAAAGATCGGTATGGTGCCTCTTTATATTGCGCAAGGCTTTTCACAGGGAATTATGCCTTTAATCAGTTACAACTATGCAAGCAAAAATATTAAGAGGATGAAACACGCGACCGGATTTTCCATTAAAATTTCTGTCTCCTTTATGACAGCCTCCCTATTGATTTTCCATTTTGGGGCAGATTTACTTGTGTCACTTTTTATGAAGAATGAAACCATTATCGCATATGGGTGTCAGTTCCTTGGAGGACTTTCTTTAGCCTTACCGTTTCTCTCACTGGATTTTCTTGCAGTCGGAATATTTACAGCCTGCGGTATGGGGCGAAAGACGCTCGTGTTCGCGCTTCTCCGTAAAATCATATTGGAAATACCGGCATTGTTCATCTTGGACAAGTTATTCCCGCTTTACGGTTTGGCATATGCTCAATTTACAGCTGAATTGATATTATCGGCAATCGGTATGATCGTGTTGATCCGGCTGTTTAGGAATCTGGAAAACAAGGCGGGCAGTATCAGCCAATAAACGGACAGGGGGAAATGCTTCAAGACGATTCTGTACAAGTTCGCCGACAATATGTTTTATGCGGCATTTTGCATTTGAAATTTTATGGATGAGGACAATCAGGCATTCCTCTTGACATAAGTCCGAAATCGGACTATACTAACTCGTGTAAGTCTGATTTCGGACTAAAAGGAGAAGTGATCTATGGAAGTGATATGGGGAGCAGAATTAAAAAAATATAACCGCCTATACCGGGAGATGGATGAGTTCTATCACAATATTGCTGTGAAGACAGGGCTTTCGGACAGCGTATTCTGGATTTTGTATGCGATCTGCGAGTATGGAGATGGGTGTCTGCAACGGGATATCTGCGCTGCGTTCTGCGTCAGTAAGCAGACCATTCACTCTGCGATTCACCGGATGGAGAAGGACGGATATCTGTATCTTACAGAGGGGCGTGGACGGGATAAGCATATCTATCTGACGGAGGAGGGGCAGCGTCTGATGGAGGAGAACATTGTTCCGGTTGTACGGCGGGAGAATGAGGCGCTTGCTAAGATGGGGAAAGAGGACAGCAAGGAGCTGCTTCGGCTCACGGAGCGGTATATGCAGTTTCTTTTAGGTCGATAGGAAATAATGCGTTGATCAAGAGGATTGCGATTAGGAGAAAAGAACGATGAACATTCAGATATCAGAACATTTTAGTTATAGGAAATTAATAAAATTTACGATACCGACGATAACGATGATGATTTTTACATCGCTTTATGGCGTTGTGGACGGAATCTTTGTGTCGAACTGCGTCGGAAGCGATTCGTTTGCCGCAGTCAATCTCATTATGCCGGTGCTCATGATGTTAGGATCGGTCGGCTTCATGATCGGAACGGGAGGAAGTGCGCTCGTGTCCATGACGCTCGGGCAGGGAAAGAAGGAGCGCGCCAATGAATATTTTTCGATGCTGATAGCGTTTGTGATTGTGACGGGACTGGTGCTTACGGGAGTGGGACTTGTTTTTATGCGCAAAATTGCAATGCTCTTAGGCGCGGAGGGCGCAATCTTAGAGGATTGTGTGCTGTATGGAAATGTGTTGCTGCTCGCCAATGTTGCGTTTATGCTGCAAAACTGTTTTCAGAGCTTTCTGGTGGTGGCGGAACGTCCGCAGATGGGACTTAAAATTTCCGTAGCGGCAGGCGTAACCAATATGGTACTCGATTTTCTGTTTATTTATGTGTTCCGGTGGGGCGTTGTCGGGGCGGCAGCGGCGACCGGAATCAGCCAGATCGTGGGAGGGGGAATTCCGCTGTTATATTTTGCACGAAAAAACAGTAGTCCGCTGCATCTGGTAAGGTTTCATTTTGATGGGCATGCGTTGCTGAAGAGTTGTTCGAATGGTTCATCGGAAATGCTGACGAATCTTTCGATGTCGCTCGTCAATATGCTCTACAATATCCAGCTTATGAAGTTCGCGGGAGCGGACGGCGTCGCGGCATATGGAATCATCATGTATGTTTCTTTTATATTTTCAGGAACATATCTGGGATATTCGATCGGCATTGCGCCAATCGTGGGTTACCATTATGGTGCGGATAATCGGAGGGAACTTTGCAGCCTGTTAAAGAAGAGCCTGATTTTAATCGGAACGGTGGCGGTCGTGCTCACCGTTGCAGCGGAGCTTTTATCCGGAATATTGGCAGGAATATTCGTTTCATATGATAAGGAACTGCTTGCGATGACCGTTACGGCGATACAGATTTATTCGCTGTCCTACTTTGTGAGCGGTTTTAATATATTTGGTTCGGCATTCTTCACAGCGCTCAACAACGGTGCGGTGTCCGCGTTGATTTCGTTTCTTCGGACGCTGTTGTTCCAGGTCGTGATGATATTTTTGTTGCCTGCAGTCTGGGGCCTAAATGGAATCTGGTTTGCTGTGGTGGCGGCAGAGCTGCTTGCTTTGATTGTCACGGTAATTTGCTTTGTGGCAAACCAGAAGAAATATCATTACTGGGGAAAGTAAAAGTATACAATTAAAATAGACGGCAGACTTTTGCCCCATCGTTTTTTTCGCAATTTTATAGTATAATTCTAGGTAAGCGACGAGTAGTGAGCCTGATTCTCAAAAAGCAGAATTAAGGGAAAGAGGAAACGTTAGCGGAAACAGGCGGCGAAGAAAACGCAGGATGCGGGCAGGAGGAATGAGAGGAAATGACGGAGACACAAAGGCAGCAGGAGGCGGAGGAACGGCAGTATAAGAAGATGACGGAAACGCCGGTGGCAAAGCTGGTGATTATGCTCGGGATTCCGACGACGATCAGTATGCTTGTCACAAATATTTATAATATGGCGGACACATATTTTGTCGGAAAGCTTGGAACGAGCGCATCCGGCGCGGTCGGTATTGTATTTGGGCTTATGGCGATCATTCAGGCGTTCGGCTTTATGTTCGGGCACGGCGCGGGGAGCATTATATCCAGACGTCTTGGCGCGAAAGACGTCGAAAGTGCAACACGTTTTGCATCGACGAGCTTTGTGAGCGCACTGTTTGCCGGAGGGATGATTACCCTGTTTGGATTTCTCTTCTTAGAGCCGTTCATGCGGCTGCTCGGCAGCACGGACACAATTCTGCCCTATGCGAAGACCTATGCGCGTTTTATTTTGCTTGCGGCGCCGTTCATGGCGGCGAGCTGCGTGCTTAACAATATTTTGCGCTATGAGGGACAAGCTGCGTTCGCAATGATCGGTCTTACGACGGGAAGCATTTTAAATATATTCGGCGACTGGTTTCTGATGATGAAGCTGGGGTTCGGCGTGGAAGGCGCAGGAATTTCTACGGCGGTGTCGCAGCTTATCAGCTTTTTTATCCTGCTCTTTATGTTCCTTGGCGGAAAAACGCAGAGCAGACTTTCGGTGCGGCGGGTGACAAAGGATATGAGCGAGGTGCTGCTCATTTGCAAGACGGGTCTTCCGAGCATGATGCGCCAGGGCTTATCAAGTATATCGACGATGATCTTAAACGGTCAGGCGGGGGTCTATGGCGACGCTGCTGTCGCTGCGATGTCGATTGTGAACCGGATCTGTTTCTTTATTTTCTCTGTCGGGCTTGGTATCGGGCAGGGCTTCCAGCCGGTATCCGCATTCAACTACGGGGCAAAGAAATACGACCGTGTCCGAAAGGGCTTTTACTTTACGCTTGGGGCGGGCGAGGTGCTGCTCGGGGCGGTCGCCGTCGTCGGTATGTTTTTTCCGGAGCAGCTTATTACATTTTTCCGGGATGATCCCGAGGTTATCGCGATCGGAAGCGTTGCGCTCAGTGCACAGCTTATATCGCTGTTTTTTCAGCCGCTCTCGGTGTGTTCGAATATGCTGTTTCAGAGCATCGGGAAAAACGGAAGGGCGACATTTCTGTCGATGCTTCGGAGCGGGCTGTGTTTTATCCCTGTGATATTGATCCTGTCGCGGACGATGGGATTATTGGGCGTAGAGATCGCGCAGACAGTAGCGGATGTCATGTCATTTTTCATCGCACTTCCGTTTGTGATCAGTTTTATGAAAAAGTTAAAGAAGATGGGCGACCAATCTTAAAAAACTGCGTCATATCCTATTGAAACATGGAGAGAGGAGGACGGACAATGGAGAGAAGCAGAGAAGAAATGGCAAAGATTCACAAGGAGAAATGCAGGGAATTGAAGCTTGTGAGGGCGAAAATGGCGCAGGAGCTTGGTGTGGAGCTGCATCAGAGAGAATGCACATACGAGGGCTACTGCAGCGGAACATGCCCAAAATGCGCGGCGGAGGAACGTGTTTTGAACGAAGCAATTCTGCGCAGGCAGGAGGAACGGCAGGCAGCCTCTTTCGGTGGATGTGCCCGGCGGCAGGATGATGCGCTGTCAGGCAGCAGTGAGAACAACGTTTTTCGGAAGGGCGGCGGAATCACAAGAAGTACCGCGCAAAGCAGAGTGGCTGCTGCCGGGCTTGCCGCAATTGTTTCCCTTGGGCTGTCCGGATGCATGGGCACGGCGGCGCAGCAGGAGCTTGACGGAGACGTGCAGATTATTGACGAAGGTATGGAATATGGAACGGAGCAGGCGGACTGGGAAAATACGGAGTCTGAATTAGAAGGACTGATGCCGGAGACCGGACTCACGGAGCAGGAAGAAAAGCCGTCGGAATCAGAAGGAACGGAACCGGATGAATCCGTGGAGGAATCGGAAGCTATGATTATGGAAATCGAGGGAGACGTCGCACCGATTGACGAACCGGAGGAATAGTTATGGATAAATTTTCGGTACTGGCAGTCAACCGGCATCGGATGAAAAATGACGGGAGGGGCATTACGTCGCTTGTAGCGTTGGCGGGGTGCCCCTTGGCGTGTCCTTACTGCATTAACCGGGAGCTTCTCGCGGCGAATTGTATTTCGCATATGACGGGGGAGGAGCTTCTTGCAAAGCTTGCAATCGACCACTGCTATTTTCTCTATACGGGCGGCGGGGTGACGTTCGGCGGCGGTGAACCGCTCCTGCAGAGCGGGCAGATAGCTGCATTTGCACAGCTTGCCCCGCATGAATGGAACCTTACGATCGAGACGTCGCTTGCCGTACCGGAGGATTTTCTTGCACCGGTTCTATCGGAACGCTTTTCTTTTATCGTGGATATTAAGGCGATGCAGCCGGAAATTTACCAGAACTATACCGGGAAGGAGAATGCACAGGTGGTGAGGAATCTGAAACGCCTGGTGGGAACGCTCTCTTACGACAGATATGTTGTAAAGGTGCCGCTTATCCCGGGTTATGCGGGTAAGAGTGAGGTCGCAGAGTCTGTAGAGATGCTAAAAGAGCTTGGAGTGCCGGAGAAAAATATAGTGACATTTTCTTATATAAAATAGGTTGACGTGCAGCGATAAAAGCGTTATGATAGACCGTAGCTTAACACTGCGACGCGTTGCAGTGCGAAAAGAAAGATTGGAATGTGAGGTTTGTTTATCATGGAGATGGAAATGGAATTTTTGCGGAAGCTGCCGACGCCGCAGGAGCTAAAGGAGCAGGATCCGGTCAGCGCGCAGATCGTGGCGACGAAAGCGAAGCGTGATGATGAGATCCGGGATATTTTTGAGGGAAAAGAGGATAAGCTCATCCTTGTGATCGGTCCGTGTTCAGCGGACAATGAAGATGCGGTGATCGATTATATCTTAAGGCTTCGCAGGGTGCAGGAGAAGGTGGAAGATAAGATTCTTATTATTCCACGCATCTACACGAATAAGCCGCGTACCATCGGTATCGGCTATAAGGGAATGCTTCACCAGCCGGACCCGGAGAAGGACTCTGATATGTTAAAGGGAATTATTGCGATTCGTCATATGCATATGCGGGCGGTCGAGGAGACAGGCTTTACCTGCGCGGATGAGATGCTTTATCCGGAGAATCACAGATACCTTTCGGATCTGCTTTCCTATGTGGCGGTCGGTGCGCGTTCCGTGGAGAATCAGCAGCACAGGCTGACGGCGAGCGGCGTGGGGATCCCGGTTGGCATGAAGAACCCGACCGGAGGCGATATTTCCGTTATGATGAATTCGATTATCGCGGCACAGCACGGGCATACGTTTCTGTACCGGGGATGGGAGGTCAGGACGACCGGAAATCCATACACACACGCCATTTTAAGAGGGTATGTGGATAAGTTCGGACGCAACATTCCGAATTATCATTATGAAGATCTGCAGAATCTGCTTGAGCACTATGAGGAGGCGCGCGCCGCCGGTCATGAGCTTGCGCATCCGGCGGTTATTATAGATACAAACCACTCCAATTCGAGCAAGAATTTCATGGAGCAGATTCGCATCAGCAAGGATGTCATGCATAGCTGTAAGGTATCACAGGAGATTCGCGGACTGGTGAAAGGCTTGATGGTCGAGAGCTATATCGAGGACGGCGCGCAGAAGGTCGGCGACGGCTGCTACGGAAAGTCCATCACAGACCCGTGCCTTGGCTGGGATAAGACCGAAAAGCTGATTTACGAGCTGGCGGAGTTGTGGTAAACTGTCAGAAGAGTCATGCAGGGCCGCCGGAAGCGGCGGCAGCGAGAGTACGGTGTTGGGATAGAGGGAGCAGTATATGTATCGGATATTCATTGTGGAGGATGACGAGGTCATAGCAAGAAGTATGAAGAAGCATCTGGAGAGTTGGGATTATGAGGTGGCGTGCACCGCCGATTTCTCTGATGTTATGGCGGAGTTCACACAGTTTGCACCGCAGCTTGTGCTGATGGATATCAAGCTGCCGTTCTATAACGGCTACCATTGGTGCAGTGAGATACGCAAGGTGTCAAAGGTTCCGGTCATTTTCGTTTCGTCGGCATCGGACAATATGAATATCGTCATGGCGGTGAACATGGGCGGTGACGACTTTATCGCAAAGCCGTTCGATCTGGATGTGCTGACGGTAAAGATTCAGGCGCTTTTGCGCCGGACGTATGACTTTACGGGACAGAGTACGGTCATGGAGCATCGCGGTGCTATTTTAAATCTGGGCGAGGCGACGCTTTCTTATGGCGAAGAGAAGTTGGAACTGACGAAGAACGAACTTAAGATTCTTCAGGTGTTGATGGGGAATAAGGATAAGATTGTCTCGCGTGATACGCTGATGACCAAGCTCTGGGAGAGCGACAGTTACGTGGATGAGAATACGTTGTCGGTCAATGTGGGAAGGCTCAGAAAGAAGTTGGACGGAATCGGGCTATCTGATTTTATTCTGACAAAGAAGGGGATTGGCTACCGGGTCGGCTGATTTTATCCTGACAAAGAAGGGAATTGGCTGCCGGGGTGTCTGATTTCGTGACGGGGAGAGGAGAATGAAGAGAGAGGAATTTTTTGCATATGTCAGGTGCCGTGCAAAATGGTTTCTTGCGACAGTATTGTGCGGGATTCTCATGGCGGCGGTTTTGATTTTAAATCATGCGCCAAACCGGGAAATCGGTTATGGCGCATTGTTGTGTCTCTTTTTTGTGGCGGTAGTGGGCGTGTGGGATTTCATGGATTACCGGAGGCATTTTAGATTATTGAAGGGGTTAGAAAGCTCCGTCATATATTCTCTGGATGGGCTGCCGTCCGGGAAAGAGCCGCTGGAGAGGGAATATCAGTTTTTGCTTGAGCTTTTGCTTGAGGAGAAAATGAAGCTGGAGAATGAGTCAGTCTACAGGCAAAGGGACCTGACGGAGTACTATACGATGTGGGTACACCAGATCAAAACGCCGATCGCCGCGTTAAAGCTTCTGCTCGAAGAGGAAGGGCAGGAGAATGAAGCGGAGCTGTCGGAGGAACAGAGGCAGCTTTATGCGGAGAAGCAGAGAAATGAGAAGCTGCAGCAGTTATTTGAAATCGAACAGTATACGGAAATGGCGTTACACTATATGCGCCTTGGCTCTGAGACGAATGATTTCGTGCTAAGGAAAGTATCGCTTGATGATGTGATTAAGGAAGCGGTGCACAAGTATTCAAGACAGTTTATCAGAAAGAAAATTGCGCTCTCTTATGAGGCGGTAGAGACTGTGGTGACGACGGACGAGAAGTGGCTTGAATTTGTGTTGGAGCAGCTATTGTCCAATGCGCTTAAGTATACGCCAAGCGGCAGCATTGCGATTTGTGTGGAGGATGGGCGGCTTGTGATTACGGATACCGGAATCGGCATAAAACAGGAGGATTTGCCGCGCGTCTGCGAGAAGGGGTATACCGGATATAATGGTCATGCCGATCGGCGGTCGACCGGGATCGGTCTGTATCTGTGCAACAGTATTTTAAAGAAATTAGGGCACACTCTTTCCATCACTTCGGAGGAGGGACGGGGAACCAGAGTCGCGATCGGATTTCCGCAGGATTAGATTTCTTTAGAAGGGGGAATGAAAATGGAACTGATACTACAGTCAACGTTTGAAACCTGTGGTCAGGCGTGTGTTGCGATGATTACCGGAAAAGCTATTGAAGAAGTAATAAAAGACATGAAGACAAGCGGTTCTACGAGTATAGGACAATTGATTGAAATCTTGGATCATTATGGAGTGAAGCATGCGCAAAAGAACGTCCGTATTTCAAAAAAGAACCCTGTGCCTCATGAATATTCCATATTAACGGTACATACGAATGAGGGCTACACACATTGGGTACTGTTGTATGATCATAAATATTATGATCCGGAATTTGGATTGATTGAAGGCGAGTATACCCATGGGAAAATAACATCATTTTTAGGAATATATGAATAAACGGAGGGCAGGTATGTACTATCGCAACATTTTAGACGCGTTCACTGCCGGAACAAGGGAGATCATCGGCGCGCAGCTGACAGGAATTTATCTGCATGGTTCGTTGGCGATGGGATGCTTTAATCCAAAGAAAAGTGATATTGATCTGATCGTTGTCATTGAGCAAACTATTTCTGACGCGCAAAAGCGGAAACTGATGGAGCTGATTGTCAGCCTGAATGAGAAAGCGCCGGCAAAAGGGCTGGAAATAAGTGTGGTCAGGCGGGAATACTGTAAGCCGTTCGTATATCCGACACCGTTTGAACTGCATTTCTCACCGATGCATCGGCAATGGTTTCTTGATTCGCCGCAGGATTATGTTGAGAAGATGAAGGGGACGGACATGGATCTTGCGGCGCATTTTACCATGCTTCACAAGTACGGAATTGTGTTGTGCGGGGAAGAAATTGAAAAGGTGTTTGGCGAAGTGCCGCGGCAGAATTACATGGACAGCATTTGCAGTGATATACAGAATGCGGCAGAGGACATTATAGATGACCCGGTCTATGTGGTGCTGAATCTCTGCAGGGTGCTGGCGTTTTTGGAAGATGGTCTGTATCTTTCAAAGAAGGACGGCGGCGCATGGGGGTTAGAGCAGCTGCCGTCCGAGTATCATGCGGTGATTTCAGATGCGCTGAAATGTTATGCGGCAGATGAGGACATGGAACTCAAACGGGAAGAGGCTGTCCGGTTCGCGGAGAAGCTGTCGGAGATGATCGCTTGCCGGAGATAGGGAAGATGGGGGAAGGAGCGGAAATAAGGGATTTATAGAGTTTCTGAGATCGCTTAAGAGAAGAAACGGGAAATCGTTTTCTATTTCTGCTGGTTTTTAGCTGGTTTTTGTTTTTATTTCGGAATTGACTTAGACAATGCAGAATGCTAGAATAATGATGTTATTTTGAGAAGAAGAAATCGGAAAGGAGAAGCAGTATGAACGGGTTCGGATATACGCCTGTCTGCAGCAGCAGTTCACAGCAGAAAACGTGCATTTTAGCGCATTTACGGGATTACTGCGCTCTTTTTTAGGAAAATATAAGCCAAAATCAGCAATCAAGCAGTAATTCCTGAAACAGTTTATTCACTTGAAAGTGGATAGGCTGTTTTTTCTTTGCAGAAAGTGCCGCATGAAAAATGGCGCGGTGCGACGAATGTTCGATTTAAGAAAGAAGAGGGGAATTACGAATGGATAAGAAAATCAGACGAAATATAAACCTGGATTATATCAGCACATTTATTACGAACCTGAATATGCAAAGCTCCATATGGGTGCTTTACCTTGCATACTGCGGCATGAACCTGATGCAGATCGGGCTGTTGGAGGGAATCTATCATGCCACGAGCATTGTGTGTGAAATTCCTTCCGGCGCGCTCGCAGACCTTGTCGGAAGAAAGAAGAGTATGATGTTAGGGCGAATCTGCGTAACAATTTCATGCATCATTATGCTGTTTACCAGAAATTTCTGGTGGTTCGCGATAAGCTTTCTTTTGCAGGCGTTGGGAAATAATTTTAATTCCGGCTCGGAGGAAGCTCTGGTATATGACAGCATGATCTGCCTTGGGGAGGAAGAGGATTACATCAGAATAAACGGCAGAATCAATACGGTAATTGAGGTATCACAGGCGATCGCGACGGTTGCCGGAGGCGTGCTGGCGGAATATTCTTATTTTGTATGCTACGCGGCGTGCACTGTCATTTCTCTGCTGGCGTTTGTTCCGGTTATGTTTATGAAGGAGCCGCCTGTTTTAAAGGACGGGGAGAAAGAAGAGCATTTGACAGCCGGACGGCTTGTGGCGCGACATTTTCAGACGAGCTTTGGAATATTGGTGTCGGATTTGCGGATTCTGAAAATTGTGACTTATTTTTCGGTAGTCTTCGCCGCGCACACGCTATTATTCTTTTACAGTCAGCAGTACTATTCTGACATGGGCTACAATAAGATCCAGATCAGCATTATTATGCTTTTTGCAGGGTTTGCTTCCTGCCTTGGCGCGATACTGAGTGAAAGGTTGTACCGGCGGTTTGAAAAGAAAATATCCGTGTTTTCCGCGGCTGTGATAGCACTGACGCTGGTTTTCTACAGCATAGGAAATCCAGTGCTTTCGATTGGCATGTTTATCGGAGCAAATTTTTTCAATTCGGTATTATATCCGATCGAATCGGAGTCTTTGAACCGCATCATACCATCCGAACAGAGAGCAACGCTGATTTCCGTGAACATTATGTTCTTTTCGATCGTGATGATCGTCACCTTTCCGGTTGCAGGCGCGCTTGCGGATGTATGGAGCCTGGCGCCCATACTCGGCGTGTTTGGTGCGTTGCTTTTGTTTTTCGTTTTCGCGTGGGATGTGAAAATAAGCAGGAAAAATGAAAGGTAGACAACAGACGCGGCCGGAGGGCAGGAAGGCAAAAATGGTCGAGATTTATTCGATACGATATTGTAAAGTAGAATCAGCGGAGGACATAGATGGAAGAACAGGTACTGGCAGTACAGCGCATGCAGGATTATATTGAGGAACATCTTTCTGAGGAGATTACAATAGGTTCACTCGCAGGTGCGGCGGGATATTCACCGTGGCATTCAAGGCGGCTCTTTGAGCAGTTTACAGGGTGTACGCCCGCAGAATACGTGCGTAAGCTGCGTCTTGGAAAAAGCGCCCTCAAGTTAAGGGACGAAAAGTGCAGAATTATAGACGCTGCAATGGAAATGGGCTTTGAGAGCGTAGACGGCTATCAAAGAGCGTTTTACAGGGAATTCGGCTGTAATCCGAAGGAGTATGCGAAAAATCCTGTTCCGGTCTGTCTGTTTACTCCCTATGGAGTCAAATCAATCTATATGAAAAGGAGTAAAGAACCGATGGAGAATACGAGAAATATTTTTATAACGGTAATCGAAAAGCCTGAACGGAAGGTGATTATAAAAAGGGGAAAATCGGCAATGGACTACTGGGCATATTGCGAGGAAGTCGGCTGCGATGTATGGGGGATGCTTAAAAGCATCCGGTCATTGGCAGGAGAACCTGTCTGCCTGTGGCTCCCGGAGAGATACAGGAAACCGGATACGAGCGAGTATGTGCAGGGGGTCGAGGTGACGGTGGATGACGCGACACCTACCCCGGAGGGCTTTGACGTTATTACGCTTCCGGCGGCAAAATATCTGATGTTTCAGGGAGAACCGTTTGCAGAAGAGAATTACGGGAGAGCGATTGAAGAAATCTGCGAGGCTGAGAAGAAATATGACCCGGCGGTAATTGGGTATGCGTGGGATGATAGCAATCCCAGAATCCAGTTGGAGCCGATCGGAACGAGGGGATATATCGAACTGCTCCCGGTGAAAGAATTGTAGGATATCCGCAGAGGAAAGCGGCAAAGCTGAATCACAAGTAAAGGCAGCCTTCAAATGGATGTAAATGAAATTATTTATCCGTTTGGAGGTTGCTTTTTTCGGCTTCGAGTTGGTACTCGTCCATTAGCTCCTGTGCTAAGTAGGCGTCACTTCTGCAATGCATATCGGAAATGCCCTCGCTCATGTATTCGCTTCCATCAGATTTCCTCACTTTAGCTGCTTTTGTCGGCACGGCTTGGGCAGATGGTGATAAAAGCAAGCCATTCTCCGCCTGTTCTTTGATTGGAGTAACATAGAAGCCTTTTCCGAAATCAACATTGTCTCTGGAGTGTCGGATATCCGGCGTTGTTACTTCTAAGAGATGAACCGTGGTATACAATCATTTTAGCACTCCCTTTTCTTTCATGTAGTCTATAATATCATGAATGATATATTCTTTGCCCTGTGTATGCAATATTTCATAGTTGGCAATGATGTATGTGTCTAAAATGTCGCTGTCTACGGCGAGCATCTGATATGCATCGCTTCCGGGTACATGAAGTTCTGCGGCGACATTTTCAATACAGAAAACAGAGAATTGGATTTCTTTATCGCTTTGTGATTGCTCTTTGAGCTGGCTGCACATTTGTATGATATTCCATGGATGATATTCCACGCATGATAGTTATTGTCACAGATGGATAAACCACAGGTGAATAAAAGTGCGGTATTGCCCGGAAATCGATTTGTGGATGGATGTGGGAACGTAAAAAGTGGGGAAATAATAAAAATAGTTCTTATTCCTCATTGTAGTTTTATTCATAAAACTTTATAATAAGAACTATATTTACAGTTGTATCGTATATATACCGGAGAGATATCAGAGAGACAGAAAATAAAGAGCATACAAATATAACAACCGATTGAACATCAGGAAAACAGACAGATTGGAGAAAATACAAATGTCAAACACAAGCAAAGCCCAGCTCACACACGACTGCGCCTTTGACACCGCAGACTTACAGGAATTACTGACCGAAGGCACAAAGCTGCTCACCGCCGCCATTGACCTAAGCCGCGACATGGAAACCTCCATGGCAAACATCGCCGCCATCTACGCCGAAATTGACGGCAGGGACAAAGACGGCGGGCTCGGCGACGCGTTAAGCCGCTTACAGGGAACGCTTGTCAAGGAGCAGTACAGCGAAACAATCAGTCATTTACAGACCATTATCGGAAAGCTCCAAAGTGACATTCCCGAATACGACAGCCGCCTTGCCGGGCAGATGGACAGCCTTGGTGAGATACTCGGCACGGTCGAAAAGCGGATCGCTGACCTGCAAGGGCTGCTCACAAGCGGCGACATCAGCCTAAGTTATGTCGACTTCACCGCACGCTTAAATGACATCAAGACTTCGTGGGAGGACACCACCGAGGAGCTTGCCGCGCGTCTCGCCGAAATTGAAGCCGAAATGCTTGGCGTTGCAATTGAGGCAGTGGCATACAGTAAAGACCCGGTAAATCTTAGCACCGGAAACTTCATCTACGACCACGAAGACCTTGCTATCCGTGGGGAGATACCGCTTTCTTTCCATCGGTATTACAACTCCAAGGATCACACAAGAGGAAGCCTTGGACGCTGCTTCCTGCACAACTATGAGATCAGACTCGCTGCCAAAGAAGACGGAACTGTCACAGTTCGGATGCAGGATGGGCAGAAAAAGACTTTCCATCGGCAGAAGGATGGAACATACCTGTGCAGGAATGCGGCGTTGGAGACGTTGATAGAGGTGGAAGCAGAGGCAGTAAGCGAAAGCGACACGACAGCAAGCAGAACACAGAATCAATATCTTCTTCGTTCTGTAAACGGCGATATCATGCGCTTTGACGGTGACGGAAATCTTTTCCGCAAACAGGACACGAACGGGAGAGGCATCACTTTTTCCTACGATAATGAAAGACGACTTGCAAAAGCCCAGACCGACAACGGCGCATACCTCGCCTATGCCTACGACACGAAGGGCTACCTTACCGCTGTCACCGACCACGTGGGCAGAGCCGTAAACCTCACCTACGACAAACACAAAATCCACACCGTCACAGTTCCGTCCGGCGCAGTCTACACTTACGAATACGGCAAAAACGGCAGGATTACGGAGATAACAAACCCACGCGGCATCACGACGGTAGAAAACACTTACGACGACAGCTACCGCATCACTCACCAGAGCTTCCCGGACGGCGGAGAAATGTACTATGAATACGACGATGAAGCCCGCACCGTTACCCTGACTGAGCGGAACGGCAGCCGCATCATCCATGTGCACGACGCCCAGTATCGCAACACAAAGACCATCTACGAAGACGGTACGAGCGAGGAATATACCTACAATGACAAGAACCTCTGCACGGCAAAAACAGACCGCAACGGAAACACAAAAAAATGGCATACGACAACCGCGGCAATCTTACCCAGACCGTGGATGAAGCGGGGAGGAAGATCAACCTCACCTACGATGTTGATAACCACCTCACGAACATCAGCATCAACGGAAAAGAACGCTTAAAGAATCGCTACGACAAAAACGGAAATCTTCTTGCGACCGAGAACGCAGAGGGTAGCCACATGACTATTATTTACGGTACAGATGGAAGACCACAGTCAATCAAGGCGACAGACGGCGAGACGATTATGTTAAGCTACGATGAGCGCGGCAACATCAGTACAATTCGTGACGCCGCGGGCGCACAGATTGCCTACAGCTACGACGATTTAAACCGTGTCAGGGAGACAACGGACGCAAACGGTAACGCCACAAGCTACACCTACGACGAAGCGGACCGTATCACTGCTGTAAAAAACGCGGCGGGCAGCACAAGAACCTACACTTACAACGAAAGCGGCAAGCTCACGGCACTTACCGACTACGACGGCTACGAAATTACCGCGGCTTACAACAACTTAAACCGCATTGGGACACTCACCGATAAAGAGGGAAACACGACCATTTACACCTACGACCACATGTGGAATGTGGCGTCCGAGACTACACCGGACGGCTCGGTGCATCGATACAACTACAACAAAGACAACCGCTTAAGCAGCGTGGAACTGCCGCAGGGCGGAGCAGTCACATACACCTACGATCCGAACGGAAACAGGACAGGAATCACAGACGCGGAGGGAAACCACACGGCGTTTCATTATGATGCCGCAAATCGTCTCACGGAGGTAACAGAACCGGACGGCGCAAGGACCTGTTATGCTTACGATGAGGATGGGAACCTCTTGGACATCACAGACGCCCTCGGGCACACATGGCACTACACCTACGACCTTATGGGAAGACGTACGAGCGAAACAGACCCGTTAGGGAATACGATAAGTGTTCTCTACAATGCCATGGGAAAAATAGAGCGTGTCTGCTATCCGAACGGAAGCAGCATAACTTACACCTATGGGGCAGGAGGAAAACTTACCGCCATCACCCGACCGGACGGAACAGGAGAGCACTACGCCTACGATCCGAACGGAAATCTCATCAAAAAAGAAAACAGCCTTGGGGAAGCCCTCCACATGGAATACGACTGCTTAAACCGTGTCACCGCGGTGACAAACCCGATGGGAGGCGTGCGCCGCTATGCCTATGACGAGGTCGGACATGTCACAGCCCTTACCGACGAAAATGGAAATACCACCGCATACACCTACAGCCCGAATGGAAATCTTACGAAAGTAACGGATGCGCTCGGAGTTGAAACCTGTTATACTTATGATTGCGGCGGACATCTCACGAAGGTGGAGCGAAAAGGAATTTCCGACAGCAACGCAGGAGGACAACCTACAGCGGAGCTTACCCAGACCACAACCTATACATGGAACCCATCCGGCAGCCTTACGGCCATGACAGACCCACTCGGCAATACGGAATACTATACCTATGACAAGAACGGGCGCATGACGGAAAAGACCGATCGAGACGGCTACAAGACAGCATTCACCTACGACCACACAGGGAAAGTGACCGACATCCTGTATGCGGACGGAAGAAGCGTGAAGCTTTCTTATAACGCACTGCACCAGTTAGAACAGGTGCAGGACTGGCTCGGAAGCACCGGCATCACACTTGATGCGCTTGGCAGACCGCTTGCGGTCACAGACCCGTATGGGCAGACGGTAGGCTACGAGTGGGGAAGCATGGGTGAGAAAAAAGCCCTCACCTACCCGGACGGCACGCGTGCAGTATACGAATATGACGAAGCCATGTACTTATCAAAGCTTCATACCCCGACGGGTGAAATCACCTACGAATACGATAAAGCAGGAAGACTCTGTGAAAAGCAGTACCCGAGCGGTGTCATGACACAGTATGCCTATAACAGCCTTGGAAGAATCGCACAGATTTCCCACGAAGGAGAGAATGTCCATGAGCGGTACATCTACCACTACGATGCGGCAGGAAACAAGGTCGGAGCGGACAAAACGCGTGGTGGAAGTGTAACATGGAAGGAGAGCACTTCCTGCAAGAAAGAGAGTATAGTCAACGGTAACACACTTGACAGCGGAAGCTACCGCTATACTTATGACGCCCTAAATCGTCTCGTAGGGGTCGAAAAGGATGGAAACACACAGCGGGAATACACCTACGATGCGTTCGGAAACCGGACGAAGAAGGTGGACTATACCATTTCGGCAATGGTTGGTGGAGATGAGTCCGGCTTCGAAACAACGCTCTATCAATACAACAACGCAAACCAGCTCATTACAGAGCAGTTGTACATAAACAAGACGGCTGACCTACAGGCAGAACTTCCTTGGACGGCAGGACTATGCCCCAAAACAGCGGAAAAGACCTATCGTTATGACAGACGCGGAAACCTCACCGCAGTAAACCAGGGAGAAGAGTTGTTAAAGCAGTTCACCTTCGATCCTGCAAACCGGATGAGCCAGTCTGCGGGAAATGCTGACGGCATCTGGAAACAGGCGGCATACCAGTACAACGGACTTGGACAGAGAGTGGGGCAGGATATCGGGAATTTGCCGAAGAATCCAGAGCAGAGCATCCGTTACACCCTCGATCTTACAAAGCAGTACCATAACCTTCTCCATCTTGGAGATATACAGAACGGAAAAGCTCAGACATTCTACTGGGATGGAAATGTTGTCAGTATGCAGGAAGATGGAGAGGAAAGCTTCTACTTGCAGGACGATCTGGGGAGTTCGATGGAACTGCTGAATACAGCGGGCGGGATAAGGGAGAGCTATGCATTTGATGAATTTGGTGTGTCTCTTGTGGAGCGAAATGGATGTATGCAAATCTCCAACAATGAAAATGGCATAGTACCAAACGCGTCTTACAAACCATATGAGCAGCTACAGCCCTTTGGATTTACCGGATACCAGACAGATGTGGCAGGAGGACTTTACTTTGCTCAGGCGAGAAGATATGATGCAAGTGCCGGGAGATTTATCAGTGAGGATAAGGTCAAAGGCTTTGCGGATGCACCATTTACGTTAAATCCATACAGCTACTGCTGGAATAAGCCGATGGAACTGGTGGATTTGAATGGTCTGGCGCCAACGGCGGGAGTGACGGCGGCAATGGGTGAGGAACTGAACGGGCAGACACATCCGAACGGACCGACGGCAGGGGTGACAAGCGACATTGGGGACGCATTGAGTGCGGGCGGATATAGTGGGAATACATCATCCTGTGATAATGAAGGAGCTGCATGGGATGAAGTAGGAAACTACTTCGAAAAAACCCTAAATCAGTTGATATATGGAAATTTTACAGATGATATAACCGCGCTTGGTGTTATAGTAGAGGTAGGGCTTGGCATTTTTGAACTGGATTTTCCGATGGATGTGCGGGACCTTTTAGCGGATATCTATTTGTGTGAGGAAGGAGAACAATCGGGATGGTGGATTCTGTTGGATATCATAGCACTTATTCCGATAATAGGGGCATTAAAATACAGCGATGAAGTTGAAACTCTTGTGAAAAGAGTGGAGTGGAAGAAAATCTGGAAGGATATTTCAGATTCATGCTCCAGTGACGTGAAAAAAATCAGTGATAATTTTAAGGAACTCTGGGAAAAAGGAAGTAAGAAGATATCCGGGTTAGGGGATGACATTCAGAAGTGGTGGAAGAAAGGAGATGAACTTGTTGAAGAAGCGGGTGAGACTGGAAAAAAGGCGGCCAATGCCGCAGAAAACAGCAGCCTGAATGCTTTGACTGGCGTGATGGAAGGCGGACAAGAAGCGGCGGAACATACGCAGGCTAACGATCTGTGGTCTCTTGCTGATGAACTGAAAGGAAATCAAAAAGCGGCGGAGGGAGCGACGGAGAGTAATGGGGCAGTCTTGACGGAAGTGTTAGAGGGTGATACGGCTGCAGTAGATGATGTGGTGACTAACAATGCAAATATCACGGATGATGTTATAGAGAGTGGTAGTAATTCTAAGTATTTGGAGCAATTGGATAATTTATCTGAGAACAAAATTAATCACATGATTAACGGAAGTAAAAATTCAAATCATGGATGGGAAAAATTAGTTCCAGACAAAAATTGGAATGATATAAAAAATATTGTTGCAGAGGTTATGGATACTGGTGTGGAAGGACCATATAAATCAGTGTCCTCTAAAAAAGCCATAATAAATGGATTTGAAGTAGAAGTTACATACACCAAATTAAGTGATGGCACAATAAAAATTTCAGATGCATGGATAAATTAATAAGGAAGGAGCAAATTATGATGGAAGATTTTAAAATGAATTTATTACAAGGAAAATATAAGGCGGCAGAAGAAATTTGTAAAAGTATGGATGCCAATAGTGTAAGAGACATGATAATGGCTATTGCTTATGACACAGAGAATATATGTGTATATTGTTTTATACAGTATATGATTAAAAGAACTGGAAAAGTAAGTTGGATAGAATTGGCAATAGATATAATGCTTAATCCATTATGTTTTATAGAAGGGGCATATTCGGTTGCATTATTTCATGCTAGAGAATTATTACTAATTGAAAAGAATGTTAAGAATTTAGAAAGAATAATATTTTTTTACAATATACCAGAAAAATTGGTGGATGAAGAAGAAGCAAAATACATATCAAAGGAAATTTTAAAAGAAGAACCAAATAATGAAGTGGCACTTGGTGTATAGGTGTCTAAATTCAAGTGCTCAGAATTACCAATCCTTGTTCCAGTTCTTCTGAAGGCAACCGAATTATCTACAAAAATGGGTAAACTATCTCCGTCAAACTCGATTGAGTCATTTTGAACTGCCAAGGTACATTAATTGCTGCTATCCACAAGGTACAGTTAGTTGCTGGATGTTCTCCAGTGTCCTGTAGAATTCCTTTTTGTAAGGACAGCTACTGCACAGTTTCAAGGTTATATATCTTGCTGATCGGACTGCCCTCGCAGCAATCTTCATCAGCTTTAATCGAATGGTATCAACCTGTTGCTTTCGCATATTTGCAGGAAGTACCAGTCGTCTGAACCAATTGAATAAGTTGTAGGCAAGCATGTGAACCCTCATATGGGCGTAATTATAAAATCAATGTAGATAGTGGAAAGATAGAGGGATTCAATATTGTTAAGTAGATAAGAACAAAGGCTTTGCAGATGCGCCATTTACGTTGAATCCGTACAGCTACTGCTGGAATAAGCCGATGGAACTGGTGGATTTGAATGGCTTGGCACCGATGGCAGGAGTAACGGCGGCAATGGGTGAAGAACTGAACGGGCAGACACATTCGAACGGACCGACTGCAGGGGTGACTTTAATAAAGATTGGTCGCAGGATGAAATTATAAAATATACACAAGAGGCATACAACACTTTAAGAAGTGAAGGAAAAACTGGTTTACAATCAATAGAAATAAATGGGGAAATTATAAATGTTTTTATAAAAGAGGATGGGACATTTGATACTGCTTATGGTGTATATAAATATACTGTAGACGATTTTAGATAGGAGCAATATATGTTTGAAATAGATTATCGAATAGTACATAGTGAATATGACGATTTTGAGGGACAACATGGATTTTTTCAAATTAAATGTAATGGTTATATTTATGGTGAAATGTATCCAAAAGAGGTAGAAGAGATCATGGATAAAGTTTCATTATATGATTGGTTCGAAAGATTAACTAAAGTTATCAAGAATCTAATGACAAAAAATTATGTTGCACTTAGTGATGTTGAGTCATATAATACTTGGATTGTGTTTCAAAAAAGAAACGAAGAGGTAATAATTAGTATTGTAAAAGCAAAAAAAGAACAGGGATCACATGATATAGAGTTTGTCCTAAAAGAACCAGAAGCTGGTGAATGGACGAATCAAATAATTAGTTTTGAACGATTAAAAGGGGAAGTGATTGAAAAAGGAAGGGAGTATATAAAAAATATATCGACTAATGAAGAAAATGTGATAGTTGATAAAATAAAGCAGGAGTTTGATGAAATTTCATAATATTCTTTGTTGACAATAATAGAAAGCAGGAATAACAGAAAACGGACAGGTATGTTTTATGCATGACAAACAGTTTAAACTTGATGCAATCCAGTACTACGAAGAACATAAAGATTTAGGCGTACGTGGATGTGCTGAAAATCTTGGAATTGGATATAGTACGTTAACAAAGTGGCTGAAAGATTTCCGGGAATCCGGCGATATTCCTGTTCGTGGATCTGGTAATTATGCTTCCGATGAACAGAAAGAAATAGCCCGTCTCAAGCGTGAGCTGCGTGACGCCCAGGATGCACTTGATGTATTAAAAAAAGTCATCAACATTCTGGGAAAATGACAGAAGGCATTTATCTCGAAGTGTCTGAGAAGACGGAAGCTGCCAAGAAGGCTGGACGCCGGGTTTCCGTCTCCGGAATGTTGAAATTTTTAGGTGTCTCCCGATCAGGATATCAAGCATGGCTCCACCACGTGCCTTCTGATACAGAAAAACGTCGTAACGCTGTAAAAGCTAAGATACAGGATATTTATGATGATTTCAAGCAGAATTATGGTGCTCCGAAAATAACTGTAGAACTGCGTAAAACCGATGAAGTCATTTCGGAAAGAACCGTTGGTACCTATATGCGTCAAATGGGAATCCGCGCCCAATGGAGCAAGCCATGGACTATCACCACAAAAGATTCAGATTTCAGCACGGAATTACAAAATAGCCTTGATGAACAGTTTAATCCTGACCGTCCGAATGCTGTCTGGTGCTCGGATATCACCTATATCTGGACAACAGATGGTTTTGTCTATCTGACCAGCATTATGGATTTATATTCCAGAAAAATCATTGCCTGGACGCTTTCAGAAACACTGGAAGTATCCTGCGTGATTGATACTATAAACAAAGCCAAAGCTCGTCGAAATATTGATCAGCCGTTGATAATCCACTCGGATCGTGGCAGCCCGTATGTTGCAAAGGAATATAAACAAGCAACCGAAAATATACAACGTAGTTATTCCAGAAAAGCGTTTCCATGGGATAATGCCTGTATCGAATCCTTCCATTCTATTATTAAACGTGAATGGCTGAACCGTTTTAAAATCTGTGGTTATAAACAGGCATACCGGCTGATTTTCGAATATCTTGAAGCTTTCTACAATACCAGGCGAATTCATAGCCATTGCGACTATATGTCACCAGATGAATTCGAACGAGTATATGAAAGAACACACAGGGAAGCAGAGCTTCTGGCAAGTTAAAATGGGGAAAAATTTCTCATTTTAACTTGTACTAAATCTTGACAGAGGACCAACGCATATAAGAGTAGGTGAGGTCAATCTCATAGATGGATGGGGGTCTGGTGGTGGAACACAATATGATTTAATAGGTCAAAGAGTTGGTGATTTTAAGAATGAAAGGCTTTTGGAGGGTAATTAAATGTATCAATACGAGAAGAAATATATTGAAATAAATGGTAATAGGTATGATTTCGAATTTGATATTCGTGATGTAGTTCAGTATAAAGATAAGTATATAGTATTACTTGGGATTCCATTTAATAGAACGGAGATTAATAATATTTATTGTTTGGATGCTCAAGCAAATTTAATCTGGCAATCAGAGGATTTATCCACTCTTTATCCAGAGTTAAAAAATCTTCTTCCTTACGAGCAGATGGGTATAAAACATGATACTATTTTTGCATCAGATTTCTATGGGCGTAATTATAAAATCAATGTAGATAGTGGAAAGATAGAGGGATTCAATATTGTCAAGTAGATAAGAACAAAGGCTTTGCAGATGCGCCATTTACGTTGAATTCGTACAGCTACTGCTGGAATAAGCCGATGGAACGGGTGGATTTGAATGGCTTGGCACCGATGGCAGGAGTGACGGCGGCAATGGGTGAAGAACTGAACGGGCAGACACATCCGAACGGACCGACGGCAGGGGTGACGAGTGACATAGGGGACGCATTGCGTGCGGGTGGATATAGTGGGAATACATCATCCTGTGATAATGAAGGATTTTACAGAAAATGATTTGGAATCAAGCATATTGTCAAATCTACAGAAGTTTCTGATGGAACTTGGAAAGGGATACGCTTTTGTGGCAAGACAATAGCATATTTGTATGTACGATAAGTTGAAGCGGAGTGAAGGTGATAATCCAACGATAAGGATTGTACTTTGTTCAGACACTGATGAGGATATAGCGAGATATTCTGTTCTTCATGGAAATGAACAGCTCTTTGCATCGAAGTACAAATTGTATCTTCCGACCAAGGAGGAGCTCAAGGCAGAGATTGAGACACAGAAAATGATGTTTCTGCTGCAACAGCAAGAGAGAGAAGAAAAATAATTTTCGCAGAGATGAAATGAAAACAACATTTTTTCGGTGACAGAGGAGATACGAAATGCGAAAATCCGACATAGATAACCTTCGGAATATGACAATCCTACTGCTGTTCCCGGTACATACCTTTATGATCTGGAATGATTTCGGGTCAAAATTCTATATCTGGTGTGGGGAGAACAGAATTTTAAGCACGCTCATTGTGTTGGTAAATCCGTGGTTCATGCCGCTGTTATTTGTGCTGGCGGGAATGAGCGCGCGGTATGCGCTGGAAAAGAGGACAGCGAAAGAATTTCTCATACAGAGGGTTCATAAGCTGCTGATTCCGTTTGTTGGCGGGATGCTGTTTTTCGTGCCGCTTCAATCGCTGTATGCAAGAAAATTTTTTAATAACTATGAGGGCGGGCTTTTTGCGCACTGGAAATATTTCTTTACGCATCTTACGGATTTCAGCGGTTATGATGGCGCGTTCACACCGGGGCATCTCTGGTTCATCTTATTTCTGTTTCTGATCTCACTGGTGACCCTGCCGTTATTTTGCCGTGTGCCTGCGGATGGGGTTGTGGCGAAGGTGGAAAAACTGCCGGTGATTTGTGTGCTGCTGCTTTTTGTGCCAATCTGGATTTTCTATTATATCGGGAATTTTGGCGGATTCAGTCTTGGAAAGAATCTTGCGCTCTATCTGGCAGGGTATTATGTTTTGAGCAATGAGCGTGTTTTGGAAAAACTGCGGGAAAATACCGCGCGGCTTACGGGGCTGTGTGTGGTTGCGACGCTAGTGTCTGTATCGCTTTATTACCGATTTGCTTATTACGGCGATCTGTGGGTGAATTTTGTTGGATGGCTGACTATTTTAATGCTGCTTGTTCTGGGAGAAGAATTTTTGAATCGTCAGACCGGATTTACGGTTTATTTTAACCGGGCATCGTATCCGGTGTATATTTTGCATCAGTCAATTCTGGTAGCGCTTGCTTATTATGTTGTGGAAATGTGCGGTTGGATGCCTGCACAGCTTGTTGTGATCGGCGGCGGCAGCTTTGGGCTGACCGTGTTTTGGTACGAAGTGATGCGGCGTGTGCCATATGTGAGAAAGCTGATTGGGATTCGGTAGAAAGCATGTGGAAAAGTCTGAACGGTATTCCGGCAAGTCGACAGAAAAAATGAAGTATGTGGAGGAAACCGGTTGTCCGGCAGTCGTGAGTGTACGGACAGATTTTAACAGAAAATGACGGGAGAGAAATATCCTTGAATGTTAAGATAAATTTGTCACAAGGGCAGGGAACAACCGGAGAGCCGGAAAAACCGTCGGAGAATCACAGGAGGGGATCTATATGGAGTGGCTTGGAAGTATTCGCGGAGCAATCGAATATATGGAAGGACATTTGCTTACGGTAGAGGACGCCGACGAGGTTGCAGGGGCAGTGTATATGTCACCCTTCTATCTGCAGAAAGGGTTCAAGGTGATGACGGGGTATTCCATCGGGGAGTATATCCGCAGCCGCAGACTTTACCTGGCGGGACTGGATGTGATTTCGGGGACGGAGAAGATCATAGACATTGCATACAAATATGGCTACGACACACCGGAGAGCTTTACAAAGGCATTCACGCGGTTTCACGGAGTCACGCCGACCGGACTGAGGACCGACGCCGGGAAAATCAAGGTATTCCTGCCATTAAAGATCACGATCCAGATTCAAGGAGGGAATGACATGGATTACACGGTAGAAAAAATGAAAGGCTTTCAAGTGATTGGGTACGAAAGAGAAATTTCCTTTGATACATCTTATCAGGAAATTCCGGGTTTCTGGGACCAAATCTGCAACAGCAAGCTTGCGGAACTTTTTTCGGGCAAAGCGCCTGAGAGCGAGGAAGAGAAGACAATCTGTAACTGTTGCATCGGTAAGTACGGAGTCTGCATTGACGATATAGGCGGCGGTAAGTTCCGTTATCTGATTGCGGGCGATTATGCCGGCGGAGAGATACCGGACGGCATGAAGGTGTTTGCGTTCCCGGATATGGAGTGGGCGAAATTCTCCTGCAGAGGACCGATGCCGGGGGCATTGCAGTCGGTGAATACCAAGATTTTTAATGAGTGGCTTCCGGGAAATACGGAGTATGAGATTGCGATGGGAGCGAACATTGAGTGGTACAGTCCCGAAGGGGATATGTCGGATGTGGATTATGAGACGCAGATTTGGATTCCGGTCAGGCGGAAAAGCTGCATTTGACAATCCGAATGGTCGTGCGGTATTCTATTCACTGGAATATTGATCGGATTATGGGGAGGATGGAAGCTTTATGGATATCAATCGTTTCTGGGAGGCTGTGCTTAAGCAGGACGCTGTGGCAATCAGAAGCTACTTTCGGGAAGATGCCTATGTGAACTGGCATTGTACAAATGAGCATTTTACAGTCGAGGAATATATCAGGGCGAATTGTGAATATTCCGGCGAGTGGGATGGAAAAGTGGAGCGGGTGCATCAGAGCGGGGACTTGATGATAACGGCGACGCATGTATACACCAAAGACGGCGGATTGTCATTCCATGTGACATCCTTTCTTTCCCTAAAGGATGATAAGATCGCGGCAATGGATGAATACTGGGGTGATGATGGGGAAGCGCCTAAGTGGCGGCAGGAAATGCATATTGGCTGTGCCATTTCCCGGGAGTGAATAATATAGAGGAATTGTAACTATTCAGGATAGATTTATGCGGAACCGCATAAACCGTATGAAGACGTATAGAATGTAGGAGCAAGTCTCATCAGCGAAGCTGATTTTCATTGGCTTGCGGCTTGTATCTGTGAAGTACTGAACAGATACGAGGAATTTTAAATACTGAATGGCTGGCGGAGGAGAAAAACAATGGAAATCAGACATGCAAGTGAAAAAGACATCGACGGAATCAACAACCTGCTGCGTCAGGTGCTAAACGTCCACCATAACGGGCGCCCGGATTTGTTCAAAGCGGATGCGAAGAAGTACACGGATGAGGAATTGCTGGCGCTGATAGCAGATGAGAAGCGCCCAATTTTTGTGGCGGACGGTGGCGCAGGCAACATTTTAGGCTATGCGTTCTGCGTGTTTCAGCAGCATATTGGCGACAATATTTTGACGGATATCAAGACGCTCTATATCGATGATCTGTGTGTGGACGAAAGGTGCAGAGGAGAGCATATCGGACGGACGCTCTATGAATACGTGCTTGCTTTTGCGAAACAGGAAGGCTGCTATAACGTGACATTAAATGTCTGGGCGTGCAATGAGAACGCCAGAAAGTTCTATGAAAAATGCGGGTTGCTGCCGCAGAAAATCGGAATGGAGAAGATATTGTAGGAAAATAAAACAGCGGATGCCGTAAGGCATCCGCTGTTTTGCTGAATACTGATACAGATTGGTCGAACAAAATCTGTACGATTCGTAAAGATAAACTATTGATTTTGAAAATATACATCTATGCTTTTCGATTTGTAAAATCAAATCACAACGGTATATTTTCTCTAAGATGATATTACTCTATTAGTATGATAGATGTCAATATTTTTATAACAGATTATTATTTTTTAATAATTGCTTCATATGATTATTGTCATTCTTTAATTGATTTATGAGTGACTTTTGATCGTTGATTTGTTTCTCCTTTTTTGTAAGCAGCTTTTGGTGATTATCGTATTCCTGATATAATTGAGGGAAAATCACTTGGAACACTTGCTTTTGTATTTCTGATAATGTGTCTTTATGAATAGTTACACTCTCTTTTTCAATACGACCGGCAGAGATAAACTTTACATCGTCAATTTTTAGAACACAGTCCTTTGAAAAACCCTCTGTTGCCAAAGCCTGACGATATTTTTTATTTGCGTAGGGATTATTAATAGGATGATAACAAGTGGAAAAGTATTGTGTTCCTGAAGTCATGGGTACAATAAAAACCTTATCTTCTCTTTTGCCAATGCACAGTCCATAATGAAAATATGCTAATTCCCCACAAAAGGTTTTTCCATAATCGATATAATATACGGTGCCTACCTGTACGGGTTTTCTCTTTCCGTGTGAATCTTTGAATTCTTTATCTGTGCTTTTTTGAACCCAATTTGCATCACTGGTAATTATGGATGAGGCCTCATACGCGCTGAGGTGCTTCAAGCCTTTTATAAAATTTTCAGACAACTGGACGGCAGCAAGAATAATAGCGGCAGTTTTTCGGGCTTGTTTTTCTTTGTTGCCGGGGGTATTTTCTGTAAAGCGGGATATATCGTTTATATCGCTCCAGAACATATTTTGAGATTCTTTCATCATTTGTATTTTCTCCTTTAACATGCACTATAATCATAGTTAAGATTATACAATTAACCAACCTTTCGCGCAATAGAAACAATGGATATCAGAAGGATACAAAACTTTGCTATACTGTTCACGGTGAGGTGAGAGCATGAATTATCGGATATTACTGGTGGAGGATGATCCCCAGATCAGAGAAATCATCAGAGATTATTTTTCGGCGCAGAAGGAGGATGAAATCGAACTGACCTGCGCCTGTGACGGCGAAGAGGGGGAAGAGCGTATTGCAGAGGCACAGTATGATCTGGCAATATTGGATGTTATGCTTCCGGGTGTGGATGGATTTGAATTGTGCAGAAGGATTCGGAAAACGAACATGGTTCCGGTGATTTTTCTGACGGCCAGGGGCAGGGAGGAGGATAAACTGCGCGGCTATCTTCTGGGTTGTGATGACTATGTGGTGAAGCCCTTTTCACTGGCGGTGCTCTATGCGAAGGTCCGGGCGCTTATAAAGAGGGATAAGGGGATGGTGCTCTCCTTTGTGCTGCATGTGGGGGATATCGAACTGGATGTGGCGTGCTGTACGGTCAAAGTAAAGGGAAAAGCAATCGAACTGCCTCCGAAGGAATATGCGCTGCTGCGCTGTCTTATGGAAAAAAGGGGGCACGTGTTCTCGAGGGACGAGCTGCTTGACCGCGTATGGGGCTACGATTTCGAGGGAACAGACCGGGTGGTAGATAATCATGTGAAAAAGCTTCGCAGACATCTTGGCACGGCGGGAAGGCAGATTAAAACCGTGATGAAAAAGGGTTATAAGATGGAGGAAGGTACAGATGAGAGCAAAAGGGAAATCAGGCGGAGAAAACAGGCAGATACGATGTGAGAGAAGCCCAAGCAGGAGCATACCAAGGAGAAGAAGGATAAGATCAGGGAAGGACAGCTTTTGGAAAATATGGCTGCATATCGCAATACCGCTTGTCATAATTACGATTGTTGTACTGCTTCTGGTATTGGGTGTGGCACTGGCATTTCTACAGAATATGGCAATCACAAGAGCCCGGGAGAATGGTTGGGAAATGGAGTATACCCTGGAGGGGCGTGCACCGGAAACGAAAAAGGAAATGGCAGAAATGTTAAAAGTGGCGAACGCTGATATGGTGTATGTGCTCTACGGTGAAGACGGCAAAAAGTTTCTGTGTTCGGACGAGGCGGATTATCAGGATAATATGCTGATTACACACGAGGTCTATGATAATTTACTGCGCGGTATTGATGCATATAGAAAGGCAGAAAATGCGAATGATACTGTGCATGCAGATATGTATGGTTATGCCTACTATTACGGGCAAAAGCAGATTCGTATCAGTGGAAAAAATTACCTTTTAGCATACATGGGGGTAAGCGCCCCGTGGCTGGAATGGAAAGATGAATTCCTTTGCATTGGGATAATGGTTCTTGTGGGAGTCCTGTTGCTTACGTTGCTGATCGCGGGCGGTTACTACAGGATTTACCGCGCGCGTCTGAGAGTCGAGAAATATTATCGGGATACCTCGTGCGCGCTGGTGCACGACCTAAAGACTCCGCTGACAGCGATTTCGGGCTATGCTGAGAATTTAAAAGAAAATGTACACACCGAAAAGCGGGATTACTATGTGAATGCCATCTGCAAAAATGTGGATAACATGAGCCGGACGATAGAGAATGTGTTGGAACTTGCGCGGGTAGAACATTTTGAAAGAGAGCTTTCCAGAGAAGAAGTAAAGCTTGAGAAGGTGGCTAAGGAGGTAGTGGAACAGTACGAGAGACAGGCGAGGGAGCAGCAGCTTACGGTGAGTATACAGGGAGCGCTTTGCATTCAGGCAGACCGGGAGCTTATGAAACGTGTCATGGAAAATTTGATCGGCAATGCGGTCAAATATACTTCACCGCAGGAGCAAATCGTAATTGAAATGGGAGAGGGAAAATGCTCTGTCACTAATACAGGCATTGCAATTCCCCAAGAGCAGATCGAGGAACTCTGGAAGCCGTTTGTGAAGGGAAATGAAGCGCGGACTGCGGCGACGGGAACCGGGATCGGGCTTGCGATTGTCCGGGAGATTCTGATGCTGCATGGATTTGACGGTAAGATGGAGAGCAGGGATAATAGCGTCTGCGTGACAATTTACTTTTAAAGTGCAGGATGACCGGGATATTTTTCACAAGGATGTTGACAGAAGAGTCTACACGGAGTAGACTAACAATATAAAGTTTACAAAGAGTAGACTACTGCCCTCTATATGGATGTTCGGATGTAGAGAGGCAAGGCGGAGAGAACGCTGTCGAACAGACAAAATGTGATCGGTTGAGAGGAGAAGCCGAAAAAAGGAGGAGAAAGATATGCCGGAATACAGACTTGGAGAGATGGAGATGCGTTTTGCAGAAATTATATGGGAGAACGAGCCGCTGCCGTCGGGGGAAATGGTAAAGCTTTGTGAGAAGGAGCTTTCGTGGAAAAAGTCTACGACTTACACGATTCTGCACCGCCTTTGCGACAGGGGGTTGTTTCAGAACGAGGGCGGTGTTGTCACGTCGCTTGTCTCAAAGGACGATTTTTTTGCGGGGCAGAGCGAGCGGTATGTACAGGAAACCTTCGGTTCGCTTCCGAAATTTCTTGCAGCGTTCACGCGGACGAAGAAGCTTTCTGCTAAGGAAATCGAGGAAATCGAGCGGATTATTGACGCGAACAGAAGGGGAGGAGGGGAGGAACAATGACGTGGCTGTGTGAAGCGTTTTTGCAGATTCTTTCCATGAGTGTTCTGGCAGGAGCCGTGGTTGTGGTCGTACTTTTCGCAAGGATTTTGCTGCGGCGCGCGCCAAAGCTCTTTTGCTATATGCTGTGGGGCGTCGTACTTTTTCGGCTGCTCTTCCCCGTTTCATTTACATCGCCGCTTTCCATGATCGGCGTGCCAGAACAGATACAGACGCGGGTGGCAGTATGGAGCGAGGGGCAGGCGGACTACGGTAAAATTGCCGCGGATGCGGCGGCTCTGACAGGCGGGAATGCGAAAATTGCCGGAGCCGGCGGAACTGCGCTTTGGGGCACGGCAGGGAAGACCGGCGGCGCGGCAGGGGCGGCAGGTATGGATGGCGGTGTTGCAACAGGTACATGGCAGGACGATGGCAGGAGGGGAGCGCAGGGGCAGGGAAACGCCCGTCTTTTGGCGAGCCCGATTATTCGCGCGGCATCTGTCCTCTGGGTGGTCGGAATGGCTGCGCTTCTCGTACATAACAGCGTGAGCTTCTTAAACTTGCGGAAGCGTCTTTCTTCGGCGGTGCGTATACGAAACAATCTGTATGAGACGGATCAGATCGGGACGCCGTTCGTGCTTGGAATTGTGCGTCCGAAAATCTACTTGCCGACAACGCTCACGGAGCAGGAGACGTATTATATCGTGATGCATGAGCGAACGCACATCAGACGCCAAGATCATATCATAAAGCTGCTGCTCTTTCTGGCATTGGTGCTGCACTGGTTCAATCCGTTGGTATGGCTGGCGTTCGCCCTCGCGGAACGGGATATGGAGATGTCCTGTGACGAGACGGTCATGCGTCATATGGACGGGGATATCCGGGAAGAATATTCCAGATCGCTTCTGTCGTTCGCGGTGGGCGGCAGAAGAATTGCGGGCGCGCCGCTTGCATTCGGAGAGAGCGATACCAAGGCGCGCATCAGGAATATTATGCGCTACAAAAAGCCTGCGGGAGCGGGCGTTGTGGCTGCGCTGTTTTTGGTGATTATGCTTGCTGTCTCTCTGGGGAGCGATCCGAAAGAAACGAATGCGTCGGCGGCGGAAAACGGAGTAAATGAGGATGGAGCGGAGGACGGCGGTTTGTCATCTGCGTTTTCTGGTACGGAGGCAGAGTCACGGAAAGAGGAGGCGGCAAAGCCGGCGGAGGCGTTTACAGAGCAGTGGGCGAAGGCATTCTGTAACAGAAACGGAGCGGCGATCGCGTCTATGAGTTCCGAACAGTTGGCGGAAAGTTTCGCGGAGGAAGGCATTCTTTTTGGCACTTTTTCAGAGGAGAGCGACAGCTACGATTTTGGCTGGTCGAGCCCGTGGCCGTGGAGCGAAGATACGGATTTCTCTGTGGAGGAGGCGACGGACTCTGGAGCGGTGATTTTCTATTATGCGCAGGTGTCTGACCCGCATGTGACGGTCTGGCGGGAGGAATTGTCGTTTTCGAAGGAAGACGAAGCTTATCTTGTAAATGCAGAGTCGCTGGCATTTTATGACGCGGTCAGTATGGGCGCGGAATATGAGGATGCGTACCCGCACGGCATTACGGGAACGGGGATGGACTACATCGCAAACGGAATGGGAGAAGTGTTAAATGAGAACGCGAAGCGCACTGGCGGTGCATTTTATGAAGAACTGTTTGAGCCGGAGAGTGCGGCGCGTTACCTTTTGAATCTGTTGAAGAATGAGAGAAAAGTCGAACTGACGGCAGGCGGACCGGAAGAGAACGGGAGCGTTCCGGTGAAGATCCGTTTCCTCGAGGATGATAAAAGTTATATGGTTTCTATGATTCAGCCTTACGGAGAAGACGGAATCTGGATTCCGCAGACATACGGCGCGTGGGACGAAGCCGGAATGGCAGCAGGCGGCAGCAAAACGGCAGGCGGCAGTGCGTCAGCAGCCGGAGCGTATGGGCTTGCAGGCGGAAACGACGGGGCAGCAGACGATAATGCACAGCGTGAGCTTGCAGTCCGCAGCGTGTCGAGAAGCTTTTACGGAATTGACAGTTATGTGCCTGACGGAGAATTTGACGGAGAGCCGCTCGTTTTCGCGGACGACTGCCTGTTCCGGGTGAATATGGGAATGTCGCAGCCGAAGTATGAGGTCGTGGATTTCGATACATTTGCAGATTATATCAGTGAAGGTGAGGCGGTCATAAATAAACCCTGCAGCATTGTGTATGACGGAGAACAGATTACGGAAATTTCGCTTTTAAGCGGCTATTACCGATATGGGATTTTCCTCAACAACTGGGTTACAGATTATGATGAATATGAGATGCAGAAGGAAGCTGCGGCGCAAGCAGAAGGGAAAAATGTCTCAGAGGTTGATTTGCTGGGGGATTACTATACGCTGGATTACAGCTCCGCAATCGAGTCTTCCTGGATATCGGACGTGTCGGATGCGGAAGGAATAGAGCGAATCGACGTTTACACCGGAAATATCGGGGACGGTGACAGCGGTTATGTCATGGTGTACAGCGTGGACGGAGGGACGCTTCTTCACAATGAATTTGCGCACACAGCGCGGGCGGGATGGAAGAGCGTCTATCTGGGAAGTTCCGACGGACAAAGCTGGCTTATGACGCTGCACATCGAGGACAGGGACACTTATGGCTCCTATGACTATCAAGTGTTCCGGTTGGATGAGGACGGGAAAGTACAGGTGCTCGCAGGTTCGTCCTTTTGCTTTGGGGAAGATTATATCTATGATGATGAACTGTTCTGGCAGTGGGCGAAAGAACTGGAGGGATATCTGGATAACAGCACGCTGCTGCTCTCGACGCAGGACGGCGAAGTGCGCACGGAGCATGTGTCGGAGGGGGATAAGTATAATTATGAGACGCTGCGCAGATGATGCTCTGCTGCCAGATGGATGATTGCATTCGGTGGTTATATATTGAATGAAGGCGGCGTACCGGGAATACAGGCGTTGAAGTTTGCAACTTTCTTAGAAAACCCCTTTTAATCATTAGACTGATGTAGTATAATAAAACCAACTACAAGCTGGGAATCGCAGAAGAAAAAATATTATAAGGAGGTACATTGTTTATGGGAAAAACGATGCATTACATGCGAAAGACCCACATGAAATTGATGCCAAAGTTGCGGGGAAGTGAGTTGATAGGGGGATTATGGAATGAAAAATTCTAAAGAACTTGCATACTATACCGGGGGAAACTCGGGTGCGATGCAGGAATGGTACAACCGCGAATATAAGCACGCCCAAAACGTTTTGAATACGTGGTTGAAGGACTATCGCATTAGTAGTAAAAAGGACAACGAACTTGTACGCGATATCGCTGCATATGATCTTGAGGGAGATGTTATTTTTCAAAATTACATAAGAGCATTATTGAAATGCAGGGAGGAGTATACAATGGATACGGTTACAGGTGCGGTTGATATTGTACTTCAGGAGATGGCGGAAAAACTATCGGAGCATATGCGCAGACGGTATCCATGCCTGCAAACCCATTATGTCATCATGCGTGCCAACAAATCAAGAGAATGCGTGATGTATATTGGACCGTTCTACATGGATTCTGAAACGGCATGTCGCTTGTTCGGGGATGGAGGCGTGTTTATGACGCAGGGGTTGGCCGCATGCAATTCGCTTTTTGGTAACATTGGATTCTTCCAATAAACAGTATCTGGTAAATAAAAGACCATTGCCTTTATATGTGTTTCGCAAACGCTTATTAAGTCAATAATAATGAAAGGAGAGCTATGACCCAGGGAATTTATAATATATGCCTTATGGATGTCATAGGAACATTCTATGATGAAGTAGAAGCAAAGATTAAAATGGCAATTCGAAAAGCACATAATAGATGCATCACTGTAGAACTTACATCTTATGCAGATTATTGTGTGAGACTGTTGCAGAACAATGGATGGGATATAGAGGAGAATGCTGATGATATTCTTCAATTTATGTGGCATGCGTGTCCAATGCTGGTGCTCAACAATATAGGATATCACGATTTTAGTGGCAATTGGAATTATGACAATGGAACTTTTGAATTAATCATATATCTTGGGTAGAGGGTAAACGATAGATATATTTGGTTACTTTAAAGTCCGTTCGAATATACCCACTCCGTATTCCCTGTGTTATAATTAGCAGAAAAGCAGATGGCTTAACAGGGAGGATATAGATGGGGAAACATCTTAATAAAATAGGACTTGCAGCAGCAGTGATCGTCCTTGCAGTGCCGCATTTCATAGCATGCCAGAGCGGGCAGGGGCAGCAGGGGGCGGAAAATACAGAAGCACACACCGGAACGGATGCGTCGTCCGTGCCTGGGACAGAGGCGGCGCAGGAAGAAGCGCAGACTGACAGTACGGAAAGCATTTCCGCCGAAGAGGGTTCCGCTGCGGCAACGGAGGTGGCAGCGTCTGCCGTTTCGCCGGAGATCTCCGAACAGATTGCGGCATACGTTGCAAACCGCGGCGTCTGGATACAGGACGACGAGTACAGTGAGTATTATTATGCCTTGCATGATCTCGACCGGGACGGAATGCTGGAACTGCTTACCTCCGTATGTCAGGGAACGGGTTTTTATTCTTACAGTAATTTCTATCGTCTGGAAGACGGAATGGCTGCGGTCGCAGAAATACCGCAGGAGGACTGGCTGGAACTGGATATCGGAATCAGCCCGCCGGCAATTTATCGGGATTATCGGAACAATGTAGATTATTTCTACGGGAGTGACTCGGTCAGAGATGGAGCGGCACGGGGAGCCGTTATGAACGGATATTTCCGCTATGACGGCGGAGAAATTACGGACATTACAGGTATAAGCGGATATGAGTACGTCTATGAGTCGGAGGATGTTGTCACAGAGACGTATTTTGACGGGGATGGCATTACCATTGATCTTGAATCGTGGAAGGAAGCGACCGCGGAATTTAAGGAAGATAAGCTTCTGACCGGAGACGTCTTTTTCTGGGACAGATGGTATGCCGGGACAGATTACGGATTTCGCATGAGCACGCTCTCGAATGAGGAAATGCAGGAATATTTCGAAAATCTGTACGCACAGTATCAGGCGTATGTCGCGGGCAGGGACTGTGATGCTATTTTGGAAAAGCTCGCAGAATATCCCGATAGCTATGAGACGCTTGGCGAAACGGATGCGTGTATTGTGGCACGGCAGGGAACGGAGCGTGGCGCATCCGATGCGGGAGAAGCATCCGGCGTTCGGGAGAAGTCCATGGAGCGGTGGCGGCAGTTCGCCGATGCGGTGGAGCAGGGGACTCCGGCGCAGATTGTCGTCGCAGATTTTACGGTGGAAGGAGATCCGGTTTTAACGTACCTGGATTACAACGGTCATGATATCTATGGAATCACGGACAGCAGCAGGGATGGCTTCGCGGGCGACGAACGTCCGTATGAGGGATTTTTCTTTTCCTATTTGAAAGCCTTTGAGGAGACGGACGAAGCGGGAAATACAAAGCAGCTGTGGATGCTCGTGAACAGGGAGGCTGTTACGATGGAGGAATTGAAGGAGGGAGATGCAAAGGAATCCATTTACGATACGCAGGATTACCGGAGCGTATTTACCGTTTGGGAATATAGTGACATGGAGGAATCTGCAAAAAACCGGTTATAGGAAAAAAACAACCGACTATCGAAAACGGGATGCAAACGTATCCCGTTTTCTTTATGATAAGAGCAGAGGCAAGGGAGGTGAGAAAATGCAGATTCGGATTGAAGTGGACGAGGCAATAAAGGAGACGGAGGTGATCGTGCGTGCGGCAAAGATGACGGATGAAGTGAACAATCTTGTGAAGCGGATTTCGGAGGACACGCCGCAGGTGCTTTCGGGTTTTTCGGAGGACACGCTTGAAATCATAGAGCAGGAGGACATCATTCGCATCTACGCGTCTGCCGGGAAGGTCTATGCGGTCACGAAAAACGGGGAATATACCTTAAGGCTCCGGCTGTATGAGCTGGAAGAACGGCTTGATAAAAACAGGTTCGTGCGTATTTCCAATTCGGAAATTATCAATTTAAAAATGGCAAAGCGGTTTGACTTAAGCTTTGCGGGAACGATCTGCGTCATGCTGTCGAATGGAACGTCGGCGTATGTTTCGAGGAGATATGTCTCCAAAATCAAACGTTTGCTGGGAATATAAAATTCGACGGATGAACGAGGGAAGATGTGAAAGAACAGCAGCAGTCGCAGACCAAAACCAGGCGAAGGATCTGCTGTAAAGATGACGAAAAAGGAGGCATATGCTATGAAGAAAAAAGCAATCAAAATGGGTTTACTGGGAGTCCCGATTGGTATTGCAATCAGTTATTTAATTACGATATTAATTTCAATCGGCTGGGGGAACGGCGAATACTATCCGTGTGTTCCGGAATTGGTCGGGAGCACAGGGAGTGAAATCAATGCAGTCATCATCCAGACGGCGTTAAGCGCACTGATCGGCGCGGTATACGGCGCAGCCTCGGTCATATGGGGAATCGAGGAATGGAGCCTTGCAAAACAGACGGTCGTCTGCTTTTTGATCTACTCTGTTTCCATGCTCCCGACCGCATACATTGCGAACTGGATGGAACACAGCATTTCGGGCGTGCTCTGTTATTTCGGAATTTTCTGCGCTATTTTCATATTTATATGGGCGTCGCAGTATCTCGGATGGAAATACAGGATAAAAAAAATAAATCAAAAGATATCTCTTGACAAATGATAGACAGAGTCCTATAATCGATTCAAATAAAACATACTAAACAGGTATGAAAACTATGAATACAAAAAAAGGAATGATAAAAGCGGGAATAAACATAGGAAAATTGTATGAAATAGGGATAACTGTTTGGAACAGGTGCAAAATGGAATGGATATAGGAGGAAACTATCATGGGTAAGATTGCAGAGAGTTCGTTGGAGTTGATTGGAAGCACGCCGTTATTGAAATTGAACCGTTACGCGAAGGCGGCGGGAGTGACGGATGCGACTATACTTGCAAAGCTGGAGTACTTAAATCCGGCAGGGTCGGTCAAGGACCGTATTGCGCTGGCGATGATTGAGGACGCGGAGAAGAAGGGCGTTTTAAAGCCGGGTGCGACGATTATCGAGCCGACTTCGGGCAATACCGGAATCGGTCTTGCGGCGGTTGCGGCAGCGAAAGGCTATCGCGCGATTCTGACCCTGCCGGATACGATGAGTGTGGAGCGCAGAAATCTTCTTGCCGCATACGGCGCCGAATTGGTGCTTACCGAGGGTGCGAAGGGTATGAAGGGCGCGATTGAAAAGGCGGAAGAATTAAAGGAAGCGACGCCGGGGGCTGTGATCCTGGGACAGTTTATCAATCCGGCGAATCCGGCGGTGCATCGTGCGACGACCGGACCGGAGATCTGGGAGCAGACCGATGGAAAGGTGGATATTTTTGTGGCGGGCGTCGGCACAGGCGGAACAATTACGGGAGTAGGAGAATATTTGAAAGAGCAGAATCCGAATGTGAAGATCGTGGCGGTAGAGCCTGCCGGAAGCCCGGTACTGTCGAAGGGAACACCGGGAGCGCACAAGATTCAGGGAATCGGCGCAGGGTTCGTGCCGGATGTGCTGAACACGAAAGTGTACGATGAGGTTATTGCGATTGAGAATGAGGATGCGTTTGCGGAAGGCAGGGCATTTGCAGGAAGCGAGGGCATTTTGGTCGGTATTTCTTCCGGGGCGGCGCTTAAGGCAGCCGCCGTTCTTGCGGCAAGACCGGAGAATAAGGGCAAGACGATCGTTGTGCTGCTGCCGGATTCCGGCGACAGATACCTCTCCACGGCGCTATTTGCGAAGAACTAGGGCAAAATGCTGGACATTTCTCCAAAACGTGATATGATGATAAAGATATGTGCGCGTAGGCAATGCGCAAAGATATTACAGAACGGAGAACGAGATGGAAGCAGAGAGAGCGAAGAGGATCAAGGAACTTCAGAAGGAAAAGGATGTCGTCATTCTTGCACACTATTATGTGGACGGTGAAGTGCAGGAGATTGCAGATTATGTCGGCGATTCTTTCTATCTGAGCAAAGTTGCAACGAAGGTGCCGCAGCGGAATATCCTGTTTGCAGGCGTTACCTTTATGGGCGAGAGCGCCAAGATTTTAAATCCGGAGAAAACCGTCGTGATGGCGGATGAGAGTGCGGATTGTCCGATGGCGCATATGGTCACGCCGGAGCGGATCGCTGAAGTCCGCGCAGAGCACGATGATCTGGCGGTGGTTTGTTATGTAAACTCGACGGCGGAGATCAAGGCTGTGTCTGATGTCTGTGTGACCTCCTCGAATGCGGTGAGGGTAGTGAAGAATATTCCGCAGAAAAATATCTTTTTCGTTCCTGATAATAACCTCGGAAGATACGTGGCGGAAATGGTTCCGGAGAAGCAGTTTGTTTTCCATGACGGTTTCTGCCATGTGCATAAAAGTATTCTCGCTGCAGAGCTTCGCGCGGCTAAAGAGGCGCAGCCGGACGCGCTGGTGCTGACGCACCCGGAGTGCACGCAGGATGTAGTAGAAATGTCTGATTTCGTGGGAAGCACATCGGAGATCATTGATTTTGCGACGGAGAGCGATGCGAAGAAGTTCATTATCTGCACGGAGATGGGCGTATTCTTTGAGCTGCAGCAGAAGAATCAGGAGAAGAAGTTCTACTCCGTGGGGCACAGACAGTTCTGCCCGAATATGAAGAAGGTCACGATTGACAAGGTAGAGGCAGTATTAAATCAGCTTACGGCAGACGGCAAGGGCGTGGAGGACATTGTGCTCTCCGATGAGATCATTGAGCGGGCGGGAATCCCCCTGCAGCGGATGCTCGAGCTTGCGAAGTAGGAATATTGCACTGCAGTAAAGGGTGTTTATCGGATAAATAGAACTAAAGTTCATATAGAACTAAAGTTCATAGAACTTTAGTTCATTAGGAGAATCTATGTTAAATCAATTTTCCAGAACAGAATTATTATTAGGAAAAGAAGCAATGGAGCGGCTCTCGCGTGCGAGGGTCGCTGTTTTTGGCGTGGGGGGTGTCGGCGGCTATGCGGTGGAAGCGCTTGTGCGCAGCGGCGTCGGTGCGATCGACCTGATCGATGACGATAAGGTGTGTCTGACGAATCTCAACCGGCAGATTATTGCGACAAGAAGCACGGTCGGAAAATACAAGGTGGATGTGATGCGCGACCGCATTGCGGACATTAATCCGGCGTGTGAGGTGACGGTACACAAGTGCTTTTATCTGCCTGATATGCAGGCGCAGTTTGATTTTCACGAGTATGATTATGTCATCGACGCAGTCGATACGGTAACGGCGAAAATCGGGCTTGTGATGCAGGCGAAGGAAGCGGGAACTCCTGTCATCAGCAGTATGGGCGCGGGAAATAAGCTTGATCCGGCGGCGTTCGAGGTCGCGGATATCTATAAGACTTCGGTCTGCCCGCTTGCGCGCGTTATGCGGCGCGAGTTAAAAAAGCGTGGCGTGAACAAACTAAAGGTCGTCTACTCGAAGGAAGAACCCATAAAGCCGCTTGAGGATGAGGAGAGTAGTTGTCGGACAAATTGTATCTGTCCGCCGGGGGCAGAGCGTAAATGTACCGAGCGGCGTGCAATTCCGGGTTCCACGGCGTTCGTGCCGTCCGTGGCGGGACTGCTGATCGCGTCCGAGGTCGTTAAGGATTTAACGGCGGGGACGAAGCGGTAACGAAAGTGTCAGAAAGCAGAAGGAGCGATTATGTATCAGCGAACCATTGAGCAAATGGAACAGGACTTGCGGCAGAAAGTTATTATTGATATCCGAAAGGAAGCCGACTATAGAAAAGAGACTTACCCGGGGGCAAGAAATATTTACGGGGAAGAGTTCGAGAGATATTTGGAGGAATTGCCGAAGGATCAGCCGATTTATCTGATTTGCTATACCGGGGAGAACAGTCTTGCGCTGGCGCAGGAAATCAGCGGGAGAGACTACGAGATCTACAGCGTGGAGGGCGGTTATCGTGAGTATTTAAAGCGAAGCCTGTTTGCGTCTATGCGAAAGGGTGAGGAACCGGATGGCAGGAAGGAACAGGAAGACCGCTGCAAGGAGATCGAACGCAGTATCGTTAAGAAGTTCCGCAAGGATATCTGGCGCAAATTCACCAAGGCGATCAACGAATACGAACTGATTTCCGATGGAGACAAGATTGCAGTCTGTATTTCAGGCGGCAAGGATTCGATGCTGATGGCGAAGCTCTTCCAGGAACTGGAACGCCACGGGAAGAAAAATTTCGAGGTCGTGTACCTCGTGATGAACCCCGGTTACAATGAGCTGAACTTTCAGATGATCTGCAATAATGCGAAGATTTTAAACGTGCCGATTACGGTATTCGAGTCGGAAATCTTTGACATCGTGGCGGGGGAGGAGGATTCCCCGTGCTATCTCTGTGCGCGGATGCGCAGAGGCTATCTCTACAGCAAGGCGAAGGAGCTTGGCTGCAACAAGATCGCGCTCGGCCATCATTTCGACGATGTGATCGAGACGATCCTTATGGGAATGCTATATGGTGCGCAGATACAGACGATGATGCCGAAGCTTCACAGCACAAATTTCCCGGGGATGGAACTGATCCGTCCGCTTTACCTTGTCCGGGAGGAGGCTATCATTCACTGGATGAACTACAATGACCTGCATTTTATTCAATGCGCCTGCCGTTTCACGGAGCAGTGCCAGGCCTGTGGAGGCGGTTCGGGTGAAAACAGCGCTTCCACCGGAAGCGCGGAGAAAGGCTCGAAGCGCGCAGAGGTCAAGGAACTGATCCGGGAGCTTCGGAAGAAAAATCCGTATATTGAGATGAACATTTTCCGAAGCGTCGAGAACGTCAACCTTAATACGGTAATCGGTTATAAAAAGGATGGGGAGCGCCATCATTTTCTGGACAATTACTAGAGTGCATTTTTATCCCCCGTGGGGGCTTGTGGACATACCAGAACTTTGATAGACTTATCACAGATAAAACGTAAGGAGGAGTTTTGCTATGCATATGGCAGATGCATTGGTTGCACCAGTGGTAGCGGCGACAATGTATCTCGCGTCGGGAACGGCGGGAGGATATTCGATCCGGCGGGTGCGCATGGAAGACGACGCAAAGAAGATACCGCTGATGGGCGTTATGGGGGCGTTTGTTTTCGCGGCGCAGATGATTAATTTTACGATACCGGGAACCGGCTCTTCGGGGCATCTGTGCGGAGGAATGCTGCTCTCGGCGCTGCTTGGACCGTGCGCCGGATTTCTTACAATGATCGGCGTGCTGCTGATTCAATGCCTGTTGTTTGCGGACGGAGGTCTGCTCGCGCTCGGCTGCAACGTATGGAACATGGCGTTTTACGGATGCTTTATCGGAGCGCTTCTGATCTGGCGTCCGATCATGAAAAAGGGTGCGACGAAAGGGAAAATCGTGTTCGCTTCCGTGTTGGGCAGTGTGCTGACCTTGCAGCTCGGAGCGTTTTCCGTGACACTGGAGACGTTGGCGTCTGGGATCACGGAGCTTCCGTTCGGCGTGTTTGCGGCGACGATGCAGCCGATCCACCTAGCGATCGGTACGGTGGAAGGACTGATTACGGCGGCGGTGCTCGTGTTCGTGCATGAGGCAAGGCCGGAGCTTTTGTGGGGCGTCGGCGAGACGGACTTGGAGGGAAAGCTCACATTTCGCAGCACGTTGACGGTATTGGCGGTTGGAGCGGCGGTAATCGGCGGCGTGCTGTCCCTGTTCGCATCCGCATTTCCGGACGGACTGGAGTGGTCGATGGAGAAGGTCGTGGGAACGGCGGAACTTAAGAGCGCCGGAGGCATCTATGATCTGGCGGCAGCGGTGCAGGAGAGGACGGCGCTGCTGCCGGACTATGCGTTCAAGGGATCGGAAAGTGCGGCGGGAACTTCATTTTCCGGTATTGTGGGAGCACTTGTGGTGATTGGCGTCTGTATTGTATGCTGTCGGTTGTTCCGCTTTTTTAAGAAGCAGCGATAGGACTATAAATTGGCAGATATAGAAAGGTGCTTGCTGGACAGTATGAAGCAATTTAGCCAGGCGGTTCATGAGATCCAGACGATGGATTCCATGGCGGGAAGAGACCAGTGGGTGAACAGACTTCATCCGCTGGTAAAATTATTTATAACCGTATTTTATATTGCGACGGTGGTATCCTTTCCACGTTACGAGCCGGTGGGGGTGCTTGGTATGTGCATTTATCCGATCCTGCTGTTCTCGGCGGCGGAACTGTCGTTCCGTGAGGCGCTCTATCGCCTGCGTATCGTGCTTCCGGTGGTCTGCGCGGTAGGCATCTGGAATCCGCTGTTCGACCACACGGCGTATATACAGGTAGGAAAGTTCACGGTGACAGGCGGGATGGTGTCTATGCTGACGCTGATTGTAAAGGGGATATTTACCGTGCTTGCAGCGTATCTTCTAATAGCAACGACGAGTATAGAGAAAATCTGTTACGCGCTTCGGATGCTGCATGTTCCGAAGCTTCTGGTGACGCAGATTCTTTTGAGCTACCGTTATATCACAGTGCTTCTCGCCGAGGCGGAGCGCATGAGTCAGGCTTACGCGCTCCGCGCGCCCGGACAGAAGGGAATTCACTATAAGGCATGGGGAAGCTTTCTTGGCGGGCTTTTGCTGCGGAGCATGGACAGGGCGCAGGAACTGTATGAGAGTATGTGCGTGCGCGGCTATCGGGGCGAATTTTATTACGGGAACAGACAGAGGGTCAGGGCGGCGGATGTCGCGTATCTTTTGATTGCGGCGGCGGGAATGCTTCTGTTTCGCCTTGTTCCGGTATTTGAACTGGTCGGCAGCCTGTTTGTGTAGTAAATTACATAGATTTACCGCTGATAAACGTGTTAAGAAGTAAAATGTGTGAAGGAAAAATGTCAATGAGTCACATAAATATTGAGGTGGAAAATGTATCGTTTGCCTATGAGAAGGAGCGCCCCATCCTGCAGAATATTACATTTCACGCGGAAAGTGCGGAGGCAGTCGGGCTCATTGGTGCGAACGGCGTCGGCAAATCGACGCTTCTAAAGCTTCTGGTCGGGCTGGTGCCTGGTTTTTCCGGCAGCGTCCGTATCGGGGAGATTCCGTTGGAAAAAAAGACGCTTCCACTGATCCGGGAGAAGATCGGTTACGTATTTCAGGATTCGGACAGTCAGCTTTTTATGACAAATGTTTATGATGACGTGGCGTTTGCGCCGCGCAATTACGGTCTGCCTAAGGAAGAGGTGGCGGCGCGCACGGAGCAGGCGCTTGCGCAGACGCATACCGGGCATCTTAGGGACAGGCAGATCTACCGATTGTCCGGCGGGGAGAAGAAATTGGTGTCGATTGCGACGGTTCTTTCGATGATGCCCGATATTCTTCTGATGGATGAGCCGTCGGTTGCGCTTGATCCGAAGAACAGGCGTAACCTGATTCACATTTTAAACGAGTGCAAATACCTGAAAATTATTGCGTCACATGACCTTGATTTTATATGGGACACATGCAGCCGGGTACTCCTTATGGCGGAGGGCAGGATAATCCGTGACGGAAGACCGGATGAAATATTGACAGACGGGACGCTGCTGAAACAGTATGGGCTGGAACTGCCGCTCTCTCTGTGCCGAAGGGACAAATAGGGAGAAGACGGCAAGCGGGCAGGCAGAAAGAAGCAAATGAATCGTTATAATGAAAAAGAATCCGGTAATTCACAGACCGGATTCTTTGCGTTATACATGAATATACGAGGTACAGTTGGTTAAAATACAATCTTAGACCGATTCTTTAATAATCTGGCGCCGCTTACAATCAGAAGAATTCCGGCGGCAATACCGCCTGCCAGAACGCAGATTCCAACGGCAAGACTTGCTGCGCCCGAAGAGCCCATTGTTTTATATACTTTTTCGTCCATAAAAACAACCTCCTTTTGATGATAGTATTCTAGCATTATCTGCAGGAATATACAAATACAGAATAAAAAATATTATGGCGTCCAGCCGTCGTCACCGGATAGAACCTTTTCTTCGGAGAAATGCGCTGCCTGCGCTTTATCCAGAAGGCGTACAAAGGCGGCACGGTCAGTAAAATGGTTCTGCTCCGCTGTATCTACAACATGGGAAGGATCCAGATAGAGCGCATTGCGCGCTGGGCAGGGGTAATTCTGCGAGTCGTATTCTGCGAAGAATACCGTTTCCTGTGCCTGCGTCTTGCCCCAGTCGTGAAAACCTGCGGGATGAATGTGTTTGTCGATATCGCACTCGACTAACACCACCCGGGCGTAATCGCGCCAGGGGCGTCCGAGGTAGACGGATGCAGACGGACAGTCGCCCGACAGGAAACTGCATTCGCAGAAGACGTAGCCGTATTCCTGGCCATCCGGTGTGGAGGCGGCAGTCACATATCCCTGGATATCGTCGGCAGCATCGGTGCGTCGGAGTGATTCCAGCGTACATTTCCGGAAAAATGCGGTCGCGCTTCCAAAGATAAAGTCCACGTCGCCGCAGATATAGCAGTTCCGATAGTATTGTCGGCAGTTCGTGCGCGGCGCAGACTCGGTAGGTCCGGTAAAGCCGCCCGGCTCATATTCCTGCGGGGGCAGAGGACCCGTAAAGAGCGTGTCCTGATGTCCGAGAATGCGGCAGGAGTCTACAAACAGACGATCGCACTCGGCATAGAGTGCAATCGCCTGACCATGTGTCTTAGAATCTCCGGATGCATTTTCAACGGTCAGATTACGCAGCGTTATATCGTGGCCGTGCACGAACAGCGTGTAGGAGCGGAACGTCCCCCGCCTGATGCCGTCCGGCATCTGCGCGTTGGCATAGTCATCGTAGGTGATGACCGTGTCCGCCGGGGATTCGCCCATGCCAAGAAGCGTGACAAAAGGCTTGTCAAGCGTAAGCTTTTCGCGGTAAATACCCGGTGCCAGAACGATGGCGGTGGGGGTGCTGTTGTTATCGGGGATGCTCTCGATGGCATCCGCTACTGAATGAAATGCGCCAGAGACGGTAGCCTCTGGCGCTACAATAAGCATTTGCATAATAAAAGTCCTTTTTTGAGAAAATAATTTTAAAACGGTTTTTAGCGCGCCATAAGATCTATAATTTCTGCTATGTACATGGTGTGCATATCGCCGTCCTTGTACCATTTGTCTTTGATTTCAGGAATCAGGAAAGAATCTTCGGTAATTCGTGTCGCAGACATTTTTTCGCAGAGAAGTACGAAATTGCCCTCGTCAATGTATGGAATATTGTGCCGCGTGGCGAGGGTAAGTCCTGCCCCTGCAATTTTATCGCCGGACCTTCCTGAATGAGAGCCGCAGTAATTCAAGGCATCCCGGTATTGCTCACCGAAGAAGGTAATGGAAAAAAACTCGTTTGCATCGAGCAATTCCTTGGTGTATCTGGAATCCCTGATGAAAATAAAAGCAACATTTTTGCCCCATAGGACACCGACGCCGCCCCAGCTAATGGTCATGGCATTTGCCGCGGACTTTGTTCCTGCAGTTACAAGAGCCCATTCTTTTCCGATCTTGGTAAATGGATTCAACTCGACCAGATCAATCGGCATAGGCTGAAATGTATGCATAGAAAATCTCCTTTTCGATAATATTTTCGTATCAAGCAATTATCTCCTATTATAGCGTTTCAGGAGGGAAATGACAAGACATTAAAAAAATAGATTGCAGACTGCCCGGAAAATTGCGCAGAGAATGTGTGTTCTGATAGTTGAAAACAGGGCGTATAATGCGTATAATAGTAATGTAGTACTAAGAATAACGGACATCCGGGTTACAAAATAGAGCAACAGGAGGACAAGCTATGAATCTGATTGGCCACAAGCAGCAGCGGGGAGCATCTTTACAGCCCTTGGATGAGATAGAGGGATTTTGGGTGCGCCCCGGTTTTTATAATACTGCGGGAGCAGTCCGCACCGCGCGCGGAGTCAGTTTTACGATTTATTCTGCGGGGGCGACAAGTTGTACGCTCTTATTGTTCAGGCCGCGGGAGAATGAGCCGTTTGCGAAGCTAAAGTACCCTGAGGCGTATCATATCGGAAATACATTTTCCATGCTTGTATTCGGTCTGCAGATCGATGAGTTCGAGTATGCCTTTCAGCTCGACGGACCATATGACAGAGAGAAGGGCTTGCTGTTTAATAAGGATAATGTGCTTCTTGATCCGTTCGCCCGCGCGGTGACAGGGCAGAGGGAGTGGGGAGACAGACCTGAGGGCGGAAAGAACTTCGTCTACCATGCCCGTGTTGTGGAAAATAACTTTGACTGGGGCAATCTTAAGTCGCCGGAGATTCCGATGGAGGATCTGGTGATTTATGAGACGCACGTAAGAGGATTTACGAAAGATGTATCTTCGGGGAGCGCTGCGGGAGGCACTTTTGAAGGGTTAAGACAGAAGATACCGTATCTTAAGGATCTGGGTGTGAATGCGGTGGAATTGATGCCGATTTTTGAATTTGACGAGATGGAAAGCGCGCGCGTTCATGACGATGTACAGCTTTACAACTACTGGGGCTACAATACGGTATGCTTTTTTGCACCGAATACCAGTTATTCTTCCGTTGTTGAGCACAACCATGAGGGAGACGAGTTAAAGGAACTGATCTACGAACTGAAGCAGAACGGTATCGAGGTCATTCTGGACGTGGTATTCAATCATACCGCGGAGGGAAATGAAGACGGTCCGTGTTTTTCTTTCAAGGGAATTGACAATAATGTTTATTATATGTTGACGCCGGAAGGCTACTATTACAATTTCAGCGGCTGCGGCAACGCTATGAACTGTAATCACCCGACCGTGAGAAGATTTATTATCGACTGCCTGCGCTATTGGGTGACGGAGTATCGTGTGGATGGCTTCCGGTTCGACCTTGCATCCATTCTGACGAGGGACCAGAACGGAGCGCCGATGCCGGACCCGCCTATTTTGCAGGGAATCGCGTGCGATCCGATTTTAGGACATGTGAAGTTGATCGCTGAGGCGTGGGATGCGGCGGGGCTTTATCAGGTGGGAAGCTTCCCGGCATTTAGGCGCTGGTCGGAGTGGAACGGCAGATATAGGGACGATATGCGGCGTTTCTTAAAAGGAGACGGCGGCATGGCAGGAACTGCAATCAACCGCATTACAGGATCGAAGGACCTGTATGACCCGGTACACCGCGGGGCGGGCGCGTCGGTGAACTTCCTGACCTGCCATGACGGATTTACGCTGTACGACCTATATGCCTACAATATGAAGCATAATGAGAAAAACGGCTGGGATAATACGGACGGTGACAATAACGGAAATAGCTGGAACTGCGGCGTCGAAGGAGAGACGGACGATCCCGAGATCGAGGGATTGCGCCGGCGTATGATAAAGAATGCCTTTGCGACACTTATGTGCAGCCGTGGTCCGGCGATGTTTTTGGCCGGAGATGAGTTCTGCAACACGCAGTATGGGAATAATAATGCATATTGTCAGGATAATATTATTTCGTGGCTGGACTGGACGCGTTTGGAAAAGTATGAGGAGATTCATGACTTTGTGCGCTATATGATCGCGTTCCGTAAGAAATATGCAGTCTTGCGTAAGCCGACAAAGCCGGCGGTATGCAATCTGCAGGAAATCAGTATTCACAATGGCTATCCGTGGAACGGCGGAACGGATGTAAACAGCAGGCTTATCGGTATCATGTATGCGGGCAGAGATGAGGATGATACGAGGGATGATGTGGTATTTTACTGCATGAACGCTTATTGGGAGCCGCTAATCATGCAGCTTCCGGAATTGCCGAATGGGCTGCAGTGGAAGGTTTGCGTCAATACTGCGGTGGAGTATGAGGATGGCAAGAACATGGAGAATTATACCGAGTTTTTTTATAAGAAGTCGTTAAATGTGCCCCCCCGGACGGTGATTGTGCTCGTCGCAGAGTAGCAGGGCACATGAAAGTTCCTCCAGGACACGTTTTTGCCCGGGGTGCATGGAACGGTAATTGTTTATAAGGCGTGTTTCCTGATTGTTCAAGGGGAGCTGCGGATAGACTTTGATGCTGCTGTTTCCTAGCAGGTAATCCACATTGGTGCCTAGATATCTGGCAATCTCAGAAAGAGTGAGACAGTCGGGGAGCCGTCTGCCCCGGATATAACCATTCACAGTAGAGGGATTCAGGTGTAAATCGGCGGCAAGCTTGTATTGGGGGATTCCCTGTTCATCTAAAAGCTGCTGAATGCGTGCTCCAAGCTGCATGATGTTCCCTCCGCTGCCGATTAAATGAAACCGCCGTCAAGCGTGATGATCTGACCCGTGAGATATTCATTTCCGGTGGCGAGCTGCACGGCGAGCGCCGCGACTTCTTCGGGATTGCCAAATCGTCCGGCGGGAATATCATCTTCGAGCGCCCTGCGCTCCTCCTCGGAGAAACAGGCGTTCATCTCGGTGTCGATGACGCCGCAGGCAATCGCATTTACTTGAATGTTGCTTGGCGCGAGTTCTTTGGCAAGTGCTCGGGTGAATGCGTTTATTCCTCCTTTGCAGGCGGAATAGGCGACTTCGCAGGAAGCACCCACATTTCCCCAGATGGAAGAAATATTGATGATTTTGCCCGATTTTTGGTGGAGCATATGGGGGATTGCAAGCTTGCTTGTGGAAAATACAGAGGTCAGATTGACGCTTATAATGTGATTCCATTCTTCGATTGTCATATCGCCCAACAGTCCGATGTGAGAAATGCCGGCATTATTGACGACGATATCGACACCGTCAAAACGCGCGGTAATCTGATCAAATAATTGTTCTATATATAAATAATCCGAGACGTCACCGACACTGGTGAGCACCTCGGAATGGTAAGCCGTTTGTAATTCTGTTGCAAGCGCAAACAGAGCATCCGGCGATTTTGAACAGTTTATGATAAGGCGGCAGCCTTCCTTTGCGAAAGCACGGGCAATAGCATTGCCGATTCCGCGGGATGCGCCCGTGATAAGGATGGTTTTATTCATAATAACTCCTTAAAAATAGATATTATAATTTATTAAGACGCAGAGCGTCCATGGCATTCGCCGAGGGCGACCGATGCGCACTACGGCGCGTATAATGTCTGACGACATTATACCATAGACGCAGAACGTCCATGGCATTCGCCGAGGGCGACCGATGCGTACTACGGCGCGTATAATGTCTGACGACATTATACCATACTTACATAGAAATGTGGGAAATATTTTGAGAGAAAGAGAAGAAGGAAAGAAGAGGCATGAATAAAAAAGACAGCAGGAGATTGGAGCAGAAGGAAAAAAAGAGGGAAGCGGAAATCCGGGAATTGGTGAGTGCGCAAAGGCGCTATTTCTTATCGGGCGTGACGCTGTCTTACGAGGCGCGTATGGACGCTCTGCGGCGTGTCCGCTGGGCGCTTCGTAAATTCGAACCACAGCTTTTGCGTGCGCTCTATCAGGATCTTCATAAGTCGCCGTCAGAGGGCTATATGGCGGAGCTTTCGCTGGCGAAGGAGGAGTTAAATTATTGTATGCGTCATCTGGCGGGGTGGATGCGCAGGGAGTATGTGAAGGCCGGAGTTTCGTGTTTTCCTTCAAAATGTTTTACGGTCGCAGAACCTTACGGGGTGGTGCTTATCATGGCGCCGTGGAATTATCCGGTGCTTTTGTGCATGGAGCCGCTCATTAATGCGATTGCGGCGGGGAACTGTGTAATTATAAAGCCGTCTGCCTATGCGCCGCATGTTGCTGCAGTGATCGAGAATATGCTTGCGGCGAGTTTTGCGCCGGAGCGCGTCGCGGTGGTCTGCGGCGGCAGGGATGAAAATACGGCATTGTTAGAGCAGAGGTTTGATTATATTTTCTTTACGGGCAGCGTGAATGTAGGGAAGACCGTTCTGGAAAAGGCGGCGCGCTATTTAACGCCCGTGACGCTGGAACTTGGCGGGAAGAGCCCGTGCATCGTTGATAAGACGGCGGATATAGGGGCGGCGGCGAGGAGAATCGTGTTCGGAAAGCTCCTGAATGCAGGGCAGACCTGCGTGGCACCGGATTATCTGATCGTGCATCCCGATATCAAGTACGCGCTTTTTGCAGCGCTGGAGCGGGAGATAAAGCGGGCGCTCGGGGAAGAACCGCTCGCCTGTGAGGAATATCCGCGCATGGTAAATAAAAAGCATTATCTGCGCGTGATGAACCTTATGAAAGGACAGTTTGCGGTGACGGGGGGTTACGGCGATCCCGGGACGCTTCAGATTGCACCGACTATCCTGGATGAGGTATCGCTTGACGCGCCGATCATGCAGGAGGAAATCTTCGGGCCGGTACTGCCCACGCTGACGTTTACCACAAGGGAAGAGCTGCTTGCGATTCTGCGGCATTTCGAGAAGCCGCTCGCCTGCTATCTGTTCACAAAGGATCGCGCGATGGAGCAGTGGGCGCTCCGCCATATCTCCTTTGGCGGCGGATGCATCAATGATACGATTGTGCATCTGACGACACCTGAACTTGGCTTTGGAGGCGTCGGAGCGAGCGGCATGGGAAGTTATCACGGCAGGGCCGGATTTGAGACATTCAGCCACAGGAAGAGTATCGTAAAGAAATATAACGTGTTGGATTTTTCCATGCGGTATCATCCGTATGCGGACTGGAAGGATGCCTTGATTCGGCGCTTGATACGGTAATCTGGAAGAAACATTTTCTCTTTTCCCTACGTCGGGAAATGGCGCAGGGAGAGGAAGAAAAAATATTTGCTCGAATATTTGCAAAAATTTAAAAAAAGTAGTGGACAACAGGAATAAGTTGTGATAATATAATTAAGCACGATTTGAGACGGTCATTTCGGTGAAAGTTTCGTCGGATTACGATGCGTGGCTCAGCTTGGTAGAGCGCTGCGTTCGGGACGCAGAGGTCGCAGGTTCAAATCCTGTCGCATCGACTGTTTGTTGGAAAGCCGCTAATCCTTGAAAAATCAAGGGTTAGCGGTTTTTCTATATTTAAAGATAACATTATGCATGTCTGTGGAAATCCGGTGTTACCCAAAATGTTACCCAAAGCGTTCATTATCCAAATAAATCGGCGGACGCCATCGAGATTTCACTTAGATCATTTTCACTGGTATTCAGTCGTTCGCGATTGAAATGAGCATAAATGTTAAGCGTGGTCTGTGTGTCGGTGTGTCCAAGCCAGTATTGCAGTTTTTTGATATCCCATCCTTTGTTAATCAGCATGGATGCGCAACTGTGCCGAAGCTTATGTAATGTTATCTCCGGTCTGCCAAATTCTTTGGTCGCTTTGCAGAAAAGACTGGAAATATAGTTAGGGTCGTAGGGTGTGCCGTTTTCCCAGGTAAAAATATAGCCTTCTTTGTTCTTGTAATCGGATTGAAAGAACTTCCGATTGTATTCTTGCTCCTGCTTTAGACGAAGCAGACATTTTTCGGCAGTGCCAAAGAGATTTAAGGTGCGTTTGCCTGCCTGTGTTTTGGTGGAATCTTCTGCATTCGTTGTTCTCACTCGAACTACAGTGTGGTTGATGGAAATGGTTTTGCGGTTAAAATCAATCGCCGACCACTTTAGCCCTAGAATCTCGGAACGTCTTAATCCATAGTAAGCCCCAATAAAAGCAATTCCTAACAAGCGAGGATAATGTTCAGACAGAAAATGAAGCAAGTCTGAAATTTCCTCTTCGGTAAGAAAAAGAACTTCTTCGCTATACGCTTTATTTTTCTTTCCGTGAACAGAAACGCCAATAACAGGATTTACTTTAAGGATTCCGTCAATGACAGCTTGGTTGAATGCGGCATATAGAATGCTCTTATAGCTCCGCACAGAGCGAACTGCAAGCGGTTCACGTTCATGCGTTTTTTGGTTCACCTTTCCGTATTTGAGGGAATACTTAAAAAAGTCGTCCATCATTTTTGGAGTGATGGCAACCAGTTTTGGATTATTGCCTTCAAAGTATTTCTTGATGCAGTTTACCCGATAAGCGTAGCCTTCAAAGGTTGATTTCCGTAAATCGCATTCTTTTTCGGAAAGCCAAAGCGTTAGATATTCACATAATGTGATGTCTGGTGAGATTGCCGTATTATATTCTGTTGGTAGTTCTTCCAAATAGGAATATTGTTCGGTAAATGTTTTTAACATTCCTTCGGCTTTACGTTTGTTGTTTTTGGCTTCAAGTCCGGTGGCTAGTGTCTTATATTTCCATGTAGCTGTTCTAGGGTCTTTGTAGCACAATTTTACATAATAGTATGAGTTGCCAGAAGCAAGCTTTTTGGTTTGTAATGTACCCGTCATGTTACATAATGTCTCCTTTCCAAATAGACGGGCAAATATATGTTTCTAAATCAACTATATCATACCCGTCTGGAAATGCAAATTAGTTTTGATTCATGTATTCAATAATGGTGTCTTTACGGATTTTGTAGTTACGCCCTATCCGGCGATATGGAATGACACCGCTTTTTAATAAATGATAAGCTGTTTTCCTGCCGATTCGCAGGATAGAGCATAGGTCTTTTACATCCAGTACATCGGGATAAGTTTCAAACATGGCTCAATCTCCTTTCCGAATAATCATTTGTTCTACAGGCAACGTGACTTGTTCAATTCGTTTTTTGTGCCGCTCTGACAAAGCTGTAAGTGAAAGCATATTTTCAATGAGGGATGTTCCATTGCGCTTGTCGATTTCCATTACACTTTTCAAAGAAGGTGCAACTTGTCTTGATAGCCAATTCATGGTTCGGTCAAAAGAATATGGTTGTGGGTCTGTAGTAAGTCGTAGCTGTCCGGTTTTGTCTGCGATAAAGCACGCCCACATGGGATTGAGTTCCCAGTTTTCCTTTGATGAATTCGTATCTTTATCAACAAACCGCAAATAGCGGTTGATGATGGAAAAGGCGGTCTGCTCTGCATCTTGTCTGGCGATCAAATCATCTACGGCAAGAACAGCGCGTTCATTCTTTAGGCGGATTTCAAAACGGTTCTTGATAGGGGCATCTTCAAGTGGGATACCGTTTTTTACAAATTGCTCATATGCTTTCTCATATAGGCAAAAATATACGTCGCTTTTCATCGAGCCGATATAGAGGGTGTTTCCCATTTCTCCTTTGTGTTGCTCCTGCAAAGTGGAATAGTGTAAATCACCGCTTCGATAGCTTTTGTAGCTTCGAAATACGGAAATACATTCTTCGTTTTCGCATTTCCGGGTAAGTTCCGGAATATCCAGTATACCGGTATGGTCGTTGATGGCGAGGTCGATTCGTTTCACAACTCCGTGCATTTCTATGGCATCTTGTAGAAAATCATACCAACTGCGGGATTGAGCGGATAAGTACGTTTCAAATTGCCGACAGCCTTGCCCTTTTAGTTCTAATAGAATCCCTTTTCGCTCGTCATCAGATACCATAACAACAATATTTCCATGTATATATTGTCCGGTATAAGAATATAAGCCGTAATTTTCATAGCACATATAGGACATTTTGATGCGCATGAGGTCTTCAATAATATGTACCGCGTTCGTAGTAGGAAATCGAATACGCAGGTAGTCGATTAACAGGGTGAGCGGTCTGTCTGGATTCAGTCGTTCCAAGGCATTTAGCAAATGTTCCTGCTTCTCCTGTGTGGCAACCGTTTTGCCTGTTTCAATATTACTGATATAATGGCAGGAAATACCCGAGAGTATCGCAAGCCGTTCCTGTGATACGCCGTATGCCACACGCTGTTCCTTTAAAATCTTTGCAAAATTTGTGTGTTCCATTGATTAGCCTCCGTTCATTCATATTTTTGAAAATTGAATATTTACAGTAAGCGTCCTAAAACTGCAAAAAATCTGCTTACTAATCGCAAACATCATATTTCATGTTCAAATTTGTACCCCCCTGTTAGATACAGGGGGTCTATCGAGGGTTTTCTTTCCCTCGTTGGCAGATTTCCGCACTTTCCGGCTTACGCGCTGCACGCCGTCCGTGCGGAATCTGCCAAAATTGAAATATTTGTCCTTGAAACGAACAAGTGTTTGCATTATGATAATGTAAAGAAAAGCTTTTCTGTAAAGTAGTGTATCGTAGGATAATGCAAAACAGAATGGCATGAGAATGGCATGGAGTTGGCATATTTTAGAGAAGGTGGGATAGATGTATGAGAAAACGGATGGATTTTTCGACCATTTCAGACATAATTTCAGAAAATTGGTACGCAGATGGGCTAACGAATACAGAATATATACATACGCTGTTTTGCTATGCGTTCGAGCAGGAGAAATATAAAATTACAGAGCCGGATAGCGGAGACATCAGCCGCTTTTTAAACGGGCAGAGAGGTATTCCGAAAGAAATTGTAAGGCTATATCAGCAGGAAGATGGTATCTCATATCTGAAAATGGGCGTGGAAAAAGTGTTGGTATATACTGCGGATTCAGAGTATATAGCTGACCAGACAGAAAAGTTATTGCGAAATGATATGACAATATCCCAACAACAGAAGGAGAAATTGCTTGAGCACAGAAATAATATTGAACTTTTTTTGACGGAATGTATGTTGTATGGCATGGCGAGAAAGTTCGTGCGGTCTGATAAGAAAAAACAGGTAGAGGAAACACTTCAAGTAAAAGATTTTCTGCTGGATTGGAGATTGCCGTCTGTAGGGAGCGTATTTCTTGGACGAGAAAAGGAGTTAAAAGAAATCCACAATTATATGGAGCAATTATCCTGCCTGTTTTTGGAAGGAATCGGCGGGATCGGCAAGTCGGAACTGGCGAAGCGGTATGCGGCAACTTACAGGAAAGAATATGGAAATATCATTTATTTGCGTTATGTGGACAGTCTGGAAAAAACGATTGCAGGATTGAACTTCGTGGATGATGAACGGGATATGTCCGAGGAAAAGCGCTTCAAAATGCATTACAATTTTTTCAAAAGCTTGCCCTCTGACACGCTTATTATATTGGACAATTTTGAAACTACGCCGGATAAAGAGCCGCTCTTTCACGAATTCTTATCCTTGGATTTCCAAGTATTAGCTACGACGAGAAGCCATATAGAGGGAATAAGTACATATCAAGTAGGGGAAATTGAGGATTTTCAAAAGCTACTGGAATTATTTTACACATATGCACCGCAGAGCAGGGAAAAAGAATCCGTTGTAAAGGAAATAATTGAAGAGGTATACCGCCATACGCTGACGGTCGAAATGGCGGCTAAGACATTAAAGGTCGCGTGTCTTGAACCGGAGGAACTATTGGGGAAATTGCGTGAAGAGGGAATCAAGTTGTCAAATCCGAATAAGATTTCAGTAACAAAGGATTCGAAAACGGTCAGAGAACGTCTTTATTGCCACATACAGACGTTATTTGAGTTGCAGGCTATGGACAGTGAATATATAGATATTTTGCGCTATATGACGATTATGCCGGAACAGGGAATCCCGCAAGCTGTTTTTCATGAATGGTTGCGGACAGATAATTATAACTGGATAGAGGAATTGATTGGGCTTGGATGGGTAAAGCGGAATGAGGAGAATTATAGTATTTCTTTACATCCTATGATCCATGAAGTCATTCGGGCGTATCAGATGCCGTCTATTACGAATTGCGCACCTATTTTAAGGGGGATATGTTGGGATTGTTTGCGTTATGGACTGGATTTGCCGTATTATCGGGATATATTGAATACGATTGAAAGCATTTATGATAATATTGAAATTGACGATGAGCAATCATCATATCTTTTTATGCAAAGTACAATGGACTATCTTGATAAATACGGGGAAACAGATGGAGTCACAAGAATTTTGGATATTATGCAAGAATCTGTTCCAATGGGGAAAGGACATGAACGCGAAGCGGCAATATATAAGTTGTATCGTGGTGGGGTAGAGATGAGCAAGAAAAATTATTCTAAAGCGATAACTTATTTGCGGGATGGATGTTTATGCGTAGAACCTGTTAATTACGCGTATGCAGAATTGGCGGCAAATTTATATTGCAATCTGGCAGGAAGTTATATTGGACTTGGGGATTGGAAGCGAGGGCGGGAGTTCTGCAAAAAAGCACTTGCGACAAGAGAAAAATATCAGCTTCCGATTAATCAGAATACATTGGTGTTGGAGAGACAATATGCACTTATTTTAGTAAAGTTTGGAAAGGCAAGAATTGCAATAGAACGTTTGAGCGCCTATATTGAAAAATTTGAGCCGGTGAAATATGATATGCCATCTGTTGTTGGAGAATTATATCTGGCGCGAGGAGAAATTAGACATACAGTATGGGAAAATGTTAAGGCACAAGAAGATTATATCAAAGCTATGGAATGTTTTCGAACGTTGCCGACAGAGGATGTCAGGCGGATAACCACGGAATGCTTGCTGACGCATAAGCAGTTCCCGCTGTTGGAACAGTAACGACACGGTATGGGGTTATAAAAGATTCCAGTCATCCTTAAGTTTCTGCTCATATACTTGCAATTGTGTCATAATAGACTCTGCCATATCACGAGATATAATGTCCAATTCACGAAGCTTTAGCACAGCAAGTAATATAGTAAAAAGATAGGGATTATCTTTTTTCAAAGACACAAGGTCGTGAATATAGTCTTCCCGGGTATGCGAAGCAACATATTTTTGTATCTCCGTCTGGCGTTGAGATGAAGTGTTATGAGATAGATTCATGCAGTAAATATTGATATTGTTAATGGATAGGGAAAATTTGGTGTTGTCTGAACATGTGATAATAAAGCAGTTTTCCGAATCTATCCACTCGATATCACGGAAATGAGCATCGTTTTCATTTAAAGTGTGAAAAAGTAAGTCACAGAAATACTTAGTTGTCATAAATGTACCTCTCAAAAAGATGTATTCATTATATCAGAACACTTCCATTTTGGAAACAATTTTCCTGCCATTTTGGATAGAATCTCCATGAGAGGGGAAGCATGGAGAGAATAAATCAGCATAAAAATTGTTTGGTCGGGAGTAATATTAGAAGAATACGGCAGGAAAAGCACTTGCGTAATAAGGATGTTGTGACGCAATTACAGCTACAGGGAGTAGAAATCTCTTCGGCAACCTACAGTAAGGTTGAAAGCGGTATAAATAACCCGAGTGTGGATATGCTGATTGCACTGGCAGAGATTTTCGAATGTGATTTCAATGCATTCTTTCGGAAATGATATATAAATAATCAGAACGCTTCTATTTTGGAATCAAACGATTTGTTAATTTAGATACTATTTTCATGAGGTGAAACATGGAAAGAGTAAATCAACGTACAAATCATTTGTTAGGAACGAACATAAAGCGTTTGAGAACGGAAAAAGGGTTACGCAATCGTGATATTGTAGCACAGTTGCAATTGCGTGGGGTAGAAGTTTCTACGGGAACGTATAGTAAAGTGGAAATGGGGTTAAATAATCCAAGCGTGGACATGCTTATTGCATTAACGGATATACTGGATTGTGACTATAACGCTTTTTTTCAAAAACTGTAATCAAGAGGTATGTTTCAAAGTGCATGAATCATACCTCTTTTCTTATGGTGGGGTGTATGGCTATATGTAGGAAAAACCTGTAAAGGGGTAAAGTGTATGCGCATAGCGCACCCCTTGACAGGTTTTTTTTAATGGTATAGAATGAAACAAATATTTGCCCAGTAGTTAAATGTTACCTAAAACGTTACCCAAAATGTGGGCAATAAATAAAAATATTGTAATTGGGATATTCCGAATATACATTCAGGTATGTGTTAATTAATGCTATCTAGCGGCTAGTCGGTGCCATTTAAAGGATAGAAGGAACAAAGTCCTTGGGTCGTTCGGGACGCAGAGGTCGCAGGTTCAAATCCTGTCGCATCGATTTTTGCTTGGAAAGCCGCTAATCCTTGAGAAATCAAGGGTTGGTGGTTTTTCTTTGCCCTTGAAATAAAATCTCTCCGAATGGCATTTGGTAAAGTTACACCAAAAGTTCCCCAAAAAGTTACCTAAAAGACGTTGTGCAATAGATTTTCGATATAGCTTAAGTGTTGGTGCGTGGACATACTAATTGCATTAACGGATATACTGGATTGTGACGATAACGCTTTTTTCAAAAAATGTAATCTTTTTTGTATCTATTTTTATTGGAGGTACAGATGCCGACCCTGGGATATGAAGATGTAGTTAAAAGATGGAAGGAAAAGAAAATTACGGACGAAGTATCTCTGGACAGCGCGCTATCGAATTACCGGATTCTTTTTGCATACCATTCGAATCGGATTGAGAACGCTGGGCTTAGTCTTCATGAGACGCGGGAAATATTTGAGAATGGGCGGATGATCGGTTATACAGGCGATCCGAGAGCAGTGTTTGAGACGCAGAACCAGAAGGTTTGCTACGACTATCTGAAAAAGCTGATTGTTGAAAGAAAGCCGGTCACCCCGGAATTGATTTGTGATGTTCATTTTCTGCTCAATCAGGGCTGTTATGACGAAAGTCGCTGGATGAAAGGAGAACGCCCGGGAACTTATAAGAAGAATTATTATGGCGTCGGCGAAAATGCGGGGGTTTTGCCGGAGGACGTGTCGGAAGAAGTGGCGTTTATTTGTGAGCAGGTCAGAACCGTAAATGAGACTTCCGAGGAAATATTGACGGCTGCGGCCTATTTTCACTGTAATTTTGAGAGTATTCATCCGTTTGCTGACGGTAATGTAACACAGAGACACCAGCAGAAAGCGGCGTAACAGCGGCAAACTGCTTTGTACATAAAATTGAATAGTGTATATGCCAAAGGGCATTTCATCTTTTATTTAGGTGGATGTCCTTTTTTATACCCATTTTCGTGTTTTGTCATAATGCGAGAATCCTTGAGTTTCCGCAAACTGTAATTCCAAAATGGATATAATCTTCCAAAGCACCAATCTGCCAAATTTTGAAAAGATATAGAGTAGCAGTTTTATGAATAGAGGCACTTTAATAAGCCCCGCCGGAGCCGGACTTTGGGAGACATATTCTTTTATCTATTCAAACAGCCAGCTTAAGGCAGAGTTGACGGTATGCAGGACGCTTTGTCCTGAACCAGAGCCTGATGCCTTCTTTTGCATACGAAAGTATGCCGGAGATACCTTTTGCCAACCGATAATAGCAGAACGCTATTTTGTCTTTGACCGGATCTGCGGTCTGTATGATTGCAGCCTTCAGTGCACTCGTTTCCGGTTTCATAGAAATATGTCCCAGAAATGCCATGCACAAAGTGAGATAAAAATTTAATGCATTGATTGCTTTCAGCTTCCTTACCCTAAAGTTTTCGAACTGGAATATCTGTTTTTTGCAGCGGAAATATTCTTCAATTTTCCATCTGGAAAAATAAAGCTTTGCAACTTTTATCACATCGTCTTTTGACTTGATTTCCTTGTTTGTTGCAAGCATCATAGGATATTCTGTAAGTCCATAAACAAGGACGAGATAAATATCTTTCCTGGAAGCAGTGATCTGCACTTTTACATGTGACAGATAGGCATCATGCATTTTGCCTTTGTAGAACAGGGGCAGTTTCACCTTACCTTTCCTGCGGTTACACAGTTCCGTAGCAAATACCCACTTATTGTGGTACAGCAGCTTGCGTTTTGCAGTCAGACGTATCACATAATCTTGCCCCATGGAATCCAGCTTCAGAAACATTTTGTTATCATCATACCCCCGATCCATGACAAAAGTTGCTTTTTCAAACAAAGCAATTGCACGATCCATAGCAGAAAAAGTCACATCATTGATGGAAGTAAAGTCCTTCTCTTTTGAAGAATGGATCTCAGAAAAGATACTGACAGGATGGTTACTTTTCGTAAGTACCGTAGTTTCTGTTACATGATACCCTTTCTTGTAAACGTTCTTAGTGGAGGTGGATTCAGAGCCGTCGCGTACCCATCCGAGGGATTCAAATTTGTAGCCTTCAGGTTTAACAACGTCACTGTCATCGATATGGATGACTGGTTGATCAGGGCACCATTTTTTAACTTGTGTCAGGTAAGCTTTCAGAGCATCTTTTGGGGCGCCTTTTGCAAGATGTCTGGAAAGGCGGTCAACGATGTTGATTTTTCTTGACGGTTCATGTAACTGGTCAACGATGTCGGTGAGCAGACAGCTTCTGGAAGCAAGAATGCCGTAATTCATGTCTGCAATAAACTTTCTTTCCGGTTTGGGAAGTTTTTTGGAAATTTTATTGGAAAAAGATAAAATTTCCCGTTTCATTTGATACGTATTTGATGTAAAATTAACCACAGGGAATCCTCCTTCTTTTTGTTTAGTACGATTTTTTTGTGGTGATTAAATTTTACATCAAAAAGGAATAGGATTCCTTATATTTTGGGCATTTTTTGAAAGTTATGTATATTCAGCACAACAGATTTGGAGTTTTGTGGATGAGGATACGGAAACTCAAGGAGAATCTTATTGCGTTCATGGACTCCGGTATGTTATAATAAGCTATTAAATAGACTGGTGGAAAGGAGGAGATTAACATTAACATTGTAGATTTATTCTGTGGTTGTGGCGGAATGTCGTTAGGATTTCAAGAAGCTGGTTTCAATATTTTAGCTGGTTTTGAACATTGGAGTACAGCTATTTCTTGTTATAAAAAGAATTTTTTACATCCAGTTGAAGATGTTGATCTTTCCGATGTAGACCTTTCCGTAAAAACCATCATGAAATATAGTCCTGATATTATAATAGGAGGACCTCCTTGTCAAGATTTTTCTGGTGCTGGAAATAGGATTGAAGGTGATCGTGCAGATTTGACTGTTGCATACGCGAAAATAATAAAGGCAATCTCTCCAAAATATTTTGTAATGGAAAATGTAGAGCGTGCAGCTAGCAGTGATGCCTATAAAAAAGCCAGAGTTATTTTTAAAGAAGCTGGATATGGGCTAACAGAAAAAGTTCTCGATGCTAGTTTTTGTGGCGTTCCTCAGAAAAGGAAACGATTTTTTTGTATTGGATTTAAAAATGGGCAAGACAGTTTTTTAGATGGTTTATTATCAACAAATCAGTCTATTTTCCCTTTAACGGTAAGAGAATACTTTAGACAGGAAAATTACGATTTGTCAATGGAATATTACTATCGACACCCTCGCTCATACAAGCGACGTGGTATATTTTCTGTTGACGAACCCTCTCCTACAATACGAGGTGTCAACCGTCCTAAACCAGGAAACTATAAAAAGCATAGTGGGGATGTAATTGATCCCGATGGAATACGCAACTTATCTTGCCTAGAGCGAGCCCTTATACAAACCTTTCCGCCTGATTTTATTTGGGATGACGCATCTGCTTCAACTGAACAAATGATTGGAAATGCGGTTCCAGTCAAATTAGCTAATTATGTAGCAACTTGCTTAATGCGCTTTATTAAAGGAGATACCGACTTACATAATCTGCGTTTTATAGATTGGCTTAAAAATGAAAAGAATCTTTCATCAGAGGTTGCTGGCGATACGCTTTCAAGAATAGGTCGAGCAAAAAGAATCTTGGATTTTGGTTCAGAGGACTGCGAAAGCTACTTGATATGTTTACGTAAAGAGCCTCATTTTGAAAATATTGTTCCATCGGTGCAAGCACAAATTCGGCGAGCAGTAAGACTTTATTTTGAATATATTTCTGAACACAAGGAGGTATAGCTATGAGTGAAGCTAAATTTCAAATGTCCATAAATTTACAAGTATTAAATCATTTAGGGTTGAACCTCTATAGCAATACTTCTGCAGTATTATCAGAAGTTGTTGCTAATGCTTGGGACGCAGATGCTACAGAAGTAAATATCCAAATTGATGGAGATACCATTTCTATTACAGATAATGGGATTGGAATGAGTTTATCAGATATAAACAATAAATATTTAACTGTAGGATATCAAAAACGTAGTGAAAGCGGTTTATCTCCAATACTCAAGAGACCAGTAATGGGTAGAAAAGGCATTGGCAAATTGTCTTTATTTTCTATTGCAAATATTGTTAAAGTCTATTCAAGAAAAAATAGTGAAATAAACGGATTTGAGATTGATACAAATTCTTTAAAAGAAGCTATTGAAACAAATGACACATACTATCCAAAGGAATTACCTACAACGGATGTGACGTTTGAAGAAAATGGAACGATTATCGTTTTAAATGACTTAAAAAAGAAACGAACAGCATCACTCGCAACATATTTAAGGCAACGATTAGCACGCAGATTCGCCATCCTCGGAGATAAAAATAATTTCAAGGTATCCATAAATAACAAAGAAATTTCAGTCTCTGATAGAAATTATCTTTCCAAGGCTCAATGTGTGTGGATGTATTTACCAGAAAAAAGCCCAGAAGAATATAAGGAAGATTTACTGAAGCAAACAAAGGAAGAGAATATAAAATTAAAAAAAGAACGTCTTTCAGCTATAACAATTGGTGAAGAAAAATATAAAATCTCTGGCTGGATTGCCACTTGTTCAGAGCCAAATGAACTCAATGACGATGAAAATTTAAATCGTATTGTAATCATGGTACGAGGTAAAATGGCTAAGGAAGATATATTCTCTGAAATTGGTACAACAGCTCTTTATTCTAAATATATTTTTGGTGAATTATCAGCAGACTTTTTGGATTTGGATGATGAAGCAGATATAACAACAAGTAGTCGCCAAGATTTCTTTGAAGATGATGAACGTTATGTTGCTTTAAAAGAATTTATCAAGAAAGAATTATCAACCATTAGAAGTGACTGGGAAGATACCAGAAGCAATACTGGTGAAGCTGAAGCCTGTAAATATGCTGTTGTAAGCGATTGGTATAATGATTTACAAGGAGACGATAAAAGAGCTGCAAAGAAACTGTTTGGCAAAATCAATCAATTAACCGTCGAAAAAGATGAAAAGAAAGAACTTTTTAAGCACGGTGTTTTAGCTTTTGAATCGTTTAAATTAAAAAATGAATTAAGTCAGTTAGAAAAAATTTCTGCAGAAAATATCGCTGCCTTTTTGGAAGTTGCAGGACGTCTTGATAATATTGAAGCTACGATGTATTATCAAATCGTGCAAGAAAGATTGGCTGTTATTCAAAAAATGAAGGATGTTGTCTCAGATGGGAGTTTGGAAAAAGTTGTTCAAGAACATCTATGCAAAAACCTTTGGCTATTGGATCCATCATGGGATCGGGGAACAGAAGCTCCTATAGTAGAGCAAGCATTTAAAACTCAATTTGACATTATTGACGCAGGACTAACACAAGAAGAAAAAGATGCTCGTCTTGACATTAGATATAAAAAGGCTTCAAACAAACATCTTATCATTGAACTTAAGAGGGGAAATCGTGTTGTAAAAACAGATGAACTTTCTGCACAAGTAAGAAAATATTATGTCGCCACTACAAAAATAATGGCAACCCAGGAAATGACAGAGCCATTTGAAATTATAGTGCTGTTGGGTCAACATTTAGACGGAAAAGATTTTAATGAAACTGTTTACGAGGCAACTAAACGTTCATTAAAAGAATATAACTGCCGAATAATGTACTATGATGAATTGCTTCGCAATGCGGAAAATTTGTATAGCGATTTCTTGGAAAAAAACAAAGGATTGTCGACTCTTAGCGATTTAATTAACGAACTGGATATGAGTTAATACAAACTATTTTTGGGGACTATCCATTGCTTTTTTCCGTTAAATGAGCATAAATCTTTTCTCTTTATAATAACACAATGAGGGAGGTATATAGATTCACTGACAACTATATATTCTACGGTATTATCTATTCGAGAAGGTTTTTCACCTAATAATGAGTAGCCATACTGGCAAATTGTTTTGAAAAATTTCATATTTTTACCACTGTTTTTATTAATATTTATGCTGTTTCAAAATTTGATATTCCTTTTATATGCAATAGAATAACCATTTATGATATTTTTATTCTATTTTGAATAGTATATATGAAATGGAAAAATGAATAGGAAAGTTGCTCACTGAGGTTGGAAAAATGGAGATAGGGAAAATAAAGAATACGTCATCATAGATACGTTTACTATATTGAGTCCCTACATCCTTTTGCTGACGGAAATGGAAGAACCGGACGCACATTGCTGAACTACTATCTGATGATACATGGATCGCCTCCGACGATTCTTTTTGACGAGGACAAGGAGACGTATTATCTGGCGTTGGCGGTGTTCGACCAGACGGAGAAACTGGACGGATTCGTGGGTTTCTTAAAAGAGCAGACTGTAAAGACGTGGGTGAAGGAACCGCCGTTGCGGTCGAAAAAAACAAAGAAAATAATCTGCCTTTAGGCAGGAACATGAAAAATGGATACCAAAGATATCCATTTTTATACATTCTCTTTTGCCTGCATCTTCTTTTTCTGACGTTTTTTCAGATACATATCCTGATCAGCGAGGTCGATTAGCACACTCAAATCCTCGATTTCGGTTGCTTTATATCTGGAATTGCCAACGCTTGTTGATAAATGAAAGTTATACCGACCGGAATCATTCAGATGTGTGATAGACTTCTGGATTCCGGTGAGCACATCCTCTACTTCTTCCGGGTTTGTAAAACTTCCGAATAATACGAATTCATCACCGCCGTACCGCATGGCGAGCATATTTTCTTTCAGGTTGTAACGAATGCAGTCTGCCATTGCCTGTATAAGAAGGTCGCCTGCCTCGTGCCCATTCGTGTCATTGATTATTTTTAATCCATCGAGGTCAAAAAAGGCGATAAAAGCATTTTCATCACGCAGCTTCATGGCATCGAGCAAAGACTTGGCTTCATAGTAAAATCCTGCGCGGTTGTAGAGCGCGGTCAGCATATCGTAGGACCACATATTGTTTAACGTTACAACGGCATCCTCTAAGTGCATCCGGATTCTTGCATTTTCCAATGCGACACCGATATTTAACATCCAGGAGTAGTATAAACTGTTTTCGACGATAGTTCCGGCGTTGGCGCAAACACAATATCCGTAGCAGCATTTTTGGAAAAAGCAGGATGTTATAATATATACTGTGCCGGTGCTCTGACTGCGGCATTCCTCTGGGAGAATCAGTCCTCTGTCAAAATAATCATAAGAATAAAACTTGCCGTTTTGATAGGAAAGAGGAACGTAAATTTTATCGGTGAAGTGGCTGTTTACCTCCATAATCTCAATATTTTTGCCAATGTTTTTCTCAGGAAGATTAAAAACTTTCTCTTTTTCACAGAGACAAAGGTAGAAATCTCCAAGTTCTGCCTGAGGAAGATACTTGCTGATAATTTTTAAAATAGCGTCAACGCTGTTCTGCACGGAAAGGTCTGACATCATGTTTCTGATAACGTCTGACATGCGCTCGGTAATTAACTGTTGGTCTACATATTTCTTTTTTAGCTGTCTGACATCAATGCGTTTCTTGCGATTGCATCCACAACTTCCCCGGTTTTCTAACCTGCAGGGAATGATATGCGTCTGCGGAGCTTTCCCCTCGGTAAGCGCTAAAACTTCATAAACTGCTTTCTTTCCAACTACGTATTGGTTTTTGTCAATGGTTGTAAGCGGCGGGAAACTTATCTCTGAAAACTCGCCATTGTCAAAACCTGTGATTTTTACGTCATCTGGAATGGAGAAGCCTTTTTCCTGTAAAACTTCCATGACACCTAATGCCATTGCGTCATTACCACAAACAATGCAGCTTGGACATTTGCCGTCTGCGGTGAAATGATTAGCGGCTTCAATTCCGGACTGCATGGTAAACACACCCTCATAAACATATTCTTTACGGAACGGGATATCATATTTTGCCAATACGTCCTGATATGCCTGATAGCGGAGCGCAGCCTCACGGTTTATCAGTGGTCCGGAAACGTAGTGGATATCGCGGCAACCGTGTTCTGAAATCATGTGCTCAACCATAGCGAACTCAGCATCATAGCTGGATATTTTTACACAACTCATGCCCTCAAATTCACGGTCGATGCTGACGGTCGGAATGTTGGTTTTGTGGATTTGTTCCATAATATAGTCTACGGCCGGAGGCAGATGGACGGTATTGATAGCCATAATTAGTCCGTCAAACTGTCGGAAGTCCGGAAGTTCCATAATTCGATAAGAATTACGGACACTTTCTTCACTTTCCCGCATACCAATATAATTTGTCAGGACATACAGGTTAGCGCCTGTCTCTTCTGCAGCCGCTAATAAGCCGTTTAATATCTTTTTTTGATTATCAAGGTTGATAGAACATAAAATTACCGCAATCTGTTTTGCCATGTAGTTTTCCTCCATAAACATTACAAAAAAGCTTGCCTAAATTAAGTTTAACTTGTTTTTACGGCATTGTCAATCAAGTCAGTTTGTGAGTAATTTTGTAGTTTTGAAGGTAATGGGCATAGTACTAAAATGCAGTTGGAAAACATCTCCTTTTGTAGTATAATGACAGTGAGAGGAGTGTGAAATACTATGTCGCCGGAATTGATTACAATAGTTATTTCTGGGTGTGCCGTAGCGGCAGCAGTGATGGATACGCTTTTAAAAAACAAAGAGTATAGAGAAGACAGTGAAAATGTAAAGATTGAATTTGAAAAAATAAGCGATAGCCAGGATGTTATTGCATTGATGTTTGATAGTGCAAAAGAATTAAAAGAATATTATGTTATCAGCAAACATCAGGCAAAATCAACCTTTGGAATAGCTTCACTTAGTTGCGTTCTTGGCTTTGTGATCTACATTTTTGGTATAATATCGGCAGTGTTTTTTGATAAAGATACTTCACTTGTGACAATCGTTTCCGGTTCGGTACTAGAGCTTATTTCGGGAACGACATTTTGGCTATACACGAAAGCGCTGACGCAGCTTAATACATATCATAAGAGACTTGAGGAGACTGAGAAATATTTGATCGTACATCAGATGATAAGCGAAGTACCAGAAGAAAAGAGATATGATGAGCAAAGAAATTTTATTAATTATGTGCTTAACGATAATCAAGAAGAAATAAAAAGCAAGCGCAATAAACCAAAAACGGAGAAAATTCCGAAAAAGCCGGGCGGGCAGCCCCGAAAAACGCCGGACAAGAGCGATGAATATTGAATGTTCGGTAGAAGACCGCTAATCCTTGATAAATCAAGGATTGGCGGTTTTTCTTGTCTGAAAATGAAATCTTCCCGGATGGTATTTGGTAAAGTTATATGGAAGAAGCCGTTTGTCTTTGGGAAATTGAGAAATGGCAGTTTTTCTAATATACAAATCCGTTATTTTGAAGTATAATAATGGAAAACTGGTACGAAAGGACCAGCCTTTAGAATGCAAGAAGAGGGAATGAAGCATGGAGAAAATATTGGGTCAAAAGAGTAATATGAGAACCAAAAGAAGTATTCGAACCAAGATCATGGTGATCACGACCGTAATCGTCATTGGCGTGATGTTGGTCTGTACCGCCATTATGCAGTATTCTATGGAGAATCTGACAGAGTCTATTTTGCTGGATGTATTACAGCCGATGGCGGGGCAGTCAGCAAAGGCAGTGGAGGCAAATGTTCATTTGATGGCGGATCGAATGATGGGGCTGTCGTCAGATAGCAGGCTTGCGGACGCACAGACGCAGGCGGCAGTGCTTTTGGAGGCGCGCAATAACTATGAATTTTACGGGATAGGCTTGTATGATCTGAGTGGTGAAGCGGTCAGGAGAGACGGGGAAATATATGAGAGTCTTGCGGATACGGAATGGTTCGCGCTTTTGCAGGAAACGGATAATATGACGATAGCGGATCCGCTCATTACAGAGGAATACGTGGGGATTCCAATGGCGATGCCGGTAAAGACGGACGGGGAAACATGGGGATATCTTGTGGGCGTGTACAAATACGATATGTTGAGCGACGTCTTAGGGGCGATTCACATCGGACAGAGCGGAATGGCAATAATTCTCAATGAGGAGGGGAGGGTCGTAGGACATCCTCAGGAGGATGTGGTGCGTCAGTCAGTTAATATTTATGAACTGGATACCGCAGAATCGGCGCATCAGATTTTTGACCGCATGATCACAAGGGAGACAGGCTCGGCGGAGGGAATTGTAAACGGGCAGGAATCTTATGTGGCATTTTGCCCGATCCACGGAACGAGATGGTCATTTGCAGTAGAGATTCCCAAAACAGACTATATGGAATCCACAGAGATGGCGTTAGATACTACGAGGAAGGGCACATTTGCGGCACTTGTTGTGGCGTTGCTTGCGATCTGGATTGTCACGACGGTGATTTCCAGCCAGCTGAAACGGGCAATCGTGCGGATGAACGGACTGGCGGACGGAGATTTGCAGTCTGAGGCGGAGGTAATGAAGTCCGGGGATGAGGTGGAAATTCTGTCGAAGTCCTTAAAGACTACGATAGAGAGTGTAAACAGATACATCACAGAGATACAGAACATCCTCGATAATATTTCCAGAGGAAATCTCAACGTGTCGGTGGACGGCGATTACAAGGGAGACTTCGTTGCGGTGAAGGAGTCTCTGACACAGATCGTTGTGTCGTTGAATCAGATGATGAAGCAGATCAATGATACAGCGCATCGTCTCAATGATACGGCACACAATATGGGAACCCAGTCGGAAGAACTGCATCGTGCGGTGATGAATCAGACGGATGCTATGGAGGATTTGAATGCAGAGGTAAAGAATATCCGGGAAAATCTGAATAACGTAACGGAGAATACCAGGGAGACGAGAGAACGGGCAGCCCAAATCGCGGAGCAGATTGCAGGTGGAAACAGCAAGATGCATGAACTTAAAAATGCGATGGAGGCGATCGAGCGCAATGCAGAGGATATTACAAAGATCAGCAAGCTGATAGAAGATATTTCCCAGCAGACGACGATTCTGGCATTGAATGCATCGGTGGAGGCAGCCAGAGCGGGAGAAGCAGGTAAAGGCTTTGCGGTGGTGGCAGATGAGGTAAGAAATCTCGCAGAACAGAGCTCGGAAGCTGCCAAGAATACAGTGGACATGATCGCGACGGCAAGCGCGCTGATTAAGCACGGCGCAAAACTGACGACCGAGACTTCCGATTATCTGGAGGAAATCAGCAAGGGATCGGCAGCGGTGACGGAAATTGCAGACCGCTTGTCTCAGACCGTGCAGGTTCAGGAGATATCGCTGCGGCAGATTACAGAACGGATGGAAGATATTTCCGCAGTTACCCAGGAGAATTTGCAGTGTGCCGGAAGTACGGCAGATGCCAGCGTGGAATTAGGGAAAGAGTCTGAGAAGTTAGAAGAGCTGTTGGAGAAATTTCGGTTTCATTAAAAGTACAGCGGGGTGATTGGAGGAAGATATATGAAGCAATGGAAGATGTCGGGAATAGTTTTGATGATGATTCTGGTGCTTGGCGGCTGCGGGGAAGCGTCAGTGCAGACGGGAATGCAGGACGGATCCTATACGGCGCAGATGTCGGATTATTCCTTTGGATGGAAAGAATATGTTACGATTACCGTAAAAAACGGCGTGATCGTGACGACGGAATACAATGCAGAGAATGCCAGCGGGTTCATCAAAAGTTGGGATAACGCGTATATGAATAATATGAAGTCGGTTACCGGTACTTATCCGAATGAGTACACCCGTTATTATGCAGAACAGCTTGCAGGGCAGAGCGGTGTGCCTGAGATCGAAGTGTTGTCGGGAGCCACCAGTTCGAGCAATAACTTTCGGAGACTGGCGCAGGCCGTTGTTGAGCAGGCATTAGAGGGAGATTCCACGATTGCAGTGGTAGAGGCGATACAGGAAGAGGAATAAGGACCAGGAATATCTTGTCAAACACCGGGGGCAAGTGTATAATAGCCACAGACATGAAACGGAGGATGATAGAATGGGAAGAGACGTTATTATTGCATGTGATTTTAACAGCAAGGCGGAGGTCATCGAATTTCTTGGAAAATTCAAGGAGGAAAAGCCGTTCGTCAAGATAGGAATGGAGCTTTTTTACGCTGAGGGACCGGACATTGTGCGTCAGATCAAGGCCATGGGTCACAAGATTTTCCTTGATTTAAAGCTTCATGATATACCGAATACCGTGAGAAAGTCGATGGCGGTGCTTTCCGGGCTCGATGTGGATATGTGCAATGTGCATGCAGCCGGAACGAAGGGGATGATGCAGGCGGCACTGGAAGGTCTGACAAGAGTCGACGGCGCAAGGCCGCTGCTTATCGCGGTAACGCAGCTCACCTCTACGAGCGAGGAAGTGATGCAGCAGGAACTTTGGATTGGGAAGCCGATCGACGAGACGGTCATGCATTACGCGAAGAATACGATGGAGGCAGGACTTGACGGCGTTGTGTGCTCACCGCTTGAGGCAGGCAAGGTACATGCGGTCTGCGGAGAGAAATTCCTTACGATTACGCCGGGAGTCCGCTTTGCAGACGGAGACGTCGGCGACCAGAAGCGTGTGACGACGCCCGCGAAGGCAAGGGAGCTTGGCTCGGATTACATCGTAGTGGGAAGACCGATCACGCAGGCGGCGGACCCGGTAGCGGCGTACCGCAGATGTGTGGAGGAGTTCGTAGGCTAGAAGTACGGGAAAAGAGGAGATAGATGGAAGTGGGTCTGATCTCCTCTTTTTGTATTATGCAGGGGGCAGAGGCGCAGATGAGTTCCGCTGTGCGAAACAGGAAAGGATGAAAATGATGCGGACACATGGAGTGAGCGGAAGCACGCTGAAGCTGATTGCGGTCGTTACGATGTTGATCGATCATGTCGCAGCGACAGTGATTGCGAGAATGTTATTCACAGGGCAGGGAACGCAGATGCTCTGGCGGATTTATTTCGGAATGCGGGATATTGGAAGAATTGCATTTCCGATTTACTGTTTTCTTCTGGTGGAAGGCTTTGACCATACGAGAAACCGGAGAAAATATGCGCTGCGTCTGTTCTTGTTCGCTCTGGTTTCCGAGGTGCCGTTCGATCTGGCATTTGGCAGCACATTTCTGGAATTTGGGTATCAGAATGTATTTTTTACGTTGCTGATCGGACTGCTTACGATCATGGCGTTTGACGCTGTATATGAGAAGCAGGAGTGGCATGTGGCGGTGCGCGCAGTGCTTCTGGCGGTGATTGCGGTCGGAGGCATGGGGCTTGCATATCTGATGCACACCGACTATGACGCGAAGGGCGTGATGGTGATACTGATCTTGTACCTCACCAGAAAAATCAGGGGATTACAGATCCTTGCGGGCTGTCTGGCATTTTGCTGGTGGGAACTTCCTGCGATCGTGGCATTTATCCCGATTGCATTCTATAACGGGAAGCGTGGATTAAATATCAAATACTTTTTCTATGCGTTTTATCCGGTGCATCTTCTGATCTTATATCTGATCTGTCTGTGCATGGGAACCGCAGGGGTTGCTGTTGTTTGATAACAGTTACGTTGTTTGATGAAAATTATGGAGGGTTTATGGAATTATCGAAAGAGACGAAGAAGCATTTGATGCAGGTCATTGCATTTGCAATTCTTCTGTATTGTGGGATTGAGCATTTCGATGTAGTGATCGCTGCGGTGCGGTTTGTGCTTGGTATTAGTATGCCGTTTCTGCTTGGCGGTGCGATTGCGTTTATTGTCAATGTGCCGATGAAGAAGATTGAGAAATACCTTTTCCCGAAGAATAAGAAATTCGAGAAATGGAGGAGACCGGCGGCGTATCTGCTGACGCTTGTCTGCATTATAGGCATTCTTGCGCTGGCGCTTGTAGTCATAATCCCGGAACTTGGAAATACGGTTGCGATGCTTGGCGAGCAGATTCCTGTGGCGATAAAGGCGGTTCAGAAATGGCTTGCCGATATTCCAAAGCAGTACCCTGCGCTTGCTCCGGCAATCGAGGAGTTGAATATCGACTGGTCGGCTGTCTCTGCTTCTGTTGTGAACTTTGTGCAGTCGATCGCGTCGAGTGCGGTAAGCTCCGGCGTCGGGGTCTTTTCCGGCATTGTGAGCGGAGTGACAACGTTCGTGATCGCGTTTACGTTTTCCATCTATGTGCTGTTTCAGAAGGAGAAGCTCGCAAGGCAGGGAAGGCAGGTGCTTTATGCACTGTTTCCGGATAAGGTCACAGAGAAGATGCTCTTGGTGATGCGGCTGTCGAATCAGACTTTTTCCAGCTTTTTGTCCGGGCAATGTCTGGAGGCGGTGATTTTGGGTACGATGTTTGTAATATCAATGTCGCTGTTTGGCATGCCTTATGCGATGCTGACGGGGATTGTGATTGCAATCACTGCATTGGTGCCGATATTTGGCGCGTTTATCGGCTGTGCAGTCGGAATGCTCTTAATTGTGATGGTGAATCCGATTCAGGCGCTTTGGTTCCTTGTGCTGTTCCTTGTGTTGCAGCAGGTAGAGGGAAATCTTATCTACCCGCACGTTGTGGGTAATTCCGTCGGACTGCCATCTATATGGGTTCTTGCAGCAGTGACGATCGGCGGCAATCTGTTCGGTATCATGGGGATTCTTGTGTTCATTCCGCTGTGTTCTGTGCTCTATGCACTCTTTGCTACCTTTGTGAAGAAGAGGCTGAAGGAGCGGAAGGTGTCGGAGAGTAAGTGGAGTAATTAGGAAGAGAAACAAAAAGACTTTAGAAAATGTAGGAGATACTTTCTAAAGTCTTTTTCATGAGGCGCCGCGAAGGCCGGATGTCTTGCGGTAAGCCTTGTTTTTATATGTAAATCCTGACGGCAGAGCCGGCAGGAGAGTTTTTTGGCGGAACTGACAGAACCCTAACATCGAAGTCAAAACTCAACAGCTCCTTTTGATGATTTTATTCTATAGGAAAATTGTGTCAGAAACTTGACTGCAAAGTGAAGAATATCTTAATATGCTATAATATATTTCTAAAATTTGGAAAGAAACTATAAACTGCCGGGGCGGTTGTGAAGGGAGAAGAGCGATGCTGCGGGAATGTTTGGAAAATGTAAGAAAAATGTCGCCGCTCATACATTGTATTACGAATTATGTCACGGCGGGAGACGTTGCGAATATGCTGCTCGCATGCGGCGCGAACCCTATTATGGCGGACGAGCCGAAGGAAGCTGCGGAGATTACGGCTTGCGCGGCAGGGCTTGCCTTGAACCTTGGAACGCCCGGCGAGCGGACGGTTGCCGCAATGCACATAGCGGGCAGACGGGCAAATGAACTTGGACATCCGGTATTGTTCGATCCCGTGGGAGTGGGGGCGAGTGTTTTTCGGCAGGAGTCGGCAAAAGAACTGCTTTCGGCGCTTCATTTTGATGTGATACGGGGAAATGTTACGGAGATCAAGATGATTTACAAGCTGTATCATGCGCTTTTTGACCGGCACATAGGGGAGGAGAAAGCGTTCGGAACGGACGCTGTCATTGAAAAAGCATCCGGTGTGGATGCGCTTGCGTCGGATGCGGTGACGGAGGGGAAGCTTTCGGATGCAGTCGCATTTGTCAAAATGGCTGCGAGCGAGCTTCACAGCATTGTAGCGGTCACGGGTGCAGTTGACCTTATTTCGGATGGCATGCTCTGCTATGTGATTCGGGGCGGCAGAGAGGAAATGAGCCGCGTTACGGGAACGGGCTGCCAGCTCTCGGGCCTTATGACGGCGTTTGCTGCGGCAAATCCCGGAAATATGCTTACGGCGGCGCTTGCGGCGTCCTGCACGATGAAGGCCGCAGGGGAGATTGCATGGCGGAATTTGACCGAGGAAGAAGGAAACGCTTCCTATCGTAATCGTATGATCGACGCGGTGTACCGGATGGACGGAGATACGTTAGAAAGGATGGCGGATTATGAAGTGCGATAAGAAAGACATGCTGCTTTATGCGGTGACAGATCGAAGCTGGCTTGGCGAAGAGACGCTTTATGCGCAGGTGGAAAAGGCGTTGAGAGGCGGGGTGACTTTCGTGCAGCTTCGGGAAAAGCATTTGACCGAGGAAGCGTTTCTTGAGGAAGCGGCAGAGATAAAAAAGTTATGTAAACAGTATAAGGTCCCGTTTGTCATCAATGATAATGTGCATATTGCGAAGGAGATAGACGCGGACGGTGTGCATGTGGGGCAGGATGATATGGAGATCGGAAATGTCCGGGCGATTTTAGGAGAGAATAAGATCATTGGCGTATCTGTGCACAATATAGAAGAAGCTCTCCGCGCAGAGATGTATGGAGCGGATTATCTGGGCGTCGGAGCGGCGTTTTCCACCAGCTCGAAACCGGATGCCGGAAACATCAGCCACGATATAATCCGGGCAATATGCAAAGCGGTGAAGATCCCGGTCATTGCAATCGGCGGAATTAATAAGGAAAATATTTTGGAACTTGGCGGAAACGGATTGTGCGGCGTAGCGGTCATCAGCGCTATTTTTGCGCAGAGGGACATCGAGGCTGCGGCTGCAGATTTGAGGAAATTGTCGCAGCGGATGATACAAGCGTAAGCTGGGAGGGTAGTGTGAAAAATCCATATTCGGAAAGGCATGGTTATTAGAATGATAAAAGGAGCGATTTTTGACATGGACGGAACGCTGCTTGACTCGATGCCTGTGTGGGAGCATGCGAGCGAGCGGTATTTGCAGGAGAAGGGGATATGCGTACAGGAGAAGCTCTCGGAGGTTCTCTTCTCGATGAGTATGCACGAGGGCGCGCGTTATGTAAAAGAAAAGTACGGGCTTACGGAGGATGAGGACGAGATTGTGGCGGGTGTCAACCGCATTGTGTTTGAAGCGTATGAGACTGCGGTGCAGCCGAAAGACGGTGTGCGGGAACTTTTAGAACGCTTAAAGCAGGAGGGGATACCGATGGCAGTCGCCACATCGACGGATCGTCCGATGATGGAAGCGGCGCTTACACGTACCGGACTTACATCTTATTTTCAAGGTATTTTTACCTGTTCGGAGGTCGGCGCGGGCAAGGTGAAGCCGGACATATATTTCGCGGCGGCAGAATGTCTTGGAACAAAGCCGCGGGAGACATGGGTGTTCGAGGATGCGCTCTACGCGTTAAAGACGGCGAAGCTGGCGGGATTTCGGACGGTCGGGCTTTACGATGCGGCAAGCGGGAAGGACCAGGACGAGATTGCGGCCCGGGCGGATATATACTGTGTGGGACTTACGGAAGAATTGTTTGATAAAATATCAGGAGAAGTTTTATGAGAACTGTGATATGTGATCTGTCCGTGGAAGAGTGGGCGAAGTTCGGAGAAATGCCGTCGGATGTGGAAATCATTCTGAATAACGGCAATATGAAGAAATGTATCGGTTGTTTTGGATGCTGGGTGAAAACGCCCGGGCAGTGCGTGCTTGCGGATGCATATCAAAAGCTTGGAGAACTATACGGGAAGACGGAGGAGCTTGTGATTATAAGCCGTTGCAGTTTCGGGAGCTACAGCTCGTTTGTGAAAAATGTGATGGACCGGTCGATTTCGTATGTGTTGCCCTACTTTCAGATTCGCGGTGGGGAAATGCACCATAGGGCGCGTTACAAAAATCACATGAGAATCCGTGCATTTTTCTATGGGGATCATCTGACGGATGCGGAAAAGGATACGGCAAGACGGCTTGTGGAAGCGAATGCAGTCAATTTTTGGGCGAAAGTCGGGCAGATTTCCTTTGCGGAATCCGTCGAGGAGATCAGGGAGGCGTTTACATGGTAATTTTATTAAATTGCAGCTTTCGGGGCGAGAAGAGCAATTCAAATTATTTTCTGGGCTTGTTGGAGGGGCTGCTTACGGAGCCGTGCGAGCGTATCCAGTTGAATCAGGTAAAGGATATCCCTGCATTGCAGGAAAAACTGGCGGCGGCGGACGTGCTTGTGTTTGGAATGCCGCTTTATGTGGACGGGGTTCCGGCGCAGGCAGTAGAATTGATGGAAAGATTCTATGCGGATGGCGCGGGAAGTCTTGGGAATCTTATGGTATATGTGGTATCAAATCTTGGCTTCTATGAGCCGGAGCAGGCGCATATTCAGCTTGCGATTGTGAGAAATTGGTGTGAGCGGATGGACGTTGCCTACGGCGGGGCGATTGCAGTCGGCGCGGGCGAGATGATGGGAAGTCTCAGAAATGTGCCGATGGATCAAGGACCCAACAAGGCAATGGGGGACGGGATGAAAAAGCTTGCGTTCCATATTGGCGCACGAACTGCCATGGAAGACTGCTTTGTCCGGCCGACCGGATTTCCGAGGCGGCTCTATCTTTTGGCGGCACAGATGAACTGGGCGCCTGCGGCGAAGAAGAACGGTCTGAAACGGAAGGAGATACGGAGAAGAAGACCATAGATGACGTGCAGGGAAGAACTGGCGCAGGGAGAACCCGGTGCAAGGAAGAGCCCGGTGTAGGGAGAACCCGACGCAGGGAAGAACTGGCGCAGGGAGAAACCAGTGCAAGGAAGAACCCGGCGCGGACAGAGGAACGAATGTGGCGGCAGGAAGGAGCGGACACATATGGAGAATAGCGGAAGAAAGACGGCGCTGACGATCGCGGGGAGCGATTCTTCGGGAGGCGCCGGAATCCAGGCGGACATTAAGACAATGCTTGCGAACGGCGTGTACGCCATGAGCGCAGTGACGGCGCTGACAGCGCAGAATACATGCGGCGTGACGGGGATTATGGAGGTGACGCCGGAATTTCTGACACAGCAGTTGGAAGCGGTGTTTACCGATATTTACCCCGACGCCGTCAAAATCGGGATGGTCGCGTCGGCGGAGCAGATTTGTGCGATCGCGGGAGTGCTGCGGAAATATCAGGCGAAAAACGTGGTGTTGGATCCGGTGATGGTTTCAACTGGCGGTGACAGACTAATGGCGGAGGATGCGATTGAGGTCATGGAGCAGAAGCTTTTTCCCGTGGCGGTGCTCGTCACGCCCAATATTCCCGAGGCGGAGGTCATCTGTAGAAGAAAGATAGCAGACACTGCGGCGATGGAGCGTGCAGCGGCGGAGATTGGGGAGAAATACGGCTGTGCTGTACTGTTAAAGGGCGGGCACGCGGCAGGCGGCGCGGACGATGTGCTGTGGCAGCCAAAGAAACCGGCAGGCGTAATCCGCTGGTATGCAGGGCGGCGAATCGACAATCCCAATACGCATGGAACAGGGTGTACCCTATCTTCTGCAATCGCGTCCAATCTGGCGAAGGAACTGCCGCTTGATGGGGCGGTTGCGCAGGCAAAGGAATATCTTTCCGGGGCGATCGCAGCAATGCTTGATCTGGGAGCGGGCAATGGCCCGCTGGATCATGGGTATCGAATGGATGAGGGGACAGTGGAGAAAAATGAATAAATTTGTAATAAGACAATCGCTGCTGCTTTTCCTGACGGCGGCAATTTGGGGCGCGGCGTTTGTGGCGCAGAGTGTCGGGATGGATTATGTAGGACCGTTCACCTTCAATGCGGTGCGAAATCTGATCGGCGGGCTTGTGCTGCTGCCGTGTATTGCGGTTCTTAACAAAATAAACGCTCGGACGGGCAGAGAGGAAATTGAGGGAGAGCAGGAGCCAGAGACCAGAGAAAGCGAACAAACAGCGACAGAAGGAACATCGGTGAAAAAAGAAGCGAATGTGGCGAATCAAAAGGAGATGCGCACGTTGTTATGCGGCGGGATAAGCTGCGGCGTTCTGCTTTTTATTGCGAGTAATCTGCAGCAGATTGGCATCCAGTATACAACGGTCGGAAAAGCGGGCTTTATCACGGCGATGTATATTGTTCTTGTGCCGATTCTTGGCATTTTCCTTCAAAAGAAAGCGGGACTGCGGGTCTGGATTGCCGTTGTGATCGCTGCGGCGGGGCTCTACATGCTTTGTATGACAGACAGCGGATTTTCTTTACAGAGAGGGGATTTTCTGGTACTTTTGTGTGCGCTGGCATTTTCTGTGCACATTCTGGTAATTGATTACTTTGCACCGAAAGTAGACGGAGTGAAAATGTCGTGCATCCAGTTCTTTGTGTGCGCGCTGCTTTCGGGAATCGGGATGCTCCTGTTTGAAGAGCCGGTTATGGCAGGCATTTTACAGGCGTGGGCGCCAATCCTCTATGCAGGCGTACTTTCCTGCGGTGTGGCGTATACGCTGCAGATCGTAGGACAAGGAGGGATGAATCCGACGGTGGCGTCTTTGATTTTAAGCCTTGAGTCTGTGGTGTCTGTCATCGCCGGGTGGCTTATTCTGGGACAGTCGCTGTCCGCGCGGGAGCTTGCGGGATGCGGGCTTATGTTTGCAGCGATTATTTTGGTACAGCTTCCCGAAAGAATGAGCTGATTTACAACAAATTTATATTTTTTGCGTAGCAGTACCATGGAAACTGTGGTATGATAGAAAAGAGCAAAAGCTTTCGGACTCCGAAGGCTTTTGTTCTTTTGTGGAATTCTTCTGCCGCGTGAGGGAACAAACGGATGGAAAGGTCTCCGGAGTCCGGGGGATAGGGCGTTAATATGATAAAGTATTTTATGACGGATAATCAGGTGATACATGAGGAAGAGCGGCTGCAGGGGGGCGTGTGGGTTCAGATGATAAGCCCGTCCCAGCAGGAGTGTGAGAGTCTTGCGGAGACGCTGAATGTTGATATCGACGATATCAAGGCAGCACTCGATGAGGAGGAGAGCTCCCGTATTGAATTGCAGGACGGCTATACGCTCATTCTTGTGGATATTCCGACGACAGAGATACGTCATGACAAACAGTCATATACGACAATCCCGCTTGGCATTATTCTGACGCAGGATATCATTGTGACGGTCTGCACGGAGGATACACCGGTGCTCAGGAATTTTGTGCAGAACAGGGTGAAGGAGTTCAGCACGAAGAAGCGTCTGCGCTTTGTGTACCAGATTTTGTACCGCACGGCGACGATCTATCAGATGAATCTGCGCATCATTGATAAGCGGAGGACAGAGATCGAGGAGCGGATCGGGGAGCACACGGAGGACGTCGATCTGATCGATCTTCACGAGTTAGAATCCACGCTGGTCTATTTTGCGACGTCGCTTCGGGCGAACGGCGTAGTCTTAGACCGTCTGACGCGCTATAAGCGGTTGGAGCAGTATCCCGAGGATAAGGAACTTCTCGGGGATGTGATTGTCGAGAACAGGCAGGCAATCGAGATGACGTCGATCTACCGTGATATCATCAACGGTACGCGAGAGCTGATGTCATCCGTGATAGATAACCGTCTGAACAATGTCATGAAGTATCTTACTTCGATTACGATCGTAATGGCAATTCCTACTGTGATTTCGGGAATCTACGGAATGAATGTGGATGAGCGCTGGATGCCGTTCTCAGATACGCCGCACGGCTTTCTGATTATCTGTGTGCTTACGCTGCTGATCTGCATTATTACCATGTTTGTCCTGCGCAAAAAGAAAATGCTATAAGCAGGTAAACGTTGTAAGCAGATAAAGACTATAAGTAATAATTGTTGAAAAATTATAAGAAGATATAATAAAATATATAAAGCGAGATTTTATCAGGAAGAAAGAAGAAATGATGTGTACAAAAATTTACGGAACGATCGGACCAGCCTGCCACGATACGGACACGCTGGTCCGTTTATTTGAAAAAGGAATGACGGGCATACGGATCAATCTGTCACACTCTGATTTGTCTGAATGCTCGGAATGGATTGAAAGTATTAAATTTGCATATAAGAAAACGGAACGCTGTAGGACTGAGGCTGTAAACCGGACTAAGCCGGAAATTCTGATGGATCTTTGTGGACCGGAGCTGCGCCTTGGGAGACTGAGGACGGAGCGGGAGCTGCTTGTGGGAGATATGCTGACGCTGGTGGCAGAGGGACGGAATAATCTGTTTGATCCCACAGAGCTTCCGGTACCGGAACTTGTCCTGCCGTATCTTACGAGCGGTCGGCAGATTCTTGTGGATGATGGGATAATTCTATTAGAAGTAGAAGAGGTATTCCGCGATGGAATGGGATGCGCGGCAGAATGTAGAGTGCTGCGCGCAGGAGTGTTAAAAAGCGGGAAGAGTATTGCCCTACCGGGGATCACGATAGAGTCTCCGACCTTGACGAAAAGTGATTTGGAGAATATCGGTCTGGCAAAGAAATACGGAATCACGGGGGTAATGCTTCCGTTCGTACGAAATCAGGATGATTTAAGGAACTTAAAACAGGCTTTAATAGATGCGGATGCGGGAGATATCCGTATTTTTGCGAAAATCGAAAATATGGATGGGGTCAAGCGGCTTCCGGAGCTGCTGCCATACTGCGACGAAATCGTCATTGCCCGAGGTGATCTTGGAAATGCGATGCCCCTCTGGGAACTTCCAGTCGTACAGGAGCAGATTGCGACGGCATGCAGGGAGATGGGAAAGCCGTTCATGGTCGTTACGCAGATGCTGGCATCCATGGAACGGACGGCAGTTCCGACCAGAGCAGAGGTATCAGACATTTTCCGCGCAACACAGCAAGGCGCGGCATCTGTGATGCTGACCGGGGAAACTGCCGCGGGAGAGCACCCGGTGGAGGCGATGGAGTATATGGTGAATACTGTGCGGGCGGCGGAGGGCTATCTGAATAGGCTTACCGGTAAATGAAGGCGGTTAAAACTTTACATAAAATAGCCGATAAATGTAGTGATTACAATTGTGCAAATAAGGAATGGACATGTAAAGTATACAGAATGGCGGGAACACAGTGCAGGGAAAAGGCTATATTTATATATGTGATGATGATGAACTCTTTCTAAAAAGATTGGAAAAGGAAATAGCAGATTGGATAGAAAAAGAAGGAGAGAATTGCATCCTTAAAGTATATTCTAAGGGTGGGGAACTGGTATCGGATATTGAGAAAGAGGCAGGACTTTATATGCTTGACATTGATATGCCGGATGTGCCGGGACTGCAGCTTGCAGAACAAATCAGGCATAAGGATTTGCAGGCGACAATTATCTTTGTCAGTAACCATGGGGAAATGGTGTTTGAAGCAATTCGTTATGCGCCGTTTCGATTTATCAGAAAAGAACGCATGGGAGAGGAATTGCCGGAGGCGCTTATGGCATGGCGCAAGGGGCGGGAACATCATGACTGCCTGATGGAAATCGTGACGCGTCAAGGAATCGTATATGTGCAAAAGAAAGATATTTTATATATGGAGAGCAACCGTCATTATTTGACGGTGTATTGTATAAATGAAAAATTTGAGGTTCGGGGAAAGTTGTCTGACTACGAGAAGAGGCTTAAGGGCAAGGGATTTGTCAGAGCGAATATTGGATATCTCATTAACTGCAGATATGTCCGGGCGCTAAGGAGCGGGAAAGTAGAATTGACTTCCGGAAAGGAGATTACAATAGCCAGAGGAAGATATGAGGACGTAAAGCACACATATATGGAGTATGTCAGGGAGAAAGGAAATTGGAATTTTTAGATTGTATAGCGGAAATTTATGTGGGTGCAGCTGGAGCAGGGGCGGCGATATGGGTATTATGTGAAAAATATGCGCCTAAACTTAAAATAAAATTTACGGGGATCGGAATCTGGTTTTTGCTGCGTTTTGCCTTGTTATATTGCAATGCTTTGTCACTGATTCTACAGATGACGCTGACGAGCACTGTCGATTTCCTTTTTGCGTGGAGTTTATTACAGGGAGAATATCGGCGGAAGGTACAGACTTTGTTACTGATAAATGCAATCTGGTTAGCGGTTAATGTGGCGGAGACAAAGCTATTGTTCGTTTTCGGCGACGGCAGGGCAGCTATATTTATTACGCAGGGAATCGGTGCTATGCCGCGTATTGTCGGCAGAATTTTTATAGGTTCGTTATATTTTTTGACGGCATGCATGCTTATCAGACAGGAGAAACAGATTAAACTAAAAGGAAATCAGTTATTGTTGCTGGGCGTGCTGGGTGCAGTACTCTTTATAGGGGTGCTGTTTTTGTGCAGCTTTATTGATTATGCTGCACTGCCGTTGCCATGGCGCTGGCAGGTGTTTTTTTGGGGTCTGCTGTTTGCAGTAATTGTAGCCTTGATGTATCTGATAAAGAATTTCAATAAGCAGAACTGTTACGCATTAGAAAATTCCGCTTTGAAAGTGCGGATTTCCGAGCAGGAACAGCAGGCATTTGAGGAGGAAGATTACCGGAGAATGCAGATGCTGCGTCACGATATGAAACGATACTTTGTCACCTACCTGCAGCTTCTGAGGGAGGGGCAATCCGAATTTGTAGAATCCGATATGCAGCAGATGATTGGTGAAAGGATGGTTTTAAAGCGGCAAAGGTATACCAAAGATATGGTATTCAACGCAGTTATCAACGAAAAGGCACAGCGGTGCAGGGAGCGCAAGATTACATTTACGGTAAATGCCGCATTGGAAACGGTGCAGGATAATATGGAATATGGGATTATATTATCTAATCTTTTGGATAATGCAATCGAGGCAGAAGAAGATGTGGCAGAGCAATTACGCCGCATTTCTTTAAACATTCGAACAGAAGGGGAGATGCTGCATGTGATTGTGGAGAATTATGTCGAAGAGCCTGTGCTGGAACATAATCCCCGGCTTGCGACAACGAAATTGAATGCAGAGTTGGAGCATGGAATCGGATTAAAAAGCGTAAAAAGAATTGTTTCGGAAAATAAGGGAGAAATGGAGATATTTGATAAAGACAAGACGTTTGTCATACATATATGCATTCCTATGTAAAGTGTGCCAGAAATTGGTAAAGTGTGCCAGAGGACTTGATAGATAAAGGGAAAAGGCTATCATAGAAAAAAGTCCATATGTGAAAGGGGAAGGCACCATGAAAAATATAGTAAAAGAAATCGGAAAAGCAATAGGTCTATGCATACTCGGTTATATCATAAGCTATCCATACTGCATTGTGAGATATTATCAGAGAGCAAAAGGCGTAGATGCAAATTGGATTATCTGGTTATGCATTGTGATGCTGGGAACAGGAGTGTTAGCCTGCGTAATAGTGAACCACAAGCATCTGGTCTATTCAAAATCTGCGTTGAAATCCCGCGTTTCATCAAGATTTTGGGTCAATCTGGCGATACAGGCGGGCTGTATTCTGGTATTGCTTGCGCTGATGCTGGTGAAGGAATATAACGGATATTGGTTCGACACGATGTGGCTTTGTGACATCTGGCGATGGCTGGGAATGGAGGAAGAAAAGGCGCTGCTATGGGGTTATTACCTTATGCCAATGGCAAATACAGGATATTTTCTAATGGTTTCGTGCTGCTGGGTTGGCTATAATGTTATGGAGGGGTTGTTTGACCAGCGATATCATGTTTATGTTATGGCAGGGAGTAATTGAGTCTGGCATGAAGAGGACAGAGGGGAACAGAGATGGAAATCTTAAGCGAGATTGCGGAAATCTATGCGAGCGCGGCAGGTACGTGGGCAGAAATATGGATTCTGATGACATGCTACCCCAAAAAGGAGAAAGTAAAGAACCGGGAAATCGGAGTATGGTTTGCATTGGCGTTTGTGCTCGCGCATGCGATGATACTGCCTAATGTGTGGCAGTCTCTTTTGGGGGAAATCATAAATGTTTTTCTGGCATGGCATTTGTTAGAAGGCAGGAAGACCGGAAAAACACTTCTTATTGTAGTGATAAATGTTTTTGAGATTATCTGGGCGATGGTGGAGACTCGAATCTCGTATTTTATCAGTGGCGGCGATCTTGCAGCGAGCATCACACAGGGGAGCGGGGAACCGATACGAGTTGTAGGCATCGTGTTTGACGGAACACTGTATCTGCTGATTGCTTATACAATCTCCCGGCTTTTTAAAGGAAGATTTAAGATAAAAAAAGAGGAGATGGTGATTCTTTTTGTCTTTTATGGGCTTTTTTTTGCAGTGGTGTTTATTTCGATTTCGACAATGATGGATACGTCGTTGAATTTTCCATGGCATTGGCAGATGTTGTTCCTACTGCTGGATGTATTAATGCTTTTGGCGAATTTTGCGGTGCTGCATTTGATTATACGGCTTAACAGACAAAATCGCTACGAGATGGAAAACGCGTTGCTTAAGGTTATGCTTGGGCAGCAGGAACGGCAGCTTCGCAGGGAGGAGGAAAATTATCAAAAGATGTGTCAGCTTCGCCATGACATCAAGCGCTACTTCGTGACGTATCTGGAACTTTTGCGGAACGGGGAATATGAGCTTGTGCAGCAGGAGATGGAGCAGATGATGGGGACGAAGCTTGCGGCAGAGCGGTTTCGCTATACAAGAAATCGTATCCTCAATGCAATTGTTAATGAGAAAGCGCAGTGCTGCGAGGTGGCTGGAATTCCGTTTAAGGCAGAAATAAACGTAGACGAGGGAATAGAGACGATGGACATCGGGATTCTTGTCTCGAACTTGTTGGATAATGCAATAGAGGCGGAAAAACGGGAACCGGAGGACGTGCGGAGCATTCGACTTCGGATCTGGATAGAGGAGGAAATGATTCAGGTAATTGTAGAAAATTATATTACAAACTCCGTGCTTCATGGGAATCCTGAGCTTAAAACGACCAAGCCGGAGAAGGAATTTCATGGAATTGGATTAAAGAGCGTGAAGGAATACATCAAGGAACAAAGAGGAGAGATGGAGATTGTCGAAGAAGAGAGGAAATTTATAGTTCATATGTGTGTGCCGGTGTAAAGTGTGCCAAAAAACGGTAAAGTGTGCCAAAAACTTGAAATATAATTGTAGGTCTGCTACGTTAGTAGAAAGGAAGTGAGTATATGGAAAAACTTTCCACTAAAGCAGCAGATTTTTTTGTGCAAAACAAAGTTATAGAAGAAGAGGAATATGATATCTGCCGTTACGGATTGGAAATCATGTTGAGTAGCGCAGGAGATATAATATTGTTGATGCTTCTGGGAATGCTTTTTCATCGCACGCTGGAAACAGGAATATATTTGGCGGTGTTTTGTAGCCTGCGACGATATACCGGAGGGTATCATGCACGGACAAGGCTCGGTTGCCGTATGGCGACTCTTGCGGGGTATCTGCTGTTTATAATGGAAATAAGGATGTTTGCTTCAAATATGGTTCTGTTTGACAGTACTCCAGTTGTTATGGGAATTATATACATTATCTGCCTTGGTGTTATATTTTATATCGCACCAATAGAGCACTGCAATAAACCTCTTACAGAGATGAAAAAAAGAAAAAACAGGCGTGGTGCATTGGGCGAGATGTTTTTGCTTGGCGGGGGGATCGTGTTTTCGTATTCAAACTTACCAGCGGTTTCATTTGCCATACTGGTAACTTTGATAGAAGTAGCGCTGCTTATAATTATTGGAAGGAGGGAAAATGGCAGAAAAAAAGAAGCTTGCCAGGCTGATTGCCAATATTGCGATTAAAACTGCGGTGAAATCAGCAGGAAGGGCGTCACACTGGTCACGTTATCAGCCTGCAGAACCAGAGGAACTTACTAAGTACACAGAGAGGAGAAGAAAGCTATGACAAAAAGAAAATGGATGGCAACGTTAATGCTTGTATTGTTGACTGTCGGTATGATGGTAACAACGGTATCGGCTGCTGAAGGTACACCTAATACGGGAGATACACCGTATAGTTTTTATTTTGAACCGACTTCTGGATGGAGATACACGGAGTGGAGAAATAAGACAAATAATACTTCAGTATACATCAATTTGGCGCAGGCACCAGCCAACTATACACGGTGCCATGTGCAGGGCGGAAAGGGAGACTGGGGGGATAACGTAAATGTCTCGTCCGTTACCTATGAAACATACGGAAGCTCTGATGCGATTGTAGTACGGACGGGAAAGTGGAGAATTCGCCAGACGGTATATGAGCATGGAAAAAACAAGGCGAGAATCCAGTTTGTTGCAACATCGGAGACCGGAGTTGTTGCAGGATTATGGAGTCCGGATTGCGCAGGGAGTTATCCGGCAGTAAACTAAAAAGGTAAAAGAACCAGCACATTGCTATCTGTATATATTCGGGTCAATGTGCTGGTTCGAAGAGAAGCAGGGAGGTAACTATGAAAAAGAGAATACTTATTATGGGACTTGCGACAGTATGTATGCTGTCTGTATCGGCGTGCTCCGGGCAGAGCATCGGAAACGGGACAGATGAAGCTGGTGGAGAAACAGGCGAAGCTCCCATTGAGAACCACGAAGGACATCCTGCTGATTCGTCGGATATAGCGGAGGTGGGGGAGACATTTGTATGGGAGAGCGTGTGGAAGACGAGTATGGAGTATACTGTCGAGAAGGTGGAGACGGTAGAGAATTTAAATGAGACGCAGATTAAAAAGGAAGATTTCTCGAATGCGTCTGTGGTAAAGGAAGACGGTTCGTTTGCCATGCCGGAGGCAGCCGGCATCGAGGGGAAATGTGTGTTTCTCCTCGTGACAGTGAAGGTGAAAAATATAGATTTCCTCGGTTATGAGCCGGATGCAGAGCAACCCGAGTTGTTTGCGGAAAATATGTTGTCCTTATCGGGTGCGCTGGATAGTCCGCAGGACGTCAATGCATGGAGCGCAGATTATTTCAACGGGCATGCGGAGGAAAACCGGGACAAGGATTATTTTAAATATACACTGCAGCCGGGAGAAGAGACAGAGCTGTCAATCGGATGGGTCATACCGGAAGAGAAAATGCAGCAGGAGCTATACTATATCGTCGGAAGGGGTATGGATCATTACATGTATGTTCGGTTAAATGAAGGGGAAAGCAATCAATGAAGAAATGTTTCACAAGGATGCTTAAGACAGAACTATACAAGGCATTTCATAACAATTATTTTAGAATCTCACTGCTTTTTGGGTGTTCATGCGCTCTGTTCAGCGGCGCATTCAAGATAAGAAATTATGCAAAACTGAAAGCGGATATGGAAATCATCAGTGGAAATCCGATGTGGCAGATGGCGAGTCTGTACAATTATTGGATCGGCGGAGAAAGCGGGACGCTTGGCTATGCATGTTTCTTTTTCCTTCTGCCGCTTCTTGCGGTTTTGCCGTATGGCTGGTCCTACTGTGAAGAGAGCAGAAAGAATTATTTGAAATTGCCGGTTATTTACGGCGGCAGAAGACAGTACTTTCTGGCGAAATATATTGCGGCATTTCTGGCAGGCGGCACTGCGATTATAATTCCGATGATTGCGAATTTGTTGATGATTGCGTGTGTCGTCCCGGCATATCTGCCGACCATGGAATACGGGTTGTATTATCCGGTAAGTCACGGTTCGCTGTGGTCAGAACTGTTCTACACCAGACCAATTGTATTTGTAATCTGCTATCTGCTTCTGGACTTTGTTTTTGCAGGACTATTTGCGGCATTGGCGTATGCAATTTCCATTTTCATTCATAATAAGATTGCCGTTATATTGCTGCCGTTTATTTTAACGTTGATTTTGCATCATAGCAGGACATTTCTTCAATACAGAGTGTATAAGGAGATTTCTCCGCTGCATTTTCTGCATTCCACCTGTGTTGAGAATAATGCGGATGCCGGAATTATTCTGACGGAACTGCTGATTTTGTTTGCGGTGTCCATTGGAATAGTGCTGTTTGCGGGGATAAGATATGAAGATATTTAAGCTGATCGGTTATGACATAAAGCAGGGCTTCCGGGAAAATGCGGGGAAGCTGGCTGTTTTGATGGGAATAACGCTTTTTTGCTGCATTGATTTTTGGGTATACCGGTCAAATTGCTATTATGGGGAAATCGTGCCGCAGGGGACATATATGGACTATCTGCTCTACTTTCTGGCAGGAGCGAAGGAATATGTGCCTGGGCTGGATGAGACGGTTCCGTTCCCTGCGCGGTGGCTTTTGTTACAGTCGTATCTGCTGTATGGAGGGCTTTCTTATTCCGTCAGGGATATGACGGGAATGGGAGCGGTCGTTTTGGCGAAAGCGGAAACAAGATGGCAGTGGTGGCTGGCGAAATGCGTCTGGAATGGGCTGTACATAATATGTTCTTATGGCTTAATATATCTTGGAACAGGGATATGGTGTGTATGTGCCGGTGAGAAGCTTTCTCTTTCCGTCACAGCATCGGTGATGAATAAAATGCTTAAAGTCACGGCATTGAGCGATCCGTGTCCGATCGGTCTGACGGTCGATATACTTCTGATACCGCTTTGCACAATGATTGCTCTTAGCATATTACAACTGACACTGATTTTGTTTGTGCCGCCGGTGTTTGGCTTTGTGTCTCTGGAGGTTCTGTTTGTCTGCTCTATCTATTTTTGTAACGGCTGGTTCATTGGCAACTATGCAATGCCGCTGCGGAGCGAATATATGAAAGGGCAGGGCTTTACGATGGAGCAGGCAATGATTGTCAATGTGCTGCTTTGCTGCATTCTGGTGTTCGTCGGGGGCAGGCGTTTTCAAAGATATGACATATTGCCGAAAGAAGATTGAGGGAAAAATATGGAAATAACAGTAAAAAATATTACAAAAGTAATTAAAGGAACGACGGTTCTGGATTCTGTTTCTATGGAAATGAAATCGGGAGAAATCGTCGGGCTGCGCGGGGAAAACGGCTCCGGAAAGACAATGCTTATGAGAATGATTGCGGGATTGATTTTTCCGACGCAGGGAAGCGTGCAGATAGACGGCAGGGTTTTGGGAAAGGAACTGGCATTTCCGGAAGAAATGGGAATTCTGTTGGAGAACCCGACATTTCTGGAGAATTACACAGGCTATCAGAACCTTCGTATGCTGGCGTCCATTCAAAACCGGATTGGGGAAGAGGAGATAAAGAAGGCAATCTGCCGGGTTGGGCTGGAGTGGGATGATAGGAAGAAATACAGAAAGTATTCACTCGGTATGAAACAGCGGCTTGGAATAGCAGCGGCGGTCATGGAGACGCCGCAGTTGATTATTCTGGACGAGCCCTCTAACGCACTGGATGATCAGGGGTGTGAGATGTTAAGACAAATCATAAGGGAAGAGAAAGCACGAAATGCATTGATTCTTGTTTCAAGCCATGACGGGTCACTGTTGGAAGAAATTGCAGATACGATATATATTATGAAAAATGGGCATCTGCAGATAACGGGAGCAAATTAATATGAAGAAAAAATATAAATATGCGGTTATTTTTGGGGCGGCAGCGGTAGCCGTAGCGCTTGTGGTCAGAATCAGATGGGTAAATGCCGACCGGCATGAGGCTCCGGTAGAAACCTATGCTATGGGTGAGGAGGTCGCGTTGGAGGACAATTATACGCTGGAAGAGTACGAAATTGCAGAAGATTATGTTATCACCGTAAACAGTGCCAAGGTATCAAGTCTGGAAGAGTTTTTGGAAAAGTACGGATATACGGCGGCGGATATAGATACTTTGTTTCCTGCAAAAGATATGACCTACCCCGAGATGGTGTATGATGTGAATATTACAGTGAAAAATGTCGGTACAGAGGAGAGAGAGGATGTAGGAATCAATCTGTCTTTTTATGATCTGATGGCAATTGATTATAAGCTTCAGATCAACGATACTCTGTATACGGTCGCGAATCCGCATATGGAAAATGGAACGCAGATTTTTCGGCTTAAGCCGCATAGCGAGATGACAATTGAACTTCCATATTATTTCTCCGTATCAGCTCCCTATTCCTATCTAACTACAGACGAAGTAAAAAGCGGTGATATGTATCTTGTGCTGACAATGTATCCAACGGAAAAACGGATATTGGTAAGAGAGAAATAAAGAGATAATGTAATAAACGATAAATAAAACCGCCTAAGTAGACTATAGTTATTTACATCGTCTGCTTAGGCGCCATCTTATCATTTCTACCGCTCGAACCTTCCGCTTGCCCCGCACGGCAGCACCAGTCCGTTCGAGGAAACCGGAAGTCCAATCTCATCCGCGGTAATGGTACCGTGGTATTTCTTTAATACAGTGTTCATCATGTAGCTTAACACGGCGGGCTGTAAGCCCGTCGTATAGGAATTAATTAAAAAGAACAGCGGATCGTCCGTAAGAAGCTGTTCACACAGCTGTACGAGAGGATAGACCGCGTCCTCGATTTTCCAGATTTCTCCTTTTGGTCCTCTGCCGTAGGACGGCGGGTCCATAATGACCGCGTCATAGTGGTTGCCGCGGCGGATTTCGCGCTCTACGAATTTCACGCAGTCGTCCACGATCCAGCGGATGGGGGCATCTTTAAGCCCGGAGGAGACGGCGTTCTCCTTCGCCCAGGTCACCATCCCCTTGGAAGCGTCCACATGTGTAACGCTTGCGCCTGCGGCTGCTGCGGCAAGCGTGGCTCCGCCCGTGTAGGCAAAGAGATTTAAGACCTTGATCGGACGGTTCGCATTCCTGATTTTGGAGGAAAACCAATCCCAGTTGGCAGCCTGTTCCGGGAAAAGTCCGGTATGCTTGAAACTGAAGGGCTTCAGGTTGAAGGTAAGACTGCCATAGCGGATCTGCCACTGTTCGGGCAGATCAAAAAACTCCCACTCGCCGCCGCCCTTCGCGCTGCGGTGGTAGTGCCCGTTCATTTTGCGCCACCCCTTTTCTGCTCTGGGCGTATCCCAGATGACCTGGGGATCGGGGCGCACGAGGATATAATTTCCCCAACGCTCCAATTTTTCACCTTTTGAACAGTCAATCACTTCATAATCTTTCCAGTTATCTGCTATCCACATAAGAATCCTCTTTCTGTCGTTGATTTATTCCCGCGAGGCAGTGCACTATTCGGGAGTAAAGCGCCCCTGCTGCGGACATTTGCCGCGGCACTGCTCGTTGTTTACAGTATACTACCTGTGTTCCGATAAGAAAAGACCGGCGAGGATCAGAACACATCCGGCGAGGGACATTGTTGTCAGCCGTTCGTCCAGAATGAAAAAGGAAAAAACAAGCGTGACGACCGGAACCAGATAGATGTAGACGCTGGCATGTACCGCACCTAAAAGGTCGAGTGCCTTATTCCAGGTGATATAGCAAAGACCTGAGGCAATCAGACCGAGAAAAAGCAAAAGTTCGATGGAGGACGGCAGAAATAATGCGTCCGGTTTCCATTCATAGCCGCAGAAGAGCATGGCAGGGAGCATGGTAATAAGACCATAGAAAAAGATACGCCTTGTCACTGCGATAGAGGAATAGCCTGATTTTTGTACCATGACAGTAGTAAGCGAATATACTGCCCAGCAGAGGGAAGCACCGAGCGCAAGAAGGTCGCCCAGAGGATTTAGCTTAAGGGCAAACGTACCGTTTGCGGTAATCAGGATGATACCGGCCATAGATAGAAGGAAACCGGCCAGAAATGCCCGGCGCAGTTTTTCTTTGGCGATAAAGTGTGATAAAAGTCCCGTGAGAAACGGCGCCGTAGCGACAAGAATGCTCACGTTGGAGGCGTACGTGTAGGTCAGCGCAAAATTTTCACAGAGAAAATAGATGGTGACGCCGCTTGCGCCTGACACAAAAAATAGTAGTTCTTCTTTTTTTTCGGCAACATGCAACGGATGCGGGTATAAGATCCACAGCATCACATATCCGATAAGAAACCGGTAGAAAAGGATATCTACCGGTTCGAAAACTTCAAGAAGAAGCTTGGTTGCAATAAAGGTCGTGCCCCAGACAAACACGGAAAAGAGTGCGAGGGCGTGTCCGACAAAAGGATGATTCGTGTTCATAGGTTCTCCTTAAGCAGAGTATTACTTTTTACGCCAGGTCGACGGCATGAGCAGAATCATAAGAGGAAACAGCTCAAGTCTCCCCGCCAGCATATCAAACATCAGAACGAACTTGGAGAAGACGGAGAAGATGGAAAAGTTCTGCGTCGGTCCTACAAGATTTAAACCGGGTCCAATGTTGTTTAATGCGGAGACGACCGCCGTAAAGTTCGTCGTAAAATCAAATTCGTCGACGCTGATCAACAGCGTTGAACTGAGCAAAGTTACAAAATAGATAACAAGAAATACGTTGGCGGAGCGCAGTGTCGCGTGCTCTATTACATGACCGTCCATGCGGATCTTGCGGATTTCACGCGGATGGATGATCAGGGAAAGCTCCTTGCGCAGGCTCTTAAAAAAGATGACCAGTCGGGAAACCTTCATACCGCCGCCTGTACTTCCGGCGCAGGCGCCGATGAACATCAGAATGACCAGAATCGTCTGGGACAATGGCGGCCATAGGTTGAAATCTGTGGTAGCGTATCCGGTTGTCGTGATAATGGAGCCGACCTGGAAAAATGCATGCCGCAGCGTTTCGGATACAGTCGGGTACATCCGGCTGGTGTTGTAAGCAATTACTCCGGCAGAGGCCAGAATAATGAAAAAATACCAGCGCACTTCTTCGATGCGGAAGGCATCCTTGATCCGGCGTGACAGGAGACAGAAATAAAAGGTATAGTTCACGCCGCTTAAAATCATAAATATTGTCACAATAATCTGCAAGGCGGGCGAATAACCGGCAATGCTGTCATTTTTGATGCCGAATCCACCGGTTCCTGTCGTGCCGAAACTGGTCGTGACCGCGTCGAAAAGAGGCATTCCGAAAGCGCATAACAACACAATCTCCGATAGCGTTATGGCAATGTAGATGCCATAGAGGATCTTAGCAGTATCCTTGACATGCGGTACAAGCTTGCTGACGGAGGGACCGGGGCTTTCTGCTTTCATCAGATTCATTGTTGATCCCCCCATTAAAGGGAGAATCGCCATAATGAAAACGAAAACGCCCATGCCGCCGATCCAGTGCGTAAAGCTGCGCCAGAAAAGACTTGCCCGGGAGAGCGATTCTACCTCGGTAAGGATGCTTGCACCTGTAGTCGTAAAACCGGAGATCGTCTCAAATAAAGCATCCACGTAGGAAGGAATATCGCCTGAGAGCACGAAGGGAATTGCCCCGAAGATACTCATGATAATCCAGCTTAGTGCGACTGTGACAAATCCTTCTCTTGTATACAAGGTGGAGGAGGCCGGGCGTTTGCGGGTCAGAAACAAGCCGAGCACCAGACAAAGCACAGCCACAAGCAGAAAAGGAATACCCTCCTTCTCTCTGTAGAGAAGTCCGACCAGTGCAGGCAGCGTCAGAAACGCGCTTTCAAATTTCAGTATATGACCGAGGATATATAATACCATTGAATAATTCATTGCCGTTTAGTCCTCCAGAATCTCTTTGATATCGGAAATGCGGTATCCGGATAGTACGACGAGTACGGAATCCCCAGCAAGCATCATATCCTGTCCACCCGGCAGAACTACTTTTCCGCCGCGGTAGATACAGCAGATCAAAGTGTTTTTGCGCAGATGAAGATCCTGTAGCGGAATACCGGAAACAGCGGAATTTTCTTTGATGATAAATTCGAGGGCCTCGGCCTTTCCGCCCGCGAGCTTATAGAGCGTCTCGACGTTGCTGTTCATGGAATTGTTCATAGAACGCACGTATTTTACAATGTAATCTGCTGTGATAACGCGCGGATAAATGATACTTCCAAGATTCAGTTCGTTGATGACGGAATTAAAGCTGCTACGGTTGATTTTTGTTACAGTCTTCGCATTTGACACATCGCTTGCGTACAAGGAAAGCAGAATGTTTTCCTCGTCGAGTCCTGTCAGCGCTGCAAAGCCCTGGGCGTGCTCCAGTCCTTCCTCGGAAAGAAGATCCTGATCGGTGGCGTCTCCGCAGATGATGGTTGCCTTTGGGAGCAGTTCGCTTAAGACATCACAGCGGGCGGGATCGACCTCGATAATGGTGACGCGTATGCCCGACTTGATGAGGATTTTCGCCAGATAAAACGCCACCTTGCCTCCGCCTGCGAGAATCGCGTTTCCGACCCGGTTCTTTACAATGCCTATTTTGCGGAAAAAGTCGATTGCGTTATGGCGCTCCGATGCGATGGCGACGATGTCGCCGGCATGGAATTCAAAATTACCGTTCGGGATGATAACGTCATTTCCACGGATGACCGTGCAGACCAACACATTGCTGTGAAGAGACTGATGCAGATTAAACAACTTTAGGTGAATCAGCGGAGAATTTTCGCTGACCTTAAAATGCAAAAGCTCCACATGCCCCTTGGCGAAAGAGTCCACGCGAATCGCGGAGGGGAACTGGAACACTCTTGAAATCTCGTTTGCCGCAATGAGCTCCGGGTTAATGATCATGGCAAGACCAAATTCCTTTTTGAGAAAGGCGATCTCATCGATATAGATTGGATTGCGGACCCGGGCGATTGTCTGACAGTGCCCGGTTTTTTTCGCAATAACGCAGCAGAGCAGATTCTTTTCATCGTCGCCCGTGACGGCGATGAGCAGATCTGCCGTTGCGATGCCTGCTTCCAATAGAGTCTTGTGGTTAATACCGTTTCCGACGATGCCCATGGCGTCAAGCCGGTCGGTAATATTTTGAACCTTTTCCGGTTTCTCATCAATTACAACGATATTGTGATCTTCGTTGCTAAGCTGCTCTACAAGCGTATAACCTACTTTGCCACAGCCAACGATAATAATGTTCATAATAATCTCCTTGGTGAAAATATAAAAATTTGCGGGCGACGCGTATAATGTCTGGCGACATTATACCATATATAATTTGATTTTTGGGAAAAAGTGAAAAAATATAGCCGGGTGCAAAAAAATAGCGCCCGGCTAAGCAGTGATATAATTATTCCATTGTTAAAAAAGTTTTGTTGATCTGTTCTGGGGCTGCTTCGGGATCGCTTTTTTCTATGGCGGTACAAATCTTATCTATGAAGTAGTGCATCTTCTTCTAATTCGGAAGTGATTGCTTCAGAAGTCTTGCCTTTTTGCAGTTTCCGGCAAACTTGTTGGATTAGCTTGACTAACTCGCCCTTTTCCATGCCGTCCTCAAATCCTTCTTCATAGCGTACTTCCAGTGCATCTTCCATATTAAATTCCGTGAAAATCATATTGACCACCTCCGTTCCATGCGCGCGTACGAAATCTACCATGATTCCCTCTCTTTCGCAATCTTTGATGGAAACGATAATGGAATCGTCGCGATTCATACCGCTTGCCATATATTCTTTGATTCGTTGAATAAACCATGAATATTCATATAAGGGACGGCACCGCGCTAACAGAGCGTGCCCATCCGGTAGATTGATATTAATTACTTTCGCTGTTAATTCTAACATAGGGGAATCTGTTTTAGCAAGATAGGCGTCGGAAAGTTTTAGGACCTGTTCATTTTGTTCCATAGGCAGATGCCTCCGTCTTATGATTGTTTCTTAGGAAAATATCGCAGGATTGCGAGAAAATAGATTTTCTTAGACATAGCGTCAGCATAGTAGAAAATATATTGAAGTCCAGCAGAAATACAAGAATAGTATGAAAAAACGACGGGCACGATCAATGTCTCTTGTCGGATAAACCGCACAAATAGTCGAGGCTGACATCATAGTATCGAGCTAATTTTATTAAGTGCCGGATAGGCATTTCGTTGGCACCACGTTCATATCTGGCATACATGGTCTGGGATGTTCCAAGATATTCGGCGATTTCCTGTTGAGTTTTATCGGAATCTTCTCTCAAGTTTCTGATTCTTGTTATATAATCCATATTTTAAGCCCATTGAGAACAATAATTTAAAACTTTATTAGTTTACCATAGTAAAAATATTTACTATTGACTTTAGTAAATATCTTTACTAAACTTATATTAAAAAAAGAAAAAAATAGAACTAAAAAGAGAATAGAAAGAGCGTGGGGGAAAGATGTTTAGGACAGGATTAAAAAGATACGAATATGCAGATCTAAAGAGTTTCACGAGCAATGTGGGCTTGAAGGTCAGAAAATCAATTAATCCGGTTTTTTTTGGCGTTGTGGCTGAATGGAATGATTTACATGAATCGTGAAGATCGAGAAAGTCGTAGAGCCAGCATTGAAAAAATTAAAAGAGTATTGAATGCGGGGAATAGCGTAGTGTTGTTTCCAGAGGGTAATTATAACAACACGGAAAACCAACTGATGATGCCGCTCTTTTTCAGTCCTTATATTTTGAGTAAGGAACTCGGTCTGGAGGTAGTTCCTGTTATTAGCTTTAATGACATTGGTTCAAATATGATTTACATACGTGCGGGGGAACCGATAAATTTGGCAATGTATGAAAAATATGAGGCAATGCCGGTCCTTAGAGATAAGATGGTAACAATAATTTGGGACATTATGGAAGAACATACGATTCCGCAAAAACGAAAAGAATTAGGGGAAAATCCCAGAAGAGCATATATGGAAGTGAGAAAGGCAGTATATAACTGTCAGAAGTGGCACAGAGATGTTTGGGAGGAGGAGTTAATTTGCTATTCCGGTCATGGAGTTACTACTCCGCTGCAAGCAAGGAGTTTTGTAGATGATGTAAAGGTGACAAGTAAGAATGCGGCAATATTTGCAGATATGCTTGTAAGGCGGGAAGAAGATAAAAAATACGATTTAAAAGAGTATCTAAGGAGAAATATAAAGCTTATATGAAGATAATATTCGACAATGATGCAACGGTTACAGAATATGAAGAATTTATAGATAGATATGCGGTTCCTTTTTTCAAAAGAAGATATGGTTTGGATGTGGTAAATCCTAATGCATTGGAACTAGAGGATATATTTGAACTTAAAACAGATTCCGATAAAATGCTGGATTCTTTTTGGGTTAGCTTTCGTTTTGTACAGTATACGCTGCTATCACGTTTTCGACCCGGCGCTGCGGCTGCCATCAGGCATTTCCGGCGAGAAGGGCATCAGGTAGAAATACATACATCACGGTTGAAAACCTGTGAGGGCAATCTGGTAGGAGCACTGGCGCGCTTATTTACAATCTGGCAATATTGGTTGAATGGTGTATTTCTGCCACCATCTCATTTTTTCTTTTATCCGGATGATACGGAAAAAACTGCGGGAGTGATGAAAGCAAATCCTGCATTTGTATTTGAGGATAAACCGTGTCTGATTAAGGCATTGGCGGAGAAAAATGTAAATGTATTTGGTGTGCGGGGAAGGCATAATAGAGACATGGTGCCCGAACCTCACATAGAATTTCTGGAGACTTATGAGGAAAAGCAAATTACACAAAAAATGGAAGCTCTTTTGGGGAAATCTGCATTAGAGTGCTGCAACCGAGGCGCAAAGGCAGACCGGTTTTACAGAAGGTTATTTTGTCTGCAACCGGTGATATATGTACTTTTTCGACCAATCATACTTCACCGTGAAAAGATTGTGCGGAGGGATGGACGCATGATCTATGCCTCCAATCATAGAAGTACGTTGGATCCGCTTGTAATTACCGCTATTTTGAAGGAATGCATTCACTGGGGCGCATTAAAACGATTTTTTCTGGCAGAGGATAGCATTTTTAACAATAGCAAAAATCGGTTGTTATGTAAATTCACTGCGTGGCTGTTTCATAAACTTGTATTTTTTCCAATAGAGCGGAAACGGGATAATCCCAAGGCAAACAATTTTCCAAGTATTCGTGACATGATAACGTTATTACAAAGCGGACACAGAATAGGTATATTTCCAGAGGGAACAACAAGAAGACCAGATGGGCAGGAGTTTGGAGATTTCGACGATTTTTTTATCGGGCTGGCAAAGAAAACAGGCGCGTGTATTCAGCCAATATCAGTCATTTGGTTTAAGGACTGGGCGGGAAAAAGGATGTGTATTAACTTTGGCGAAACAATATCGGTACGGGAAAAAGAAAAAAATGAAGTGATGAAAGAGTTTATGGCTATACAGAGGGAGTTGCTTTTAGAGAGCAAAGAAAATTTGAATGCTATGAGAAAAGATACTTTATAACATGGGGAGAAAAAAGGAATGCTGATAGGCTTAAGAGAACGTCTCAATAAGAATATATACCGCAAAATATTAAAACAAATGCGTGCTTACGATTTGGTGGTAGACGGCACAGAAAACATACCTGAATCTCCGGTCATCTATGCGGTGCATCATGGTGGAATAGCGGATATTCCTAATATAATAGAGGCAATACCGGATTATGCTGTGTTGCTGGCAGGCAAAGATAATATCGACTTTGCATCAAAATGTCTGCTCTTCTTAGCGGGAACTGTATTTGTGAACCGCAAGGATAAGGATGACAGGAGAAAGGCAAAGCAAAAACTCATTCGGGTATTACGGAAAGGCAGGAGCATTATTATTTTTCCGGAGGGCACATGGAATCTGTCGCCGAGCAAGCTGCATCTCCCGTTGACGTGGGGGGGGATTGATATTGCAAGAAAAGCAGGGGTAGCCATTGTACCGGTGGCACAGGAGTATTTTTATGAGGAAAGTGTGTTGGATGGAAAAGAGCATATACAAAAGGTACATATCCGATTTGGAACTCCGGTACAACCATCAGTGGCAGGCAGTATAGAGGAACAGTTGGCACAATTGGAAGGAGCATTTGCAACGGTGCGTTGGAGTATTTTGGAAGAACAGACGCTGACCGGGAGGGCAGAAATACCAGATATGTACTATCAAAATTATATACAGAGTAAGATAAATTCTTTCCCCGGGGATATAGAGGCAGAGGAACAGTACATATATGGAGCATCCGATGAATTCTATCAATATTTCTGGCTGAATATAGCGCAGTGCGATGCACAGGGGAGGATTGTGAGGAAGAAATAGTGGATTCGAGAAAAAAACGGCAACAATTTGAACAGTATAAACAAAAGAAACAAAAGATTTTATTACAGGATTCTTACATTCCGATGAAAATTCGTAAAATCATTCGTCCGCTGCTACGGGGAATGCTAAGGGTGAGCCGGAAGATGCAGGGCTATGAGATCGAGATTCTTAAACGTACAGAACTTCCGCAGGGGAAACCGCTTATTTTTGCAGTGTCTCATATTGCAAAGCTTGATTTTGAGATTGTCTCGGAAATCATTAAGGAACAATATTATGTGCTTGCGGCGGATTTTGTACATATGAAGGGTACGTTTTCCGGCTTCTTTCTCTGGATGAATGGGGTGATATACATTGATGTGCTGGACAAGCAGGATAGAAAGAATTCCCGAAACTTTATGGCGAAGGTGTTAAAACAAGGAGGGAATATCATGCTATTCCCAGAGGGGGACTGGAATTTATCACCGAATGAGTTGATTTATGATATTCAGCTTGGAACAGTGGATATGGCAATGGAAACAGGGGCGTCAATTATCCCGATTTCAGTGGAGATTTATGACGAACAAAAGAAATTTGTGGTAAATATGGGTGATGCCATAGAAATAGATGGCGGGAAAAATGATGCGTGATATGCGCAGGATGAAGGTTAAGGAAGAAAATAGGTTTTTGTTTGTGTCGAAGGAAGAGTTCTTACAGGATGAGAAAGTAGGGGATAGACAATGGAAGAATTTGTGCGTTTATCAAAAAGGAGTCAACGAAAATTGACTCTTGAGCAATATGCCGAGTACAAGAAACGAGAGCGGGCATATAATTACGAAAACAGTGATTGCATCAGAGGGATTACAAAAAGCAGGGTGTGGCATTTTGTGCTATGGCATTTACTGAGATTGATGCGGCTAAGCAAACAGCAGAAGCTTTTTGTGATTGCTGATGATAGGGAACGAAAAAAGAATTCGGTCATCTATGCTTGTACGCATATTGGCTATGATGATGTAGCAATGACTTTTGAGGCAGTAAAATCACCTTTTTGGCTGTTTTGGGGAAATCCGGGGGTAGCTTATCGCACATTAGATGGAAAGATGGCTCAGAAGAATGGCGCGGTTTTTCTTGATACATATGACAAGGAAGATAGAAAAATTGCAAAGCAACTGGCAATACGGGTTTTAAAGCGGGAAATGAGTTTACTGATTTATCCGGAAGGTGCATGGAATTTGACGGAGAATCTTCCTGTTATGAAGTTGTATCGAGGGGCGGTAGATATGGCAATGGAGACAGGAGCAGATATCGTGCCGATTGCGATTGAACAGTATGGGAAGAACTTCTATGTGAACATTGGGAAAAATATAAACTATTCCAATCGGGAAAAGAACCGACAGGAATTGACGGATGAGCTGAGGGATGCCTTAGCTACTTTAAAATGGGAAATATGGGAGCGGATGGGAGTGGAAGAAAGGCAGTCGATTCCGGGAAATCTGCATGAACATTTTGCAAAAGATATTTTGGAAGAAGCGTGGGAGGCATATCCATACACAATGGAAGAATGGGAAGCGGAAAGATTTCATGATAAAGATAACCCGGAACCGGAGGAAGTGTTTGCATTTTTGGAAAACTTACCGGTAAAGAAGGAGACGGCGTTTTTGAAAAGGAGAGAAAGTGTACATGAGAGAAAAAAGAATAAAAACAATGAAGGCTATCATTAGAGGCATTATAGCTGGATTGCTGGTTCTTTGGAGTGGGTTTGGTGCTATCTATTGCTTATGGAAACAACTTGAAACAAATGCAGAATTGCCGGGATTATTCGATTATCGTGCGGCGACGATTGGAGATGGAATTTGTCTGCCGGTATTAGCGGGAGCGTTAGTTGCATTAGCAGAAATAAATAGACGTTTGACTCTAATGGAGAGAAGAATTTGCTTGTTAGGTGCAGGAATAATGGCAGTTATAGGAACAGGGATTCAAGCGTCATGGTTAATAAGTGATAAAACAAAGGTGAATTGGAGTATACCAATACAACACTATTTTAATGTTGCTGGTTGGTACCATTCACTGTTTTTTATTGGAATGTTTGGTTTTCTCACATATCAGTTTATAAGAATTTTTTTTATTTTGCGTGAAAAGCGGGAAGATGTACCTTGGTTTGAGAAGGTGATAGTAATGATTTTGGTGGCGGCAGGAAGTACATTTATATATATGTACTTGTTTGATGACTATAAAGCTGCTGTGCCTGTACCATATTTGTTTTCTATTGGTGTGGTATGTATTAGTACATTTTTGGCTATTGCAGTTAAAATGGCGTTGGGAAAGTTTGAGGAGAATATATTGTTTGCAGTGTTCGCAGGAGCAGTTCCTGCATATGGGTATAGTTTGATGATGTGCTTGGATGGGGATGGAGATACTATACTTGCATTGTGCGGAGCCTTGAGTATCTGCTTTGTAATACGCATTGAGAAACTTTCCTTTGGGAAAATGTTCTTTATGTATATGTGGACAATGCCGTGCTATTTTTGCGCGTTATACGGAGCGAGTTCTATAGCCAATATGGGAGGTTGTTTGTGTGTGCTTGTTATAGTAGGCGTATTGACATTGGTGATAGAGAGGATGTTGTTGGGTGAAATAAGATTAAGAGGACTTGGAATTATATTAATAAGTGCATATATACTGAAGGGGAAATGTGTGATAAATGGGGTATGGTATGACAAGTGGATTGAAATTGTATTTATAGGGACGATATATGTGATATTTAAAAAAGAGATTCAGAGTACGTTTGCTATGCTAACGGATGCGGAAGTTAAAAAGAATCAGAATAAGTTGCAGGAAGATGTTTTTAAAAGATTGAAGGCATCTGTGTATTTTCAGATTGTTATAGGAATTATAATTATTGCTATTCTGTTGTGCAGATGGCTTATTGATATTTCGCAAAATAAGGGCAAAGGATTTGATGTAGGAAATATATGGATAAGCAGCAGTTTTATGATTGGAATATTTGTAGGAAGTGTTACATTGGCAGTTCTTGGTAATAGAAAAATAAGAAAGTACACCGTAAGCCGAATACTGACAAGCATGGTGCTGGCATTAATATTCATATTGTTGATTGTGAATATTGCATTCGGTTTAAAAGACATTGAAATATTGTCATGGAATCCTGTGAATTGCGCAATGATTATTTGTTCCATATGTGCGTGTCTGGGAACTCCGGCTATGGTTGCGCATGGATATTATATGAACATTGTGGAATTAAGAGAGAACAGGAAGGATGGGATGGTAAATCTATTGGCGGGTATGCTGTTTGCAGGATGTTCCATATTGCTTGTAGAAATTGTTTTATTAATAATAAGTACACCAAATCTGGCAAATTTGATTATTTCCGTAGTGAGTGCGGTTATAGCCTTTGAAATTCTTCCTGTTTTAAGTGCGCGAGTTGTCACAAGAAATGGAAAACCATCGCATGTGGTTCCTAATAGTGATATAGGCGGAATAGCGCAAGATGGATTGATGTTTGTACTGATTGTAATGTTTGTTATTGTGATGCCTTGTGCATATATCAGTATTATGAAGACGGTAGATGGTGAAGTTCTTTTAGGAGCATTTGCGCTGTTTTCGAGTGCATTTCTGCCAGTAAAGTTCTGCTTGAGAAACAACGTGGAACATATGATGAGACAAAGGGAGGTTTTGATAAGATATCCACAAGAGAAAGATATATGGAATCGGTTGCATAGGAATCTTGTGATACAATCGTGGCAAACCGTGTTTGCAATGCTTCCGTATGTAACAATTGTTGTGTTGGGAATAATTGGTTCGTGCATGACAAAAAATATGACGTTGAAAGAGATGAAAAATCATTTGATAGGGACATATATTGACGGTTGCGTATTGGAGGAAGAAATATGAAAAACTTATTTCGAGAACAGGCAACAGAAGTGATTGAAAAATATACTGCAAAAAATTCCATAACATTTATGAAAGATGATGATACGGAAGAAAAACTATCATTTCAACAGGTGGGAGCAGTCTTAAAAGAACAAGAAAAACTGTTCTGTAAGCTGGGATTTATGTCTGGGGATAGGGTAGCTATTATTGCAGGGCATTCGCCATGGGTGGTTTTGAATGGATTTGCACTTGCCAATGCGGGAATAACCAGTGTTTTAATCGATGCCTCACTTCCGTTGGAAGAAATAGAGCGACTGATAATGTTTGCTGATACGAAAGGGATTATTGTGGATGCAAATATGCGGCAAAAAATTATGCTTAATCAATTTCAAAATCAAATATGCCTTGAGGTTGGTGATTTTGGTAATCTTACTGTTATTTGTGGAGAGGCAAATAAAACCATAACAGATGGAGAGGAAGATGTTATTGCTATCTTATTTTCATCCGGTACAACGGGGAAGATGAAAGGGGTAAAAATAACCTATGATTCAGTTATAAAAGCGAGAGAAATTTTTGAACGCCTGGCAGGATTGGAAGATTATATGACATATCTGTTGGTGCTGCCGTTCAATCATATTGCAGGATATACGGGAGCAATGACTTTTTTTCTTACAGGATGTGGACTTGGCTTTATAGAGGATGTAAATGCCACAAAATTACATAGTGGTCTGAAAAAATATAAACCATACTATTTTGCAATGATTCCAAAAGTATACGAGGTAATAGAACAACAGATACGAAATGCTATTCATGAAAAAGGTAAGTTTGTAGAGAATATAGTATTGTTACTGCTAAAATTATCAGGCTTTTTGAGAAGGTATTTGGGAATCAATGTTGGGCGTAAGCTATTTAAAAATATAATAGAAGAAGCGTTTGGAGAAAACATTTTCGGAATAGGAACAGGAGCGTCTCCTTGTAAAGAATCTACAACAGAGTTTTATCTAAATTTGGGATTGGAATGGGCGAATCTGTATGCGACGACGGAAACAGGTGTACCTATTACAGCTACAGGAGTGGCGGACAGGTATCCAATCGGAACTGTTGGAAATGCAAATCGCTATCAGGAAATACAGGTGAGGATTAAAGGTCCTGATGAAAAGGGATGTGGGGAAGTACAAGTAAAGTCTGCGCTGATGATGAAAGGATATTTTCGAGAGCCTGAATTGACGAAAAACGCATTTGATGACGGATATTTTAAAACCGGTGATGAGGGATATATAGATTGTTGCGGAAATTTGTATATTACAGGGCGAATTAAGGAAAGCATAATTTTACAGAATGGCAAGAAGGTTTCTCCGATGGATGTGGACGAATATTATATGAGCAGATGTCCGAATGTGATGTTGGCATCTCGGGGAGTTGCAACCTGTGAAGGACAGGAAGATGAGATACATCTTTTTGTGGAGGAGACTGGTGGAGATGATGTTATCAGAAATAAGTGGAAGGACGAATTGATGGAAATTTCACGGACTGCACCAGAGATGTATCATTGTAAGAAAGTGCATTTTGTGGAAAAAATACCAGTGACATCTGTTGGAAAAGTCAAAAGATATCTTTTGAACTTGGAAGAAGAAAAGTACAATCATGTCACGGAAATAGGCGGTGTGGCTGGGGAAGATAAAAAAGAGCGATTGCTTAATTTAGTGCGAAAATATAGTGAATGTAAGGTTGTTAATACAGACAGTTTACTCAAAGAGGAATTGGGAGTGGATTCACTGTCCATGTTTGAACTTGTTGGCGAGATAGAGCGAGAATTTGGAAAAGATGTATCAGAATCACTGGGCGAGGTGGAAAAAGTAGGAGACTTGCTGAACGTGATTTGCACACCGTATATTGAAACTTTGAACGAGTATCCTGTGGAAAAAGACGAAAAGACGATTTGAATGCTGAAGTATCTAATGCACTGCGCAAGAATTATTTGGAAATTCCGGGTAGTAGGTGAAGAGAATATTCCGAAAGAAGGAAACTATTTAATTTGCTCAAATCATTACTCGAATCTAGATCCAATATGGATATTGGCGGCAATGGAGGATGACATGCCTGATTTAAAACAAATTTGTTGTTTGGCAGCAAGGCATACTATGAAAGGAAGATTTTCGCGACGCATATTTGCAATGTTGGGTGGTATACCGGTAGAACGGGAAGGAAATACCATCCCAGCACTCAATCGTGCAAAAGAGTGTCTGCTCCAAGGATACAATGTGATTGTTTTTCCGGAAGGAGCGAGGTCACGAGATGGATCAATGCTTCCGGTAAAAGGTGGATTTGCAAAGCTGGCAATAGAATCCGGGAAAGCAATTGTACCGGTTCGGATAAATGGAGGATTCGAAGTGTTCCCAAGAGGACGAAGATTTCCGAGACTATTTAATTGGAGAAAGTTTGGCAGATATCCGTTGAGCATTCAATTTGGTCGAACGATTTTGCCGAAAGGGAAAACTGTTGGCACGATAATTGATGAGTGGAAAGAAACTATAGAAAGGATGACATTGCTATGAATATAGGGCTTGATGTCGATGGCGTGCTGATAGATTTGGAGGGATATCAGATGAGATGGGGGATGGAGTATTTCGTGCAAGGACAAAAGAAAAAAGTGGAAAATCCCAAAGCTTATGACATACAAGATATATTTGGCTGTACGAAAGAAGAACGCGATGCATTTTGGACAAGATACATATGGAAATATTGTTTGACAGAACCGATGACAGTTAACGTAGCAGAAACGGTGAGGAAGCTTCGTAAAAGAGGACATAAAATATACATTATTACCGGAAGAGTTCACACGACGAAAAGAGGTTTAAAAGGTTGGCTGTTTCGTAATATGTTGAAGTATTGGCTGAGAAAAAATAGGCTGATATATGATGAAATTCTATTTTGTTCAGAGGATGGAAGTGCCGTAGAAAAGGTTCAAATCTGCAAAGAAAAACACATTGATATTATGGTGGATGACAAGCCTGAAAATTTGCTTGCGCTAAAAGATAATGTAGGCACTGTCTGTTATCCTGCAGCTTGGAATGAGGACTGTAGAGAATTGGATGCATATAGGATTGGAAAGTTTGAAGAACTGATTGCACGTGTTGAACATAAAGCAGTATAGACGGAAATATTGTAGTGAGAAAAATGTGGTGTATGCGATTAACATTAAAGACATGGAGGAATAAGTGGATACAAAAAAGAGTAATGAAGGTGGAACAACTATTGGAGATTTATTTGGCATAGGCGATGTGATAAAAAGTTTTGATGATATTATTGAAACAATTTTAGAACCAAGAGGTCTTGATTTAGTAGCAAACTGAAAAAATCATCAGAGAGTCTAATGCGGGATGGTTATTTTGTCTGGATAAATTGTACTGTGTTATGGAGAAATCATTGAGAAAGTATAAAATGACGCACACGATTATAATTCCGGCTACGGCTTCGCTTCCTTATCTGGTACAGCTTTTGAATAAAATAAAGGAAGGAAGCACAGGAAGCAAGAAAAATATCAACATGTGGAGCCGGTTCTTGAAATGGGAAAGAAAAGAATGTAGCAAGGAGGAGGGAGAAGCAGGAAGCAATTTGGTTGTTGTTTTCTCTTCTGGGACAACTGGTGATGCAAAAGGCATCGTACATACAAATAAGAGCTATGTATCACTGGCGGTTCAATATCAAAATAATGGATATCCATTTGAGAGAGGCGATACTTTTTTGAATCAGCTTCCGGCGTTTATAGCAGCGGGTCTTTCATATCCGCTTCTTGCACCATTGGCTTTTGGAGTAAAAATAATTTTAGAGCCGGTATATCAGGAAAGCGTTTTAGTGAAGGATTTGGTGAAATACAAGCCCAACATTGTTGCGGCGACTAAAAGCTTTTGGTTTGCTGCGGCAAAAGATAAGAATATGACAAGGAATGCGCTAGAAAATCTAAAAATACCTGTGAGTGGTGGAGAGGCAATCAATGAACAGGATACGAAAGCGTTAAATGGCTTTTTGCGCGAATATGGATGTCTTCACGAAATGTATTTTGGATATGGAATGTCGGAGTTAAATGGTACAGCAGTCACAACCCCGGTGCAGGGATATTCTCCGGGGTCTATCGGAATACCACTTCCGGCGGTTGTTGTGGCAGCGTTTGATGCTGACAATATGAAAGAATGCACCTATGGAGAATACGGGGAAATTATGATACAGACTCCGTGCTGTATGAAGGAATATTACCATAATGCAGAACTGACACATAATTTTTTCTGGAAAGACGGTGATGGAAATACGTGGTGCAGAACCGGAGATGTTGGTTATATAAATGAAAATGGTGAGGTCTATGTGTTAGGACGAGTAGCTGATAGTATGAGAACAAAATCTGGTAAACGCCTATATTTTTTCGAGGTGGAGACGGTTGTACAGGAAGAAGCGACAGTGGCGCAGTGTAAAGTTGTTTATCTGGAAGAAAACGATGAATGGCTGGTAAATCTGGTACTGCATATAGCCTTGGAAGAAGACGAACTGCATTTGAGACTCGACGAGCTATGCAAGGATGTGTTGGGGGAGAATCAGACAATTCGATATAAAGTATGGGATGCATTTCCGTTGACACCAAATGGCAAATGCGATGTAAGAGCAATGAAATCTATTGCGAAGTTCCAAAGACCCAGCGAAAATAAAAAATAAAATTAGGGGGCTATTTTATGTGGACTGAATTGCAATATTGCCGCGAAGGAGATTTTATCAGAGCGTATTTTTTGGGTGACTCTGATATTGAAAATCCAAACAATCACAAGTGGCATACAATTTATACCTTGGAAAAAAAGAGCAATGGCAATTATTATGCTACAATAGAAGGCTTTAAGGGGAGTGAATTATCCGGTCTATCTGATGTTTTTAAGAAAATATAAAGTAAAGACTAATGGGAGTTTCACCGAACACGATATTATTTAGCGAGCTACCTTTCATATTTAAAATTGAATTTGCGAAAACCGTAGAGACGGAAAAATTCAGTTTTCAAAAGATACTGTCTGATGTATAATGAAAGTGACACAAAAAGGGAAAGATAGGGTAGTTAGTCCAGGAAGGATGTGTTTTTATGAGTAATCGAGAACTCGCCAAGAGTCTTATTGATCAAATACCGGAAAGCAAACTATTTTATATAATTGCATATCTTCAGGGGGCAGCGGTTCCGGATGAAACACCAAATGCCGAGACATTACAGGCCTTTGCTGAATTGAGTAACGGAGGAGGCATCTCGTATAGCGGTAGCACAGGGGATTTGTTTGCTGAATTAATGGAGGACTGAGAATGTTGGATATCAGATACTCTACGAGATTCAAAAAGGATTTCAAAACCTGTGTAAAGCGCAATTACAAAATGCATCTGCTACAACGAGCAATTGATATCTTGCGAATTCCTGATACGCTTCCGGTTCAAAATAGGGATCATGCACTTAGCGGTAATTACACTGGTTATCGTGAATGTCATATAGAATCGGACTGGTTGCTGATATATAAACAAGAAGAAAATGAACTTTTGCTTTATCGTACCGGCACACACTCTGATTTATTTGGATTATAAAATACGACCCAGACAATTTGTCTGGGTCGTATCAGACTGTAGACAAAGTAGCGCTTGGATTACCACCCAAGCGCTACTTTTCTGTAATTCGTCCTATTAAAATGCATTTTTCCAAAAATGATGCAAAAAATATGTTCTTTTAACGCTCTCTTATGGAGCATTTCGAGTGTGTGAACAAAAGTCTGTAAATACTGATCTTCTATGATAATGATAGGGCTGAAGGCTCTCGAATGAGCTTCCAGCTCTTGCTTTATATATAACAGCACATGCTGATGCATGTCAAGAGCAGGCGGGTTTCACGCCTGTCAAAATGGCTGATTTTTCAGTTTTATTCTGGTAGCCGTCCTTCGTACATAATACTGAGTTCGCCATAGACCTGTCCCCAGTTTCTAAGCGGCATCGTCCATTTCTT
>ERZ808041.79-NODE-79-length-119038-cov-5.757954_pt1 | contig 119038 bp, 109 predicted proteins | sample MGYA00380192_ERZ808041 | MGnify/ENA primary metagenome ERZ808041 (study PRJEB31490, sample SAMN06133412) | mouse gut metagenome | isolation source: Z1_1 | host: mice | place: China: Chengdu | collected 2015-05 ...
TCTGCGGTATGCACGGCGAAAAGAATGGGCGGGAACAGATGATCAAGGAGCTGCTTGCACGGTTTCATTTGGAGGGGCTTGGCGGGCGGTATCCGGGGCAGCTTTCCGGCGGACAGCAGCAGCGTGCGGCGCTTGCGCGTATGCTGGCAAGCGAGCCGGACGTGATCTTGCTTGACGAGCCGTTTTCCGCACTGGACGCGCATCTTCGGGAGCAGATGCAGATGCAGGTTCTTGAGCTTTTGGAAAGCTATGGAAAGGATGCCGTGTTGGTCACGCACAGCCGTGACGAGGCGTATCGTCTGTGCGGCGAACTGCTTGTGATGGATGCGGGCCGGCCGATAGCGCATGGCGGTACAAAGGAGTTATTCCGTTCGCCAGGGCTTGTACAGGTGGCGCGCCTGACCGGATGTAAAAATATTTCGCGGGCGAAAAAGGCCGGCGCGCACCGCGTGGAGGCGCTTAACTGGGGCATTTCGCTCGATACGGCCGATCCCGTTCCAGAGGACGTAAGCCATGTCGGTGTGCGCGCGCATTCATTTTTTCCGCCTTCGGGAGCCTCCGCCCCAAATCTGATTGCGATTGAGGACTGCGGCAGTTCGGAGGGGCCGTTTGAGTGGAATATCCTGTTTCGCGCGGCCGGCACAGCGTCTGAAAAAATCTGGTGGAAAATTGGTAAACATGCATATGCGGGCGTACCGGATCATCTGGCGGTTTCGCCGGAGGATGTGCTGGTGCTGCGGGAAGGATAAAAAAAGAGCGCGCGGACGATTGCCCGCGCGTTCTTTATCATTCCCTAATAAAAGGGGAGCTTACTTCATGGAGTTCTCGTACGCCTCGATCATCTTCTTGACCATCTGGCCGCCGACAGAACCGGCTTCACGAGAGGTCAGATCGCCGTTGTAGCCCTGCTTGAGGTTGACGCCGACTTCACGGGCGGCTTCCATTTTGAACTTATCAAGAGCCTCGCGGGCCTGCGGGACAACAGGATTGTTGGAACTGGTCATGTTAGATACACTCCTTAATTTTCTTTTCAAATCGAAATTTGTTGTTTGCGTTTGCAGTAATAGTATGGTTTTGCTTCGCAGGATTATGATTGTAAATTCCTGAGCGCATAACCAAAATCAACCGTTGCCTGCTGAAATACGCCAAACAGACGATCCGGAAAGCGGGCTGCGCCGCCCCATCAGGCAAAAGACAGCCGCTGCGGCGAGCAGGTCAAACGTCTCTATACGCTGCGAATACAAAACCGGCAATTCAAATGGGTCTGTTTTTGTGCCGTCAAAAGCTGTGATTTGCCGTTGCAGAGCTATCATGGCGCTGTCCGCCGTCAGAGAGGATAATGTGAGCGTATCGGCTCCAGACAGCCCGCAGGTGATCGCAGGCAGGCGCCGGCGCGCCAAATGCTCCCGCACAGCAGCGTCGGCGCTGTCAACGATGGCGATCTGATTTTCACACTCGATTCCCGAGGGTAAGCCGGCGCCGCGCCGAACGACTAGAGCCGCATTTTCACAGGAGATACGCAGCGGCTCGCGCGCTGAAAGAAAAATTAAATCCGGTCCGTCTCCGCAAAATGACGCCTGCGCAGCATCCGTACACAGCATTGAAAGCGCGCCTGCGCTGCGCAGCAACTCGCGCAGACGCCGGTTTTCACCGCCCGCAACAACAACAATCATTTTGACACCCGCCTCAAACATTTTTAATAAGGAACGTTCTGTATACACAGGCTGTTTTCTGTGCAAAATGCATAGCAAACTGGCCGTGTGACACCAATTTTGTCTATGATCGTGATGCGCCCACAGCGCATGAAGTTTATGCGATGGATTGTCCGGCTGCACGTCTGCGCAGCGGAGTGAATTAGCCCGCTTTCTTTATTCTTTCCCATAAAGAGGGATTCAAACCGCTGTAGAATTGATTTTACATGGCTTATGAAAACAGCGGGCTTTCCTGTCAGGAAAGCCCGCTGTATGTGGGACGGATCGTTTTTATGCCTGTTCGACCATCTGTGTCAGCGTCAGCTTGGACTGGACCCCGACAAGGCGGTTGACCTCTTGGCCATCTTTAAACAAAATGATGGTGGGGATGGTGACGACGCCGTATTTGGCAGCGAGATCCGGCTCGTCATCGATATTGACTTTTCCGACAACCGCTTTGCCAGACAACTCATCCGCCAAGCCATCAATGACAGGGCCGAGCATTTTGCATGGCCCGCACCACGGCGCCCAGAAATCGACAAGGATCGGACCGCTGCCCTGAAGGACCTCTGACTGAAATGTATCGTTTGAAAAATGTTTGATAGACATATCGTTGCCTCCTTGTATTAAGTATCTAATCATTACCTCTATTATACACTAAAAAAGTGTACAATCAAGCCTTTTCTGAAAATTTTTACCGCCAAAACCGTAAAGCCTATAAATTATGAAATATGGCATTAGTTTGGCCGGGATGTGGAGTATGTATCCATGCCGCTGCTGCAAAATATGAAATCATAAAAGCGCAGTATGCCGGAGCAGCAGCGCTGCCAGACAAACCGGGGAATCTGACAAAACGTTTCAAAACCGCCCCCAAAGAGCCAATGCAAGCAAAGGCAGCAGGAACAGCACATTAAAAATGGTAAACACGCGCAGATATACGCTGCGCTTTTTTGGAACGGCCAGGGAGACATATTTATATGAAATCAGGCTCGCCATGGAGGCAATCAGCGTACCAAGCCCACCGAGATTCACACCGATCAACAGCCGGCTGCCCTGCTCGGTGAAGCCGGAGAGCAATAAAGCTGCCGGTACATTGCTGATAATTTGGCTGGCTAGAATAGCGCATATGATTTCATGACCGTTTACAGCGGCTTGGAAAAAGGCGATGAACGGTTGGATGCGTCCTAAATTGCCGATCAAAATAAAAAAACCGGCAAAGGTCAAAAGCAGGGAATAGTCCACCTGCTTAAAGATACCCCGGTCGGCAGCAAAACATGCGGCCGCGACAATACAGACCATAATCGGAATCGGTACAATGCGCACCACGGCTCCAATGCACAACACAAACAAGGATGAATAAAGCACAGCATGCCATCTGCCGCCGGCACAAATGTCCTTTGATTGTATCTGGATGGATAACGTGGTTCGCTTTTGAAACGATAGAAACAGCAGCATGCAGGCAAGGGAAACAATTGTATATGGCAGCATGGTCTGTATAAAAACAGACGCGGAAAATTTATAATGCGCATACAAATAGAGATTTTGAGGATTACCGATCGGCGTGGCCATGCTGCCCAGGTTGGCGGCGATGGTCTGCATCACAACAACCGGAACAAGCCGTTGGTCCTGTCCGGCCATGTGCAAAACTTCAATTGCAAAGGGGACGAAGGTGATCAGTGCGACATCGTTCGTGATCAGCATACTTGAAAAAAAGCAGGACAGGATCAATACGCCTTCCAACTGGCGGATGCTGTGCGTCCGTGAAAGCATGAACTGTCCCAAGCGGTGGAAAAAACCGATTCGCTGGAAGCCTGCCATAACTGCCATCAGACAAAAAAGCAGACATAATGTGTGTAGGTCGAGGTAGCCGGCATACTGATAGTCAGGCGGCACAAGCAGCATCGAACAAAATGCCAGAATCCAGGAAATGGTCAGGACAGGTTCCTTTTGCAGCCAGTTGATCATGCGGTTCATATCGCTCCCCCATACAGCCATGTCAGTCGAATTTCTGCCAAAATAGTTTAACATACGTTTTATTCAAGCGCAATAAGTCGAAGCAAGTTCAAAACGATATGGGCGGTATCAGAAAAAAATATGGTATATTTGGCGAAAATATGTGGGAATGCTATTGACTTTTTCTTTTTACGCGGTATAATAGAATTCGTGACAAAACACAACACAAAAAAGAGTGCCCGATTGTGTAATGGTAGCACGACAGACTCTGACTCTGTTTGTCTGGGTTCGAATCCTAGTCGGGCAGCCACATCGAGGTGTGGCTCAGTTTGGTAGAGCGCTGCGTTCGGGACGCAGAGGCCGCAGGTTCAAGTCCTGTCACCTCGACCATGTGGAGTATCCTAGTAAGGGATGCTCCGCTTTTTATATTTATTTGAATAATACAGGATCGATATCCTCTAAAAAAGGAGCGGCGTCGCCGCTCCTTTTTTGCGTTTATAGGAACTTTGTGGTCGAAATCTTTCAGGCGATATTCGGTGAGAGAGGCAAGTGGTATTATATTTTTAATACAGAATAAACTATTTTTACAATACAATACTGCGATTGATTGTTTATTTTGACAATAAATGATGCTTGCGTTTCTGTATTTTCCATAATTGACACTGTAAATTAACAAGCATATAATTAATTCATAAACTGGTTATGATGACATGACATCATAATATGTATGGCTTGATGGAGGGTGAGCAAGCATGGCGACGGGATATAATCCGCCAAAATATTTCACGGTAAAAAACTCCATTTTAAAGATGCTCGATTCAGGGGAGCTGGAGGCAAACGCCCCTCTGCCGAGCGAACGGGAACTGATGCTTTCGCATGATGTCAGCCGGATCACGATCCGCAAGGCGATCGAGGAGCTGGAGCAGGAGGGCTACGTCTATAAAATACAGGGCAAAGGTACCTTTGTGAAGGGCGATCAGAAGCGGCAGAACCTGATTTCGATCACAAGCTGCACGGAGGATGTCAAACGGCAGGGAATGACGGCGACCCGCAAGGTGCTGTTCAATTGTATTATCGACGCTGACAGAAAACGTCAGAGTCGCCTGCAGCTGATCGAAGGAGACAAGGTTTTTAATATGGCGCGTATCTATTACGCCGACGGTGAGCCGATCAACCATACAACTGTCTACCTCCCTTATAAGCTATTTCCCGGCATCGAAGCGTATGATTTTTCGCAGTGTTCCCTCTACGGCGTGCTCGAGGAGGATTACGGCGTAAAGATCACGCGGGCGGAACGGACGCTGGAAGCGGTGCTTGCCTATGAGGATATCTGCCGCTATTTGAATGTAAACGCCGGGGTTCCGCTGATTCTGTTCAATTGCGTTACCTACGGCGAGATCAAGGGACGTGAATATCCCATTGAAAATTTTAAGTGTTATTACCGCAGCGACCGGTTTAAATTTTATATTGATCAGGTGCGGAAAGACAAATTTGAAAAGTAGACGTTTTGCGCATACGTTACTGAATTATGTTTGGAAAAGGAGCGACAAAAAATGAAAAGAATGTTTGTAAAAGCCCTGAGCCTGTGCCTGAGCGCTGCGGTGCTCGTTATAGCGTCCGCCTGTTCAGGCGGCGCCGGAGAAAACGCGGCGTCCGCCGCGGGTTCAGCCGGCAGCGCGTCCGCCGGAGGGAAAACGGATTTGAAGGTCGGGTTTGTGACAAGCGCCTCCGGCCAGAACGATAACGGGTATAACCGTTCAGCGGTGGAGGCGATCAAAACAGCGGCCGATGAATATGGCTTTGAGTACCGCGTGGTGGAGCCTTCGAGTTCCCTGACCGTGGGACAGGCCATTGAAGCGTTGGCCGAGGAGGGCTATGGACTGATCTTCAACCTGGAATATGACTTTGCCGCGCTGATTGACGGTACCGGCGCGGCCGGCAACGTTCCGATTGCCGAGAAGTACCCCGATACCACTTTTGTCATCTATAACGACAACCCCAACGTCAACGAGGACGGTTCCGTCAAGTATGACAACGTTTACTCCTGTATGTTCAACGTCAACGAGGCGTCGTATCTGGCCGGCTATCTGGCGGTACAGATGAATGAAAACCAGCAGGCGCTGTTTCCGGAGGGTTACAATCTGGCTCCGCTGTCCGAGAGCCGGGGCATCGGCTTTATCGGCGGCACCGATTCCGCCGGTATCCGCGTATATTCCTACGGCTATATGATGGGCATCCAGGCCGCCGCCGAGGAATATGATGTGCAATATGATTATTATCCTGTGTATGACGCCGGCTTTACAGATTCCGCGGCCGGTAATACTACCACCGGAAATATGTATCAAAACGGCGTGAACGTCGTCTTTGCCGACTGCGGCAACGTGGGCGACGGCATCACGGAACGCGCCGATTCCGACGGCCGCCTGGCTATCCAGACGGACGCCGACCTGGACAGCACCCATCCGGGACACATCATCACCAGCGTGCTGAAAATTACCGGCGTCCCCACGCGCGCGCTGATCGACGCAAAGATCAGCGGTGAATTGGATGGGATGGACAACCTGCTCAACTTTGATCTGGCCTCCGGAGCGACCGGTATCACCGATCTGTCCGTGATGACGCAGGCTGTAGCGGACAAGGACCTGTTTGAGCAAATCAAGGCCAAGGTCAACGACCAGGCGGAGAAGATCAAATCCGGCGAGATCGATGTGGTCAATGCACAGATCGGCGAAACGTTTGATCCGTCCGCATGTCCTCGTGTTACAATTCAGACAGCCTGACATCGTTTTATAATGATAGAAGGGCTGTGCTGCAAAGGCTGTACCGCCCGTGTCAGGACCGCTGCCGACAGCGCCCGCCGGGGGACCGGCGGGCGCTGCTGCTTTTGGGGCATCATACGACGGCGGGAGATTCCACAAGACAGGGGATGGAGCGAATGAATGCAATACAAACGATTAACCTGACGAAAAAATTTGACAAATTTGTCGCCAATGACCGCATCAATCTGGCGGTGGAAAAGAACGAGATCAAATGTATCGTGGGTGAGAACGGCGCGGGGAAAACGACGCTGATGAACATGCTCTACGGCGTGTTGCAGCCCACATCGGGCAAGATCCTTATCAATGGCGAGGAGGTCCGCTTTCGCAGCCCATTGGACGCGATCGCCCACGGCATCGGGATGGTGCATCAGCATTTCAAGCTGGCGCCGAGCCTGACAGTGTATGAAAACATCCTGTTGGGTGTGGAAATCCGGAAAAAATGGGGCGCGCTGCAAACCCCGTTTATCGATAATGAAACGGAACGCAGGCGGGTGCGCGAGCTGATCGACCAGTATCATTTCCAACTGGACCCGTCGGAGCGGGTGGCCAACCTGTCGGTCGGCCAGTGCCAGCAGCTTGAGATTTTAAAAATGCTGTACCGCAATGTGGATATCCTGATCCTGGACGAGCCGACCTCCGTGCTCACCCCCCAGGAGGTGGACTGGCTGATTGAAAACCTGAAAAACCTGAGCAAAAGCGGAAAGACGATCATCGTCATTACGCACAAGCTGCGGGAAATCATGGCCCTGAGCGATTCTGTCACGGTCATCCGCCACGGGCGGGTCGTGGGAGAGGCGAAAACGAGCGATACCAGCGAAAAGGAGCTTGCCCAGATGATGGTGGGGCGCGATGTGGTGCTCACCGTCAGCAACGAGGGCGGTTGCCCCTGCGGTTCCACACCGGTCTACAGCGTGCGCGGTCTGACCACCGTAAACGAGATGGGGCAGCAGGTGCTTCATGGGGTCAGCTTCGATGTGTGTGAACATGAAATCTATGGGATCGCCGGCGTAGAGGGCAACGGCCAGAGCGAGCTTGTCAAAATCCTGACCGGAATGATGCTGGCCACCGGCGGCAGCGTCGCGATCGGCGGGGAGGACATCACCAACGTGTGGCCGGACAAGCTGCGCGAGAAAAAGATCGGCATCATCCCGGAGGACCGCTATAAGCACGGGCTTTGCCGGGATATGAGCCTGGCGGACAACTGCGCGGCGGGCTACCTGGACGACCGGGAGCTGTGCGCCTGCGGCGTGCTCAAAAAGAAGGAGATGCAAAAGCGGTGCAGAAAGTATATTGAAAAATACGATATCCGCATTGCGGACGAATACGGAAACGTCTCGCAGCTTTCCGGCGGCAACGCCCAGAAAATCATCGTGGCCAGGGAATTTGAAAGCCATCCGCGCCTGATGATTGCCTGCCAGCCGACACGGGGCGTCGATGTAGGTTCTATCGAGTATATCCATCAAAGCCTGCTCGATTTCCGCAACGCGGGGTATTCCGTGCTGCTTATTTCCAGCGAGCTGTCCGAAATCATGAGCCTGTCCGACCGGGTAGGCGTGATGTATAAGGGCGGTATCATTGGGGAGGTGGACCCCAAAACAACGACTACAGCCGATATTGGCCTGCTGATGGCAGGGACCATACCCGAAGGATTGAAGGTGAAGGCGTGAAAACAAAACAGTCCTGTCATTTTGGAGTCAAGGCGCTCAATTCTGTTCTGCCTGTTCTGCTCGCTTTTGTAATCGGCGGAATCATCATTCTGGCCATTGGGGAAAATCCACTGACCACCTACCGGGTCATGGTGGAGCGTTCCTTATTCAACCTGCGGGGCGTGACCCGTACCTTACAGTTGGCAGCGCCGCTGCTCCTGTCCGGTATGGCGATCTCCATCTGCTTTAAGGCCAACGTCTTTAACATGGGGATCGAAGGGCAGCTCGTCTTTGGCGGTTTCATGGCCGGCATTGTGGGACACTACATGACGAATATGAACCCCGCGGCGCACAAGCTGATCTGCTTTGGCGTGGGCATTTTGTGCGGGATGGCGTTCGCCCTGGTTCCAGCCCTGCTGCGCGGCTGCTTCCACGTGGACGAGATGGTGGTGACGCTGGTGCTCAACTACGCCATGGCCCGTGTGCTGGAGTATCTGGCTTCCGTTGTGTTCCGCGATGCGGGAGCCGGTTATGTGGCTACGCCTCCGGTGCAGGACAGCGCCCGGTTCTTTCTGATCGGCGGCAGCAAGGTTACGCCGTTTTTGTTCATCGCCCTCGCCGTTTTTCTGGTGATGGCGTTTGTCATGACCAAGACAAAGCTCGGCTACACCATCACCGCCCTGGGGAAAAACCCCTCGTTTGCGGAAGCCACGGGCCTGCGTTCACGCCGCACCGTCATCCTTTTGATGCTGATTTCGGGCGCGCTGGCAGGCATTGCCGGCGCGGGGCATATGCTGTCGGAAAAGACCTTTTACACGTTAGATTTTTCCGGTTCGCCGGGCCTTGGGTGGGACGGTATGCTGATCGCCCTGCTCGGGCGCCATTCGCCGGGCGGTATCCTGGCGGCGGCCCTGTTTTACAGCGCCCTGAAAACAGGTTCGGAGGCCATCGGCCTGTACGCCAATGTGCCGAATGAAATTGTGGCGGTCATCCAGAGCCTGATCATCCTGTTTTTAGCGGTCCGGTTCTTGAATGAAAAGTACGGCCTGGCGGAACGCCTGCGCGAAAAGCTGACCGCCCGCAGGGCGCTTGGAGAGGAGGGGAAGGCATGAGCGCCGTCAACAATATCATTTATCAGTCCGTCGTCTACTTGGCCCCTGTTCTGCTGTGCGTATTGGGCGGCATCTTCGCCTACAAGGCCAATGTGCTCAATATCGCGCTGGAGGGCATGATGATGGCCGGGGCGTTCGTATCGATGCTGATCGCAAACCTCACCGGGAGCGTTCCCGCCGGTTATCTGTCCGCGTTTGCCGCCTGCCTGCTGTTGGGCTTGGTGTTCTCCCTGATGGGGGTGACATTGAAAGGCAACGTTATTGTCATCGGACTGGCCATCAATATGCTGGTGCCTGCCACAGCCGGCTTTATTATGAAGATCATGTCCGTGCCGAGCATCACCTTGCAGGGTTTTTCCACCAACAGCATTGTGCTGAACATTCCGGGTGTGGAGCATATCCCGGTCCTTGGACCGATCCTCAGCGGCCACCCGCCGATTACATACGTGGCGTATCTCATGATCGCCGTCATGTCCGTGCTGATGTACCGCACCCGATTCGGCGTCCATGTGCGCGTGGTGGGCGAAAATGAGGACACTGCCATCAGCCTGGGGCTCAAGACCGACCTGTACAAGATCGCGGCCATCCTGATCGGCGCGGGCTGCTGCGCTTTGGCGGGGATCAATCTGGCGCTGGAGCGTTTGTCCCTGTATACCAACAATATGACCGCGGGCCGCGGCTTTATCGCCATCGCCGCCATCTACTGCGGGCGCGGCCGGCCGTTGCCCTGCGCGCTGTATGCGGTGCTGTTCAGCCTGGCCAATGCCCTGGCAGAATATTTTTCGTTGCAGGTGTCGGCGTCGCTGCTTTTAAAGGTGGTGCCCTATGTCGTCATGGTCGCCGTGCTCACGGCCGCGTCCATCGTCAACCGGCGCAGGGTGCGCGTGCGCGGCGCGTTCGCGGAGAATTGACAAAAGGAGAGCGTTTCATATGAGAATTGATCCTGCGGTGATCCGGCCGTCGCAGACGGCGCTGGTAGTGGTCGATATGGTCAGGGACTTTACCGACCCGGACGGGCTTGTGTTCTATCCGATGAACCGGCAGATCCTGCCCGCTGTCGTCCGGCTGGTCGACCTGTGCCATCAGACCGGCACGCTGGTCATCTTTATGCAGCACCGCTACCGCAGCGGCAAATACGACCGCAACCTTGAGACGATGCGCCCCAACTGCATCGAGGGCAGCGGCGGCGAGGCGCTCGACCCCGCGCTCCCCGTGGACAGGGAGCGCGACTACATCATTCAAAAGCGCCGTTACAGCGCCTTTTACGGCACGGACCTGGATCTTGTATTGCGGGAGCACGGCATCAAAAATGTGGCCGTCGTGGGGACGAAAACCAACTGCTGCATCCGGGCCACCGTGCATGACGCCTATTTCAACGACTACCTGCCCATTGTGATCAGCGATTGCGTGGGCACCAATTCCGAGGAGGTCAACCGGGTACATCTGGAGGATATGGACAAATATTTCGGCACGGTGATGACCGCCCGGCAGTTTTCCGACCGGCTGAAGGAGGATGGCTGATGCAGAACAACCCGCAGTACGATGTGATCACCAGCGGCTATGTAAGCATGGACCGCATTATCAAGCTGAAAACGCCCGCGCGCGTGGGCTTTACCTCCCTGGTGGAAAACCGGACGAGCGCAGACATCCGCTACGGCGGCTGTTCGGTCAATATCTCCTATGACCTGTGCCGGCTCGGCATACGCAGCCTGCCGGTCATGCGGGTGGGGGACGACTATGAACAGATCGGCTTTAAGCGTTTTTTGGAGGAGGGCGGCATTTCGCTCGCCGCCGCCGAGGTGGTGCCGGGGCAACGCACCTCCGTGTGCTACCTGCTTCAGGACAACGAGGGGCAGCATATCACCCTGTTTTATCCCGGCGCCATGGACGCCCGGTTCGCGCGGCCGCTGCCCGACGGCATTTTTACAGGGGCGCGGCTCGGCGTGATGACGGTGGGTTCCCGGCCGGACAATGAGGCGTTCTTTGCAATGTGTAAAAAGCATGGCCTGCCGCTGGTGTTCTCCATGAAGGGGGACATGGACGCCTTTCCGCGGGACTTTCTGGAGGAGCTGCTCTCTTACAGCAGCATTATTTTCACAAACGAGGTGGAACGGCAGGCTATCGAACAGATTTTAGGCGTCGATCTGCGCGCCATGCTGGACCGGGGACGCTGCTCCCTGCTGATCACCACGCTCGGCCGGCAGGGCAGCGACTGCTGGTATAAGGCGGACGGCGCGGCGGAAAAAACGCATGTGCCCATCTGCACCTGCGGCGGCCCGGTGGCCGACGCCACCGGCTCGGGCGACGCGTTCGTGGCCGGGTTTTTGTACGGCTTCCTGCGCGGAAAGGACCCGCGGACATGCGCCATGCTGGGCACGGTGCTTTCCTCCTTTGTGATTGAGCAGGAGGGCTGCTGTGCCGGCGCGCCTACAGAGGGACAGCTTTTAGAGCGGTTTGAACAATTTGAACGGATGCTGAAAGGAGGCGGCTGATATGGCCACGCTGTATATGGGCGGGACGCCCGAAACCGTCGGCAGATATGTGCTGTTTTCGGGGGACCCGTGGCGTGTCAATGTAATCAAGCAGTTTTTGGACGACCCGCAGGAGGTCGCTTTTCTGCGGGAGTTTAACACGTGCACCGGAACCTATAAGGGGGAACGGATCACCGTCACCTCCACCGGCATCGGCGCGCCGAGCGCTGCCATCGCCATGGAGGAGATGTATGCCTGCGGCATGGAGGTGGCTGTGCGTATGGGCACAGTGATGTCCATACAGGACGATATGCTCGGGCAGTTCATCATCCCGATCGCCTCGATGCGCAGGGAATCCACCAGCAAAACGTACGTGGAGGAAAGCTATCCTGCGGTAGCCGATCTGGAGCTGGTCAATATCCTCAATCAGACGGCGGCCGACTTTGGGAAACGCAGCCTCAACGGCGTTTCCTGCACGATGGACGGGTTTTACACCCAGATGCACGACAGCCGGTTCAGCAAGGAGTGCGGCAGGGACCTGTCGCGCGTGTTCGAAGAACTGCGCGCCCTGCATGTCTGCGGAATCGATATGGAATCGGCCTGTATGCTGACTGTGGGCCGCCTGATGGGGGTGAAAACCGCCATTATCACCATGGTTACAGTTCTGGAGAACCTGAAGGAGACGCTGAAAGGACAGGAGCGCGCCGACGCGGAGACGCTCTTATGCCGTGTCGCGCTGGAGGGCGTCTGGCGCTATGCGCAGGCGCACCGGGCGTAAGCGGATATCAGCAGAAACAAAAACAGAAACCGAGAAAGGACGGATAAAATGGAGATCAGAGAGCTGCTGGCAGTCAACCGGCAATTTGTAATCGGTATGGTACACTGTCTGCCGCTGCCTGGGACCACGGGTTACCACGGCAGCGTGGAGGAGATTTACGGGCAGGCCGTGCAGGACGCGCGCACGCTGGAGGAGAGCGGCGTCGACGCGGTGATCGTCGAAAACATGGGCGACGATCCGTTCGGCGTCACACTGGACCTTATACAGCGCACAACGCTGGCCGTCGCCGCCCAAAAGGTGCGCGACGCTGTACACATCCCGGTAGGCGTGGACGCGGCTTTCTGTGACTGGGAGGCGTCGCTCTCCATCGCCTACAGCACAGGCTGTCAGTTTGTGCGCATCCCGGTGTTTGTCGACACCGTTGAATTTTACGGCGGGCTGATCACGCCCTGCGCAAAGGAATGTATGCGCTACCGCCATCTGATGGGTATGGACAGCGTCATGGTGCTGGCCGATATCCAGGTCAAGCACACAAATATGCTGCTGCCGCACGTGTCGATCGAGCAGTCGGCCAAAAACGCCGCGGCCTGCGGCGCGGACGGGATTATTGTCACCGGCTCGGCGATCGGCATAGAAACGCCCATCGAGATGATCGAGAAGGTGAAAAAGGTGGTGCCTGTCCCGGTGATCGCTGGCAGCGGCGTAAACGCCGCAAATATCGGCGAACAGCTGAAGATCGCCGACGGGGCGATCATCGGCTCCAGCCTGAAGGAGGGCGGGATTGTGTCCAACCCCATCTCCGGACGGCTGGTCAAAGAGGTGCTGGCGGGGCTGGACCGTTAAGGCCCCCGGATGTTTTGCCGCCGTGCAAAGAAATTTGCTTGCCCGGCGGCACGGACATACAATGCAAACGACAAGGAGCGGAAAATGATGATGAGACCGATGAAGCTGGCGGGCAGCCAGCTGTTGTTTGGCGACGGCTGCCTGGCCTTTCTCAAGGATGTGGGCGCCAAGCGCGCGATGATTGTCACCGGCGGCAGCAGTATGAAACGCTGCGGGATTCTGGATCAGGCGGCGGATTATCTGCGGGAGAGCGGCGCCGAGGTCGCCTTTTTTGAGGGTGTGGAGCCAGATCCCTCCTTTGATACCGTAGTGCGCGGGGCGCGGGCGATGGAGCAGTTTAGCCCCGACCTGATCGTTGCCCTGGGCGGCGGTAGCCCCATGGACGCGGCCAAGGCCATGTGGGTGTATTACGAGCACCCGGAGCTGACCACACTGGAGGAGGTTTTGACGGCGAACCCCTTCCCAAAACTGCGCAGCAAGGCGCGGTTCTGCTGCATCCCCTCCACGGCGGGCACCGCCTCCGAGGTGTCGCGTTCGTTTGTGATCTCCGATAGACAGGGGGTCAAGCGCGGGCTTGGCAATATGGAGATGATGCCGGATATCGCGATCTGTGATCCGCGGGTGACGCTTTCGATGCCCGCGCATATCACGGCTGAAACCGGGATGGACGCCATGACACACGCATTGGAGGCGCTTGTCAGCAACCGGGCCAATTATGTTTCTGACACGCTTGCCCGGCGCGCGATCGCAGATATCCACGACGCCCTGCCCAAAGCCTTTGACAACGGGCAGGACATCGCCGCCCGCGAGACGATGCTCAACGCCTCCATGATCGCCGGTATGGCGTTTACGAACGTCTCGTTGGGGATTGTACACAGCATGGCCCATACGGTGGGCAGCCTGTTCCATGTCGCCCACGGCCTGGCCGACGCCATCATCCTGCCCTATATCATCCGGTTCAATAGCGGGGACGAACGAGCCAGGGCGCTGTATGAAAGCGTCGCCGCGGCCTTTGGTACAGATGATATGGCGGCCGTCGTACAGGGGCTGAATAAAAAACTGCACATTCCCGTTGCTCTGTCCGGCGTGATCAAGGAGGCCGGCGGCTACCGCAGCAGGCTGGGCGAGATGGCGGCCATGGCGCTGGCGGACGGATGCACCAAGACGAACCCCATCATCCCGACGGCGGGACAGATGGAGGCGCTGTTCACGCTTGTATTTGACGGAAAGGAGGCGTGACTGAATGAATTTGATCTGTTATCTGAGCAACGGTTACCCCACTATTGAGAGCAGCAAGGAGATGGCGCTGCGTTATGTCGATGCCGGCTGCGATATCATTGAAATTGATTTTCCCGCCCATGACCCATATCTGGAAAGCGAATACATCGCCGGCCGCATGGCGGCGGCGCTGGAAGCCTGCAGCGACTATACCGCCTATATGGACGGCATGGCGGAGATGAAAAAACGTCTGCCTGATACGCGTTTTATCCTGATGACGTATGAATCGACTGTGACAGAAATCGGTTATGAGCGGTTTATCGCCTTCTGCAAAGCGCAGGGCTTTGAGGATATCATTCTGGTGGGGCAGCAGGGCGACGCGGTTAAAAACCGGTTTATTGCGGACGGCATGCGGGTGAGCTGCTATGTGCAGTTCCAGATGCTGTCCGATGAGGTTGAATCGGCCAAACAGTCCAACGGCTTCGTCTATATGCAGGGCAAGCCGGGCGCAGGCCAGACCAATCCGGATTTCCCAACGTTGAAGGATTGCATCGATCATCTGCGCACCCAGGGGATCACCCGCCCCATTTACTGCGGCGTCGGCATCCACACGCCCGCGGATGCGAAAATGGCCAGAGAGGCCGGCGCAGACGGCGTCTTTGTGGGCAGCGCGGTGCTCAGACTTCATGACGACCCTGCAGCCATGACGAAGATGATTCAGGATTTTAAGCGCGAGTGCTGATAGGAGGAGCAATATGCAGGTAAAGATGCCTGGCACGGCTGCGAAAAGCGTGTCCATGTTAACTCTTGGCGTGAAGGATGTACAGCGGTCCGTGGCCTTTTATGAGGCGATGGGATGGGAATATTCGCCCGATTCCGATGGAGCCTGCACGTATGTGCTCAGTTCGAATATTGCCATCGGGCTTTTGCCGCACGATTTCCTGGCAAAGGAAATTGGCCTGCCGGTCGAACCGATTCCGCGCTACAACGGCCTGCTTTTGGCGATCAACGGCGAGAACGCCGGGGAGGTGGACGCGATCTTTGAGCGGGCTGTCGCCGCGGGCGCGTCTGTGCAGCAGAAACCCGTCTGGAAGGACTGGGACGGAAAACCCGGATACTCCGGTTTCATCATGGATCCGGACGGCTATGTCTGGGAGCTTGCTTACGCCCCGGCCCTGCGCATCGGCGAGGATAATCGCCTCCTGCCCACGACAAAGGCCGAGGCGGCCGCCGGGAAGGATACATAACAGAACAGGCCAGAATAATCCCGGTTCCCTGAAAGGGCGCGCTGCGGCGCGTCCTTTTTTGCGTGTGCAGCACACAGGAAAAGCGGTCGAACGGCTTACCGCAGAAAGAACAAGGCTTACCCGCTTCTTCCTGTTCCTGATGGCCGACGTGCGGTGCGCCGTTGTACACATTGGAGGGTGCCAGGCCATGCGGCGTGTGCAAGAGGTTGGCCGGATAAACATGATAGCAAGGACTTGAAATGGGGCATCCACGGCCCTTGCTGTTGCCAGTAATGCAGTATTTGAAATAACGTTTTTTCAAATAATTATTGTTAAAACGAACAAAAATAATATTGATAAAGATACAATTAAGACAAAATTGTGAATAAAAGTGATAAATTACTTGACGGGAGATCAATGTCGAACTATAATAGAGAAAACGTTTTATCATTTGATAACGGGGGAGAGACATGAGGGAAGCCACAATCCGAGACGTAGCGCGCGAAGCAGGCGTTTCCATTTCAACCGTTTCGAAGGTGCTCAATCAAAAGGGCCGCGTCGGCACACAGACAATCGAACACGTCCGCAAGGTGGCCGAGCAGCTCAATTACACGCCTAACAGCATTGCTGTCTCAATGGTCGTCAAAAAATCGAACCTGATTGCCGTAATGGTACCGGATATTATAACGGATTTTTATGCGCAGGTGATTCAAGGGGTCGAGGAAGCCGCGCGGGAAATCGGTCTTTCTACAATCATTGTGAATACGGATGCCAAGCGTGAAAACGAATATGGCCTGCTGTACGGACGGATTGGAAAGCTCGTCGACGGCGTAGTTGCAATTCCTTCGGTCAACGACCGCCAGATTTACGCTGCCTTTGACAAACCCATTGTATTTGTCGACCGTCTGGTCGACGACGCCGGGATTGACAGCATTGTGATCGACAATTATAACGGCGCTTATGCGGCCACGCGTTATCTGATCGGTAAGGGGCACCGCCGTATCGGCTTCATTTCCGCCGGGCTTGACATCAATGTTGGAAAGGAGCGGTATCTTGGTTACGCACAGGCGCTGCGTGACTTCAAAATCGCAGAGAATCGGGATTATGTCTATTTTGGGGATTGGCACGAGGCGACCGGACAGCGGGCGGTGGAGCATTTCAGCGCCTTAAAGCAGCCGCCTACGGCGCTGTTCGCCGCAAACTGCAATATCTGCATCGGCGTGCTGAAATATTGTTCCGGCCACGCGGTCAAAATAGGTGCGGACTATTCGCTGATCGGGTTTGACGATCATCTGCTCGCGCACTATGCGTCGCCGAAGGTCACGGTTGTCTCACGTCCGACCATTGAGATGGGACATCAGGCGGTGGCTATGCTGGAGAACAGGATGACGCCGCAGGGAAGGCGTGAAAGCCGGAAAAAGATTGTGTTGCCTGTAAAACTGGTTGAACGCGACTCTGTGTCAGCGGTTTCGGACGAAAGCAAGTAACATTTTCTGGGCGGTCAACGCCTTTCTATCGCTGAGAAAACGTTTTATCAATGAAGGAGGAGCGAGGAATGAGGGTTCTATTTATCGGGGAAACATGGATTACGCACACGGTCCATATCAAAGGTGTTGATTCCTTTGAACAGTCCGGCTTCGGGTGCGGCGTCGGATGGATCAAGAAGGCGTTGGAAAGCGGCGGACATGAAGTGACGCACCTGCCGGCGCATCAGGCGATCGACGCGTTTCCGGATGAACAGCAGCTAACGCAGTATGACGTGGTCATTTGCAGCGACGTTGGAAGCAATACGCTTGTGCTGTCCACACCGACGATGGTCGATTCCCGGACGCGGCCGAACGCGCTGGAAAGCATCCGGCGTTATGTCGCGGCGGGCGGCGGCTTTGCGATGATCGGCGGGTACATGTCGTTTCAGGGCATCGGCGGCAAGGCGGGCTATGCCGGCACGCCCATCGAACAGATCCTGCCGGTCTCGCTGCAAAGGACCGACGACCGCGTCGAGCTGCCCGAAGGGAGTGTCCCACGGGTTGTGAAGGCGCATCCGATTGTCGAGGGGACAGGGGATGCCTGGCCTGCGGTGCTGGGCTATAACCGCCTGCTGCCGAAGGAGGGCGGCGAGATATTGGTCCGCTGCGCAGGGGATATCCTTGTCGCGGCCGGCGTTTATGAACGCGGCCGCACGATGGCCTTTGCGACCGATTGCGCGCCGCATTGGGCGCCGCCGGAATTTTTGGAGTGGCCGGGCTACGCGCTGTTTTGGCGGCAGGCGGCCGAATGGCTTGGAAGCGGGAAACGGTCCGTTTCATAACGATAGACTGCATCGATGAAGGAGGAACTTGTGATGAAAAAAGCGAACATGCTGTTGGCGGCGCTGTGCGCTGTGGGAATGACGGCTTCACTGTTTGGCTGCTCCAGCGGTCAGGCGCAGGGCGGAGATACGCAGCCGCAGGCGTCCGCAGCGCCCGCAGCGGATGCAGCGTCCGCGCCGCAGAGGGAGCAGATTGTGGTCGGATTTTCCAACTGGAGCCGCAGCTTTGAATTCTACGTCGATTTGGAAAAGGGGATGCAGGAGGTCGCCGACGCGCAGGGCGTCAAGCTGATCACGCAGGATCCCAACGGCGACCTGGCAGCGCAGACAAAACAGGTGGAGGACTTTATTACGCAGGGGGTGGACGGAATTGTCCTCTGTCCGATTGATTCAAACGCAGCCGTGACCGAGGCGGAGACGATCAATCAGGCGGGCATCCCGCTTGTCACAACCGATATCGCGGTCGCGGGCGGCGATGTCGCAAGCCACATCGCGTCCGACAATACGCTCGGCGGACAGCTCGCGGCTGAATTCATCGGCGGGCAGCTCGGCGGAACTGGCAAGGTCGCGCTGATTAACAACCCGACGATCACATCGCTGATCGAACGTGAAACGGGCTTTACCGACACAATGGCGCAGAAATATCCCGATATTGAGATTGTCGCCGTGCAGAGCGGCGAATCAAAGCGGGAGAAGGGACTTTCCGTGATGGAGAATATTTTGCAGTCAAATCCGGATGTACAGGGCGTGTTCGCGGTCAACGACATGATGGGGCTGGGCGCGCTGCAGGCGGTGCAGGCCGCACAGCGCGACGATATTGTGATCGTCGGCTTCGACGCGACGGAGGAGGCCGTCAAGTACATCAAGGAAGGCTCCGCGCTCAAGGCGAGCGTCGCGCAGAATCCCGTGGAACTTGGCAAAACGACGATGGAGACAATGCTCAAGGTGATCGCTGGCGAGCAGGTGGAAAAAAACATTCCGGTTCCGGTGGAGCTTGTGACGGCCGGCAACGCCTGATATCCCGGTTCCTGCGGGGCGATTGCCGCCCGCAGGCCGTTTGAGCGCAGTGGGAGGAGAAAAACGGATGCCTTCTATTTTAAAAATTGACCGTCTGGTCAAGGCATTCCCCGGTGTTGTGGCCTTAAAGGATGTCAGCCTGGAGCTTGAACAGGGGCTTGTTTACGGCCTGGTCGGGGAAAACGGCGCGGGAAAATCCACGCTGATTAAAATTTTATCCGGCTTGTATACGGCCGACAGCGGTACAATCGAGCTGGAGGGGCGTGAAACGCGCTTTTTAAGCCCGCAGGATTCACAGGCAGCCGGTATCCATGTTATGCATCAGGATATCAAAATCCTGCCGAACCTGTCGATTGCGGAAAATATTTTTTTAAACAGGCTGTCGCAGGGCGGGCCGTTCGTGCGGTACCGGCAGATCTACGAACAGACGGCGGCTCTGTTGGAACGCGTGGGGCTGCATGTACCGCCTGATACATGCATGGAGCGCCTGAATATTGCGGCGTGCCAAATGGTGAGCCTCGCACGGATATTGTCGGCCGACCCGAAAATCGTGATGTTTGACGAGCCGACAGCGTCGCTGACGCGCACGGAGGTTGAAAAGCTGTTTGAAGTCGTCGGGCGGCTCAAGCGCGAGGGCGTGACCATCCTTTACATCTCCCACTATCTGGAGGAGGTGCTGCGCGTCAGCGACAAGGTGATCGTCCTGCGGGACGGCCGTCATATCGCCACGCGCGACGCTGCCGCGCTCACGCAGGAACAGGTTGTCGGCATGATGGTGGGGCGCACGGTTGAACGCACCATGCCGCGCGAACCGCCGGCTCAAAGCCCGGTGCGCCTGCAAATTGAGGATCTGTGCTCGCCAAAAGGGATCCGTCATGCCAGCCTGTATGCGCGAAAAGGGGAGATCGTGGGGCTTTACGGCCTGAACGGCGCGGGAAAAACGGAGTGCCTGCTTGCGGCCTGCGGCCTTGACCGGAGGCTGGGAGGGCGCGTATCCGTGGACGGGGCGCCGCTGGACGGGATGGACATCGCCGGGAGCATCGCGGCCGGCATGGTGCTGGTGCCGGAGGACCGGCGCGGGCAGGGGCTTGTACTGGGCCTGTCCGTGCAGGAGAACATCAATCTGGGCTATGAGCGGATGTTTGCCAACGCGCTCGGACTGCTCGGCGGCGGCAAAGAACGGGAAAATGCCGCGCAATTTATAAAAAGACTGCGGATCAAGACACCGGGCGCTGCAACGCCCGTCAACACGCTCAGCGGCGGCAACCAGCAGAAAATTGTTTTATCCCGGTGTATAGGCCGCGGGGCGCGCGTGTTTCTGCTCGACGAGCCGACGGTCGGCATCGATGTGGCGGCGCGCACAGAAATCTACCGCCTGATCCAGGGGCTGGCCGATGAAGGCGCAGCCGTGCTGGTCGCTTCGTCCGATCTGACCGAAATCCTGGAAATTTGCAGCCGCATCTATGTGATCCGCGGCGGACGGATTGTGCGGGAGCTTGGGCGTGCGCAGGCGGATGAGAAAAATTTACTGCTCTATGCGATGGGGGACGATGCGGATGAATAAGCTCAAATCGATGTTTAAAGCAAAGGAAATGGGCGTCCTGCTGGCGCTTGCGGCGCTCTGCCTGATCTTTTCACTGGCCGCCCCGAAATTTTTTACAATGGCCAACCTGCTCAATGTCACCCGCCAGATGGCTGTCATTTCGCTTGTTTCCATCGCAATGACCTTTGTTATCATCACCGGCGGCATCGACCTGTCGGTCGGTTCGATCATCGCGTTTGCGGGCATCTGTGCGGCGGCCATGATGGCAAACGGCGTGCCGATGGCGGCGGCCTGTCTGCTGACCATCGCCATCGGCGGCCTGGTAGGGCTGGTCAACAGCGTGTTTATCGCGCGCCTTGATATGAGTCCATTTATTACGACGCTTGGGACAATGACAATTCTGCGCGGCCTCGGCTTTCTCTACACGGGCGGCTATCCGATCTATGATCTGCCGCGGGAATTTATCCAGTTCGGTCAGGGTTACTTTCTGGGCGTTCCAATTCCGACCATCGTGCTGCTGGCCGTCGCTGCGGCGGCGCATGTGACGCTGCGGTACACTTCGTTTGGACGCCATGTCTATGCTGTAGGCGGCAACCGGGACGCGGCGCTGTTTTCCGGCGTCAAGGTTGTGCGCGTCAACGCGTGGGTGTATATCCTCAGCGGGCTGATCTGCGCGCTCGCCGCGATCCTGCAGACTTCGCGCGTCGGATCCGCCCTGCCGACCATGGGCCAGGGCAACGAGCTGGACGCGATCGCGGCCGTCATCATCGGCGGCGCGGCGATGAGCGGCGGTTCGGGCACCATCCTGGGGACGATTCTCGGTTCGGCGATCCTGGGCGTCCTTAATAACGGCCTGAGCCTGCTAAATGTCAACTCCTATCTGATGCAGGTCATCACCGGCACGGTTGTGATCCTTGCCATCCTGATCGACAAGGTGCGCGGCGCGCTGACGCGCCGCAGCGCGGTGATGAAGTCCCGCGAGTCGCTGCTGCGGGAGACGCGGGAACAAAAGGAGGCGGATACATGATGCTGCGCGGGCGGATTCATGAAACGGTGGAAAAAAACAGGCAGGCATACGTCGGCTTTTTAATGGAGCTGATCGACACCGAAACGACCGATGAAAAGGAGGACCAGGGGCAGGCGGTTTTAAGGCGGCGGCTGGAACGCCTGCCATGCAGGCTCGACTATTTTTCGCCCGACCCGGCGCGCCTGTGCAGGTACGAGGATTTTAACGTGGGACACAGCTACGCGTCGCGCGGCAATCTTGTGGCCGTATTTTCTGGCGAACAGGACGAAAACGGCCTGTTGCTCAACGGCCACATGGATACCGTCTTTCCCAATGACCCGGACGCGTGGAAGTCGGACCCGCTTCGCTGCGAAATCCGGGACGGAAAGCTGTATGGACTTGGCGCCTGCGATATGAAGGCGGGGCTGTGCGCCATGACGCTGGCGATGGAGGTGCTGTGCGGGCTTGGCGTGCGCTTTCAAAAGAATATCATTCTTGAAAGCGTCTGCGACGAGGAAGCGGGCGGCGGCAACGGTACGCTGGCAGCAATCGACCGCGGCTATACGGCGCCGGCCGCGCTTGTCGGCGAACCGACCTCGCTGCGGCCGATGCGCGCGCATGTTGGCTCTGTGGCGTTCAGGATCACCTTTAAAGGCCGCGCCGCGCACAGCAACATCAAGTGGGAGGGCGTCAATGCCTTTGAGGAGGCGTTGCCCTTTATTCACGGCTTCTATGAAATGGAACGAAGGTGGCTCCAAAAGCAGAAAAATCCGCTGTTTCATCATCCTGCTTGCAGCATCAATGTGATCCGGTGCGGAACGGGTGCCGTCTGTATCCCGGATGCGTGCGTGCTGGAAGGAAACTTTACATATCTTCCGGGATATGACAGATGTATTGAAGAATTTACCGCCGTGCTGACGGACGCTTCGCAGTCCCCGTGGCTGCGGGAGCATCCGCCCGTCCTGGAATGGCTGCATCATGTGCGTCCATATGAGAGCGGCGGGGAGCAATCGTTTCTCAAAAGCCTGCTGCGCACCCTTACGGAGCTTGGAGGCGCCGGCGCCTATGAAGGTTTTGCGACCGGCGCCGACGCGCGGCTGCTGGCCAATATCGGAGGGATGAACACGGTGATCCTCGGCCCGGGCGACATCCGCAACGGCCATCGCGCCAATGAATACGTGATCGTTGACGAGTTTATACGCGCGGTGGAGCTGTACGCCAATATTATCGCGGATTTTCTCGCTATACCTGAATAAACAAAAACCATCGCCGCACGGCAACAGCCGCGCGGCGATGGTTTTTGTTATCTGCCCGCCGGCTATGGGGCAAGGCCCGCCCCATCCTCCAGGACATAGCTCCACGGCACCCGCTCGCAGAGCCAGACGCCGTTTTCGGAGCGGTAAAACACATAGCCGTCCCGCGCCATAGCGGCCGCGTCGATGGCGAGAACCACAGGGCGGCCGTGGCGGCTGCCGACAGCCAGCGCCGTTGGATAGTCGGCGGACAGATGCACATGCTGCCGGGACTGGCGCGTGATCCCCTGCGCACGGATGCTTTCAAGAAAACGCATCGCTGTCCCGTGGTACAGGCGCGCGGGCGGCTGCGCCTGCCGAAGCTCCACGTCGACCGCGATGGAATGGCCCTGGTTGGCGCGGATTTTTGTATGATCGCCGTTAAAGCTGTAACGCTGCTTGCTGTTTTCCCGCACAATGCGCTCGAGCGTGTCCCGGCCGATGCGCCGTCCCGCGCGGGCGCAGCCCGCAAGCAGCGCCTCTACGTCGGCCCAGCCGTGTTCGTCGAGCGTGATCTGCGCCGCCGCGGGGTTGTGCCGCAGCACAAGGCTCAGGAACCGGCCGAGCGTCTCGTCGCTTTTGGATTGCTCCATCAGAATACCTCCTGTGTGCCGAAGCGGCGTTCAAATGCGCGGTAACAGGCCTGGTTTTTGGACTGGTCGAGCACGGCGAAGGTGACGGAGGAAAAACGGTTTTTAAAGTCCGCATCCGCCAAAAGCGAGGCCCACCAGGCGGAGATATCCTCCGGGTCGTTGCAAAATACCCCGCAGCCATATGCGCCGAGCACCAGGTTTTCATCTCCCATCGCCGCAAAGAGCGTGAGCGCCAGCCGCATACGCGCCTTCATCACGCGCTTTGCGTGCGCGGCGTCCTCGCCCTTTAAGAGAACCTGCCCGAAGTTGACAGCCGGCAGCGTCAGCACCGACGCTGTGACCGGACGATCGAGCAGCGCGAACCATTCGTCGCGGAAAAATACCACATCAGGCGAATAGATGGCGCAGTCGGTATAGCACATGGTGCCGCAGGCGCGGTTGCGCGCGTAATACTCCGGATGGATTGTCTGCGTGCGGTAAAGCCCGCTGGACGCGGCGATACTTTCCTCCTGCGCCATTGCGCCGTTTAAAAAGCCTCCGCCCGGGTTTTTGGCGCTGGCGAAGTTGAGCACGCCGATGCGCCCGGCTCCCTGCGCGCGAAGGTCGATGACTGCGCGCACAGTGGAGCAATTTCTGAGGGAAAGCGCCGTTGCCTTTTCACGCGCGGCAGGCATGGGGGGCAGCGCGGGCTGTGTTTCCGGCGTGATCAGGCGGCTGCCTGCCAGAGACGCCTGATGCATACCGGCGATTTCAATGCGCTCGCCATCGCATTCATACCACCCCTGCTCTAAAATACGCAGGGTTTCATTTGCAATTGCCTTTCGGTTCATAATGAATCCTCTTTCCAAAAAGTCGGGTCCGCCGCGTCACCATTCGTTGACAGCGTACAGCACCGCCAACATAATCTGCCGGTACAGCGCGGCGGACAACCGTTCATAGTCGCCGTCAAGGCCCTGTTCATGCGCCAGATACGGCGGGCTGTCGTTCCAGCTGCCCATGCCGCCGAACACCCACGCGCGCGAGGCAGCAGCGAACAGGGCCTTGTTTTTTTCCGGCAGACGGATATGCATCCAATCCGGCAGCGTTATATGCTGGTCTGTCAGATAACGCCGCGCACTGTCGAATTGGGCGGCGAACTGGTTCTCCCCGATGCGCACAGCCAGTTCCGAAATCTGTGCGAGCACCGCGGAGAAATCTTCGCGATATTCCTGAAAGCAGGGCGGCGCGGCGGGCGCGTTTTTGAACGGCGCTTCGTTCCACTCGATATTCCAACCTCGCGCAGACTGGTCGAATTCCCAACCGGCGCGCCAGCCGGCGGCTTTGTCCCTGTAAAAGCAGGCAACCAGAAAAGGCGTGCCGCCCGAAAAGGCGAGCAGTCCGCGGTCCCCGGTCACTGTGGGCGCAAGCAGTTTGATATCGCGAAGGCGGCGCGCCGCCAGTTCGCGGTACCAATCGGCTGCGCTGTCCGCCCGCGCGCCGTTTTGGAAGGTGAAACGAATGGTTTTTTCGTAGTCAGCGCCCTTATAGGAAAAAGTGCCAGCGCGCAGCGCTTGGCGCACCGCCGCCACAAGGACACACGCCTGATAAAGCTCCCCATTCATTAAAGCACCCCCCTATCGCCGCTGCAAAAGCTCGCGCGCTTCGGTCAGTGCGAACCCCAAAAGATTTTTACCGCGCCAGAGCGTCGGATTTGGGGCATTGGGATTTTGCTTTCCCATGCCAATGCCCCAAATCCTGTCGCGCGGGCTTGCCTCCACAAGGATGTGTCCCTTTGTTCCGGCTAAAAATTCCCACAGATCAGCATTTTGCCCGAACTTGGCCAGATTCCCGGTGAGCACCCGGTCATAGCATCGGCTGTCCCATACCGCCTGGTCGAAGTTTCGCACGGCCCGCCCGTAAGCTTTCATCTCCTTGGGAAATTTGGACGCCATGATTTTTTCCAGCATCTCGTTATCGCCAAATATCCGGGCCTTTTCCGCCATCATGTATTGCTCGGCGCAGTTATATTCCACCCCGCCGGCCGAGAAACGGCACATCCACCACTGGCTCAGGCAGCTTTCATTCACATGCCCGTCGGCCGGCGGGGTATGCCCCCAAAAAAAGAGGAAACGGCAGTTTTCGCCCGAACAATAAGCCTTCTGAAGCGTTTTCAGATCGTAACAAATCATGTTCTGTCCTCCTGTTTTCGCTGGTACAGGCGCGAGGGCCTGTGTCCGGCGTTCTGTGTCATCTGGTCCGTCTCCTGCACAAGCGGGGCGATCTTGCGCCTGAATGCCGCTTTGAGAAGCGGGCGGCCGAGCAGGACCTCGTGCACCTGCTGAAGTTCGGTCAGCGTGAAGCGTTCCGGCAGCAGATGAAAAGCCGCGCTGCTGGACGCTGTCTGCGCGCGCAGGCGCTCCAGCGCGCAGACAATGATTTTTGCATGATCGAATGCAAGCCCGTCGTTTTCGATGATTGTGTATTCCTCCGCGCCGGCGGAAGTCGTCATCCGGCGCTCCACCACTGCGCAAAGCGTCGTGTCGCTGCCGGTCAATTTCAGTGTGAACCGTGCCGGCTTTTCCTGCTGCGGCGCGCATGATACCAGAAACCACGCGGCATTTTGCGCATCGTCGCCGGCCTGGAGCCGGACCTGCCCGCTCCCGATCAGCGCCATATGCGCGCAGCTCATGACCCAGGTGCGCGGATCACGGCCGGGATCGCTGAAAACGCCGAGCTGCTCCAGATAGACGTTTTCAACGCCTGTCTCCTCCCGCAGCTCGCGCGCTGCGGCCTGCCCCACGGTTTCAGCCGGCCGGACAAAACCGCCGGGCAGCGCCCAGCATCCCAGAAATGGATGGCCGCCGCGTTCGATCAGCAGCACGCGCAGCTGCTTTTCGGGCAGGCGGCGGTAGTTGCCGGCATCCGCGTCCATAACCGTAAAAATGACCATATCGCACGCCACCGATGGACGCGTATAATCGCCTGGCCGATATCGTTCTAAAAATTCCTGTTCGGTCAAGCCGTCCCGGTCCCGCAGTTCCATGCAATCGCTCCTTAATCTTATGTTTTTAAAGATAATATCTATTTATTACTAACATAATATCATATATTTATGGTTTGTCAAGTTCTTAAATCAGAGGAGGGGAAAAGCTGACGAAAGTTTTTGGCCGGACTCTTTCAAAAAAGCGGGAAAGCGCCGTTTTCCCAGGCTGCCAGAAGCGCAGCGTATTCCGCATAGCGGTGCGGACGAATGGGACGCACCTGCGGAGGCGTCGTAAAGTACAGCACCAACGCCTCGCCGATGCGCGGATAGTCGCTGACAAAGGCATATCCGGCCAGCTCTCCGGCGCGAATGCGCCGTTTGATTTGATTGTGATATGGGTACAAATTGCATCGCCTCCTGCAACTGGTATGCCGCAAATGTATCCAAACATACGAACAAGCTGTTTGGACAAGGTCACGATAAAACAAAAGGCAATATGTATAATTAGTGAAAACGCTTGCCCGTTTCCTGAATTTGAATGAAGAATAGGAGATTTTCAAGATGTATCGTAAAAAATAAAAAATTACGCTTGGTAAAGAAGGCGCTTTTGCGGGATGGACGCGCTTTTGGCAGAATAAAGCGGCAATTTGTTTTTATCAATCAGAAAAAATATGGGATTTTTTTGCCGTCCGTTCGTATAAGATGCCAGGCAAAAAAACGCTGCGATAAATGCACAGGAGGAATTAGAATGAGCGATGCTTTACGCAGATTGTTGGCTCATACCTTATCCGACAGGCTGTCCGACCGAACCGATTTTGAACAGGCCGCGCAGGCCGCCGGGCTGAACCCGCAGGAAACGCAGGAGGCTTGGCTGGATTGGCAGGACGGCGGCTTTGCCCCGCTTTCTGACGACGCCTTGTCCGATATAGCCGGCGGGAGCTACCCGAAGGGCGGCCTTTGCTGATTTTAAAACCCTATAACAAGGGGGAAGGCGCGTTGTACCGTGAATCCAGGAGGAAACGCTCCGGGCGCTTTGAAAAACAGCTTTCCGGCGGGGATTTCCTGCGCCGGGAGCTGCACGATCAGCTTTGCAGGCTCGCGCACCTGCCGGATCTTGGATACAGAACACGCGATCCGGTTTACTCGATTACAGAGGCCTTTTCCACGCGTTTTACTCTGGAAGGGCAGAGGCTGACCGGACAGATGCTTGAGCAGAGCGGACAACCGCTTGAAGAAGGAGCGGCCCGCCCGGCGGCGGAGCAGATGCCTTATCAGGTGTCGGAGACGCAGCGGCAAAGCGGGCTGCGGCTGCAAAAATTCGCGGACGCCGCTTTTTCAAAGGGAACGCTCGCGGCCGGGATTCTCGGCGGGCAGGGACGTATGATGCTGATAAGCAGTCTCAAAAGGACGCTTGGCCAGCCGGAGCCGGTCAATGAACGCCAGCAAATCCTCAAGGGGGCTTGCTCAGTTCAGAAGAATCTGCCAGGTAACGAAGGACAGGTCGTCTACAACCGGCAGGACGTTAAAAGCGCCGTCGGCCTGGTGGTAGGCAGTCTGCGCAGCGCGGGCCGCCTGTTCCAGACGATGGCTGAGGCCGCCGAAGGACCACAGAGTCCTCTTGCGCAGGCAGATAATGAGATCCTGCTCAGGATGTACCCATTTTTATCCGTGAGGGACGACCAAATGACGCTGCACGTCTGGCGCGGGCGTCTGAAGGAGCTGGAAATCGGGGAGGCAAACCGCGAGGAAGCCGATGTGCTCCGCCGCGGCATCGCCAGTCTCGAGGCATTGATCCAAAGAAAACAGGCTCAGAAAATACAGTTTATCAGCCGGTTGAGCATCCTGCGCGACAATGCCGAGCAGGCGGAGCAGCTTTTTTCCGCCGAGGGCTTTGCAGAGGAGCTGGCTGCGGAATTGACAGCGGCCGCCATGCCGCCGGAGGATGGCCGCCGCGGCGAGGCCCGGCGGTACAGTCAAAAGGAGGATGGGTATGAACCAGAGAGCGTCGCCGGCGAACAATCAAAGCCAGAGGACGCAGCAGGAGAGGACGCCGCTAATTCAGACGTCTGAACCCATCCAAAGCCGGTCTTTCCAGGCAGCGGCGGCCCTGCGGACCGCCAAAGGTATGCGTGGATTGGGCCGTCAAACGCTGCGGCAGTTATGCGCAGCGCTTGGCAACAGCCGAATGCTGCGGCTCATCAACGCCGCGCCGGACCGTCCGCCCGATCCTGTATGCGCACGGACGCCGCCGGGACTGAGAGGGACGGCGCAGGCGCTCCCGGAAAACAGGATATCCCCCGATGAAGCGCCGCATATGGCTTCTGTCCGGTTTGACGGAATGGAATTGACCATGCTCACACCGGCGCCGGCGCCCTGGGCGGTAAAAGGAGGCGGCGATGGATACGCTGGCATCTCTGCTGGAGCAGGCGGGTTATGATTTCCTTGTCAGGGGGGAGGAAGCCCACCTGGTTTTTACCGACGGGCGGGTGCGCTGGCACGCTGTCTGTGTAGAACAAAAGGAGGCCGTTTTGATCTACTCCAGATATCCCTTCCGCATGGAGGACGAGACGCAAGCCTTGTATGCCTGCAACCGGATCAACGCGGTTGATCTGTGGGGGCATTTCTATTTGGAGGATGGCGCCGTCGTCGTCCGCACCCGTGTGGACCTGACCGATGCGTTTTATGCGCCGGAGCTGTTTTTGCGCGGCATAGGCGCGCATTGCGCGTCGGTATCCGGCCATTGGCGGGAGTTGTTTGCCCGGGCTGGAGGAAATCCGCCGAGGCTTAAAAGCGTTGGTTTGTAAAGCTGGCCAAAGGGCCAATTTACGATAAATTTATATTTCAGGCATCCAACCGAATCTATCAAAAACGAGAGGAGGCATCCGATTTCGCAGGGAAATCGGAACGTTGTTATGGCAGAGTACTTATCACCGGGCGTCTATGTCGAGGAATTTGAATCCGGTGCGCTCCCAATGGAAGGGGTCAGCACCAGCACAGCCGGCTTTATTGGAATGGCGGAGCGCGGACCCGTGATCGGGCGTCCGCAGCTTGTGACCAATTTTGCCGATTACCAGCGGATGTATGGCTCCTACTTGTCCGAGGCGAAGTACGGCGATTACCGCTTTCTGCCCTATGCGGTGGAGCAGTTTTTCCTCAATGGCGGTTCCCGTGCGTTTATCATGCGCGTTGTGCCGCAGGGGGCGAAGTGCAGCGCCACCAGCGGCTCTGCGGTTTTAAAGTTCACAGCCGCCAACCCGGGCGAATGGGGCGACCGCCTGCGCGTGACAATCACCCCGGCCAGCAAGGCCAAAACACAGGCGCTCGAGGCGATTGACGACCGCAGCGTGCGTGTCAAGAGCTGCGACGGCTTTACAGCCGGCGACGTCGTTGAATTTTACGACGGCAGAACGCTCTCCCACAACAGGGTCAAGTCGGCGATTGACGGCGTGCTCTCCTTTGAGGAGCCGATCGGCTGTGATATTGTCGATACCAATCTGCTGCCGAAAAAGGTCATCAAGACCTGTGAATTTAACGTTTCGGTTCGTTTTGAGGACGCCGAGGAAACATATCTGAACGTTTCGCTCAATGAGTCCGCGTCAAGCTATATCGCGGCCCGTATGCAAAAATCCGAACTTGTCACCGTCGAGGTGGGCAAGGTTCCGGCGCAGCCCGCCGCGCAGGCTCCCGCAGAGAAAAAGGACGACAAGAAGGACGAGAAGGCTCCGGCCGTGGCCCCCGCGGCAAAAGCGGCCGGCGTGATGCCGCCGTATAAGGCGGTCGGCGGCGTGGGTGAAAGCCTCTCGCTCGGCTTCTCTGGCGGCAGCGACGGCAATATTGGAGGGACCAAGGCGTCTGACTATATGGGATCCGATAATGGACCCGGCAAGCGCACCGGTATCCAGGCGTTTTTGGAGAACGCACAGGTCAGCATCATGGCGGTTCCGGGCGTCACCGATTCCGACGTGCAGCTCGCGCTGGTTGCGCACTGTGAGAACACCAAGAGCCGCTTTGCGGTTCTCGACATCCCGCTGGACAAGAAGAAGGTCGGCGATGTGCTCGACCACCGCAACATGTTCGATACCAGCTATGCGGCGCTCTATCATCCGTGGCTTGAGGTCTTTGACCCGCTGGCGCGCAAAAGCTCCTATATGCCGCCTTCCGGCGCGATGGTCGGCATCTATGCCCGCACCGACACCGAGCGCGGCGTCCAGAAGGCCCCTGCCAACGAGGTTGTCCGGGGATGCACCGGGCTTTCCTGTCCATACAACGAGGGCGAGCAGGATATCCTGAACCCGCAGGGCGTCAACCTGATCCGCAGCTTTACCGGGCGCGGTATCCGCGTCTGGGGCGCGCGAACAGCCTCGTCCAATCCGCTGTGGAAATACATCAACGTCCGCCGTCTCTTTATTTTTGTGGAGGAATCCCTCAAGGCCAATACCAATTGGGTGGTCTTTGAGCCGAACAGCGAAGCCTTGTGGGGCCGCGTGCAGCGCACGATCGAGCTGTTCCTCTCCTCTATGTGGCGCTCAGGCGCGCTGGCCGGCACCTCGCCGGGCGAGGCGTTCTTTGTCAATATCGGCCGCAGCACTATGACCCAGGACGACATCGATAACGGCCGGCTGATCTGCAACATCGGCATCGCGCCGGTCAAGCCCGCCGAATTTGTGATCTTCCGCATCACACAGCACACGGTCGAATCCGCCGGCTGATTACGGCAGCGGATGTGAATCTGATAGAAAGGATAAGCAACTATGGCTGACTCAACCATCAGGTACCCATACAGAACATTCCGATACACCGTCGAAATCGACGGTATCGCCCGCGGCGGCTTCAGCGAGGTTTCCGGTTTTGACCTCAATGTAGACGTGGTGGAATACAGGGAGGGCGACGATTTGCGCAACACCCCGCGCAAGCTGCCCGGACTGACCAAATATGGCAACATCACCTTTAAATGGGGCGTTGTCGGCGATATGGAGATGCTCGACTGGCTTTATACCGTCGCCTCCAGCGACCAGGCGCCGCCGACAGGCGTCGAGCGCAAAAATATCACCGTTACACTGATCGACGACACAGGCGCGGACGGCCCGCAGTGGACCATCATCAACGCCTGGCCGGTCCGCTACTCGATCCCCGATCTCAACGCCTTAGGCAGCGAGGTCGCCATCGAGTCGATCGAGATTTGCCACGAGGGACTCACTAGGGTAAGCTCCGGCGACGCCGGAACGCCCTCTGCGGTCTGATCAATCAGATCCTGACGGCCCGCGCGCGCCTTAAAAGGGCGGCGCGCGGGCGCTTATGATGATACCGGAGGTTACTATGCAGACGACGTTTGAATTTATGCTGCCGCGCGGCTATGTGGATGAGAACGGCGAGGTCCATCGCAGCGGGACGATGCGTCTGGCCACGGCGGCGGATGAAATCCTGCCGCTGCGCGACCCGCGTGTCCAGCAAAATGGGGGATATCTTTCGATCATCCTGCTTTCGCGGGTGATCACAAAGCTAGGTACGCTGCCCGCCATCAGCACCAAGGTGATTGAAAACCTGTTTACGGTGGACATCGCCTATCTCCAGGACCTTTACCAGAGGATCAACCTGGCCGACACGCCGGTTTATAAGGCGGTCTGTCCCAAATGCGGCGAGGAGATTGAGCTGCCGCTGGATTTTTTGATCGAGTAGGGCTTGTCCTGTATCCTTCTGACAGGCTCTACGAGGAAATGGCGTTTCTGGCCTATTACCTGCACTGGGGGCACGATGAGGTCATGAACCTCGACCACCGGGAACGCAGGCGGTGGTGCGCGGAGCTTTCCAAGATCAACAAGCGGCTCAACGGGACCCCAAAAAATGTATTTGAAGCCTGAACGGCCGTTTTCAGACGGCTTATAAAATCAACGGGAGGAGGCGCTGCCGCGGGACGCGGCGGAATGAACTATGGCATCTGGCGCAACGACCGAGATTTTAACCCATCCATACCGTGTCTTTCGATACAAGGTTGAGATCGAATCGATCACAGCGGGCGCCTTTTCCGAGGTGTCCGGCCTGGAAGCTACGGTCGACGTGGTGGAATACCGCACGGGAAATGCCAGCCGTCCAACAGTGCAGAAGCTTCCCGGGCTGACACGGTACGGCAACGTGCGGCTTTCACGTGGAATCATCGGTGAATTGGACACGCTTGCCTGGCTGCATTCCGCGGCAGCGGACGGCACCAGCGGGCCGACCGGAATCCAGCGCAGGCTGGTCACGATTACCCTGCTGGATGACGCAGGCAACGACGGGCCGCGTTGGGAACTGGTCAATGCCTGGCCCGTTTCCTATCGTGTGTCCGACCTCAACGCGGCTTCCAGCGAGGTGGCGCTGGAAGTGTTGGAGCTTGCGCATGAAGGGTTCACCAGGCTGGACCCGCCCGATTCCACCGGGACCTCTGATAAGAGCATCGGTTCGATCCTCTCCTATCTGGCCGCGCCGGCAGGCAGATGAAGCGATGTGAAAGGGGAAGATCGGTATGGGTGTGTTTGATGAAAATCTAAACTGTTATTTCCATGTGGCGATCGGTGTGGATCTCGACGGTAATTTTTCATCGGTACAGGGGATTGGTTTTGAATTTGAAATGGAAACTTATGCGGAGGGCGGCCGCAACGACGGCCCGCTGTTCTTTAGACGAAACACTGTCCCCCAGCGGCTTATTCTGGAGGGTGGGATTATGTCGAGTTTCCAAATGGAGCTGTGGATGCGCGCGGCCATGCTTGGCACCACAACGCCAGTGTTGGGGCTGATCCAGCTCTGCAACGAAAAGGGCGTCCCCGTGCACGGCTGGACGATTACTGACGCGTATCCGGTCAAATATGAAGGCCCGATCCTCAATGCGCTGGAAGGGCAGGTTGCCATTTCCCGGATTGAACTGATGCACACCGGGCTGCTGCAGCTGTTTTAAAAGTCTGTTAAAAGGATTTTCCTCGTTCCGGCAGGAAATGGCCGCGGCGGTCATGTAACAGGCGTTTTCCCCCTGTCCGTTGACCAAAGACATTGGAATATGGGTGGGGGTACTCTTATTTCACCATGGAGGGCACAGACGGATGAACTGCCTGAGTGGAAAATTGCATACAACTGTCAGGGCGTTCACACCAAGCTTCGGCCGGCTTGCCGTACAGGCGAGCCGCCTGGGGGGCGGACGAACGCTTCAGACGGCGGGTGCGGGCGATTTTGCACGCAGGATAACCGAGCGGGCAGTACGGCGCGCCCCCGACGGATGGGGAAGGTTTTCCATGGTCGATCTGGAGGAGGGCGTGCAGGAAACGCCGGTACAGCGAGTACACAGCCGCCCCTTCCCGCCTGTGAATATCCGCATGCTCTTTCAGCTTTATGGCTCAAGCGATGAGCCGCCTGCATATTATCTGCGCCGGATGGAGCAGCTTTTGGAGCGCCGGACCGCGCAGGCGGGCCGCGCGCTGCCGCCGGCTGAAACCCGGCGCGAACGCCTTGAGAGCCGGAGCGTGAACCGTGCGGTTTATCCGCCGGCAGCCGCCGCGGCCGCCGGCCTGCGCAAGCTGCCGGCCGCGCAAAAGGTGCGGCCGGACAGCCCGCGTACAGCGGAGTATCCTGCCGAATATCCGCCGCTGGCGCGGACGTTGAGACAGCCGGCTGGACTGATTGAATGGACATACGCGCCGCATCGGCAAACAGCATGGACGCGTCCCCTTGCAGCAGTAGCTGACAGCACGCTGCTTTACAAGGAAAAAGCACCATCGGAAGGGCAGGGACAGCAGCGCCGCTTTACATGGACACCTGTCCGGATGGTGCGGACAGCCTTTCGCACAGAGCGGTCAGCGCCGGGCGAAGGACAAGCGGGCCGCGAAACAGCCGGTTTGGTGCAGCGGTATGCGGCGGGCGGCCGGTCTGGTTCGTCCTGGTCCGGCCGCCTGGATGCTTGGGCGCCCCAGTCCGAACTGTACCCCATAGCGATGCCGGTTGGCGGTACGCTGGCGCTGCGCCTTGGGATAAATATGGATGGAATATCCGGAGGAAATGGGTTCCCGTTCCAGACTTTGGCCCTTGCGCCCGCGGCGGTATTGCCGCCTCCAAATCCCTCCAGGCATTTGGAGCGTATTTTTGGTATCGCAGGAACACAGAAAAGCTTGTCGGGCGGGATGCTGCGTCCAGGCCGCGCCAGCGCGCTTTTTGCGCCGGCGTGGGCGAACTTTTATGCTTTAAACGGACAGGGACAACGATATCCCGCGCTTCTTTTCGAACAGCCCGCACAAGCGCAAGGCCTGTCGGAGCGTACCGATGCATCGGTACGCCTGATGGAGGGCCGGCGAAATCAGACGGTTTCCCCCCGGGGTTCGTATGCGCTGCTGCAACAGCTTCTTCTGGCCGGCATTCCAAAGCTTCTGAGTCCGCCGTCCGCACGGATGAAAACGTCTGGACAGGATGCGGCGGCTTTCATACAGGCGGCAAATGCCCACCGCCCGCATCCCATTCCCACACAGATGGGATGGACAAGGCAAACCGCACAGGCGAAGGATGCTTATGTTCGCTATTCGTCTGTTTTCGCAGTGCAAGCCGGATGGGGAGCGGCGTTTGCGCAAAACGCGAACCCCCACCGTCTGTCTGCCGCCGCGCCGCGCTCCAGAGGGGCAGGAGAAAGCGCGGGGATGCAAAGCCGGCTTCCCGGGACCGTATACAGTGCGAAAGCGGCGGCGCCAGTCCTATTGAGCAATATGACAGGAACGCAGCCCTTTGAACAGGCGCAGAACACAGCCGCTTCGGCAGCGGGTATCCCAGATTTTGAACAAATGTGGAGAATTCCGTCTTTGGACGGCGGTCCGCAGACGGATATCCAAGGAAAAATGCGGACCCCGGCCGTGTTGACAGCCCGGCCGGACAGCCCTTTCAATAGGCGCATTCACAGTGTCATGCTTCGCTCCGGAGCGGAGCGCGTCCTGTCCGGTCGAAAAAGAGGCAGCAGCGGCCTGTCGGGCGGATGGCGTCACCGGCGGGATCCGGAGCGGCTGATCGACCGCGAGGAGGCCCCCGCCCCGGTTGGGATGGATCTTCCATCCGCTGTGGAGGGGCCGCGCAGCGCGGGTTCCACTGCTGGGTTCACACAGGTGTTGAGCATGGATCTAACGCGGCTTTTGAACAGACTGGGAAGAACACCCGGCACGGCACGCCCAACACACGGCGGCTTCTTTGGCCGCGGAACGGATAGGGGGGGCCGGCCTGCGCCGCATACGCAATGGATGCCCTGGACATGGCGTCCGGCGCATAGAGAAAGCGCATCGGGACAAACCGTTCCGGCGTTGTCCGTGAGGGAGGCGGACCTTGCGGTCCCGCCTGTTCAACTTCGATATGGGACATATACAGACGGTGCCGGCAGAAATGCGTTTGAGCGGACTGAAAGCCGCTGGCTTTCAGTCCGGTATTCAGACGAAGCGTATTCCTGGGCGGCGGCAGAAAGCCGTACCGTCGGGTTGGAAGAAAGGCATGGTAAGCCGTTTACACCATGGGCGAACGTCAGAGACGACGGGCTGCTCGTTTTGCTCGCCGAGAAATCACAGGTGCAGTCAACCACGTTTTTGCCGGAAGGAAATACGTTCGGGCCGCGGCCGGCGGCGTTGTTTTATCGCTTGCTTTCAAAACGCCTGGAGCGCCTGACAAATGTGCCGGAAGGTTCAGAGCCGCAGGCGCGAAGGAGCCCGGCGGCTGGGAAGCGCGGCTGGGGAGCGCGGCGCGTGCATAAACGGCCCGGCGCTAGGGCTTTGCCGGACACGCGCCGTGCGCCGGTACGCATCCGGCTTTCAGAACGTCTGACAAAGCTTGTGGAAGGCGCGCTGCCCGGACAGGAAACGACTGTGGAATCTACGGCGGGCACACGACGTATCGCGCTGCTTGCCGGACGTGCGCCGCAGACGCCCGCCACGCTTATGGAGCTTCTTTCCGGGCCGAGCCGGGAGGATGGCCGCATATTTTCCGCAGCGGAGCTTGTGCTTTATGCGCCGGAAGCGGCGGATGGCGGCGGCCCGCGGCTGGGCGGGGAGCATTGGCCGCCGTTTGGCGGCCAGCCGGCCGGCCGTGTGATAAGAACCGATGCGCGTGAGCGCCGGGACGGGCGGACGCAGGCTGCCATAGACGGGAGCCGTGCGCAGTCCGCAGACCGCGGCTGGGATGAGCTGCACGCCAGCCGCAGCCTGCGGCAAAACCGCAGCCTGCTCATGCAGGCGCGGGGAGGGCCTGCGCGGATGTCCGCGCGCCTTGCCGGGCAGGCCCCTGATCTGGCCGGCGCGATTGAACGGCGGGGGCGGATCGCTCTTTTGACACTGGAGCAGCAGCGGGCGGAGCAGACGCCGTTGTCGCTTGAAATGGCGCTTTCGGGCCGTCAGGGACCGATGCGCCAGGTGTTTAACCCCTCTGAAATCGTGATGCTCAATCCGCCTTCATATTTAGGGCGGTTCGGTGAAGGTTCCGCCAGGCCGGTCGGACGGCAGGACTGGAAAAGGTCGGATGGTCGGACGCTCCGCACGGGGCGTTTACCGCAGGAGGCCGGGACGCGGCTGAAGCGCAGCCGGACGGCCCGCTTCCCGCGCAGCTATCCGGCGAACAGGCGCGGAAAGCACAGTCCTTTTTCCGCGCGAGGGCCGAGCTGGCCCGGCGCGAACGTGAGGCGGGCGGCATTGCGCCGGCCGGCGTGCCGCCGCGCCTGATGATGCCGGATATCGCTTACAAGGAGCGTGGGACGGACGCCGCAGGGCGCTTGCCTTCTCAAGCGGCGGGACGGCCGCGCTCGCTCAACACACCTGTGCGGACTACACGGGAAACACAGGTGATCCGGCAGTCCGGGCAGGTGAGCGATGCGGAATTAAGCCGGATGGCGGATCAGATCTATCGCAAACTGGAAAGCAGGATCAGCGCCGAACGCAGGCGGTTCGGGCTGTAATACACAGAAAAGCGCAGGTGAAAACAAGATATGCCGTTATTGCTGCAAAAGGCGAAAATTTATCAGATCGATCCGCCGCCAACCCTTCTACAATCCCCTATTACCGTCCTGTTCAATCCGTCTGAATATGTGATTGAACGCACGGTGAACTACGCGGAGCATGTGATCCAGGGGCTTGACCTGCCCATTGCGCAGTTTGTCAACGGCAGTGCCGAACGGCTCACCATGAACCTGTTTTTCGATACATATGAGGCGGGCGTCAGCGCCGGAAGTATCGCCGATTCAGTGAAGCTGGCGGCAACCAGCCTGCTGCCCGAGGCCGGGAAGATCGATGTAACGGAGTACACAAGCCAGATTTATGCGCTGATGGATGTGGCGGGCGACCGGCATGCGCCGCCGCTGGTAGAATTCCGATGGGGCGGACTTTCGTTTCAGGGGTATGTCGTTTCGGTGCGGCAGGAATTTTTGATGTTCACCTTTACCGGCAAACCTGTGCGCGCCAGACTGGAGGTCACATTCCAGCGGCATATTTCCCCGCAGGACCAGCTCACAGGGGAACCGCGCAACTCGCCGGACCGCACAAAATATTGGACCGTACAGGCGGGGGATACCCTCACCGCCATCGCGGCGCAGGAGTACGGCGATCCGGAATTGTGGCGCGAGATTGCCCGGGTCAACCGGATCGATAATCCAAGACTGCTGAAAACCGGACAGGTAATCAAAATACCGGCGTGGCTTTAAACGTCCCGGCCGGACAGAGGAGGGCGGCGGATGGCGGCCATCACATTCAGCACAAGCAGCAGCTATGACTATGATCAGCTTGAACAAAAATATAAGGGCTTCGCCGCTCCGTCGTTTGAAATCCTGGTGGGAGGCGTGAAGCTTGCCGACCAGACGTGCCAGCTGCAATCGATTGAGATCAATATTCCGGTCGGCGCCGGGGATGGCGCCCGGCGCGGCGAAGCAAGCTCCTGTACCTTTCAGCTTTCCGGCCAGTTCGATCTGGACAAAAGCGCGTTCACAGGGAATTTGCTCGCCAAGCTGGAGGTTGGGAAAAAGGTCGAGGTCAACGGCGGATATAACACGCGGATCACGCTCTTTGTGGGGCTGATTGTCCATGTGCGCCACACCTACAGTCCGGAAGGGATCAGCATCACGGTGGAGGCCATGGACGCCTCTGTCCTGTTGCGCAACATCAAAAAATCGGTGGCATATGAGCAGGAGGATCAGGACGCGGTGATTCAGAAGCTGTTGGAGCAGTGTACGGTCAACGGCTATGCAAAGTTGGGCAAGGTCAGCAAGATCGGCCAAAATAAGATCCGGTTGATTCAATCGGGCATGGATGACAGTGAATTCATCACACATCTGGCGCGCCGCGCGGGATATTGCTTTGCGATTATCCATGGGCAGGTGATTTTTACAGAGCTTTATAAAAAAACCGGCGCCCTGATGACGCTGGAATACGGCAGGCATCTCAAGAGCTTTGAAAAAGAGCTTGACAGCAGCCGTCAGATCGGCAAGGTGACAGTCAGCTCTGTGGGCGTGGGGCTTGCCCCGGAGCTGGCGCAGATCACCGCGACCGATATTTCCGGCACAGGCTCCAAGACGGCGCTTGCGATGATGCCGGCCCTCAAGACGCGCCAGCTCGATTATCAGGACCCGCTGGAGTTCACCGCCGCGGGTTTAAAAAGGGTAGCGCAGGCCATTTTTAACGAACGGTCGATGGAATTTGTCAGCGGCCGCGGCTCCTGTATCGGCCTGCCGGAGCTGGTGCCCGGCCGCTATTTGAAAATAGACGGTATGGACAAGCATACAAACGGGTTGTATTTTATCTCGCGGGTGGTACACCGTTATTCGGAACAGGGCTTTACCACCGACTTTGAATTGAAGGGGGCGCGCACCAATTGAGCATTCTGGACCAGCTTGACGCGAACCGCAGCGAAATGACACAGCTCTCAGCCGTCCCCGGGGTGGCGCTGGCAAAGGTCACAAATATCCAGGACCCGGACAAGCTTGACCGGGTGCGCTGTCAGTTGCTTACAAAAAATCCCGAGGTCAAGGAAACCAACTGGGCCTGGGTCATGAGCTTTATGGGCGGCAAGGGCTATGGGGCGGCCTTTTTCCCCGATGTGGGGGATGTGGTGGTGCTTGGCTTTCTGGGCGGCGACCTGCACAGCCCGGTTGTGTTGGGCAGCGTTTGGACGAAGGAAGCCGCCGGTCCTTACCACTATCAGGATGGCAAGAACGAAATCCGCAGCATCAGGACGCCATCGGGAGCGGAGCTTCTTTTGGACGACGCCAAGGACAAGGAGAAAATCAGCATCACTACCAAAAAGGGCAGCCGCCTTGTGCTTGACGATGGGGGCGAGACGCTTACCTTTGCGGACAAGGACGGCAAAAACGGGATAACAGTCGCATTGAAAAACGGCGAGATCACCATCCAGGCTGAGAAGAAAATTACGCTTAAGGCCGGATCGAATGCCGCTGTTGTGCTCGACGGAACAGGCGGGAAGATTTCAGCCGAGGGTAAGACAAAGCTGGAACTGAAAGGCGCCCAGATCGGCATGGAAGCGTCCGGACAGTGTGAAATCAAGGCAAGCGGCCAGCTGACGCTTCAGGCGAGCGGGCTGGCGAATCTCAAAGGCTCGATGGTCAAGATTAACTGATATCCCAATGATCGGGAAGAATGGGGGCAAGGCGTATGGACAGCAGGGATTTTCTGGGGCGCGGATGGAGCTTTCCCATTGCGGTAGACCCGCGGACAGGGCGGATTGCGATGGTTTCCCATGAGGAGGACATCAGGCAATCAGTCGGCCTGATCCTGCGCACCTATCGGGGCGAGCGGGTCATGCGGCCGTCGTTTGGCTCCCGCGCGGCGGATTATGTTTTTGAATCGGACGCCCAGGACTTTGCGCTGTCGGTTTCCAGCGAGCTGGAGGGTGCGCTCACCCGCTGCGAACCGCGCATCCGGGACGTGAAGGTTGCCGCCCGTATGGAGGGCAAAGATCATACAACCGCCGTGGTGGAGATCAGCTATACGGTCCGCAGCACCAACAATTACTTTAACCTGGTCTACCCGTTCCATTTGCTTGAGGGGGTCGAAGCGTGAAACAGTTTCCAGTGCTCGACAGCCGGACCAAACAGGATCTGCTCGCCCAGATTGCCGCGCGGGCGCGCCGGTATACGCCCGAATGGCGCCTGGATTTTGAGCAGCCTGACGCAGGGGCGGCGCTTGCCGAACTCTTTGGCGGTATGCTTTATGAGACGATCTGCCGGTACAACCGGATTCCATATAAACAGTTCCTTTATTTTCTGAATATGCTCGATACCCGCCGCACCCCCGCCACGCCAGCCGTGGGCTATGCGCGCTTTTCCTGTGAGACGCCCGACGCGCGCGGCGCACACGTGGAGAAAGGCACGCAGCTTTATGCACAGAGCGGCGGCGGGGAGGATGTCCTCTATGAAACCGACAGCGGATTCGACGCGTCGGCCGCCGTGCTGGAAGGCCTGCTTCTGGTACATCCGCAGGCGGATTGTATCGAATGGTACGACGCCCTTTCCGGCGATGCGGCCGAGCTGTTCGGGGCGCATCCCGAACGCAATTTGCAAAGCCATATCCTCTATCTGGGGCATCCGGATCTGTTTTTGCTGCACACGCCGTGCATGGTGGAGGTGGAGCTGCATACAGATGTGGAGCTTCTGAGCGGGCAGGCTGCGGAACAGCTTGCACAGCCGCAATCCGCCAAATGGGAGTATTATGACGGCGCGCGCTGGAGCGCCTTTGACCATGCAGAGGCGCGGCAGAAAACCATACTGCTGCAAAAGACTGCCGACGGCCCGATGGAAGCGCAAGGGGCTGACGCCCCGGCCTGCATCCGCTGCGTGATGCAGGGAGCGCAGCCGGAGATTCGCCTGCGCGCGGCGCGGCTGCGTACAAGCCCGCTAAGGGACGCTGCGCTCGAAGCGGAGGAACTTTTTTATAACGACCTTCCGATCGACCGCGCGCTTGGCGGCTATTGCTTTGGGCGGGAACCCGTGCCTTACGACTGTTTTTATCTGGCCAGCGGCGAGGCGTTTTCCAAACGCGGGGCGCGGCTGAAGATTGAGCTGGAGATGCGTACCGTCGTGGTGCAGCAGATGACGCCGGACCAGCGGTATGAATTCAATAAAAAATATATCATCGATAAAAACGACCGGCTCACATCGGTGCCGGAAATCTACATTTCACAGGTGATATGGGAATACTGGAACGGCACGGGCTGGAAACGGCTTTTTGTGGAGGGCGACGCCAATCCGTTCGCCTGCCGCAGAGAGGGACGGATGGAGCTTAGCTGCGTCTGCCCCGCGGATATGGAGCCGGTGACTGTGGGCGCGGTGGAAAATTATTGGATGCGCGCCCGCGTGGGATTTGTAGAAAACAATTTCAGCACGACCGGCGACCGTCTGCTTCCATTTGTACAGGGAGTCCGGCTGCAATATGCCTATGACGAGACGCAGCCGGCCCATTATGTGCGGTCGGACAACAACTGTGAAAGCCAGATACTTGCCGACGCGCACCGGCTGGAAAATCTTGCTCTGGACGCGTTTGAGAGTCCGGAGCAGACGCCGCCGGCTGTCTACCTCTGTTTTGACCGGCCGTTCTGCGGCTATCCGGTCAACCTGTTCTTCGATCTGGATGGACAGTGCGAAGGAATTGACAGACTGGAGGTGCAGGCGCTTTTGGCGGATGGCTTTCAAAAGGTAAATGCCGCCGACCGGACCGACGGCCTTTCGGGCAGCGGCATCCTGAGCGTCTATCTGGGGGAGCCGCCCGCGCGCGGCCGTCTGTTTGGACACGAAGGGTATTTTCTGCGTATCCTGGGGGAGCGCCGCGCGCGCAGGGGGGCGCTGCCCCGTGTGACGCGTGTTTTGACAAACGTGGCGGGCATTACGCAGTCGCACCGGGAGCTTGACCAGCTCTTTGCGGCCGATATTCACGAGACCGGGCGTGAAATCGTTCTGCCGCACAGGCCCGTGCTTTCCTGCGAGGTTTGGGTAGACGAGCTGCCCGAGCTGCCGCAGCAGGAGCGCGATCGTCTCCTGGACGATCCCAAAGCGCCCATACGTCCCGAGTATGATGAGGAAGGCGCGCTGATCCGCCTGCGGGTGCGCTGGGAGGAAACCGACAGCTTTTCAGGGACCGGACCGGAAAGCCGCGTCTATCAGATCGACCGGATCGAAGGGCGGCTCACCTTTGGAAACGGCCGGCGCGGCAAAGTGCCGGCCGCCGGTGAGGAGAGCATCCTTGTGCAATATTCATCAGGCGGAGGCAGCCGCGGGAACCTGCCCGCAGGGCGCATCGGCGGCATGGTCGGTTCAATCGCTTACATAACCGGCGTAACAAATATAACGCCCACCTGCGGCGGCAGCGATTTGCAGACGATGGAAGCGGTTGAACGCCTGGGTCCGCGCCGCGTCCGTCACCGCTACCGGGCGGTCTGCGCCCGCGATTACGAGGACCTGATCGGCGAACAGTTCGGAGAGGTGGTGCAGGTTAAATGCTTTTCCAATACCGGTGCGGACGGCCGGCCTGCTCCGGGAGCTGTCACGGTTGTGGTGATGGCACGCGATTTTAATAACCGCGATTATGTGCTGCGCCTGTGCAGACGGATCCGTGCGATGCTGGAGAATTGCTGCGACTGCATGGCGCTGGAACGTCTTGCGGTGATCCCGGCGGTGGTTATGACAGTAAACGTCACCGTTCATCTGATGCCGGACGACCTCGACTATGCCGCGCAGGTTGAGCGCGATGCGGTCGCCGCGATCAGGCGGCTGCTTGAACCGTCGGATGGGCGCGGCCTGATCCGCGGAATCGGGGAACTGCCGGCCGCCGCCGATTTTTACAGCAGGCTCAAGTATGTCGAGCATGTGGCGGCGGTGCGCGACGTCTTTTTGGAGGGCGACTATTATGAGGATGGCCGCCGCCGGCTTGTCAGCCTGGACGGGTCGGTGTCGGTGCCGTTTACGGTGGTACAGGGGGGAACCCACAGGGTTCGGATGTAATATGGAAAGACGAGGTGAAAGAGCTTGCTGAACCTGCCGGTTCTGGATGACCAGAGGTTTGAAGATATTGTAACCGAGGCAAAAAAGCGCATTCCGCAGCTATGTGCGGAATGGACCGATTTTAATGAGCACGATCCGGGTATCACTCTGATCGAGCTGTTTGCCTGGTATAAGCAGATGCAGCAGTACCATCTGGACCAGATCACAGCCGATCATCTGCGGATGTTTTTAAAGCTGATGGGGATCGTGCCCGAGCCGGTCCGGGAGACGCGCGCCAATCTGCTTGCCGCCGGGAAGGGCATACAGGAACCGTTCGCGTGCGGCGAGCGCCTTTATTCGGCGGGCGGCGTCGTCTTTGAATTGGAGGAGTCCTGGAATCCAGGGCATGTGCGGCTGTGCGCCGCCTATGCAGGGCGAAACGAACGGCCCGACGACATCACGGGCCTTTTGAATCAGTGGAAGGTGTTTTATACGCTGACGCGTGAGGAGACGCTTTACCTCGGCTTCTCCTTTTCCGGGGCAAAAACAGATCTTGAGCTGTGGGTGGAGATAGACGACCGCCATCCGTCGCCCCGCAACCGTCCGGTCGGGCCGGACGATCCGCCGCCGCGCATCTTTGTGATCGAAGCGATGGACGGCGCGCGCGCCGTCCCGGTACAGGTGCTGCGGGATGAAACCTTCGCGCTTTCCTTCTCAGGCAGTCTGTCGCTGCGGCTGAAGGAGCCGTTGGGAGTCTCCGACGCCGGCATGGGGCTGCCAAAATTTTGTTGGCTGCGGCTGCGCATCACAGATCCAGGCTGCGAGGAGGACCCCGCTATCCTGGGCATTGCCGCTGGCTGCGGCCGGCTGGTACAGCGGCAGACGCGCGCTGAAAGCGGTGATTTCACAGTGTCCTGCGGCGAGACGGCTTCGGTTGAGCTGTATACGCGTCTTGCTGCCAGCGGTGAGCGGGATTTGTTTGTACGCGATGGACGCGGCTGGCGTCTGGTAAGCGCCGCAATGGAGCCGGCCGTGCGGGACGGGATCGCTGGCGTGCGCTGCAGCTTTTCCGCGCAGGATGCGGCGCAGGACGGCGCGCCCAATGTCCGCCTGTGCTGCCGGGAACGGGATTTTGCCGTGCGGCGCGCGCATACCGGCCTGCCTGGCGGCCGAATAGACCTGCTTGACGGCGAGGAAACAGCGGCGACAGGCTGCCTCAGGCTGATGTGCGCGCGCACGTTCGCGGATGGGAGTGTGCGTTACGAGGATTGGACATATGTCGATACGCTGGAGCAGGCAGGCCCGTTTGACCGGGTCTACACCCTGGATGGAGACGGACTGCTGTTTGGAGACAACCTGTATGGGGCTGCGCCGGAGGGCGGTAAAGAAGCAGTCTATTTGACAGGCTTTGCGCTGACGGACGGCGCGCGGGGCGCATTGCCGCACGGGCAGGCCCTGTTGGCCCCAGGCCGCGGCGGAGATGAACAGCCTCAGGTCGGCGCCGCCTTTTATGTGCGTCCGGGCCGGGACGCCGAGACGCCGGAGGATGCGGCGGCGCGTCTGCGGGAGCAGTGGCGCTGTGATTCGCGCGCGGCCACGGCGCGGGATTATGAGCAAGTTGCGCGCCGCACGCCGGGCCGGCGTGTGGGCCTTGTAAAGGCAATTCCACATTACCGGCCGGAAAATCTTTTTTCACAGTTGGAGCCGAACACGCTGACACTGGTGGCCGCGCCCTACAGCGGCCGTCCGCGGCCGCTGCCGGACCAGCGATTTTTGGACTGTGTGGCGGCGCAGATGGAACGGTACCGTACTGTCTGTACACGTGTCATTGTCACAGCGCCGGTCTATGTGCCCATCCTGGTGCGTGCGGAGGTGCTCTCCAAAAGCGGGGAAGCGGAGACGGCGCGCCAGGCGCAGGAACGTCTGGAGCTTTATTTTAGGGAATGTGAGCCGGGCGCGCCGGTGCTGCTCAACGATCTGTTGGGCGTGCTGGGCGCGGCGGAAAGCGTCATCGGCGTGCGGCGTGCGGCTCTGACCTATAAAGGCTCGCAGTGCCGCCACAGTGAACAGGGGGATGTGTTGATCCCAAAACATGCCGTCGCCTATCTGGAAAAATTGGAACTTTATGTATCGGAACGTTAGGGCTTGTTTGAAAATAGAGGAATTGCCGGATTTTTCGCAGGCAGCAGGAAAATGCAAGGCAAAAATCGCAGGAATCCTTTCGGATTCCAAGGCTTTTTGACACAGCATCCGCCGCTGTTTGTAGAAAAAGACGGGAATTTTGATTTTTCAAACAGTCCCTAAGCGGGCCGGATGAACGGGGGGAACAAAATGCAGCGCAGAAGTTTTATCACGATGAACAGCGAAGCGCACTGGCGCGCAGGTTTCTGTGACAAAATGGAGATCGCTGGCGGCTGCCTCACGCCCGCAGCCAGCGGCGGTGTGTCGCGCGGCGTCTGGTACAGCCCCGCTTTTGACAGCCGGGAGCGCGACTTTGAATGGACCCGCCTGACTCTGGAAGGGCAGTTGCCTGAAAATACGCTGATCTCGGTGGGAGTTTGCTCCTCAAACGTATCCGACCCCGGCGGCGTACCGATAAAGCGGCTGCTGCGGGAGGGGCGTGCGCAGGAGCTTGACGCGCTCTTTGAGGACCGGTATGAGGGCGCAGATCTGCTGCTTTCCTGCCGGGGCCGGTATCTATGGGTGCGTCTGGAGCTTGTTTTTGCTGAATCCGCGCCGCTGATGGTGCGCGCCGTCCGCGTGCAGTATCAGGGGGATCATATGGCGGACTATCTGCCCGCTTGCTACCGTCTTGGCGGACGTGAAAGTTTTGTCTGGCGGTTTTTAAGCATCTTTGACAGTCTGTCGCTCGATTTGGAGGAGGCAATTTATCACACAGCCAGCCTGTTTGATGTTGGTCGGGCGCAGGGAGAGATGCTGCGCTTTCTTGCGTCCTGGGTGGACGCCGACGTACAGGGCCTTGAAGACAGCCAGCTGCGGGAGGAGATTTTCCGGACGGTCCGCGCGGGAAGCCTGGCACAGACGCCCCGGGGCATCCGAGCGCTGGTAAAGCTGTGGACCAAAAGCGACCCGATCCTGCTGGAGCACTGGCAGGTGGAGGACATGATTAAAAAGGGACGCGACCGTGCGCTTTACAGCCAGCTTTACGGATCCAATCCCAATCAGTTCTTTTTACTGATGGAGGAGACGGCTTTCCGAAGTCCCGGCGAGGCCGACCGCCTGCTGGAACATCTGGAACGGGCGCTGCCCGCTAATGTAACCGCGAAGCTGGTCCTGCTTCGTAAGAGTACTTATCTGGATTGGCACACCTACCTCGGCATTAACTCCGGGATCGGCGGATATGCGCCGGCCTCGATCGATGAGAGCGCGGCCATCCGGTATGATACCATGATTGGAGGGGATGACCATGACAAATCTGAGTCTGTTTCCGATTGAACGCAACCGTTATTTTTATGGGAAGCTGCTGACGGTGCGGGATTTTGAGCTTGAACAGAAATATCTCAACGACAAGCGGCGTCTGCTCAACCTGGCGATCGCCGGGCCTGGCGTGGTCTGCGGACTGACAGTCAGCAAAAGCGACGACATGACGCTGATGCTTGAGAGCGGGCTGGCGCTCGATTGCATGGGCCGCGAGATCGTGGTGGACGCGCCAGTGATCAAAAAACTTCAGATGCTCGACGGCTTTGAAGAAATCATCGGCAAGCGGGAGGCGTTTGTCTGCCTGCGGTACCGCGAACAGGCTGCGGAACAGGTGAATGCGGTCGGCGCACAGAGCGGTGAAAATATCCAGTACAACAAATTCGTCGAAGGCTACGCCCTTTCGCTCGAAACAGGCGAGCCGGATATCGGAGCGATTTTCGACGCTTCCGGCATGACGCATACCTGTCTGGCCTACAGTGCGAACGGGGTGCGCATCGCGCTCGGCTTTCCGGTCTGTGTGACAGCCGGGGAGGAATTCGCCGTCGAATGCATTGTGATGAAGGAGGCCGGCAGCCTGCCGCTGCATTTCACCCTCGATTTTCCGTCGGACGCCTGCGTGCCGGAGGAAGGGAGCGGCGAGATCCATCTGGAATTCACAGAAAACGCGCTGGAGCAAAAAAGCCTTTACCGCCGCGCGATGAAGCTGCGCGCTTCGCCGCTCATGCGCATGACCGTGCCGGTGGCCTCCGGTCAGGCGTTGCTGCGGCTTTCGATGGGCGATTTGCAGGACGAGGTGCAGGTAGTGCTGGATAACAGCGTCTATCTGGCCGCCGGCCGCACGGAGGCGGAGCAGTATCTGGCGCGGCGTGACACGCTTGCGCGCCGCCTGGAGCAGAACGACCTGCCTATCTATCTGGCGCGGCTCGATCTTGTACCGGCCGGCTCGTCGAGCATCATAAGCGGCGTTACGCCGCTGCCGTTCGGGCAGAGGCTGCGTCGTCCGCAGGAGGGCGGCGCGGCGGGCGGATATGGGCTGGAGAAGGTCGCCAGCCAGGTGCGTTCGCTCAAATACTGGCAGAAGCCGGAGGTCGGTGTCAGTTATAACCGCTCGACCGGCTCGCTCGATTTCCAGTTTGGGATCCCAACGGCGCAGGCATACGATTACGACACCTCCTCTGGTGTGGTGGAGATCCCGATGAGCAGCGGTATGCGCGTGAACGCGCGATATTATTCGGACGAGGTGCCCCACAACCTGGGTCCAGGAAATGTGAGCATCCAGCTTGCGGTGGAATTCACAGAGGACGACCAGCCCCGCCTTTTCTTCGGCAACGGCGAGGTCTTTCGCGCCAGGAACGGCAACCGCGCCGTCCCGCAGGTGGAGACGGGCGTTATCCTGTATCCCGAAAAGGGGACCTTCCAAGTGGGCGTCTGGCTCCAGGATACGGTGCCCGGCACAGTGCTGCGCGTGCGGTATTTCGCCGCCAAGGTCAGCCGGGATGTGGATAGCCTCAAGCTCCACGACCGTGTGGCGATCCAGGTGCTCCCGGAGGTCCAGCGCGTGCATGTGCGCGAACGCCTGCGCCTGAAGGCGCTTGTCACCGGCACGGAGGATAAGCAGGTGATTTGGGAGCTGCGGGATCTGGACGGCGGCAGCGTCGATCAGAACGGGCTTTATCAGGCGCCGGATATGTGCGGCACATTTGAGATTGTCGCGCGCAGCGCCGCCGACCCGGAAGCGGCGGCGAGCACCTTTGTGATTGTAGAAGAATAAGAACCTTTATTCACATCCGGAGGATGCCGGCCAGGCGAGGGGGCTTGCATCCGATGAAGGAAAAATTTTTGCAGGCGGTCTGTCGTACGGCAAGAAAATTCAATGCAAAGCGAGGGCAAAAAACCGCCCGGACGGCGCTCGGCGAATGTGAATACAGGTTCTAAAGGGATGAAGCAGCGATGGAGGCACTGGCGAACAGGGGAAAATACAAGGTGATCGACCGTCTGGAGTCCGGCGGCGGTTATGAGGCGTTTACCGCCGTGGATATCGAGGCGCGGGAACGCGCCGAGGTGCTTGTCAACCGCTATGGAGACCCGGAGACGGTCAGGCGCCTGCTGCCGCTCTTTTTTGAAGCGCGCGAGCGAGGATGCCCCGGCCTGGTGGAACTATTCACCGACTACGGCCGCTTCGCCGCGGTCTTTCGCGCCGCGCGCGGCGCTCCGCTGCGCGCGGCCGTCAAACGCGGCCTTTCACATGAGCTGCGGCGCGAGCTGGAGGAACGGATGTTCCTACAGGCGATCGCCCTTTCCCAATTGCCTTTGGAACTTCAAAACAGCCTTCTGTGCGAGGAAAATATTCTGGTGGAGCTTGACAGCCGCCGTGTATCGGTGCAGATGCGGGCGCGGCCGGAACGGTTTCAGCGCGGGGATGCGGCTGTGCTTGAGCTTGGGAAATTAAGCGAATGCCTGCTGGGGCGCAGGTTTTGCTCCATGCGGGCCGAACTGGAGTTTCTCGATGCGCTGCGCACAGGCACCTACCGGACGGTAGGAGCCGCCTATGCAGCTTGGCGCGCGCTGTGCGACCGCCGGGAGGAATGGAAGGCTTACAATGCCAAAAACGCGCCTGCCCGGCTGTTTTACGGTCTGGTTACCTGGCTGCGGCGGCGCAAGGGGGGGCGCGCACTGCGCGCGCGATACAGGTATTGACCATTGTCCCGGGGGAAAACCACTGAGAAAAGGAGGCGCGGCCAGCCGTGGCGAAAAAAATACTGTCCTATCTGCTGATTCTCCTTGTGACGGCAGCGGCTGCCTGGGGCATCTTCGGCGGATATATCATCCAGGTGCTTAATCCGGAAACTGTCAGCCGCAGGCAGTCGCTTGGCGCGGTCTGCCTCGACCCAAGGGGTAATATCTACTGCCTGCAAAATACCGGCGGCAGGCTACTGCTGATTGGTGTGGACGACACCGGACAGCGTTTTCTGGAAAAGGCGCTCTTTGAGGAGGACGAGCAGGAGCGGCTTGTCATGGATCTTTATGCGTCTGAAACCGGCTCCCTGTTGGTGGCCAGCGCCGCTGTCGACCCTCTGACCGAGCGAATTTCCTCTATCGCAATAGACGCCTTTTATGCAAACGGGACACATGCAGGGCGGCTCTTTGAGCTTTTCTGCGATCAGAGCGCCGAACAGGCGCTCACAGGCGGCGTGCGGTTTTCCTCTGTGAGCGAGGCGGACGGGGAAATCCTGTTTGGAGTCTTTACCAGGGGCGCGGACGGCCGGCAGGTGATCGAACTGTATACGGCGGCGGAAGGCGCTTTTGAGACGGCCCGCAAGGTGGGGGAATATCCGGATACCGGCTACACCGGCTTCCTGGCCCTGGACAGCAGCACCGCGATCGCGGCGGCCCCGGGGCGGCTGGCGCTTTTGTCCGGGGACAGCGCGCGTGAAATCACGATCGATGACGGATTGCTGCCTGGCCGCTTCTGGCGGCAGGGAGACGGCGCAGCCGTTTTTCTGGATATGGCCAGCGGGGATCTCTATCTGGCGGACCCGGTGAAGATGACCGCATATCCCTGCGCGCGGGGAGAAACCGTCGTCTATGAGGAGAGCGGCCTGCGGCTGCGGCAATTCGACCTGGTATCGGTCAATCCGTCTCTGCGCATTGCGGGCGTGGTGCGCACGCCTATGGGCGGTGAATTTTATACCGGCGGCAGCAGTTATATGGATTACACGGGCAGTACCGGGCAGCGCGGCTTTAACCTGCAAATTTTCTGGGTCGCGGCAATCGCCCTTGGAGTATTGCTTGTGGCAACTTTCCTTTGGGACGTTTACGTGGACTTTTTGAAAATGCGCGTATCGATCGTCTTTAAACAGACGATTACGATTGTGCTCAGTATGGCCGCCATGACCGGCCTGCTGATTCAGCTTGTATTTTCACAGAGCCTGGAGCAGATGCTGACCTGGCAGTACCGCGAACGGCTGCTTGCAGCCGCGCAGACCGCCGAGGCCGGCATCCGGGCTGGTCAGGGGCAGACGCTTTGGGATGAACTTGAAAAAGGCAGCGTTCTGCACGAGGGGAACGGTTCTGCCGAGGTGCCTCTGAGGTATGATTTGCTGCGCGAGATGAACGGAAGCTGGCGGGTGGAGCTTTCAAGTACCCACGGGATGGAGGGCGTTTTGCTCCAGTACCTTCCTCTAAGGGATAAGCAGGCGGCGATTGCCGCAGGCGTCCCGGAGGTCGCCGCGCTCGCGGAGGGCGGTGTGGTCTATGTCGATACCTATGAACAGCTCGGCCAGCGGTTCTATCTGTTTGCCCGGCTGCCGGAGGGAAGGCTTCTGAGCGTGTCTTCCAGCGCGGTCGGCATGCAGCGCACGATCGATATGTTTTTGCGCGATATTGCGCTTGTTTTGAGTGTCGGCGGCGCGGTGATGCTGCTGGTGCTGCTTGTCGTGCAGTGGTTTGTGGTGCGCGGACTGCGCAGGCTCAAGCGCGGGGTTGACGCGGTGAGCGCGGGCAACTACGCTGTACATACTGAGATCTTTTCCGGCGACGAGGTGGAGGACCTGTCGCGCGCCTTCAACACGATGACAGGCGTTATCAGGCGGCAGGTGGCAAGCCTGGCGGGCGTCAACAAAACGGTTCTCCGGTTTGTGCCGGAAAACCTGCTTCGGCTGATCGGCGCGCAATCACTGGAGCAGATAGACAAGACGGCCTTTGTCAAGGCCGATATGACGACTCTGCTGGTTCGTTTCATATTTCCGGACGGGACACCGCAGACAGCCGACGCCTTGTTCTCCGCGATCAACCGGGTGATTGAGCGGATCGCGCCGCTTGTGAGCGCCAACGGCGGAACAGTATATGACTTCAGGCATGATGGTTTCCATGCCGTTTTCAGCGGCGAGCCGGCGGACGCCGTGCGCTGCGCAATCCAGATTCGCGAGGCGGGGTCCGCCCTGAACGCGGCTGACGATTGCCGCGTGGATATCCGTGCGGCAATCGTTTCGGGCGAGGTGCTGCTCGGAATCATTGGAGATGAGCAGCGCATGTCGCCCACCGCTGTTTCAGATGCGATGGACACCGCCCGCCGCATGATGGATCTGTGCTGGGACAGCAGTCTCTACATCATTTGTACAGGACAGGTATTTGAACGGATCGAAGGCTATCGCAGCCGTTATGTCGGATTAGCCGATCTGGGCGGCCGCAGGGAACGGCTGTTTGACCTTTACGAAGGCGATCCCTATTCGCTGCTCAAGCACAAGCAGTCCTATTCAGAGGTTTACCGCCGGGCGGTGGACGCTTTCTACCAGCAGCGGTATGAACCGGCGCGGGCGCTGTTTATGCAGATTTTGCAGGCTTCGCTGGAGGATGGCGTCTCCCGCAACTATATGTACTGGGCCGACCGGTACTGCACCCAGGGGTGCAGCGATCCGGTATACCGCATTTTCGAGGGCTGAGGGCCGGGCACAGGGCTTTCGGAGGGCTTTGGCCCTTCCCATTGGATACGCTCACGGAGGAAATAGAAACGATGCTATTCAGACAACTTACAAGCTCCCTGCGGATGGGGCTGCGCATGCTTCGAACAGCGGTTACACGTCCGTTTCGCGCCGTCTGGTTCCGGCTGCGCCGCGCGACCAATTTAGGCCGGCAGTTCTCCAAGGTGGTACCGGCGGTCACCAAAAGCGTGACAAAGGTGAAGCTCAAGCCCGAGACGCGCGCCGATTATATCGACGCCGGGCCTGTATTCATCGCCAAGAGCCTGTTTGTGGTGATCGCCCTGGTATTGATTGTGGGCGGGCTGTTCGTATATTATATTGGCTGGCCGTTTGTGCAGAGCCGATTTCTGACTGCCTGCCTGCCGGTATCCGACACGCGTGTGGAGACATATACCGGACGGGTGAAGCTCTATGCTGACGATGGCAAAACGGTGCTCCTGTTTCATGGAAAGCTGGAGGAAGGGGCAAAGACCGGCAGGGGCAAGGAATACTATGAGAGCGGCCAGCTTCAATACGAGGGCATGTTTGCCAGCGGCCTGTACGAGGGCAAAGGGACGCTTTATGACGAACAGAACCACCGCCTTTATGAGGGCGATTTTGCGGCGGGGGTCCGTCAGGGGTATGGGGTTGTCTATGAAAACGGCCTGCCGCTGTATGAAGGGAATTTGGAGCAGGGCGTCTATCAGGGAGCTGGCAGGCTCTTTTATGAAGACGGGAAAACCGTGCATTATGAGGGCAACTTCGATCAGGGAAGCTACAGCGGAACCGGCACGCTTTATAACCCGGATGGACAAAAGCTGTATGAAGGCGGGTTTGTCTCCGGGCAGTATGAGGGCAAGGGTACGCTCTTTGCAGACGGCGCAGCGCAGTTTACCGGAACCTTTTCCGGAGGACTGCTCTCCGGTGCCGGCACCGAGTTTTACCCGGATGGAACCGTCAAATACCAGGGAGATTTTGAACAGGGCGTATACAGCGGTTCCGGCGCGTTGTTTCGGCCGGATGGCTCGCTTTTCTACAAGGGCGGTTTCCTGCTGGGAAAGTATGACGGCGAGGGGAGCGAATATTTTGAGGACGGCGCGGCCTGCTATACAGGCGGGTATGTGATGGGACAGCGCACCGGCTCTGGAAAACTTTATGGACCGGGCGGAAAGCTCCTTTATGAGGGGGAACTGCTCGACGGCATATACCAGGGCGCAGGCCGGCTATCGCTTTCCTCGGGCGATGTGCTGGAATGCAGCTTTGAACAGGGCGTTGCCCAAGGCTCCGGAAGCGTCTATAGAAACGGAAAGCTTTATCTGGAAGGTTCTTTTACCGACGGATTGCTTTCGGGCGAGGGTGTTCTCTATCATGCGCGCGGCAATGCGATCTATCAGGGCAACTTTGAAAGCGGAATCCCTTACCCGGCCGAGCTGCTCGGTCAGACAGCCGCGGATGCCGCGGAAGCCTTTGCTCAGGCGCGCACCGAAACGCGTGAGGAGTCCGGTTATGGCCTTGTGATCAACAGGGACGCCGGGATCGCGCTTGTGACCGACCTGCCCGCTGGGGAGGACACGCCCGCCAGAGTTTACGAGGTTTATGTCTTTAATGAGGATCTGCTTTCCGCATGCGACCTGGAGCAGTTTGGCACGCTGGACGAACCTGTTTCGACCGGATCGGAGCTGTTGGCGCTGCCGGTTTTTGCCAGCGGGCAAGGGCTTTCACAGATGCTTGGCGGCGCGGCTGACGCGATCGCTGCCTCGGCCAAAGCGCCCGACCAGTCCCGCTGGTTCGAGTATGATGAATATACCGCAACCGCTTGGGGCTGGACAAATCCGGACGCTGCGCAGCAGGCGCAGCCGTCCGATGAGGATTCTGAAGGCGGAGCATCTGAGCAAACGCAGGCGTCCTCCGAAATAGAGGATTCATCCGATCCGGCGCGGGAACAGCTTCCAAAGGTGCCGATGGTATTTCTGGCGCTGCGTTCACATGAGCAGATGCCGGCGCCGGCCGAGCAGCCGGCGGACGATGGGGAAACGGCGGACAATACGCAGGACGATGAGGCTTCGTCCCGGGTATCGGAAGAAAAACAAAGCCGGTTAAAACCGGCGTCGAAACAGAAGGCATAAACCGGCCTGTTGATAAAGCCGCGGTTTCTGCCGCGGCGCATAAAGGGGGAATCGGATATGGCTGGTTATACGGCGATCGCGGAGGCGGGACAGGCCATTGTGGCGCTGCTGCGCCGGGAAATGACGCCGGAGCCGGTGAGCAAGCCGGAACTGATCGGTTTGGGCAGCCCATTTGAGCCGGAGGACTTTCAGCTCACGGTCCATCTGCTGCATTTGGAGGAAAGCGCGGAGGGCCGGCAGGGATTTATACAGGAAGGACGCAATACGCAGCGGATGGCTCCTTTACAGCTCAAGCTGACATATCTGGTCACCGCCCACTCCAAAGCGCCGGTCACAAACCGCGCGGAGGACGAATACCGTATCCTTGGACGGGCCGTACAGGCGCTGCGCGACAATCCTGCCATTGACAGCGGGGTGTTGAGCGGTTCGCTCGCACAAAGCGGGGAGGCGCTGCTCGTCTCAATCTCGAAGCTGACGATGGAGGCGCTCCAGCGCATGTGGAATTCCAATTCCAAGCCATATAAGGCGTCCTTCGCGGTGAACTGCACCGTCTCAATCGAATCTACCAAGACCCGTACAGCCGGACGTGTCGGACAAATCAGCGTTACACTCGATGAAAAGAGTGCGGGGAGGGATGCACGGTGACACACAGAGCTTCTCTGGTACTGCGGCTGACAGACGGCTTTCGCGGCCAACCGGTCGCGAGCGCGGCGGCAGTGCGCTTCTGGCTCAATGGGCAGGCCGTGAAGCCGCTCTATAAGCCGGGCGGATGGTTCGTTTTGATCGATCTGCCTCCAGGGGAATACACAGTGCGTGTGGACGGACCGGGCTTTTGTCCATTGGAATGGACAGCCGTCCTGCCGGATGGCACAGGCTTTTTGGAATATTACCGGGAACTCAATCCCGCGGAAGATTATCCGTTTGGCGGCGCAGCGGTCCGATTTTACGGAACGGTGCTTGTCTCAGGCACGCCCGCGGCAGGGCGGGAGGCGCTGCTGATACAGCCCGGACGCGGGCAGATCAAGCTTGCGGAGGATGGTGTCGAGGCCGGACGGGAGCGGCTGCGCCTGTTCCTTTCCTCAAGAAATCTGATGCAGGCGGTGCCGGGGGAATTCTTTTTGCCGGATGGCAAAAGCAGCGAGACGGTGATGCTTATGGAGGAACGCGACGGGCTGTTTTTACTGGCAGCGCCGCTGAGGGCTGCGCACAAGCGCGGGACCGCGCTCTATCCGGTACGCCGTTACCAGACGGGGGCGGACGGCCGCTTTTTTGCCGCGCTGATGGGGACGGCGCAGGCGGAGCTTTATCTTGAGGCGGATGGGACATACCGGCGGTTTGCTGTCGACGCGGCCAGCGGCGAACAGACCTTCGCTCTTTGAAGGAGGTGGTTAAATGGCGATGCCTGTCGTAAACGGCGCGATGTGCAGCTGCACGTTCGGCGTCGCGCCGTGCCCGCTCATGGCGACGAGCCAGCAGCAGGCATTGGCGGTCAATATGCCGGTGGCGACCATTTCCGATGTGACGCTTGCCACCTTTGGGATGTGTTCATCCATGGCAAATCCAACGGTCGCCAGTGCAACGGCGGCCGCACTGGGCGTTCTGACGCCAATGCCGTGTACGCCTGTCCCGGCCGGCGTATGGGCGCCCGGTTCCCCGACCGTACTGGTGGGCGGTAAGCCGGCGCTTAACAACACCTCCAAGCTGATGTGCGCCTATGGCGGGGTGATCAGCGTGACGATGAGTCCCGCCTCCACTGTGAATGTCCCATAAAGGATTGCTGCAAAAGGAGCGTGACTGATGGGCCATAGAGTTAAAAAGGGGTTGGCGATCCTGATGGTGCTGATCGTGTTTTTGATCGGGATGCTGTGCACCCTCTCGGTTAAGCGGACGACGATCGACGCTGTCTACGCCGAAAATAACCGCTTACAGCTTGCCTTTTCCGCCGGGCAGTATGTGAGCCGGATTGAATATGCTCTCCGTTACGGTAAACAGTTGGAGGCATATTATAATATGGACAGCCTGCTGGAGCGGCTGCGTCAGACCTCCTCCTACATGGAGGGGGTCTGTGTGGTGTCCGCGGATGGAAAGTTGTGCGGACAGGCGGGCCGGTTTGACGGGCGGATTTTGGACCCTGCGTCGCTGCCAGAGGCGGACGGACTGTATGGAAGTCTGGACACGGCAGATGAGGCGTGGCTTTGGCTGGATATCGAGGGACGGGAAGGGTTTGCGGGCTGGATGCTGCTGAGGCTCAACCGCGCCGCCCTTAACACTGAGGTTGAACAGGAAAAGCAATCGGCAGCGTTGCAGTCGTTGGTAATTTGGCTGGAGGCTGCCTCGATTGTTGCACTTGTGATTATGCGTGCAAAGGAGAAGCGCCGCCCCCGCGCTGCGCTTCGGTTTTGTGTTTTGGTTTGTGTGTTTATCCTGGCGGCACAGGCAGTTGACTTGGGATTGGAAACCGTGCAGGCCGGATGGCGGACAGAATCGATGGCCCGGCGCAGCGCCCATCAGGTTGTCCAGACCATCCAGGAGGAGGTGAACAGCGTGATCGCCAAGGGTGCGCAGCCGGACAGCCTCACCGATCTCAACAGCTACCTGCGCAAAACGGAAGGAAACATTGAGGTGATCCGCACACTTTACAGCGATCAGAACGCGATGATATACGGGCAGCATTCCTCCGAATATGTCAGCCGGCGCACACGGGGCTACGCAGCCAGGGCGGCGGCAACGGCCGGCGTTACGCTTGGATGCTGCACGGCCGTTTGCCTGGCTGCCGGATTGGCCCCGGCCGCCATACGGCGCTGTGGAAAAAAGAAGGTGATGGCATGAGGCTGCGAATACGAATGACGGCTTTGCTCTGCGCCGTACTCCTGCCGTTTTTGAACGGCTGTGCTCCGGCTTCGCAGAAATCACAGATTGCGCCGTCCTGGCTCGCGCTGGAATCTGTCGAAAAGGAAAGAGTGGTCCGCACACCGGCGCCGCGGGAGAACGGGAAGCCGTACAGGGTACTGATGGTGGCAATTTCGTTCGACGCCACCGTGTCTGTCGCCGATTGTTATCTGCGTGGACTGAAACAGAACGGCTGGATATTGGAAAATCCGCTGGAGGACGGTCAGGCTGTACAGTATGACGGACTGTTCGACGGTTGTGAATTGGGTCCTTATCTGGAGGTTTGCGGAGGAAAGATCTATGATATTGCAGCCGATGGACAGCAGGCTGTGAGTCAGGCGGTTCAAGCATATGTGAACGCCGGCGAGGCTGATATCATTGTGACACTTGGCACAGAGGCAGCGCAGCTTGGCAAGCTGTACGCGCGCGATCGGGTGCCGGTGCTGGCTTTTCCGCTTGCGGACGCTGTCGGCAGCGGGATTGTGAAGGGGGAGCAATATTCGGGAATTCCCAATGTTTGGGCTTATACCGACCCGGAGCGGTATCAGCGTCAGCTTGTGCTCTATCACGACCTGATTCCCTTTAAAAAGCTGGGGCTGATCTATTATGACGAGGGCCTTGGCGGCCGTACAGGTTATCGGGAGGCGGCTGCGCAGATAGGAATCGAGCTGGTGGAACGGCGGATCGATCCGCCGCCCGTGTCCAACAGCGCGGATAGCGAGGCTGCGCTTGCCGCTTACTGGGCCGGATTGGAGGCCGCCTGCGATGAGCTGCTGGAGCAGGAAGGCATTGACGCATTCATGCTGACGACGCAGCTCATCCAACCACAGCAGCGAGCTCAGGCGTTCATCCAAAGGTTTCATGAAGCGGGCGTCCCCGTTTTCATTCAGACCGGCGAACCATTGGTCGAGGCGGGCGGCCTGATTATGCAGGAAAGCCTTGTCGACGAGGAGATCGGGCAGCTCGTCGCGGATGTGACGGTACGGGTGCTTTGCGGAGAACAGCCGGGGGATATCATGCAGCCCTACACATGCACACCGTATATCGTTGCCAATCAACAGGCGGCGCGTGCGCTAAATATTCAGCTTCCATTTGAACTGCTTATCTCCTGTGAAAAAATTTATTAAAAACCTCGTGTGCACCGATTGAAACACAGCCTGCAAAAAAACGCAGCGCCCACCCCACTGTTCGCGGCGCCGCCGCCTAAAGTTTTCTGCCGAGCTTTTTTTCAAAAAAGCGGGGGCGCAGCCGACTAAAGTTTTTCGCCGAGGCGTTTTTTCAAAAAGGCCGGAAAGGAGCGGTTATGAGCCTTGATTTTATAAATGCGGGGAAACCGTACATGGATCAGAAGTCCTTTCTGGAGGACTGGAAGGCTCTGCTTGATTGGCGCATCTACCTTGTCTATCAAAATCATGCGTGGCTTGGGCCGGAAAACAGGCTCCAAAATATGATGGGGCTTGTGGTATCCCGCGAGGAATTCGAATATAATCTTGCCCGCGGCGCACAGGAACAGGCGTTTCAAGGTGTGTCGGACGAGGAACTGCGCGATATCGAGGCGGCCAGCACGTTGGTGGAAAACCGCATCGATTGTACAGGCGGCGTGCTGCCGGCCCTCTCTCTGGCGCAGACGCTGGGACTGAGCCGGTTTGAGCGGGACTGCGTGCTGCTTGGCTTTGTAGCAGCAACTGATGCGAAGTATGAAAAGCTGTTTTCCTACCTGCAGGACGACGCGGCGCGCAAGCTGCCCGGGATGGCATTGTGCTGTCAGCTTTTTACAAAGCCCGGTGAATTGATCGCAGGCAGTATGGCAAGCTTTCGGGCTGGCGGGCTGTTTTCCGCCCTGTTTGAACCGCGCGGATGGGAAAACGCCGATTTGGAACTGCGCCCGTTTGTAATGGATTATCTGATTGGCAGCGCGTTCCGGCTTGCGCCGGGGATGACGCATTTGGCGGCCTGTGAGCCGCGTGAACCGTTGGCAATTCGTGGGGAGGCGGCCGAAAAATTGGGCCGCATGGCCTGCGGAGCGGCCGGAATACTGGTGATCCGGGGAGAATCCGGCAGCGGTAAACGCCTGATATGCCGCCACGCCCTTGCACAGGCTGGGAAGGGCGCGCTTTTTGCAGATTTGCGCGACGGCTTGGATGATATTCCCGGAATGGTGCGTTACACGGCTGCTGCGGCCTTGCTTGCCGGGGCCTGCCCCTGCTTTCTGCATGGGGAGGCGTTGGATACGCCGGAAAAGCCGTTGGAATCGGTTTTTGAGGAGGCGGTCGGCAATCTGCCGGATAGATGCGCGCCTGTCTTTTTGCTGACGGAAAACAATTACCGGGCCTGTGGGCTTTCAAACCGGCGGGTGATATTCACTTACGAGCTGCCCGAAACGACCCAGGAGGAGCGCGCAGCCCTGTTTGACGCTTTTCTGGATGGCTGGACACTGGGACCGGGAATCGATACGCGGGAGCTTTCGGCAAAATTCCGGTTTACCCCCATGCAGATTTACAATGCCGTAAGGCAGGCCAAGGGCGCTGCGGCTGAATCTGCGCGCCGGATGATTGGAGCGGAGGAGATCCACCGCTGCTGCTATGGGCAGGCGGTTCATCGTCTGGACGCGTTGGCCGCGAAGGTGCGGCCGGCTTATGATTGGGACGATCTCATCCTGCCGCCAGGACAGGTGCGGCTGCTCAGGGAAGCTTGTGCGCATGTACGTCAAAGCTACAAGGTCTATGGCCAATGGGGTTTTGGGGGCCGTGTGCAGTATGGCCGCGGCGTTTCCATGCTTTTTGCAGGGCCGCCCGGAACCGGAAAGACGATGGGCGCGCAGGTGATTGCCAATCAGCTTCACATGGAGCTTTACAAGATTCAGATTTCGCAGGTGGTGAGCAAGTACATCGGCGAAACGGAAAAGAATTTGCGGGAGGTTTTTACCGAGGCGCGCAAATCGAACAGCATCCTGTTTTTTGACGAGTGCGACGCTCTGTTTGGCAAGCGAGCCTCGGAGGTTAAAGACTCCAACGACCGAAACGCCAATATGGAAACCGCCTATCTGCTCCAGCAGGTGGAGGATCACGACGGCGTCACCATTATGGCGACCAACCTGCTCCAGAATATCGATCCGGCATTTATGCGGCGCATCGGGTTTGTCGTGCACTTCCCCTTCCCGGAAAAGGAGATGCGCGAACGCCTTTACCGCGGAATGCTGCCGGCATCCGCCCCCGTCGCGGACGACGTCGACTTTGCCTTTCTGGCCGAACGGTTCAAGGTGTCAGGCGGCGGGATTAAAAACATTGTCCTGCACGCGGCGTTTCTCGCCGCTGAGGAGGATGCGCCGATCTGTATGAGGCACCTTGTCCGGTCGGCGGTGGGGGAGCTACGTAAAAATGAGATCGTCGTCGTCCGGGAGGATCTGCGGGAATATGCCGACCTTGCCTTCGACTGAACGGAAAAGAGCCGCCCCTCCTGTTCAGGAGGGGCGGCTCTTTATGTCGTATGGCGGCCGGTCAACTGCCGGCGGCGCGGCGGCGGCGCGCTTGCACCTGTCCCGCCATGAAATTGGCGAAGTTTGCGTTGCCTCTGCCGCCCAAAGCCGATTCATTTTCCTCAAAGATTGCTTTTTGGCTCCTGTCGCCCTCTTTGCTCCTCTGCCCGCTGTTGGCATAGCCCAACAGGGCCTTGACATATTCGCAGATATCCTGGGCGTAATGATACTGCGCCTCCAACTGCCGGGCCTGCGCTTCGGGCAGCGCCTGTGCGGTTCCGGACCTGTTGTACAGCATGCTGGCGATATCGCGGGTGATCTGCGCCTTCTTATAAAGCTCCGAAGTTTGCGCATAGCGCATGGCGGCGTCGTCGGTGGAAAGGATAGGCTTGTTGTGCGCCCCTTCCAGCTGAGCCATCTCGGCCTGAAGGTCAGCGACCGACTGGCCCACCATTCCCACCAGCGGCATGCCGCTGGTGGCGGCGTGCTGCGACAGCCGCGCCTCCTCGGCGGCGTTGCCTGCGCGCTTTGCGCGATCGCGGGCGGAAATCGCCTGGCTGGTGGCGTTTTCCGCCTGCAGAGCGGCCTCCATCTGCTGGTCGCTGACCCCCATGGTTCCGTCTCCGGTGGCGACCGCCTGGTCGCGCTGGGCATGGGAGGTAAGAAAACGCACCATGTCGCGGTTGGTGGTGCCGCCGATCGTATAGCCGGGATGGGCGGCCTTGAAGGCGTCGGTCCGCGTCTTGATCCCCAATGAAATCGGGTCTACCTTGGCCAGAGTGTCGGCCATTTCGCCGGTGGTCTTTTTTGCCGCCGAACCGAAGGAATTCGCACGGAAACTGGCGGTCGAATCGGTCGGATCAGCGGCGGAGCGCGCTGCCCAAAGCGCCCCCTCCTGTTCGTATTGTTGCTGCATACCGGCTTTCCATGCGCTGACCTGCCGGCTGCGGGCCTTGCGTTCCTTTTTTGACTCCTTGGCCTGGAGCGCGGTTCCCGCCAGCGGCGCGGCGCTCATCGGCGCGATCTGCGGGGCGGCAGCTTCACCGCGCGCGGCCATCATGCCCTGCATGTCGGCCTGATGCTCAAAGGAGCTGTTTCGGACCAGGCCGCCGCCGGAAACCTCGCCGCGCGCCTGCTGCGCGACATGCGCCAGCTCGTGGCCAAGCAGCGCCTGCCCGGAAAAGGAACCCATGTTGAATTTTCCGGGCGCGAACGCGATTTCATTGCCCATCGCGGCAGCTTCGGCCCCCTGCTGGCCGACCAGCGGGCTTTCATAGATCTTTACGGAGGAAAAATCCATACCGAGCGAAGCACCCATCTTTTCCCGGACAGGCTCGGGGATGGCGCGGGGCCTGCCCGAGGAACGGACGGCCTGAACAATGCCCGGGGCTGCGGGTTGCTTTTTGGCGCGTTGTGTATAGCTTTGCATCCTGTACGGCTCCCTTCAAAATGTTGGATATTGTCAGTGCGCCCCTGTGAACCAACGGCTGTTGAAAAGACGGGTAGCAGCGTTTGAACGCAGCGCCCGCGCGCCCATCCGCCGCAAAAGCGGATGGCGCCGCGCGTTGAAGCCCGTGACGCCCTGTGCGCGGTTCTCCCGCACCTCGTCACGGGTGGGAACGTGGCCGATATGCGTGGCAATCGCGTCGCGGTAATCTTCCCTTGCATCCCCTTCCAGCGAAAGGTAACGGTTGCGGAAGGACTGGATGCCGGCGAGCGCCGAGCCTTCCTCATACTCCCGATCCCAGAATCCGGGCCGGCGCGCAGCCGGCGCGGGGCCAACAGCCTCTGGTTCAGCCGGCGGATTGTTTTCATTCTCACCGAAAGCGGGCTCGGACGGCGGGTTGTTGTCATATTCGCCCACCATGGAGGCGATTGCTTCGCCGTCCGGTGCGGCCGGTTGCGGCGCGCGCTGTGCCCGGCGGCGCGCGATGCGCTCCGGCTTGGAGCCGGGGGAGATTCGGGCCTGGACCGGCGCGCCGCCAAGCGGGAGAACAGGCTGCGCGCTTTCAACAATCGGCGGGTTGGGCGGCTCGACCGGCCGCTGGATGGCGTCTGTGCGGGCCATGCGTGGGGACACGGCACGCGCCGCCGGTGTCCGCTGCATGTACAGGGAGGTGAGCGGCGCTGCACGCCGCCGATCGGATTCATACATTTCTGTTCGCCTCCCGGAAAGGTATTTCTGCCGTTTTGGAAAAATGGCAGAGCATTGTTTTTTCACGCTCCATCTCGGTTGAAATGCCGGAGATAAAGTGCCTGATCATGCCCTCGGCGGTGGAGTTGATTGCGGTGATGCGCATCGGCTGCTCCGCCGGACGCCCTGGAAGGGCAAGCGCAAGGGCACGGCTTGCCATCGCCGCCAGAACGCCAAGGTCACGTTTGACCGTTATGCAGTCGGAAAGCTCAAGCTCGCCGCCTTCCTCCCGCATCAGCAGACAGCCGACGAGCGTTTCACCGCAAAAGGCGGCGACAGAAGCGTTCAGGAGGGTGGCGTCGTCCAGAAGCAGGCTGCTCATAGGGCTGTCCAGGGTATTCATCGATTCGTCAATCAGGTCGGCCTGCGCATCGGTCAGAGCGGTCAAGGCAAGAACCTGAAGCCTGCTTGCCGCCATCCGCTCCAGACGGGGCAGATAGGCGGAACGGCGCACCTCCCCGACTGTGGAACGGTAGGTGACGGCGGTCGTGCCGGTGGTGTAAAAGCCGTGTCGGTGTAAAAAGTTTTCAAATGCATCCGACTGCGCAAAGGGCAAAGTGAAGCGGATGCGCAGCGTACTGGCTCCGCCTTCGGCGGCAAGCTTCTGCGCGCCCGCCAGCAGGAGAGAACCTACGCCCTGCTCCCGCATTTTTTCATCGACAAAAAACCAGCTTAACCGCCATTCGTTTTCACCTGTAAAGGGCGTTTCCACAACAGCGGCCGCGCAGAGCAGACCACTCTGCGAAACGCATCCGACCGCCTCGCAGCCCTTTGAAAGCAGGGATGGATGCAGGTAAGACGGGATATATGGGAGAAACGCAGATAACTGAGGCTGCGACAAACGGAGCAAATACATGAATAGCCTCCTGATGCCTGACGGCTTTTGGTTTATATACGAGCAAGCGAAGAAAAAATCCCCCGCACAGGAGAATTTTTTGACAGGGGTGGCCGTTTTGCTTTGAAAGCGTTATAATGGAATTCAGGCGGCGCCAATGTATATTCGGCAATTTTCGGCTGTTTATTACAGACTGTGGAAAAAGCAGCCTGCTCCTGAGAACCATTGAAGGGGAGATATCCTTGAGCCAACCCATAAAAAACCGATGTGTCCGCAAAATGGCGGCTTTGTTGACGGCGCTTCTGCTGCTTCCTTCCATATTGGCGCCGGTACGGGCGCAGGAGCGGCCCGCAGCGGAAGAAGCGTCCTCTGTGGCTGGTATAGCGGCGTCCAGCCCTGCGGCAGTGCTGGATTCGGGGGCGTATGACCTTCCTTCTGCAAATCTGGGAGGAATTCAAAAGCCGCCGCCCACAGGCGACATGCCGCAGGGCGACGCCGAGGCGCTCGCGGGACTGCTCGGCTGGCTGGAAAGCGATGAACCGGAATATACGCTGACCGGCGACGTGGTCTGGCCCGGCGGCGGGTTTCCGGCATCCGGGGGCGGAAGCAGGACGCTGTATATGGGCGGTCATAATATCCTTATCCCAAAAAGAAAAATGTTTGCTCCTGTCGGAAACTACCGGTTTATCGGAGACGGCAGCGCGCCGATGTTTACCGTCCAGACAGGCGGGCTGCTCAAGCTCAATGTGGATGCGGCGTTGGAGGTTACGAACGGCTGCGCCGTCGAATTGGAGGGGGATTCGCCCGAAAATCCAGACCAGGCGGGATTTTCACCGAATTACGGCTCTGTGACCGCAAAAGGGCCGGGCGCGGTGGCGGTCCGATCCAAAGGCGATCTGTTTCTGAATATGGCCAATATCAGGACGGAAGGCGGCGCAAAGGCGGTCGAAGCCGCGGGCGATATCCGGCTGTATCTTTCTGTGATAGAGGGCGCAGTCACGGCGGGCGGGATGCTGACAATCGATGCGGCCGGCATTTCTCCGGTGCCGGAACATGCCCGGGTGATCGAACGCACGGCCCGTCTCGATCGGGAGGCGATTATTTTTCCGCTGTTCCGCCTTGCATATGGGGAGGATCCGATCCTGCTGGAAACCCTGCCTTATGTGCTGTCAGCGGAGAACGCGGAGGATATTCCGATGGAGTTTGCCGATCTGTCTGTGGATTGGCGAAGCGGCGGGCAGGATATCACACAGCCGGGCATTTATCAGGTTGCTGTAACGCCGCGGCCTCCCTTTGAAGGAGTGCCGCTCGCCTGCCCGGAGGCGGAGATTACCCTGACGGTGGTGGAGGAGGGACTGCCCTACCTGCGGCGCGCTTATCATGACGTCCATACTGAGCGGGATATTCTTGAATTGTACGGCCCCGTGCCGGGGGGATGGACAGGACAGGTCTACTGCTCTGAGGACAGCGGTGAAAGCTGGACAGCCTGGGGAGAGTGGACGCCTGTTGAGAATACCGGCGCCATCGCATTGGACCGGCGGTTGGAGAATGGGAGAACCTATTGGTTTCAGGTGGATGTGAATATGGACGGCCAGGTCTTGCGGACAAATCTGATAGAGGTTTCGGTCGGAGAAAATGGCCTGCCGCAAAGCAGGTCGCTCAGCGGCGACCGGGATGACAGTCACCGGGGCGACCGCCCCGCGCGTCCATCGGAGGACAGTGGGGCCGACGGTTCAGATTTGAACGGCATACGTCTGACTGAATCGGCTGACAGAGCGCCTGCGGCTTCACAAGCGCTTCCCGCAGCAGAGCTTGCTTCCAGCCAGGCGCAAACGCTGCAGTCTGCATCAGCAGAGCCGGATCACGCTCGTGATCCGGCTTGCAGCCCGCCGGGCTTTGCCGGCGGGCTGCAAGCCGGCGAGTCTGGTGTGTCCGCACCCGTCTCCTCCCATCCGCAGGTACAAAGCGGCTCTGAGGCTTTAAAAGCCCTGTCGGCTCAAGACAGTGTAAGGGAATCGGGCGGCGGCTTAAGCGCCATATTGCCAATCGCCCTGCTGTTTTGCTCCGCAGCGGCTGCAGGCGGCGCGTTTTACCGCTGGATTTGCCGGCGAAAGGGGAGGCCAAAGCCTTGAAAAAGCGACGCATTCCATTCGCCATGCTGCTTTGTGCGCTGTTGGCATGCAGTCTCGCCGGATTTTTACTGCTCTGCCGGTACGATAATAAATACAACTGGCCCGGCCCGCGCGGCCGCCAGGGGGTGCTCAAGATGAATCCGGGCGACCGGCAGAGATATCCGCTGTTCTTTCTGGTTGACGGATGGGAATTTTACCGCGGCTATCACACACCGGACGAACTGGACGGGTTGTCGCCCGATCGGGTGCTTTATCTTGGACAGTACGGCGGATATGAGCTTGATGATCCTGCCGCCGATCCGTGCGGCAGCGCAACCTACCGGCTGACCATCCTGACAGAAGGCGGGCATGACTGGCTGCTTGAAATGCCGGAGGCATACTCCGCCTGCCGCCTGTGGGTAAACGGTGAAGCGTACTACTCGTCAGGCGAGCCGGACCCGGAGCGGTACAGCCCTGCTATTGCAGACGCGCCGGTCGCGATCCGGGCAGAAGGCGCAGTCGAGCTTGTCATCGCGGTCAGCAATTTTGACAGCTTTTATAGCGGGCTGATCTACCCGCCGGCCTTTGGAACACCAAAGGCCGTTGGATTGCTGCGATCCCTTCGCCTGGCGCTGCACAGCGCGGCTATCGCCGCCGCGCTGCTTGTGGGCGGTTCCTGTCTGCTGCTTGGACTGCGGCAGGGCAGACGGGCAGGTTCGGCCGGCTTCGCGCTGCTTTGCCTGTGTTATTTTGGCTATGCCGGATACCCTGTGGCGCATGCGGTGGGGATCACCGGAGGGTGGTGGTATCTTTTTGAAAAATTAAGCCTGTATGGGATGCTGTTCGCGCTTACGGTGGTCGCTGGACAGCTCTGCAAAGCGCCGCTGCGCATACGTACCGCTGCTTTTTCGGTCGGGATGGCGGTATGCGCACTGGTGACAGGCTTTCCGCTGCTGCCCGGCGCGTGGGATGCGGTGGCCATGCGCCTTTACAGTGTGCTTTTGCATCTCTATCAGTGGGCCGCGGCCGTTTATTTGATCGTTCTATGCGTAGCGGACGCATGGCGGGGAAATCAGCAGGCGCGCGCCCTGCTCTGTGGGACAGGCGTATTTGGGTGCGCACTGCTTGCGCGTGCAGCCGCGCCGCTTTACGAGCCGGCTGTCACTGGCTGGCCCGCGGAATGGGGTGGTCTTGTGCTGATTTTTGTCATTGCGGGGATTTTAATCGGGGAAAATCTCCGTGTCTGGCGGGAGGGCCTGGCCGCGCAGTCGGCGTTGGCGGTCCAGAAGGAGGAGGCCGATCTGTTGGCCCGCTACCTGGAAACGACGGCGCGCAGGAACCATGAGGTGCAGCAAAATTATGGACTGCTGCGGTTTTATCAGACACAGGGCGAAACGGAGAAGCTGGCCCGTCTTTTGGAACAGCTCTGCGGCGAAACGGCGGATGTTTTGCAGGTATACGCGCCGCACAGGCTGCTCAATGCCATTTTGACGGTCAAGCTGGCGCGTGCGCGCGCGCTTAATATCGATATACAGCAGGAGGTGGCCTGTGTGCCGTCCGAGCTGCCATATGAGGATGTTGATCTATGCAGTCTGATGGGCAATCTGTTGGATAACGCGGTTGAGGCGTGTGAGCGGATGCCGGCGGGGATGGCCCGTGTGCTCCGGGTGGGCATTCAGTGCGCAAACCGAAGCTTTTCTGTGATTATCCGCAATACGGCCCATGGGGATTTGCCGGGGCGGACCGCGAAGCGGGACACGGTGCTGCATGGGCATGGGCTGACAGTCGTCACGCAGATTGTGGAGAAGTATGGAGGGATACAGACGGCTTCTCTGGAGGACGGTTATTTTACATACAGCGTCGCTCTGCCGCTCGATTGCAAACCGGACGGATGAGAGCCGCATTGCTGCAGGCAAGGAAACGAACGCGGCAGGACGGAGGGCCTTTCTTAGGCTGGAAAAGGCCCTCCGGGTACTGGTCATGCAAAATAGTTAAGCCGGCAACGCAGAAACTTATGAAGAATGGGTGCTTTTCTGCACAAGATTCCCACTGATTTCCTGGATGATCCTCCAAAAATAGTAAGGATCGTATCTGGATTCTTGACATTTTTTATCCAGAATGGTAGAGTGGAACCATTAAAAAGATGATATCCACAGGGAGGGATGAAACCTGCTGATCACACGGGAGGTCGATTATGCGCTGCGCATTTTACGGGCGTTGTCCGAGGGGGAACAGGTGAGCGCGGCGCAGCTCTGTCAGCGGGAACTGATCCCGCAGCCGTTCGCATATAAGATTATGCGCAAGCTGTCAAAGGCGAGCTTCGTTTCAATCACCAGAGGCGCCGATGGAGGATGCCGGCTGGCGGTCGATCTGCGGGAAAAGACCCTCTATGACCTTTTATTCGCCATGGATTCCGTTGAATTTGTCAATGCCTGCATGGCGCCGGGCTATCAATGCCTCTGGCGGGAGCGTTGCGGCGGCAAATGCGGCATCCACGCGCAGCTTGAGTCGATCCAGCAGGCGGTAGACCGTGAATTGCAATCGCACAGCCTGGCGTCCATTCTCTCCGGAAAACCAGGATGAGACGGTGTCCGGCGCTGTTTTTCAGCTAAAAAGTGGATGAAAATAGTCCTGTATGCGGCGGGCCGTTTGTATCCACATGATCAAAGCACGAAATTGCGCAAGATAAAGGAGGACGATCCCATGTTGTTTCAAACCACCCAGGCGCATGAGGCGCTGCGTGCAAAGGTAAGGGAGTTTGCGGAAAATGAAATCAAACCGATTGCCTTTGTCATGGACCAAAACAATGAGTTTCCCGACGAGCAGATCAAGCACTTTGGCGAAATGGGGCTGATGGGCATCCCATATCCCAAGGAGTACGGCGGCGCGGGGCTTGACGCCTTAAGCTACGCCATCGCGGTTGAGGAGCTTTCCCGTGTCGACGGCGGTACGGGCGTCATCCTCTCCGCACATGTTTCGCTCGGTTCCTGGCCGATTTTCGCCTTTGGAACAGAGGAGCAGAAGCAGAAGTATCTTGTCCCACTGGCGCGCGGTGAAAAGCTCGGGTCATTTGGCCTGACAGAGCAGAACGCCGGTTCGGACGCGGGCGGCACGGAAACGACCGCGGTGCTCAAGGGCGATTATTATCTTCTCAACGGCAGCAAAATCTTTATTACCAACGCGCCCAAGTCGGATATCTATGTCGTTTTCGCCGTGACGACGCCCGACATCGGCACACGCGGCATCTCGGCCTTCATCGTGGAAAAGGGCTGGGAAGGCTTCACCTTCGGCGATCATTACGACAAGATGGGCATCCGCTCCTCCAGCACTGCGGAGCTGATCTTCAACGATGTCAAGGTCCCCAAGGAAAACCTGCTCGGCAAAGAAGGGGAAGGCTTTAAAATCGCGATGGCGACACTCGACGGCGGACGCATCGGCATCGCGGCCCAGGCGCTCGGCATCGCGCAGGGCGCGTTTGAGCATGCGGTCGAATACGCCAAGGAACGCATCCAGTTCGGCAAGCCGATCGCCTTCCAGCAGGCGCTTTCCTTCAAGATCGCAGACATGGCCACCAAGCTGCGCTGCGCGCGTATGCTCATCTACAGCTCGGCCGAGCTGAAGGAGCACCATGTCCCCTATGGCATGGAATCGGCGATGGCCAAGATGTACGCCTCCGATATCGCGCTGGAGGTTACAAACGACGCGCTGCAGATTTTCGGCGGCAGCGGCTATCTCAAGGGTATGGAGGTCGAACGCGCTTATCGCGACGCGAAGATCACAACCATTTATGAGGGTACAAACGAAATCCAGCGCGTGGTCATCGCCTCGCATCTGCTCGGGAAGCCTCCGAAGGAGTCCTCCGACGGCGGCAAGCTGCGCAAAAAGCCCGCGCCGGTCACGGGTCTGCGCAAGACGATGATCTTTAAGGAGGGCGACGCCTCCGAACGGGTTGCGGCGCTTGTAGCGGCGCTCGAAAAGGACGGCCATGATTTCACGGTCGGCATCCCGCTCGATACCCCCATCGCTCAGGCGGAACGTGTCGTTTCGGCGGGCAAGGGCATCGGCGACAAGAAAAACATGAAGCTGATTGAGGCGCTGGCCGCTCAGGCGGGCGCGGCAATTGGTTCGTCCCGTCCGGTCGCGGAGACACTCAAGTATGTTCCGCTTGGCCGTTATGTTGGAATGTCCGGCCAGAAATTTACAGGGAACCTTTACATAGCCTGCGGTATCTCGGGCGCCACACAGCACCTCAAGGGGATTAAGGACGCTTCGACAATTGTAGCGATCAATAAAAACGCTAATGCACCGATCTTTAAAAACTGCGACTACGGGATCGTGGGCGATCTGACAGAAATTCTGCCGCTGCTGACTGCCGCGCTTGACCGGGGCGAGAAGCAGCCCGCGCCCCCGATGGTTAAGATGAAGCGTCCGACCCCGCCCAAGCCCGCCCCCATTGGCAAAACGTATGTCTGCGGCGGATGCGGCTACGAATACAATCCTGAATTTGGCGACCCAGACAGCGACGCGGCGCCGGGAACGCTCTTTGAAAAGCTGCCGGAGGATTGGGTCTGTCCGGAATGCGCGGAAGGTAAGGAGCAGTTTATCGAGGCGTAAGAATCTGTGCGCCGCCATCATAAGGAGGAATCAATTATGTATTGCGTCCGTAATGTGACAGAGGATCTTTACTGGGTCGGAGCAAACGACCACCGGCTCCATCTGTTTGAAAATATCCATCCCATCCCGCGCGGTGTTTCATATAACGCCTATCTGCTGCTCGACGAAAGCACCGTGCTTTTTGACACCGTCGATTGGTCGGCCTGCCGGCAGCTCCTTGAAAATGTCGAGCACCTGCTCGACGGCCGCCCGCTCGATTATCTGCTGATCAATCATATGGAGCCGGACCACGGCGCGTCCATCGAGGAAATCCTGCTGCGCTGGCCAAAAGTCAAGGTGATCAGCACGGAGAAGGCGTTCATGCTGATGCGGCAGTTTGGTTTCAGGATCGACGATCATGAACTGATCGAGGTCAAAGAGGGCGATACGCAGTGCTTTGGCAAGCATACCGTCACCTTCGTGGCCGCGCCGATGGTGCATTGGCCCGAGGCGATGGTGACGTTTGACCTGACAAACGGCGTTCTCTTTTCCGCCGACGCGTTCGGTTCGTTCGGCGCGCTTGATGGAAAGCTCTTTAACGACGAGGTTGATTTCGACCGCGACTGGCTCGACGACGCCCGCCGCTATTTTACCAACATTGTCGGCAAGTATGGGCCGCATGTCCAATTGCTTTTGAAAAAAGCCGGCGGCATCCTGGACAAGATCAAGGTGGTCTGTCCCCTGCACGGTCCGGTCTGGCGCAGCAACCTGGCCTATCTGATCGATAAATACGATCACTGGAGCCGTTACGCGCCGGAGGAGCAGGGCGTCCTGATCGCGTATGCTTCCATGTACGGAAATACTGAGGACGCTGCGCAGGCATTGGCCGCCCGGCTGTGCGACAAAGGCCTGACCAATGTCGCCCTTTACGATGTCTCCAATACGCATGTCTCCACACTGATCTCCGAGGCGTTTAAGTACAGCCACATTGTGCTGGCTTCTGTGACTTATAATCTGGGCATTTATCCGGTTATGCACAACTTCCTGATCGATATGAAGGCGCTGAACCTGCAAAACAGGACTTTTGCCCTGATTGAAAATGGTTCCTGGGCATGCAAATCGGGTGATTTGATGCAGAAGTTCATCGATGAGGAGATGAAAAACATGACCGTTCTCAATGAGCGGCTTTCGATGGCCTCGTCGCTGCATGCTGACAAAGCGGTCGAGCTGGAGACGCTTGCCAACGCGCTTCTTGAATCAGTAGGCCATACAGCGGAATAAGCGTTATAAATTAATAACTGAAAAGAGCCTTTGCTGCTTGCAAAGGCTCTTTTTGCTTGATTGGGCAGGCAGGACCGTCAGCCGCAGCCGCAGTCGCTGTGTTTGCTGCGCTTGGGCACTACATATGGGGCAGCTATCGGGGCGCAGCCGCAGCTTTTAAAGCCGATCGGCTCCGGCTCGCACGATTGGAAAACCGGCGCGGCGGCCGGCGCCGTATCCGAACAGCCGCAGGCAGGTTCAGGCTTTGCAGCCTCACAACCGCAGGCAGGTGCGGGCTGGCAGTTATCCGCAACTACTGCCGCACAGCCACAGGCGGGGGCGGCGCGTCCGCAGGTGTTCGCCTGTGCCGTGTTTGTACGTCCACAGGTGGGGGCGGCGCACCGGTTGCGGGTGTTTGCTGGTGTACGGCCGCGGCAGGCTGTAGGCGCACAGGCCGATTCAGCCGCGCTGACAACAGCCCCAGCCTCTCCAGCCGCAGTACACGGCGGCGAGAACAGCTTATCGGGCGGATTGCAGGCTTTATCAAAGCTAGGGTTGAACGCATAGAAGTTCTTTGCATTCGTATTTTCCTGGGTGATGCGCAGCGCGTCGCCGAAACGCTGGAAGTGTACGATTTCACGCTCACGCAGGAATTTGATCGGATCACGTACATCGGGATCATCCGCAAGGCGCAGGATATTGTCATACGTTTTGCGGGCTTTCTGTTCTGCTGCAAGATCCTCATAGAGATCGGCGTATGTGTCGCCTGTGACCTGCAGTACAGAGGTGGAAAACGGTACGCCGGCCGCAGCCTGTGGGTAAACGCCGGTACCGTGGTCGACAAAATAGGTGTCGAAGCCGCTGCGTTTAATCTGCTCAGGGGTGAGGCAGCGGGTGAGCTGATGAATGATTGCGGACACCATTTCGATATGCGCCAGTTCCTCTGTACCGATATCGGTCAGGATCCCCTTGACCTGCGCATACGGCATGCTGTAACGCTGCTGAAGGTAGCGGGTCGCGGCGCCGAATTCTCCGTCCGGACCGCCGACCTGGGAGATAATAAATTTTGCGAGCGCCGGGTTGGGATTTTTAATCTTAACCGGATACTCCAGTTTCTTTTCATATAACCACATATCGCCTTACGCCTCCAATTCCCAGGGCCACGGATCATCGACCCAGGTCCATCTGTTCGGGTTTGTGTTTTCACGCATGTTCAGCGGGCCAAACCGTTGGTTATAAAGGGCCACCGCCTCGTCGCGCAGTTGTTTATGTTTCTCATAATATGCGAGAGCCGGCTGGCAGGTCGGATGACCATCGAGGTAGAGGACGACATCGGTGATGGCAAAATTGTGTATTTGGATTTGCCTTAACAATTTCTGACGTTCACACACAAGGACACGCCCCCTCTAAGAAAGGTTTGTCGAGTTCAGGGAAGATTGTTCCACGGCAAAAGCCGACATCCGCTTCATAAACAGAGGTCCACTGCTGCCACGGCGAATACGTCATGCCAAGAGCCGGCATGTTGTCGGGGCAATCCTGCACCGCAATCACAACCGTCTCGGTATTGAGCTTGCATTCCATATGCCAAATTCTCCTTTTCCAAAGCGATAAGGGCGGCGCACAGGGAAAAGCCCACAGAAATATGCGGGTGCGCGCAGAACCCTCCTGATTCATGATATGACAGCAGCGATGTGATGTGCAGTGGAATAATCGTATGAAATGACGTGCAAATTGACATACAAGGTAATTTGCAGATAAATGCCAATTGAAAATATACGCTTTTGGAGCGATTAGAAAAATTGTGCTTTTATGGACAATTTGAGGAAGCGTTCCGTAAAATCAGTGTATATTCCGCATCCTGCTCCTTCGAACCGGCTGCTGTGATCCTGTTATGGAACAGATACAGGTGCCGGCCGCATAGTGACGATTCCCCGTTGTCTGTATGGGCTGGCAGCGACAAGTGCAGGTTCCTGTGCGCTTATGCGGTTTTTTATCTGTTTTATCGGGCGCATCTTCCGCTTTTGGGGCTGGCGCGGCTTTATTTGGTGGGATGACGGTGGAAAAAGGAAAGGGGGAGAAGCCTTATAGGCTTCTCCCCCTGCTTTGAGCTATGCGTCTTTTCCGGAAAAATGACGGATCCGAAGCGGAATTTTTGTTTGTTCCGACAGGCGCTTGCACGCTTCAATTTCCTCGGCTGGCAGCACATCGACGATTGAAAAAACTGTATTGAGTGAAGCGGCTTTGCAGCGTGCGGCGAAATCAACCATAGCATCAAACGATTGTATACCGAAAGATGGACGTGTCACCTCTAAATACGACTGTGCGTCCGGTGCGTTCAGGCTGACAGATACTGTATCGACCAGTCCAGTCAGCAGCGGCGGCGTTTCGCGGCCGTTGATCAGGTCGCCAAGGCCGTTGGTATTGACACGAATTTTGATATCGCTGACAGAACGTATATACCGGCAGACCGCAAGCATATTGTCGAGTGCGCAAAATGGCTCGCCGTAGCCGCAGAAAATCAATTCCTCAAAGACCTCAAGGCGATAAGCCTGGAATGCGGCGATCACTTCGTCGGCGGAGGGGTCATGATCAAGCCAGAGCGTTTCTGCGGAACCAAGCCCCTGCTTTTGGGAACGGATGCAAAAGGTGCAGTTGCAGGGGCAGCGGTTCGTTAGATTCACATATAAATTTTTGCCGTATGTATAAAGAATATCCTCCATGCTGCGTTTTCCTCCATTGCTTTTGATGAGAATACGCCTGCCCGCAAAGTGGACAGATGTGCAAGATAAAGCTGCAAAACAACGATTTTGTCAGAACTCATAGGCTGTTTGGACAATCAAAATTTTCATCTTTAAGGATTTCAGCATTCTCCTGCTGTTTACGAAAATTTCGGCATTGCTATATTTTCAAACAAGCTTTAAGCTTGTGTTCGAAAAAGCTGTTTTTTCAATCCCAGGCGGTCGGCTGCGGCGGCGGCCAGCAGGAACAGCACGGCACTGCCTGCGGACTGCACGACGCCGCCCCACTGGAGCGCCAGAGGAGCGAGCCAGTTGCCGGAAAACAGGGCCTCCGCAATGTAATAGCCCGCATTGGAAACAAGACCTGCCAAAATCAGCGCGCAGACATTCCGCCGGCAAAGCAGCCGTTCACTGTGCGAAGTGAACCAGACAGCCGTCAACGGCTTGATGATCATTGTGGGGATCACCCAGATTGGCACGCCGGATAAAAAATCGGCCAAGCCCCCGCCGATCGCAGCGGCTGCACAGGCATACGGCATCGGCAGCAGGCTCGCGGCCAGATAGATGAAAGCGTCGCCAAAATGGATATAACCGCCATTCGCACCAATCGGGATGTGAAACAGATATGCTGTGGTTAATGTAATCATGGCCGCGAACATCGCGGCTGAGGTCAACAGCCGCCCTGAGGGTGTGACGCTGGTTGTATGACGATTCATTGATAAGCCTCCCTGTCAGTTAATAAATACAGATATGGTTCAAACGCAACGCCGTCATTTGGATCGGTACCTTCGGCAAACGTATGGGCAATTGCCTTTTGGAGCAAGGCAGCAGCCAAATCCAGCGCGGCTTGCGGCTTCATTTTGCGGGCCAGGCCGCCGCACAGCACAGACGCCAGAATATCGCCGGTCCCGGAAAAGCCGTCGCCCAGGCGCCGCGTCGCGATCAAATGCTCGCCTTGCGGGGAAAATACAGCGTTGACAATCTGTTCGCCGCGCGGGATGCCTGTGATAACAACGGTGGACGGTCCCTGTTCCCGCAGCGCGCAGGCCGCTAAACGAACGGCCTCCAGTCCGTCGGAACGCATTGCTTCTTCATAGCCGACACCGGCCAGGATACATGCTTCCGTCAGGTTGGGGGTGATGATATCCGCCTTTGCGATCAGTGCGCGCGTCGCCGTGACCATGGCGTGATCAAATACAGGATAGATATGCCCGCGGTCGCCGAGTACGGGATCGACGAGCACATGCGTCTGCGGAGTGCGAAATTGATCGATCCAATCTGCAATTTGTCCGGCCTGCACGGGACCATTGAGAAAGCCTGTGTAGATTCCATCGAAGATCACGCCGCGTTTACGCCATTCATGGGAAAAGCGGGAAATTTGCTTTGAAAGGTCAATCGAGGCGAAGCTCTCAAAACCGGTTTGATTGCTGAGAACCGCTGTCGGCAGCGGACAAGCCTGAACCCCCATCGCCGACAGAATGGGAATCGCAGCTGTCAGAGAACACCTGCCAAGGCCGGACAGATCATTGATTGCGGCGACCTTTGGAACACGCATGCAATCGCTCCTTTTTTAAGGGCTATCTGAAAGATCGAAATTACCGTTTTTTCTGCAAATAGCGGCGAATGCCGCGTTAAAAAGCCTCGGAATCCGAAAGGATTCCTGATTTTTGCATTGTATTCTCATACCTGTCTGCGAACAATCCGGCAATTACTTTGTTTTCAATCAGGCCCTGGAATGTCTGAAATTAGAATAACGCATCGCCGGATAAAAATAAAACATGGTAAAAATTTATGTGCCTTCCGCCTGTTTGGAATATATAAATAAATTTAAATTATAATTTAATTAAAAAATATTTAAATTAACTATAATATTTTTTATGAATTTCAATTGAAAAATGGAGTGATTGTAAAAATATATAAAAATACCCGCGCCGTGCGGCCCGGGTATTGGCGAAAAAGTAGAACAGCCTGGGAATTAAGCCAATTCATCTCTGGCGCGGAACCGATCAAGGGGCGTGAGAAAAAATTTGGCGTGCTTGATAAAAAAGAAAAAGAAAAACAGACACAAAAGAACAAACAATCCGCATTCAATCGTACTGACAAAGAGCGTGATGTCGTCGCCGGTTTTGACGAACAAACCAACGAGCTTTGCAACCAGGGAACCGCCGGCAGCCGCACCTTCGCCAGCCATGCCGTCCACGCCCATCATGCCCGCGTCCATGCCCATCATACCCGCATCCATCATACCTATGCCTATATCGCCCATGCTGCCGCCCATCATCCCCATACCGCTCCCCATCGAGGCGCTGGAAAGGATTTCAAGCGCCCGGGAAGCCGCCGCCTGCAAGCCCTCCGGCAGACCGGCCGCGAATGTCTGAACGCCCTGTGTAATCGTTGAAATATTCTGGATGACGCTGTCGATGGCCGTCTGGGCAGAGGATGGCGCGCCCGCAGCCGCCCCAGCGGCCGGTTCAAACAGAGACGGTGAAAAGGTGGACAAGACCCGCCACACGGCCAGAACCGGCAGGAATAAGACGTTGCTGAAAAAGGCGTACCGATCCGCTCCGTAAACAGAAACAAGCGCCGCGGTCGCAAGGATCAACAGGATCAGATTGGTCAAAAATTCCGCCGGCGAGGCGAACTGTGCGCTTGTAACTGTCGCACGCCAAACGAACATAACCGCGCTGTACAGAACGAATGCAGGCAGCAGCAGATACATATATAGGTTTAACGCACCCATCGGGCGGCCATAGTATTCCATTTTTTTCATTCGGTATTCTTTTGTACCCATCAAAAAAGCCCTCCAGTCAGCCGGCCGCACCGGCCGCTGTTTACCATCATAACACATTCCGGAGCGGTTGACAAAGCCGCGCCTTAAAAAAGAATGGCCGCCGCCCTTTCGGCGGGCAGGACCCGGGGGGATAAAAACCCACATATAAAGTGTGCGCTCTGTGATGTTTTCCTGCATGTACTCAAAATTTTTATCCATATAACCTTTTGCATTGATTAAGCTTACCGCGGCAGCAGCACTTTTCGCTGCACAAAAAGCGGCCGCTGCGGAAAGCCCCACAGCGGCCATTTTTTCAATTCATTTAAGGTAAAAGGGGATGCGCAGGCTACTGGCAAATATAGTTTTGCATTCCGATGAGCATATACCGGCCCGCCACAGCGCCTTGATCGGGCGTACCAATCGCCTTTGCAGCGAAAACAGCCGCTTTGCCGAATACAGGCGTCATGGACTTGGTAGCCTCCACACCCTCGCCGGCGCCCTCGACAGCGGCGTTGATCACATCCTGCAAGGAAGATTCAGGATGTGCGGACACAAGGGCGGACGCCTTGTCCGCAGCGGCGGCGAGCGCGTCGAGAATGGTACGGTTGCCGCGCTGGCATTTGCCGCGCTGCTGAATGCCGTCTGCGAAGGCGGCAATATAGGCCGCCAGGCCGGCAGCGTCAAGCTCCGGCTTGCCCTTGAGCGCCTTGCCGCCGGCCATGATGCCGGAGGACATCAGCGTGCCCATGGTAGAGGGGACGACGGAGGACATTTTCATGCCGCCCTTCATCAGCGTTTTGCCGATGTCACCAGGCTCCATATTGTCGCGCAAAAGCTGCGGCAGGGCACCGTAACCCTTACTCATAGTCAGCCCCAAGTCGCCGTCGCCCATCTGAGCGTCCATTTCACACAGCTCGTCGCGTTTTTCCGTGAACAGGCCGCCGACCGCGGCGAACAGCTCGGGAAGCTGCTCACAGGTGATCACAGTCATTTTAAAGCCTCCTCATTTCTGACAGTAGAACGGCGTATTCACCGGCATGTCAATCTGCTCCTTCATCTCTTGATCGGCCATACGGCAGATCGAAATGGAGGCGCCGGCCATCTCCATGGAGGTGGCGTACTCGCCGACAAAGGTGCGGTAGATGGAGACGCCCTTTTCCTTCAGGATGCGGGTGACGCTGCCGCTGAGGATATAAAGCTCCTCTACAGAGGTGGCGCCCAGCCCATTGATCAGCAGACAGACCTCCTCGCCGGCGGACAGCGGCATATCCTCAAGCAGCGTGTCGAGCGATTCGGCGGCGATTTCGTCGGCTGTCTTGAGCGGACCGTTCCAGACGCCAGGCTCGCCGTGGATGCCCATGCCCATGGCCATTTCGTTTTCACCGAGCGTGAAATTGGGATGCCCCACCTCCGGAATGATGCAGGGGGTGAGCGCGAAGCCGACGGTACGGGTATTGTCCTTGGCCTTCTGCGCAGCAGCGAGCACCTCGTCGAGCGTGCCCATCTGGGCGGCCTTGGCGCCTGCGCATTTATACATAAAGAAGATACCTGCCACACCGCGCCGTGTGTCGGGATTGGCGTTGGAGTTGACATCGTCGGCGCCCACAATGGAACGCGTTTCGATATCCTCCATTTCACACATTTCCGCAGCCATGTCAAAATTCATGATGTCGCCGGTGTAGTTGCCGTATAAATAGAGGATGCCGGCTCCTGCTTCTACCTCTTTTGACACGTTGAAGATCTGTTCGGCAGAAGGCGACTGGAACACGCCGCCGACGCCGCAGCCGTCGAGCAGATTTTCGCCGACATAACCGAGAAACAGCGGCAAATGGCCGGTGCCGCCGCCGGTGATGATGGCGACCTTGCCGTCTTTCTTTTTTGCCGTGCAGTAACAGCGCAGATCGCCGTCCGCATATTTGACCGCGTCGCTATGCGCGGCATAGATTCCCTTGAGCATATCGTCGGTGTACTGTTCAGGAGCATTGATGATCTTTTTCATGTGATGAAATTCCTCCTTGTTTGATACGCCGCCCCGCCCGCGCGGGAAGGGGACGCCCATTTTCAGACGTCAGCGGCATGCCTTCAGATACATTTTATCATGTCAGCAGCGCGGCATGATAAGATTGGCCGTCAGGGATAAAATAAATGCTTTGTATGTATTTTATCATAGAATTTAATTCAAAAAATGTCAAGAAAAAGGACAAAAGCAAAAAGAGAAAAACAACAGAAAAAATAGGATAAAATGACGAAAAGAAGGTGTTGGCAGACGGATGCAAAACATGGGTAGGCAAGAAAAGGCATAAAGCGCACACTTCATTTTATGTTGCAAAATGTTTGATTTTGACTGAATCAACTCTGGGAAAATAAAATGGATAAATTAGGGGATGGGAAAGCAGGGGCTTTGCTTGGCACGTGAACAGGTAGTTTTATCAACATATAAAACAGAATTTTTAAATATATTGCGCAATAGAATATCTCTTTTTACTAATTCCAAGCTTTCTAATTAAAAACAGATGGTTAATATTGACAAAAAGAATTTAAGCAATTTGGTGGAATAACCAAAAAACAAAAAAAATACAACAAATTCGTTTACAAACCAAACAGGCTGTGTTAAATTGGAGATAACACAGGGGAGCAGTAAGCGGCCCCCCAGGAGAAAGATTAATAGGAGGATACAATGAAAAAGATTATTGCTTTGATGATGGCTCTTGCAATGCTTTTGACAGTTGCCGGATGCGGCGGCTCCAACAACACGGCCAGCACTGCAAGCACCCCGGCGGCAGACACCGCCCCGGCTGGCGATGCCAGCACACCTGCGGCCAGCGCGCCGGCCGCCAGCGCGCCCTCCGGCGACACAAGCGCCTCGCCTGTGGCCGGCAAGAAGGTTGCCTATATCATGCAGATGGCGCCTTCCGACATTTTCCAGATGTGGTCCGAGTACGCGGAGAAAACCGCGGTGGGTCTCGGCATGGAGTATCAGGCGTTCTTCTGCAACGGTTCGGATACCACCTGGCAGGATACGGTTTCCCAGTGCGCTTCCGGCGGCTATGACGGCCTGCTGCTCAGCCACGGCGGTCAGAACTACGCTTACACATTTCTGACCGATCTGCTCAAACAGTATCCCGATCTGAAGATCGCAACCTTCGACACCCCGTTTAAGGACAGCAACGGCGAAACCCAGAAGATCGAGGGCGTGACCCAGTTCTTCCAGCAGGATGCCCAGTTTGCCGAGCTGCTGCTCGACTACATCTGCAATACCCTGTATCCTGATAAGGTCGCAGCCGGCGAGCCTGTCAAGGTTCTGAAGGTTTGGGTTGGCCCGAACTTCAATTCGCCGTTTGACCGCCGCCAGGTCGGCTATGAGAAGTACGAGCAGGAAGGACTTATCCAGACGGTTGAGACAATCGGCCCGTCCGATTTCAACAACGCCGAGGCTTCCATGACCGACGTTACGACCGCCACGCTGGCCAAATACCAGCCGGGCGACATCGATGCGATCTGGTGTTGCTATGACCTGTACGCCAGCGGCGTGTATACCGCTCTGACCCAGGGCAACTTCGACATCCCAATGGTCAGCGTTGACATCAGCAACGCCGATATCGACAAGATGGCCGCGGCTAATTCCCCGTGGAAGGCCTGCGCCACCACCAACTGGTACTATAACGGCGAATTCGGTATGCGCGTTCTGGCCCTGGAAATGGCCGGCGAGTACGATAAGATTATCGACCCCATGACTGGCACGGCCAGCGATTGGCTCGAGCTGCCGACCACAGTCGTGACCCAGGATATGGTGTCCGGCGGCGGAATCAACGTGATGAACCTGGATACGGTTGCGGGCGAAGGCTACAGCGATCGTTCCTGGATGCCCACCACCGACTGGATGGCCGCCCTGCTGGGGGACTGATCCAAAATAAAGGAGCGGATCTCTGGGAAGAACGACTGCTCTGAGCGTTACGTGTAACGAAGCGGGCGTCGGGGGTTCCCCCCGACGCCCTGCTTAACGCTTTTCCCATCGGCTGATTGTGAAAAGCCGCGCGCTGCGCGGCGCTGCACGCGGTTTTTCACTGCCAGCCGGCGGGGAAACCATAAACTGGAAAAGAGGGAATCTATGGATAAAATTACGCTTGGAACCAGGAATGTTTCCATTGTTTTTCCCGGCGTCAAGGCACTGTCAAACGTGGATTTTGAAATTGAAACAGGCAAAATTCATGCGGTGCTTGGCGCCAACGGCGCCGGAAAGTCGACGCTGATGAAGGTGTTGGCCGGTTCAAACCCTGATTACACCGGAGACGTGCTGTATAACGGCGAGGTGGTAGAGCTGCGCAAGCCGGCCTCCGCAAAGGCGCTTGGCATCCAGATCGTTTATCAGGAGGTCGATATGGCGCTGATCCCCTCGCTGTCCGTCGCGGAAAACGTCATGTTTAACCACATGGTTATGAACATGGGGCATGGGCAGTTCATGAACTGGGGGAAAATCCGCAGCGAGGCGAGAGAAGTGCTCAAGCGCCTGAACATCAACCTCGATGTGAGCCGTCTGGTCGGAACGCTTTCACTGGCGCAAAAGCAGATGGTTCTGATCGCCCGCGCGATCCAAAGCTCCTGCAACTTTTTGATTCTTGACGAGCCGACCGCGCCCTTGAGCGATACGGAGACAGAGGAGCTGTTCCGGCTCTGCAAGCACCTGGTCGAGACAGAAAATCTTGCGGTTATCTTTATTTCCCACCGTTTGCACGAGGTGCTGCAGATCTGCGATTCGTACACCGTTATGCGCAACGGCGAGATTGTGGACAACTCCCCCATCACGCCGGAAACGACCACAAAGGAAATCGTGGAAAAGATGCTCGGTCGCTCGTTTGAGGAGAACTTCCCCAAGGAGATTGTGGACATCGGCGAAAAGGCGTTTGAGGTGGATCATCTCTCCGATACGGAGGGCAAGGTCAACGATGTGTCGCTGTATGTCCGCCGCGGCGAGATTGTCGGCGTCGCCGGTCTGGTCGGCGCGGGCAAGAGCGAGCTTTGCAAGACGCTGTTCGGCGCAATGAAAAAATCCGCCGGCACGATTACCATGGGCGGCAGGCAGCTCAAGATCAAGAACCCGTCCGACGCGGTGCGCAATCGTATGGCGCTGGTGCCTGAGGAGCGCCGCAAGGAGGGCGTGCTTGTCAACGAGACGGTCGATTTCAACCTGTCGGCCGCGTGCCTGAGCAAGTTTTGCCGGCTGTCGTTTATCAACAGGAACAAAACGGCGGCCAACGCCAAGCAGTTTGTCGAGTCGCTCGGCATCAAGACGCCGTCCATTTTCCAGATGGTGCGCAACCTGTCCGGCGGCAATCAGCAGAAGGTGGTCGTCGGGAAATGGCTTGCGGCCGACTGCGATATTTATATCTTTGACGAGCCGACCAAAGGCGTCGACGTCGGCGCGAAGGCTGAAATCTTTAAGTTGATCAATGAGATTGCCAAGCAGGGCAACTGTGTGCTCTATGCATCGTGTGAAAACTCCGAGATTCTTTCCATTACCGACCGGACCTATGTCATGTTTGACGGCAGGATCATGGCGGAGCTTAAGACAGCCGAAACGTGTGAGGATGAGATCATGCACTACGCGGTCGGCGGAACGGAAGCTTTCGTGGCCAGTTGATTGGGCTGCGGCATAAATCCACTCATTCAGGGGGAAATACATATGAATCAATTGCTCAAAAAGAAAAGCGCCGGCCGTTTTCTGATGGACTGGGCCGCCGTTATCGCGCTTGTGGTTTCTATCGTTATTTTCACAGTCATCCAGGGCGGCGCGTTTTTCTCCGCAGCCAATGCGATTAATATTTTAAGGGCCATGGCCATTACCACTATTTTTGCCATCGCCGCAACCGTGACCATGGCGCCGGACGGATTTGATATGTCCGCCTGCACCCTGGCGTCCTTCTCTGCCTATGTGTTCGCGAGTACGTTTCTGTGGTTCGGCCTGCCGCTGTGGGCCAGTATCCTGGCGACGATTGTGTTTACAATGGTTATGTATCTGCTGACCATGTTTTTAATCCTGGTCTGCAAAATCCCCGATATGCTGGCGACCTGCTCCCTGATGTTCGTGCACCAGGGCCTTGGACTCTGGTGGACGGGCGGCGGCGCGGTTTCCTCCGGTATGCCGACGCCATGGAAAGCGGAACCCATCCGCAAAGGCTGGACCGAAGGCTTTTTGAACATCGGACGCGCTCCCTGGTGCATCCTGATCATGCTGGCATGCGTGCTTTTTGCGTTTATTTTCCTCAACTACACCAAGCACGGCCGTTATCTCTACGCGATGGGCGGCAACAAGACGGCCGCGAAGCTCTCAGGTATCAACGTTAAGAAATACCGCTTCATCGCCGGAATGGTGACCGCGGTGTTTATCGCCATCGGCGCGATGGTCGTCTGCTCGCGCAACTCCGCCGCGCAGATCACCGGCTGCGACAACTATCTGATGCCGTCGCTGGCCGCTGTATTCGTCGGGCGCTCTGTGGGGGGCGCAGAAAAGCCCAACGCGATCGGTACTATGATCGGCGCCGCGCTGATCTGCACGCTGGAAAACGGGCTTACCCAGGTTGGCGTTTCGTACTATGTGCTGCCGGCTGTCAAGGGCGCGGTCTTGGCTCTGGCGTTGATTGCCGCTTACGCAACCAAGAAAGAGGATTGAACCTCGCTTTTTCTCTTGCAATCAGGAAGGGGCCGCCGCACGGCTTTGTTCGGCGGCGGCTCGTTCTTTCTTTATTGATATTAAAATGTGTTATATTGAAAATGTTGTTTTTTGACCGTTTTCAATTGACAAATATTTAAAATAGAGATAAAATCAAATTAAACAAAAATAAAAACAAAAAATAACATAATTGCTCCTACTGGAAATCAGCAGATCATTTGTATGGAATCGTAATCGACGACACAGGAGGTTTTGCGGAATGAAAAAGTATGACAGCTATTTTCTGATGAACCTAAACGACGCCAAGGAGTACGCCCTTGAAAAGGTGACGCGGTTCGACTGGGACGAAAACTCCATGCAGTGCAAGGAGATCGGCGACGGCAACCTGAACTATGTGTTCCGCGTCTGGGATGGCAAGGGCCATTCTGCCATAATCAAGCAGGCCGGCGAGGCGCTGCGCATATCGGCCGACATGCACATTTCTACCGACCGAAACCGCATTGAATCCGAAATTCTGCTGCTTCAGGGCAAACTGGCGCCCGGTTATGTGCCAGAGATTTATTTTTATGACACGGTGATGTGCGCCTGCGGAATGCAGGATTTGAGCGATCATGCGATCATGCGCACGAGTATGCTCCAGCACAAGATCTATCCGAAGTTCGCCGAGCAGATCACCACTTTTATGGCCAATACGCTGATGGGGACGACCGACATCGTGCTGGACCACAAGGAGAAAAAGGAGCTTCAAAAGAAATACATCAACCCCGAGCTGTGCGAAATTACGGAGGACCTTGTCTATACCGAGCCGTATAACAACTGCGCAAACCGCAACAACGTCTATCCGCCCAACGCCGACTTTGTTAAAAAGGAGCTTTATGACGACGCGGCGCTCCATTTGGAGGTCGCCAAGCTGAAAATGGACTTCATGTGCAACGCGCAGTCGTTGATTCACGGCGACCTGCACACCGGCTCCATTTTCATCAACGACGACACCACCATGGTGTTCGATCCGGAGTTCTGCTTCTATGGCCCCATGGGCTATGATATCGGCAACGTTGTCGCAAATATCATCTTTGCATGGTGCAACGGCGACGCGGAAATTGCCGAACCGGCAGAGCGCGGCAAATTCTGCGGATGGGCCGAGCAGGTGATCGTCGATGTGGTTGATCTGACAATGGCGAAAATGAAGGCATACTATACGGAGCATGTCACCGACCGCATGGCCAAAACGCCCGGCTATATGGATTATTATCTTGGCACGATCCTGTCCGACACCGCCGCTGTTACAGGCCTTGAATTGATCCGCCGCACGGTCGGCATGGCGAACGTCAAGGATTTGACCACCATTGCCGACGAGGCGAAGCGCACGCGCGCCGAGCGCATCTGCATCCTGGCCGCCAAACGATATATCAAAGAGCGCGCTGCGCTGCACAGCGGCGCCGATTTCCTGAAGGTTTTGAAGGACGCCGCCGCCTGCCTGTGAGCCGGCCGTCAGAAGGAGGATATACATAAATGAATGCGTTAAGTCTTGATACCGTCGTATTGGCGGACAATAAAAAGGAAATGATCATCCTCGACCAGACCCTTCTGCCAGGGGAGATCAAATATCTGACGCTCTCCAAGGCGGAGGACATTTGGGAGGCCATCTATGCGCTGCGTGTGCGCGGCGCGCCGGCCATCGGCGTGGCCGCCGGCTACGGGATCTATATCGTCGCTTCACAGCTTGAGACGGACGATATGGACGCTTTTGTGAAGAATTTCAAGGAGAAGAAAGCTTATCTCGATTCCTCACGCCCGACGGCCGTCAACCTCTCCTGGGCGCTCAACCGGATGGAGAAGGTGCTCGAGGAGAACCGCGATAAGCTGACGGTCGCGCAGATGAAGGAGCGTCTCTGCCAGGAGGCGGACGCTATCCGCGAGGAGGATATTGCCATCAGCCGCAGCATCGGGAATTTGGGCTTTGAACTGCTGCACCACGGCGACGGTATTCTGACCCACTGCAACGCAGGCACGCTTGCCACAGCCAAGTACGGTACCGCTCTGGCGCCGGTTTATATCGCGCTTGAGCATGGTTGGGACGATCTGCATGTGTTTTGCGACGAGACGCGCCCGCTGCTCCAGGGCGCGCGCCTGAGCGCCTTTGAGATGCAGACGGCAGGCGTGGACACCACGCTGATCTGCGACAACATGGCTTCGATCACCATGAAGCGCGGCAAGATCAATATTGTGTTTGTCGGCTGCGACCGCGTCGCTTCGAACGGCGACTTTGCCAACAAGATTGGCACGAGCGGCGTGGCGATTCTCGCCAAGCACTATGGCATTCCGTTTTACGTCTGCGCGCCGTCCTCCACGATCGACATGTCGCTGAAAAGCGGCGATGAGATCGTGATTGAGGAGCGTCCGGCCGAGGAGGTCACGGAGATGTGGTATGCCAAACGTATGGCGCCGGAGGGCGTCAAGGTCAACAATCCCGCCTTTGACGTGACGGACCACAGCCTGGTGACAGGTATCATTACAGAAAAGGGAATTGCTTACGCTCCCTTTGACAAGGCGTTTGAAAAGCTGGGCATCAAATAAGCAGGCGCAATGAAAAAGGGAGATGGACCATCAGCCCATCTCCCTTTTTACAGAATATCAATCATCAATAAAATGCAATATTTTTTCCAGACAGATAGTCTTGCCACTCTTGGGGCAGGGGCTTATCACAGATCATGGCGTCGATCGAATCCAGCCCGCAGGCGAAGGCAAAGGAGGTCGGCCCTACCTTGGAGTGATCCACCACCAGATAGGTGCGGTTGCTGCGCTGTGTGATCAGCCGGTGGATGGCCGCCTCGCCTTCGGAGACATCCGTCAGCCCGTTTTCCATGCTGACAGACCGGCAGGATATAAAGGCTTTATCGACATAGTAATTTGAGAGGGCGCGGCAGGCGTTGTCGCCAAGGAACGCCATGCTTTTTGGGGAAAAGGCGCCTCCGATCAGAATGAGACTGATCGTGGGGGAGGCCGCCAGGATGGTCGCAATTTGCAGGGACGTGGTTAAAACCGTGAGGTTTTTATTGGCCAGCTGCCGGGCGACAAACCAGCAGGTGGTCGAGCCGTCGAGAAAAATAGAGTCGCCGGATTGGATATGCTGGCTGCATTTTTCTGCAATCAGGGTTTTTTCCTTGGTTTTAAGGACCTGACGCATGGAGATGTCGATGTCGTTTTGCACGCCGTCCAGAATGTAAGCGCCGCCGTGAGTGCGGATCAGGTTGCCCTGCTCCTCCATCAAGCGCAGATCCCTGCGGATGGTTTCCTTTGTCACATGAAGGCGTTTTGACAGATCGGTTATTGTAACGCTTTTTCGTTCGAGAAGCTGCTCCTTGATGGCGTTGCGCCGTGTGATCGCAAGCATTGCCAATCCCCTTTTCCCTGTGAGAACTCTTTTACGGACATATTACCACGTTTTCGTGCAAAGTGCAACATAAGCTTATCCGGATCGGCAGAACTCCATGTAGTGCAGACGTCCGGATGCAAAGCAGGCGGCGATTTCTTGACAAAGCGCGTGCTGCCCCGGATAATAAGTACAGAGGTATTCATTGGGTTCAGGCCGCACGGCGGTACGGATCATGAAAAACATGGGAGGTTCAATCAAAATGAGAAATATGGGCGAATATATGGGCGATTATGAGGCCAAGCAGCTGATTTTGGAGGTTGGCCGAAGGATGTACAACAAAAATTTTGTGGCGGCCAACGACGGAAATATCAGCTGCAAGGTCGGTGACAACGAGCTGTGGACGACGCCGACCGGCGTTTCCAAGGGATATATGACGGAGGATATTCTTGTCAAGGTCGATTTGGACGGAAATATCCTGCGCGGCAGCACAAAGCCGTCCAGCGAATTGAAAATGCATCTGCGCGTCTATCGCGAAAATCCGCAGGTGAAAAGTGTGGTACATGCCCATCCGCCGGTGGCCACTTCGTTTGCGATTGCGGGAATCCCGCTCTCACGGGCTATTCTGCCGGAGGCGGTGGTGCAGCTCGGCGAGGTGCCCGTCGCGCCGTATGCTGCGCCCGGTACGCAGGAGGTGCCGGATTCGATCGCGCCGTTCTGTAAAACGCACAACGGCGTCCTTCTGGCCAACCACGGTGCGCTGACTTGGGGAAAGGACCCGATGCAGGCGTATTTCCGCATGGAGTCGCTTGAATATTATGCGCTTGTGACTATGTATACAGGCAGCATCATTGGACAGGCCAACGAGCTTTCCTGCGAGCAGATCGATCAGCTTGTCGACACGCGTACACGGCTGGGGATTAGTACCGGCGGCCGCCCAGTATGTCAAAATGTCGGAAAAGACGGCGTTCCAGCCTGTATGGAACAGAAAAAATGCGGCGGGCAGTGTGCCCATGGCGGTCAGCCGCCGGCCGGGGCGGACGCGGGAACTGTCGCGATGGAGGATATCGTGGATATCGTGCGCCAGGTGATGGCGCGCACTAAGCGGTAAAGGGAGCGGTTTATGAGCAGAAAAAACCGAACCGGCGGCGTGCCGGCAGCAACGCCCGCCGGCCGCGCAGCGGCCGTACAGACGGCGCAGCGGCGCCGGCGTATTCGATTGACTGCGGCATGCATCGCCGCAGCGGCGGCTTTGCTTGCGGTGCTCGCTATGGCGCTGGCCGCTACCGGGTTTTACGCCAGATGGGCCACAGCGGTGACGGTCGGCGATATAAAGGTAAGCGCGGCTACATACAGTTGTTATTTCAGCAAGGCGTATGCGGAGATATCCTCTGTATTCTCCATGACAGGCGGTGAAAGCCTCGAAAGTTACTACGACGAGGCGACCGGGTCCGACTGGCGCGATCTGGTCAAGGGGCAGGCCGACGCGGCCATCCAGAGTGATTATGCCGTTGCGGCGGAGGCGCAGAAAGCGGGTTGGACTCTGCAGCCGGAGGATCAGGCCGCGGTAGAGGAGGAGACAGCCCTGATAAAAAGCATGGCGGAGAGCGACGGCTATGCCGACGCGGACAGCTATCTGGCCGCGACTGTCGGCGCGGGCTGCAACCTTGATACCTATCAGAAGTTTGTGGAAACGGTGAAGCTGGCCGAGAGTTATCGGAATGCGTACAGGACGGGATTGACCTTTGATCAGTCGGAGATTCAGGCGGCTTACGAGGCGTCGCCGGAAACGTTTGATATGGCGACCTTCCGTTCCTTTTATTACGCGGGCTCCGGCCAGGAGCAAGCCGAAAAAGCCGCCTCGAAGGTGACGGACGAAGCTTCCTTCGCACAGATGGCGCGGGATTATGCGTCCGCTGACGAACAGCAAACGTATGCGGACGACGGCGCCACCCTTCAGACGATGCTTGTTTCACGTCTTAACGAAGGCAACCGCGCATGGCTGACGGATCCCGCCCGCGCATATGGGGATGTTGGGACCGTCGCTTATAAAGACGCGGGGTATTTTATCCTGTTTTACATTGGGCTCAACCAGGATGAAGCGGCCCGGGATCAGGCCGTGGAGGAACGGCTGCGCGAGCAGACGTATGAGCAGTGGACGGCGCAGCTGACAGAGGACTATCCGCTCAAGCGTCATTGGTTCGGAATGGCCGGTATTGCGCAGTGAGGTTTCGAATAAAACGGACAAAATCGGACATCGGCATGGACCGGATGTACGCATGACAAAAAATACGATGTAATTTCTACAGGTTTGACAACCTTGAGACGGTTGCGCAGAGCGTTTTCCTCGTGATATAATGACACTGTAAATGTGATAAATTGTTTGATTTTGTGGAAAAATATCCGCTTATAAACGAAGCAGACGCCTGCAAAGCGCACGGCCGGGCAAGGCAAAGGAGAGTGACAGCATGGAGAATCATGTGGTCGAGCTGGTACAGCCCCGCCACACACTGATCGGGGAAAACAGCATTTTGGAGATACCGCAATTCCTGCACAGGCTGGAAGGCACGGTGACGGCTCTGGTTGTAACCGACCAGGGTTTGGTAAAAATCGGGACCGTCAAAAAGGTTACGGATGTGCTTGACCGCGCCGGAATTCGATACTGGACATACGACGGCGTGCAGCCGAATCCCTCGGTTGGCGTTGTCAACAAGGCGATGGAACAGTATACCCGTCAGGGCTGTAACTGCATCATCGCTATCGGCGGCGGCTCGCCGATCGACGTGGCCAAGGCAGTAAGCATTCTGGCCGCCAATGGCGGCCGCATTGAGGATTACTGCGGCGTGCGCAAGTCGGCGCGGCCGGGCGTGCCCATCGTGGCGGTCAACACAACCGCAGGCACCGGCAGCGAGGTGACATGCGCATATGTGATCACCGACGAGGTGAAAAACGTCAAAATGGTCATGATGGACCCGAACTGCCTGGCGTATCTGGCCATTAACGATCCGACCCTGATGGTGGGGATGCCGCCTTCCCTTACAGCCGCGACCGGCATGGACGCGCTGACTCATGCCGTGGAGGCGTATACCTGCCGCGAGGCCACGCCCTACACGGACGCGCTGGCGATTGAAGCCATCCGCCTGGTGGGCAGGTCGCTGCGCAGGGCTGTGGCCGATGGCTGCGACATGCAGGCGCGCACCGATATGTGCTGGGCGGAATATATGGCGGGACTCGCCTTTTCAAACGCGGGCCTGGGGCTTGGGCACAGCATCGCCCATCAGCTCGGCGCGCAGTACCATATCCCGCACGGCGCTGCCTGCGCGCAGATTCTGCCCCGCGTGATGGAATATAATATCCCGGCCTGCCTGGAGCGCATGGGCGATATCGCCTCCGCGCTGGGAGCGGATATCCGCGGCTTGTCCGCTCAGGAGGCGGCCCAGGCGGCGGCCGACTGCGTCCGCGATTTGAGCGAGGACATCGGTATCCGTCCGCTGCACAGTTATGGATTTTCCATGGACGATATCCCGCTGCTGGCCCGCCATGCGATGGAGGATACCTGCACGCCTTCAAATCCGGTTGACGCTGTTGAGGGCGAGGTAGCCCGCATCATTGCAAAGACATACTGTGAGGGCCTTGTGGTGGAGGCGGTCCGCCAGCAGGGGTTTTAAACCGTGTTTCGGAACGGTGTGGATATGGACAGGGAGCAGGTGCGCAGTCTGATCGAGCAGGTCGCCGCCGAGGTGGACCGGCGGCTGGCGCGCAGGGACGGCAGTCAGGGCCGCCGGGGCGCGCATATCGTCCTTCTGCCCGCCCCGGCGGCTTTTCCCGAGGAGCTTGACCGGTGTCTGACGCAGCGGTACGGCGGCTGGACTATGGCGGATTTTTCAGGCACAATGCAAAACACGCTGCCTCCGGAGCAATTGGAACGCGGGTGCCTGCTCGCGCTGGCGTCGCAGGCAGAGACGGTCGCCCTGGCGGCGCCGTCCGTCGCCCTCCTGCGGGAGATCGCCGCGGGAGAGGATGGGACGGATTTGGCCTTCTTAGTCATCCGTGCGATCCTGTGGGGCAAAAAAGTGGAGCTGCTGCTGGATTTTGATCCGCCGCGCTTTCATCGCAACAGCCTGCTGGGGCAGGTCGCCGATGCGCTTGAGACGCTGGCCTCCATGAATGTGGAGACGGTTAATTACCACCGCGTGCAGCAGCATGAACGGCTGACGCTGGTGACGGAGGAAGCCGTGCGCCAGGCCGCGCGGACTGTGGACAAAACGGTTTGGTGCAGCGCCGGCGCGATCATCACGCCGTCCGCCCGGGACGCCTTGAATGAAACGGGTGTGCGGCTGCGGTACTAAGAGGAGTGAGCCGATGCAGTTGGCAATAGTAAAGGGTACGGTGGTCAGCACAAACAAAGCGGAAACCCTGACTGGGCTGAAGCTGTTGATCGTCAAGCCAATCGATATTGAAACCTGGGAGGAGAAGGGCGCGCCGATGGTCGCCATCGATGCGGTCGGCGCCGGCGAAGGGGAAGTCGTCATGCTCGTCAGCGGCAGCTCCTCCCGCCAGACGCAGTTGACCGTGAACAAGCCGACCGACCTGACGATCGCCGCTATTATCGACTCGGTGGACATCGGCGGCAAGCGCGTGTTTGAAAAGTTTGTCAGCGGTGAAAGTTGATTTTGGCGTGTGACAGATCAGAGTTGAGGTAGTCATATATGGATGTTAAGGAAATGGTGATGAACGCCGGAATCCTGGGCGCGGGCGGCGCGGGGTTCCCGACGCATGTAAAGATCAACTGCCAGGCCGGGGCCGTCATTGTCAACGGCGCGGAGTGCGAGCCGCTTTTGCGGGTCGATCAGCAGGTGATGGAGCTTTATGCGGTCGAGGTCGTGGAGGGGCTGCGCCTGGTGATGGAGCAGACCGGCGCGAAGGAGGGCGTCATCGCGCTGAAAAAGCACTATGAAGGCGCGGTCAAGGCTCTGGGCGCCGCGATCGAACCGTTTGGGCAGCTCCGGCTGCACCTGCTGCGTGAATATTATCCGGCAGGCGACGAACAGCAGATCGTTTACGAGGTGACGGGACGCGTCGTACCGACCGGCGGCCTGCCGCTGGACGTTGGTGCGGTCGTCTGCAACGCGAGCACCCTGCTCAATGTGGCGGACGCCGCGGCGGGCAAAAAGGTGGTTGAAAAGTATGTGACCGTTGGCGGCGCGGTGCGCACGCCGCGCACGTTCAAGGTCCCGGTCGGCATCTCCTGCCGGGAACTGCTTGAGGCGGCCGGCGGTACGGCCGAGCCGTGCCGCTATATTATCGGCGGCCCGTGCATGGGCCGCGTGGTGGACGACCCGGATGTCCCGGTGACAAAGACGACCGGCGGCTTTTTGGCTTTTCCGGTGGATCATCCGCTGTGGAAGCTGCGCGAGGAGACGCTCAACATGCAGCTGATCCGGTCGGTTTGCTGTCAGTGCTCCATGTGCACGCAGATGTGCCCGCGCAACGCCCTTGGCCTGAACGTCCAGCCGCACAAGGCTATGCGGACAATCGCACAGGGAACCGACCTGCTCGGCGATGCGAACGGGGTTTTTTCCTGTTGCAACTGCGGGGTGTGTACATACTACGCCTGCAATTTTGGGCTGAAGCCGTCTCAGGCGATGCAGCAGATGAAGGCGATGCTTGCGCAGAAGGGCGTCAAGCCGCGCAAGGAGGTTTATACCCGCGCTGACCGCAGCATCGACGACAAAAAGCTGCCCGTTAAACGCCTGATCGCACGGATGGGCCTGGAACGCTACGACGTGGACGCGCCGCTGTCGGAAAAGCTGCTCCCAACCGGGCAGGTGCGTATCATGCTGCGCATGGGCGTGGGGGCGCCAAGCGTCCCGGTGGTCGGCGTAGGGGACAAGGTACGCAAGAACACGCTGATAGCCGATATCGCCCCCGGAAAACTGGGTGTGAAAATGCATGCGAGCATTTCCGGTACCGTGACCGCAGTGACGGACAGCTATATTGAGATAAGGAAGGCGACCGTATGAACGCTTTAGGTATGATTGAGTTGACCAGCATCCCGGCCGGCGTGCAGGCGGGGGACGCCATGCTCAAGGCGGCCGCTGTGGAGCTTGTCACCGCGCAACCGGTTTGCGCGGGCAAATACATTGTGCTTGTCACCGGAGAGGCGGCCGCCGTGCGCGAGAGCGTCGAGGCCGGCAAGCTGTCCGGCGGTGAAAAACTGGTGGACAGCATGTTTGTCGCGAATATCCATCCCCAGGTGCCCCGGGCGATCAACGCCTGCACGGAGATCGGCCGGGTCGCGTCGGTGGGTGTGATAGAGGTGTTTTCGCTTTGCGCGGCCGTGCTGGCAGCCGATGCGGCCGCCAAGGCCGCCGACGTGCGGCTGATGGAGGTGCGCCTCGGGCGCGGGCTTGGCGGGAAATCGTTCATTGCCCTCACCGGCGAGATCGCCTCCGTGCAGGCCGCGATCGACGCTGCGCGCGCCGTCGAAGGGACGGCTGGGCTGATGAATGACAGCGTTGTGATCCCCGCGCCGCATCCCGATATGATCAGGTCATTGTATTAAGTTCAAAAGCCGGACGGATGAAGGGCCGGAAATGATAGGGACAGCATCCGATTTTATAACAACAGGAGGATATGACAATGAAATTAGCACTCGGTATGGTTGAGACACGCGGCTTGATCGGTGCGATCGAGGCGGCCGATTCGATGGTGAAAGCTGCAAACGTCACGCTCGTGGGCAGGGAGCAGATCGGCTCCGGGCTTGTCACGGTGATGGTCCGCGGCGATGTGGGCGCGGTGAAAGCCGCGGTTGAAGCGGGGGCGGCCGCCGTGAAAAATGTGGGCGAATTGTACGGCGTGCATGTGATCCCTTCGCCGCACGAGGATGTCGAGGCGATTCTGCCTGTCAAGGAGTAAGGCTGTATGTATATCGGCGAGGTGACCGGCCGGGTGGTGTCAACCGTCAAAACAGAAGGGCTGAAAAACATCCCGCTGCTGGTGGTGCAGCTTATTGAAAAGGGCAGACGCACCAGGATGATTGTGGCGGCCGATTCAACCGGCCAGGCCGGCCAGGGCGATCTGGTCTATCTGATCGGCTCCGAACATGCGGCACAGGTATTCCGGCGCGAGCTGGTGCCGTCCGACGCGTCGATTGCCGGGATCATCGATACCTGTCATATCGCGATTCCAAATGATATAAATTAAGGAGTGTTTGAAATGAAATTAGCGCTTGGTATGGTTGAGACACGTGGGCTGGTTGGCGCGATCGAAGCGGCCGACGCGATGGTCAAAGCAGCAAACGTCACGCTTGTGGGCAAGGAGCAGATCGGTTCCGGGCTTGTCACGGTGATGGTCCGCGGCGATGTGGGCGCGGTGAAGGCCGCTGTGGAGGCGGGCGCTGCCGCCGCCAAGCGCGTCGGCGAGGTGTATGGCGTGCATGTGATTCCGTCGCCGGCCGACGAGGTCGAGGCGATCCTTCCCGCCTTGAAGGAGTGATTCTGTGCGGGTCGCGCAGGTTGTAGGCAATATTGTGTCCACGGTCAAGGACCCAAGCCATGCGGGACAAAAGCTGATGATTGTCGATTTTCTGGACGGCGCGGGACGCCGGACAGGGGAAAACGCCGTTGTCTTTGACGCAGCGCAGGCAGGCGTGGGCGACGTGGTACTCGTAAGCACAGACGGCGGCGCATCGGCCATCTTTCTGGGAAAACATGTGATCGCGGATATGACAATCTGCGGCATTTTGGACAGCATTTGTCTTGACGGTGAAATAAAAAGCTATTTTTAAATTTTAAAACGTCAAAAGCTGTGTGCGTTGCTTTGGCAGAAAGGGAGGGCACGGCCATGGAACGGCATGAGATTGTAAGCGTGGTGGAGCAGCAGATGCTGCGCGCCGCCCGCGGCAAAGGACCTGGCGGCGGCCGGGCGCAGCGATGGCCGGAGTCGTCCACCGTGCCGGGAGTCGTTTCGCTCGAGCTTCTGTCTGCGCTTTGCACACAGGGACAAATAGAGCATGCGTGCCGTCAGGCACGCATGCTCGGTGCGGCGGCGGTGACGCTCCCGCCGTATTTTTTGCCGCTTGGACGGCGGCTGTTGAGCGGCAGCCCGACCGTTTTGACCGCGGCGGTGGGGCATCCGTGGGGCGCGCTGACGCCGCGGGCGCGCACGGCGCTCGTAAAGGACTGCATAGAGGCCGGAGCGGATGAGTTGGAGGTCGCGCTCGATCTGGCGGCGGTCAAGTCGGGCGCGCTGGCCTCAGAGCGGGTCGCGCTGGAGGAGCTGGCGCGTCTGGCCCAGTCCGGCGGACGCATCCTGTCCATACTGATCGATTTCAAGACGCTGTCGGCAGCGGAGCTTGAGCAGGTGATGACAGCGGTGCGGCGCTGTGGTGCGGCCGGGATTGCACTGCGCCGCTGTACCGATCCGGGCGATGTGCGTGTGGCTATGGAGCTGATCGGCGAACAGGCCGCCGTGAAAGCAAGCGGACCGGTTAAAAGCTTTGATGAAATCTCATCGCTGCTGTGTGCAGGCGCTGCCCGTGTCGGCGTGGCCCGGCTGGAGGCTATGCGGCGTATGGAGGGCTGGGAACAGCCTGCGAAAGCCGAGGCGGCTTTGCTGCTTTCAGACAGCCCCTGAAAAAGTTAAGCGGAATGCTCCGCTGGGACAACCGTCCCGGCGGAGCATTCCAATTTTATTCCAGATCCTGCTGATTGAGCGTCGCAAGCTTTTGTCCGATATAGGCCTGAACTTCCTTCAGGGCCTCGGCGATTTTTGACCGTTCTGATTGATGAGAATACGGATCGTCAGTATTGCCGATCAGATAATCAACGGATACGCCGAAATACCGGGCAACCTTGGCGACCTTATCGACTGCGGGCGGATGATTATCCCAATATCGTATGGTGCTTCTGCCAAGGTTGACTTCGCGTTCCAGCCTTGTGATACTGATATTTTTCTGCTGACAAAGGGCGGCGATACGGTCAATCATACGCAAATATTCACCTTCAAATTCAAATAAAAAACGCAAATTTTGTTGACATTCGGTATATAATGCGATAAAATAAAACTAATCTTTTTCATCAATGGAATAGTTGAGAAGATGATCCAAGTGCTCCTGGACCTCGGAGGTTGCGCGGGAGAGCAGCTCCAGGGAACGGATAAAATCATACATTGCGTCTCCGGCATTCTTGTGTGACTGCGGATTATCCGTGTTCCCAATCAGATAATCAACAGAAACATCAAAATAACGAGCAACCTTGGCCACCTTATCGACCGCTGGCGGATGATTGTCCCAAAAGCGGATGGTGCTTCGACCAAGTCCGGCTTTGCGCTCCAGCTCGGTTATCGTGATACATGAATGCTTACAAAGCGCTTTGATTCTCTCAAGCATATCGGTCACCCGTTTTGGATCGTGTGAGTTTACGATTTTTAGAACAAATTTCGATATATAACAACAATTATCTTGACAATTGTTATCTAATACGATAAAATATGAATAATTGATATATATTAGCGAAAGGACGGTTAAGGGGGATTGTACCTGTGGTCTATAGATCCCTTAGATCAATCATGGATCCCCTTTGATTTCATACAGAGATCGGCCTGCATCCCGCCGGCCGGTTTCTGTCCCCCACCGTTTTATATCTATGCGCTTTTCAGCGGGCGTTATTTCTTTATTATAGCGGATTTTCTTTTTAATGACAAGCGTCGGCGTGCCGATATCATATCACCGTTTTTTCATGGTGTTTCATTCGTATCGGCCGTGCCCGCCCGCAAACGGTTGCAAGGTCGCTCTACAGGCCTTTCATATCCCTTTACTATATTTGGACACGGCATTCATTCTGACTGCCGTGTCTTTTTTTGCTATGCAAATGCATAACAAAATGGCCATGTGCCGCCTTTGGCGGCACGCTCTGGAATTAAAGCGCGTGGCGGTCCCGCTCCACATGCGCAAAACTTCGAGCGTCGCCTATTTTGCTTATGATTGTGGTGCGTCGGAAGCACATGAAGTTTTATACTTCTCAATCACTCCTAGGGGATGCAATTTTGAGGGCTTCCAGCCATTCCAGACAATCTGTAAAAAATGGCCTGTTATGCCTGACAAATCAACCGGGTTTGTGTTATGATGAAATTATGAAAAACCTTACACCTGCTATAACATGACAAGGAGGGTGATTTCATGCATCTGCTGACAGTGGGGGAAATGGCGCGCTTAAATCATGTGTCGGAACAGACCCTGCGCCTGTATGACCGGGAGGGGCTGCTGTGCCCTTGTGTACGAAAAGAAAATGGCTACCGTTATTATGATATCAAACAGAGTGTGGAGTTGGATGTCATTCAGTACATGAAATCGCTTGGCATCAGCCTCAAGGAAATTAGACAGCAGTTAAAAACACGTGATATTGAAGGCGTTGAACGGGCGTTGCGCGACAGGGACCGGCAGCTTATGGAGGAAATGCGCGCGCTCCAATGCCGCAGAAGTGCTGTGCGCCGCACCCTGGAAAGCCTGGCTTTTTACCGTTCGGCTCCGCCGGATGGCGTTCTTCAGTTGGAATACATGCCGGCGCGCCAGGCCTATGTACTGGATACCGGCGTCAATTTTTACGAGCACGACCTTGACACCTATGAATCCCTTCTGCGCCAGTTGAAAAAGGGTCTATTGGAGGACGATTTGCCTCAGATTTATTTTTGCAACGCCGGCACTATGCTGCGCCGGACATATCTGGATAAACGCTTGTTTTATTCCACAGAGGTATTTGTATTTGTCAATCCGGAATTTGTTTCTTCCGAGCTGATTACGATTTTTCCTGCAGCCAGCTATGCCTGTATATATTGTGATGATTTCTATAAAGAAAAGGATTATGCGCACCGCTTGCTGGAATATATTGAAGCGCAGCATTATATAATAAGCGGGGACTACCTGTGCGAAGTGATTACGGACATGCCCATTTCTCTGCCGGATGAACGCAAGATGTTTCTCCGGCTTCAGGTGCCCATAGAGTTTTGCACAAAAAGATTGTGAAAAAAATGGCAGATTTGCGGATTGACCTTATACCTGCTACAACAGTTACACTGAATTCACAATCAACATCGCTTGAATATTCAGAAAGTGAGGGATTTTACAATGATCAATCGTGAAAAAATCCGCGTGGTGCAATATGGCTGCGGAAAGATGTCAAAATATACACTGCGGTATCTCTATGAGAAGGGCGCGGAGATTGTTGGCGCCATCGACGTCAATCCGGCTATTGTCGGAATGGATGTTGGCGATTACGCCGGGCTGGGTGTTAAGCTCAATGTTCCCATTCGAAATGACGCCGACGCTGTGCTGGACGAATGCGACGCCGATATTGCGGTCGTGACACTGTTCAGCTTTATGCCTGATATGGTGCAGCATTTTGAAAAATGCCTGTCCCGCGGCATCAACGTTATTACCACCTGTGAGGAAGCTATTTATCCATGGACGACCTCGGCCGCTATCACCAACCGTCTTGACAAGATGGCCAAGGAAAATGGCTGCACAATCGCCGGCACCGGTATGCAGGACATTTTCTGGGTCAACTGGATCGGAACTGTCGCTGGCGCTGTTCATCGCATTGATCGCATTGAGGGCGCGGTCAGCTACAACGTTGAGGATTATGGACTCGCCCTGGCCAAGGCGCACGGCGTTGGATTGACGCCGGAGCAGTTTGAGGAGCAGATTGCGCATCCGACCACACTGGAGCCCGCATATGTCTGGAATTCCAACGAGGCGCTGTGCAACAAGCTGGGCTTGACCATCAAATCGAACAGTCAAAAGTGTGTGCCGTATTTCTATGACCAGGATTTGTGGTGCGAGACGACGGGCGAGACAATTCCAAAGGGCAACTGCATCGGCATGAGCGCCGTTGTGACGACTGAGACGTTCCAGGGCGTTGTGATCGAGACGCAGTGCATCGGCAAGGTTTATGGACCGGACGACGGCGATATGTGCGACTGGACGATCAAAGGCGAGCCGGATACAGTGTTCACACTGAAAAAGCCGGATACTCCCGCGCACACCTGCGCGTCGGTTGTCAACCGCATTCCTACAATTCTAAATGCGCCGGCCGGTTATATCACTGCTGAAAAGCTGGATGAGCTTGAGTATCTGGCTTGGCCTATGCACATGTACGTTGACTGATTTTGGTCCGCTGCAAAGCGGTGAAGGCTGCAAAATAACAGCGATGACAAAGGGACGCCAATCCAATGGATTGGCGTCCCTTTTCAGCTATGTGAGCTTTCCATAACCTCCGGATAAAAAATCCACCGGCAGGCTCTGACAGTATCCAAAAAAATTTCCATTATAATCAATGGAAAACACAGCATAGCAAAGGAAATTTTGCGGATACTATCTACTGTCAAAAGTATCAAATACATCATCCCAATCTTTTTATCTGATATCGATCAGGATTTGTTTGAACAAAGGAATATTCCGATTGTTCAAGGAAACCTAAACATGCTTTTGGAGGTAATAAGAAGTGAAAGCCACAGGAATTGTGAGACGGATCGATGATCTTGGGCGCGTAGTTATCCCGAAGGAAATTCGTCGGACGATGCGCATCCGGGAAGGCGACCCACTGGAAATATATACTGATAACGATGGACAGGTAATTTTTAAAAAATACAGTCCGATCGGGGAACTGTCCGCCTTTGCCGGACAGTATGCCGAGGTACTCAGCAAGACGGCCGGTTATCCTGTGATCGTATGTGACCGCGACCATGTGATCAGCGTCGCGGGCGTCCCAAAGAAGGAGCTGATCGAACGCCGCGTATCGCCTGCCCTGGAGGAGATGATGGAGCAGCGGCGCAGCTTCGCTGTCACAGCCGACGGTAAGAAGATGCAGCCGGTCGAGGGAGTCGACCGCTATGCGCTTGCCCAGGCGCCGATTGTTGCTGCGGGCGATGTCTGCGGAAGCCTGATGTTCCTGGCAGGGGACAGCCCGGCGCCGGCTACCGAAACGGAGATCAAGCTGATCCAGGCAGGCGCGTCATTCCTTGGCCGCCAAATGGAGGAATAGCGATGGCGAAAAAGAACGATCGGGCTGACAGCGCGCTTTCGCCGCGTGACAAGCTGCGCGTCCAGCGCGTCATTGAGCATATGATCGCGATCCCGCCAAGCCGTACCGATCCAAATGGAAGCTATACAGGCCGTCCTATGGCGCGCGGGGAGGTACCTGTGCAGGACGCCGATGATCTTTAAAAAACAAACAGGCGGTCCCTGTAAAAAAGCCGGTATTTGGACGGCTTTTTACAGGGACCGCATTGCTGTCACCAAAAAAAGCGCCGCGCGTATACTGGGTTAAGAGCATCGGGCGGCCTTTTGGACCGTCCCGGCGTATCCGAGTCAACAGGCGGAAGGTGAGCGGGATGAAAAAGAAATTCCTTGATTGCAACTGTTGGGCACAATGCTGTGCGGGATTTGGGCTTGGCATTGTGCTTGCAGTCTTTACATCGCTCAAGCTTGTGCTGATCCTGGCGGGTATCATGCTTGTCGCGCTGGCTGTCCGCATTCTGCTGCTGTGATAATATCGGGCCGTTGGCCTGAGAAAAGGTGGTTGCTTATGAAGATTGTTGTCATCAAAAGCCCGAAGTTCCTTTCCCCAATCCTGCGCTTCTTTTTTAAGATCAGCAAGGAGCCGGCCGCATAGCGGTACGCAGCGCGCCCGCAGGGCGCACAAAAAACAGAAACACCCGGGACAAAGATCCCGGGTGTTTTTGTTGTGATGCCGGAAATTCTTAGAGCCGTTTCGTCGTTACGGCAAGCGCCGGTCGGCTCTATGTAAGATTCTCAGGCAGCGGATTCAGAAGCGGCAGCCTCGGAAGCAGCGCCCTCAGAAGCGGCAGCCTCGGAAGAAGTCGCCGCACCGGCTTCAGTACCCATGGTCATCAATGCAGACTGCAATTCCTGAAGCGCCTCGCCGTACTTCTGGGAAGCCTCAGTGAGCTTGGCCTGCATGGCTTCAGCTTCTGCGGCCGGGTCCATAGCGAGGCCTTCCTTAAAGAGCGTGGTGGCCTCGTCCATTTTGCCGCTGGCGCTTACAAATGCGTCATGCATTGTCGCCAGTGATTCGGGCGGGGTCAGAGCGGCAATCTCCTTAAACGCATTGTTCAGGCCGTCGACAAGTCCGATCATCTTTTCATTATAATCCGCAGCGGAGGGATCAAGCTGCTGGACAGCAGTTGCTTCCTCCTGAAGGCCAGTCATCAACTCGGAAATTTTGTTGGCATATTCCTCCTCAGTCATAGCCTCGCCGGCCGGGGCGGCGGCCTCAGAGGAGACGGCGTCAGAAGCGGCGGCGTCAGAGGAAGCCGGGGCGGACGCGTCGGCGGCTTCGGAGGAGGCCGGCGCGGAAGCGGCCGGCGAGGTGGTATCCGCAGCGGGCTTGTCGCCACCGCAGGCGGCAAGGGAAAGGGCCATCAGGCCAGCAAGAAGGGTAATTCCTATTGTTTTTGTAAGCTTATTCATTCTGTTTTAGATTCCTCTCAAATTTGTTAGATTATGCATCACAACTTGATCATTTTAGCATATTTGAAAAAATAGTCAAGTCAGAAAGTGTCGATCTTTGTTAACAGTTTGTTAAAGCAAGGAGCGATTGCGCGCGCATATTCAGAAAAAGGTGGACATATATTGGTGGTAGCAAACGGAAGGTGAGGGTCATGCTATGGAGTTGAATCTGCAAAAACAAACGGTCAGCGTCAATGAAACGGTTTATGACGGCTCCGTGGAGCAGCCGTTGGAGTGCGATGTCCTGCTGCCGGATTACTGCCCGGATATTCAGAAGATCCTGCGCTGCGAAGTGACGCCGTCGCTGCTTGCCGCCAGTGTAAACGGTGACCGGCTGTCCATTGACGGCGTGGCCGCGGCGCATCTTTATTATCTCGATGAGAACGGCTGTCTTCGTCATGCGGAATACAAAATCCCTTATACGCGCGTTATTGAGCTGCGCGCCGCGCCGCAGAACCCGGTTATCACAATCAGCCAGAGCGTCGATTATTTCAACTGCCGTTCGGTCAGCGCACGCCGGCTCGATATGCGCGGCGCCGTCAGCATTGCGGCGCGTGTATACGGACAGAGCGAGGAACAGGCAGTCTGCTCCGCGTGTGAGGGCGGACTGGAATTTTGTCCGGAGACGGCGGAAAATACACGCATTCTCCCACAGGCTTCGCGCCAGATCGTTTTGCGCGAGGAGGTCGAGCTCGGTTATGGCAAGCCGGCTATTGCCGGGATTATCCGCTTTGACGCCTCGGCGGAGCTGACGGATTACAAAATTTTGACAGGCAAGCTGGTTACAAAGGGAGAATTGGCGGTCCGGATCATCTATCAATGCGAGGAGGACGCCAAAAAGCTGGAGATGATGGAATACAGCCTGCCGGTCAGCCAGGTGGTGGATATCGATGGACTGGAGGAGGACTGCGCATGCAGCGCATGGTATGAGGTAAGCACATGCGAAATCACGCCAAAGACCAACAGCGACGGTGAAAACCGTATGTTTGCGCTGGAATGTTCAATGAACGCCTGCGTGCTCGCGCACCGGCGCGTGCAGCTCGACGCGGCGTGCGACTGCTATTCAACGCAGTTTGAGTGTAAGCCGACGATCAAGCCGGTGCCGCTGCTCAAGTTGCTCGAGGCGGTGAACGAAACATGTATGTATAAGGAGACGCTCGATTTGCCGCCGAATGTGGAAAGCATCATCGATGTCTGGTGTGCGGCAGGCACGCCGGGGGTGCGCGTGGAGCAGGAATGTGTTGTTGTCTCAGGAAAGATGACCATCTGCATGTTTGTATGCGAAGCGGGCGGCGAGGTCGCTTATTACGACCAGGTGCGCGAATACAGCCACCGCATTCCATTGCGGGAGGAATATGAAACGATCGTATTTACCCCGTCGGTCTGCGCGGGGACGGCAACCTTTTCCATGAACGGGCATGATAAGCTGGAGGTCCGCTGTCCAGTGCGCATCTGCGGCGGTTTATACAGCCAGTACCGTAAAAAGATCGTCTGTGATGTTGCGATTGATGAATCGCGTCCAAAGCCGCGTCGTGACAATATGCTGTATCTTTACTATGCGGCGGAGCATGAATCCGTCTGGGAGATCGCAAAACGGTATAATACGTCGACGGCCGCCATCCAGGCGGGCAATCAACTGGAAACAGGCGTGCTCGACGGCAGGAAAATGCTGCTGATCCCGATGAAATAAAGCGGCAAACGACCGAAAGGGGAGAAATCGAATGGAGACACAGGCCATTTACAGGGATATCGCCAAGAGATGCGGCGGCGATGTCTATATTGGAGTAGTGGGTCCGGTCCGCACCGGAAAATCCACCTTTATCAAACGGTTTATGGAAACGCTCGTTATCCCGAATATCACGAGCGAATTTGCCCGCGAGCGGGCGACGGATGAACTGCCGCAGTCGGCGGCCGGCCGCACGATCATGACGACAGAACCGAAGTTCATTCCTGAGGAGGCCGTCAAGATTTCGCTTGACGACAGTGCAACGCTCAATGTGCGCATGATCGATTGTGTCGGCTATATTGTCCCAAGCTCGCTCGGCTATATTGAAAATGAACAGCCGCGCATGGTTGTGACGCCGTGGTTTGACAAGGAGATCCCTTTTAATCTTGCCGCTGAAATCGGCACACAGAAGGTGATCAATGAACACAGCACAATCGGCTTGGTCGTCACAACGGACGGCAGCATCAGCGATATTCCGCGTGAGGAATACGAGGAGGCCGAACAGCGCGTTGTCAATGAGCTGCGCCAGATCAATAAACCCTTTGTCGTATTGCTCAACTGTACAAATCCGTCGGCGCCGGCGGCCGTTTCCCTGCGCGCATCGCTTGAGGAACGCTATGGCGTGCCGGTTGTCGCAGTGAACTGCCTCGACCTGGGTGAGGCGGACATCCGTGTGATTCTTTCCGACGTCCTGTTCCAGTTTCCGGTGCGCGAGGTCGCCGTGTCGCTGCCCGGATGGGTGACTTCGCTTGCACCCGACCATTGGCTGCGCACCTCTCTGTACGATTCGATCAGGCAATCCGCTCAGGACGTTGAACGCATCGGCCAGCTCAAGTCGAAAATCACAACGCTGTCCGAATGCGAGTATGTCAGCCGCGTGCTGGTTGACAACATCGACCTGGGCAGCGGCGGGGCCAGCGTCAGCGTCGATGTAAAAAATGATTTGTTCTACCGCATTCTCGGTGAGGCGACCGGGCTGGAAATTCCGGATGAATCGGCGCTCATGCCGTGCATGGTGGAACTTGCGGCCGTCAAGCGCGAATACGACAAGGTAAAATGCGCGCTCGACGAGGTTGCGGCCACGGGCTACGGTATCGTGATGCCGTCGCTTGAGGAGCTGTCGCTCGAGGAGCCGGAGATCGTCAAGCAGGGCGGCCGGTACGGCGTGCGCCTGAAGGCGTCCGCCCCGTCTATCCACATGATGGCCGCAAACATCACGACAGAGGTCAGCCCGATCGTCGGCTCCGAAAAACAGTCGGAGGAGCTGGTCATGTACCTGCTGCGGGAGTTTGAGGAAAATCCGAAGAAGATCTGGGAAAGCAATATCTTTGGAAAGAGCCTGCATGAGCTTGTCAACGAGGGGCTGCACAACAAGCTTTACCGGATGCCGGGCGACGCACGCATGAAACTTCAGGAGACGATCGAACGCATCATCAACGAAGGCTGCACCGGACTGATCTGTATTATTTTATAGGCTATAGGGGGATACCGAACAAGCACACCGCGCCGCGAATAACACGGCGCGGTGTGCTTGTGTTTGTAAATATGCGGGGGCATGTAGAATTTTAAAATCAGGCAAGCGATTCCTCAAGGGCTTTTACAATGCGTTGACAGGCATACCCATCGCCATATGGATTGGACGCATGGCTCATCCGGGAATACTCCGACGGATCGTGAAGCAGACGATGGAACTCATGATAAATGGTATCTTCATTTGTACCGACCAACTTGAGTGTACCGACCTCAATTCCTTCAGGGCGCTCTGTTGTATCCCGCATCACCAGCACAGGCTTTCCTAATGAGGGAGCCTCCTCCTGAATGCCGCCGCTGTCCGTCAGGATCAAATATGATCGTGCCATAAAATTATGAAAATCGATCACATCCAGCGGTTCGATCAGATGAATGCGCGGATGATTGGAAAAGATAGATTCTGCCGCATGGCGGACAAGCGGATTCATATGAATTGGGTAAATAACCTTGATATCAGCACACTCGTCAACAATCCGGCGAATAGCGCGAAACATATTTAAAAGCGGTTGTCCCAAATTCTCGCGCCGGTGAGCGGTTAACAGGATGATGCGGCTGTCCGAGGCCCATGCCAATTCTGGGTGGGTATATTCGCTGCGAACAGTTGTTTTCAGCGCGTCGATTGCAGTATTTCCTGTCACGAAAATAGATGAAGGCAGCTTTCCCTCCCGCAGCAAATTTTGTTTTGCATGTTCAGTAGGAGCGAAATTTAGCCGTGCAATAATTCCAACTGCCTGACGGTTAAATTCTTCCGGATATGGCGAATCCAAGCGATAAGTGCGCAGACCTGCTTCGACATGGCCGACGGGTATTTGGAGATAGAAGCAGGCCAAGGCTGTTGCAAATGTTGTGGTGGTATCGCCATGAACCAATACAATATCAGGCTGTTCCTTTTGCAGTATCTCCTGGATTTGATTTAAAATATGAATCGTTACATCAAACAGGGATTGCTTTGCCTGCATAATATTCAGATCGTAGTCAGGATGAATATTAAATGCATGCAACACCTGATCAAGCATTTGACGATGCTGACCAGTTACACAGACAATCGGCTGCATTTTGGGATGCCTTTGAAGCTCCAGAACCAATGGACACATTTTGATTGCCTCGGGTCGAGTCCCAAAAACTAAGAATATTTTTTTCATATTTTATTTCACCTGATTCATTTATCAATAAATACCTATATCGCGGTGGTATTATTTATAAATTGCGTCACAATCTATAAATAACCTATCCGCCTGAAAAATATGTCAGCACAGCAAATGCTTTTATAAAAAACGAACTACCGAAGGTAAGTGCGGGTAAAAGTATAATTATAGTATCTAATTTATTATATCATTTTAAATAATAGGCTGTCAATTTAATTGATCTGTCGAACATGGACTTGGTTTGACAAAGAATCAGAAAAATAGTAAGATTATTCTAAATCAATCCGCGTTGGAGAATGGGGCGGAAAAATGAGGCTTTTGGTTATTCTGGGATGTGTTAAAAAAACAGTTGCTATAAACAAAGAGGATATCCTTCTTGTTCAGGATTATAATATTTATGAACGTGAGAAAGAAAACCATCGGACTTATCTAATAAATTACAATTTGGCTTATCAGGACGAACGTTTGAAAAAATTTTCGCAGGAACGATTTGAAAAAATTCCTAAAGCGTTTCAATATTTTCAAAATTCATATTACCGCAGAGTACAGGCGCCGGTTGCGTCAGTTTTGATACAGATCGATCAGATTCTTTGTGAGACCGGAGCGGATGAAATTGTTTTATTCGGCGGAAGCAGACGCCCGTTTTGTACGCTTCAAAACGGCGAAGGGGAAGGCCAAAGAATCTGGTATCAAACAGCTTGGCTGATGAATCCGGTCATAGATCAAACCTTTGGCGCCAGGGCCAAGATTTGCTGGGTTGGCCGGCTTCCAAGCTTTTGCTTTGCGGTAATGAGCTGTCTGCGCTTTTGGTATTTTAGCCTCAGAACATCGGCGCGGCTGTTGCTTTCCGCTTTACGGCAAAAACACAACCTAAATCAAGTGGAATACGATAAGATCGCTGCGAACGCTTTCGTTGTCTGTGAATTGCCATTGCAGTTTACCCATCTTCATTCTTTGCTGGACGATATGGATTCGCTTAAGCTTGTCAATTTATTCCCATATCAAATGGGTTATAAAGGTATTGGATGGAGATTGTCTGTCCATGATATCATAAGAGCGTTGATGGGCGCGCTGCGCGCACGCAGGGAAATGCTGCGCAATAAAAGTCAGATCGATCAGATGAGGTCGTTCGTTTCGATGCCGATTTATGATTTGGCCAATAGCTTGATGCTTGAGTTTTTCAATTTTGACAGCAGACACCGCGCTTTGCTAAGATATACAAAACGGGACGGAATGCCAAAGTCAGCTTATTTGATAACTGATATGACCTATGGACCCGATATTGTTCTTTACCATACATTGGCGCAGGAACTGGGATGGACGCATTTAAACTTTCAGTATGTGTCAATGGATGTTATGGCGTATCCACAAATGGAGTTAGCAGACAGGTACTTTATCTATTCCATTCCTGTCTATAAATATTATGCACAATTTTCAAAAACCTATCGGTTTTATTGGCCCTCCAAAAAAACGCCGGCCAATTCGGAAGGACCACCACTGGACAAAAAACCGCGCTTGACGGTTTTTACACAGCCTGACGCGCAGGCGGAGCGATATCTTCACTTTTTAAGTTTAGTGGCGACTTCCCCCAATGCCGGAGATAAGGCTGATATCTATGTAAAGCTTCATCCAAGGCAAAATTTGGCAGAGCAGTTCCACGCATTAAAAAATCAATACCAATGTCTGCATTTTCTAAGTGGCCAGACGACTGTGGAGAAAGCACTGGAAGATACGGACATATGTGTCAGTATGTCATCTTCTGTTTTAGCGGAATCGCTCCTGCTTGGTAAGATGGGAATGATTGTTGATATTGATGGAAAAAGCGAACATGCCATATCCATAGAAAATACCTGTTTTCCGCAGATCAATTTTGTGATTCGAACAATGGATGAATTTTGGAATATGATTGAGAATCGGCAGACATTCTGGAGTATGTTTCAACAGCGGTATCAACAGTATTTCGACCAAGTCGGAGAGACAACGGATTGGCAAATTGAACTTGGCGAACAAAATTGAACAAAAACAATACAGGGGCCCCTGTATTGTGAACGCAGTATACTGCGTTCACAATACCTTTAGTTGCTGCATGTAAATGTACTCCCAAGGGGTCCTTTCGAGGAGGATTTACATGCGCTTTATGGTTATAACACGTGCGGTTGTCAATGCAGGAGATTTCTTAATTGTAAGAAAGCTAAATGAAGTGTTGGAAAAGATTCGTCCGAACGACACTTTTATTAACAAAAGCGGATTTGACAGCTTCGATGACGAGATCGGACTGCTCAATACAATGGACGGCCTGATTATTGGCGGAGGTCCGGGCTATGATAATCGATTTCTTAACCCGGATAATTTTCCATTGTTCCGACATCTTGATGAAATTGAGGTGCCCATTCATTTTGTCGGAATGGGATGGTATGGGAAATCGGCGATGCCGGAACACACAAAAAGTTATCAATTTACAGATGCCGCACTTGCAATTTTAAACAGAGCGGCGGCATCAGGTTCTATGATTGGCTGCAGAGATTTTGTGACGCAAAGGGTTTTGGATGATAATCAAGTACCGTGCACAACGATGACTGGTTGTCCGGTATGGTATGACTATCAATATTTGGACTGTTTGGAGCCTCGAAGCAAAACTGTTAAAAAAATCGTTTTATCCGATCCGGGCATGACTAAGGAGGCTATTGACCATAAGCCAAAAGCGCAGCAGGCTCTTCAGCTTGCGGCGATAGTCCGGGAGCGTTTTCCGCATGCAGATTTTATTTATACCTTTAATGGGGGAATCCATACAAAGTATTCAACACAATGCAATTTGGATATTCTGAAAGGGCTTGAGGGGCTTGGTATTCCTGCTGTGGACTTAACGAAAGAAAAGAACGGATTTGCAATCTATGATGATGCGGACCTGCATATTGGGTTCAGGGTTCATTCACATATCTATTGTCTTAGCAAACGCATTCGTTCCATTCTTGTTGAAGAAGATGCCAGAGGTTTTGGTGTAAACGAAGCATTGGGTCTGCCTAATATTTTGGCATTTGATCCAGAACAAATTTCTGGAATGCAGTTTGTTCCGTCTAAGTCCTTGGCACAGGATATGGACTCTGCTCTGGATGGGATTTGTACTGAAAATATCGAAATGTACTGTAAAGCATTCCAATCAATGAAAAGAACTTATGAGGAGAAAATGAGGGTCCAAATCGAGAACCTCTAGAGGATGCGTGTGGTATGGTTCATATTATTAAATATCATTATGTGCGTGATCTGAAAAATAGCCGGTATCCTGAAATTAAAGGCCTGGATACGGCACTGTTCTGTGAACAGCTTGATTTTTTCGAGCGGCATTTCCAATTCATCACCTGCGAACAGCTTTTGGAGGCTATATCGGGAAATATCGATGATTTGCCGGAAAACAGCGTGCTGCTGACATTTGATGATGGGTATCAGGATCATTTTTCAAATGTGTTTCCGATTTTATTACAGCGGCGTATACAGGGATTTTTTTCGATGCCTGGAAAAATATTGAAAGAACATAAGTTGCTGGATGTAAACCGAATTCACTTTATATTGGCGACCACAAAAATTGAACAGCTGATGAAAATGATTTTTGAAAGGCTTGATTATTATCGGAATCAGGGCGAAATAATCGCATCTAATAACGAGCTATATCAAAAACTTGCGCATCCAAGCCGGTTTGATCCAGGTGAAATCATTTTTGTAAAGCGGTTGCTGCAGGCAGAACTTGAGGAAAATGTACGTAATCGAATTGCATCTGATTTGTTTGAAAGATGTGTCGGAGTTCCCGAGGACGTATTTGTACAGGAGCTTTATCTGAGCCGCGACCAAATCAAAGCGATGCGTCAATGCGGAATGATTTTTGGACTCCATGGATATGAACACAGCTGGATGAATCGGCTTTCATTGGATGAGCTTTCTGTAGATCTACAAAAAGCAAAAGAAGCAATGCAATTTGCGGTTGATCCTAATCACTGGATTTGCTGTTATCCCTATGGCGGAGTTAACGACGCAGTAGTCGAGTTGGTCCGCAGTCAAGGCGCTGTCGCCGGATTTTGCACACAAGTTGGAATTGCGGATTTAAAGCGTGATCATCGATATCTTTTGCCAAGAATGGATACAAATGATTATCCGCCTGTAAGTTTTTTTTATAAACAAATTTAAAAAGCGATTGATGCGAAAAGGTATTGCAAAATTACATCTAAATGATTATACTTTATAAAGCAGCATGCAGATTTCAAAAGGCAGTCAGACGGAAGGGGGGCCATTAGGGGACCCCTTCCGTTTTTGTTTATTTGTTCGTGCAAAGCAAGGCAATGGCTGGCTGCGCAGGAGAGAATCACATTCTTTACAAATATGCATTTGAATGATATAATTTATTATCATAAACAAAATTTAAAAATTTTTTTTAACCAGTTTTTTTGGAAGGAAGCTGACCTATTTGGCTCAGGAAAGAATTTATTTATCTTCTCCCGCGTTAAACGGGCTGGAGATGCAATACATTAATGAAGCGTTTGATACAAATTGGATTGCGCCGCTTGGTAAAAATGTGGATGAGTTCGAGCGCGAGTTGTGTGCGGCTGTCGGATCTTCCTATGCCGCTGCATTAAATTCTGGCACAGCGGCTATTCATATGGCGTTGAAGGCGGCAAATGTTGGTGCAGGAGACATCGTCTTTTGTTCTTCACTGACGTTTGCGGCTTCTTGCAACCCGATCGTTTACTTGGGTGCAGTTCCTGTTTTTATTGACAGCGAACGCGATTCCTGGAATATGTCTGTAGACGCGTTGAGAAAGGCTTTTAAAAAATATCCACGCCCCAAAGCCATTGTAGTTGTCAATCTTTACGGGGTTCCAGCTAAGTTGGATGAAATTGCGCAGTTATGCGCCGAACATGATACGGTTTTGATTGAGGATGCAGCGGAGTCATTGGGCGCAGCTTTTAAAGGACATCAGACGGGCACGTTCGGAAAATACGGCACGTTTTCGTTTAACGGCAATAAAATCATAACGACTTCCGGCGGCGGTATGGTTGTTTCTCAGGATGAAGAACGGATTGCAAAGATACGTTTCTGGTCAACGCAGGCGAGAGAACCTGTGCCGTACTATCAGCACCGTGAATTGGGATATAATTATCGCTTGTCAAATATCTGCGCGGGAATCGGCCGCGGTCAGTTACGCACGCTCAAGGATAGAATCGAGCGGAAAAAGAAAATTTATGAAGGATACAAGGCCGCGTTTAATCAATTGCCGATGGTGCGTATGAATCCCATTCCAACGGACTGTGAACCTAATTATTGGTTGTCATGCATGACCATCGAGGACGGCTGTTCAGTCAAGCCAGCCGATGTAATTGCAGCTTTGGAAAAGAAGAATATAGAGGCGCGTCATATTTGGAAACCAATGGATTTACAGCCTTTTTACAAAGACTGTGCATTTTTTGGCGCCGGTGAACAAGAAACAAGCGTAGGTGCGGACATCTTTGAACATGGACTGTGCTTGCCTTCTGATTTGAATATGACTGATGACCAGCAGAATCAAGTTATCGAGATCGTGAAGAGCATCTTTGAACGTTCGTGATCGGAAGAACTTATAATATTAGGGGTGTCACTTTGTACCGTAAATTTGGTAAACGATTGTTTGATGTTTTATTTTCAGCTAGTTTGTTGATTGTATTGTCGCCTGTGATTTTAATAATTGCGCTCATTGTATATGCGAAAATGGGCAGACCGATTCTGTTCTCACAAGAAAGACCGGGACTGAATGAAAAAATATTTACTCTTTACAAATTTCGCACAATGACCAATGCATATGGACCGGATGGAAAACTCCTTCCGGACAGCAGCCGACTTTCCCGATTTGGCAAAATCTTGCGTTCGACTAGCCTGGATGAATTGCCGGAGTTATGGAATATTTTCAAGGGTGACATGAGTTTTGTGGGGCCCCGCCCTTTGCTGGTACAATATTTGTCGCTTTATTCTGATGAACAGCGTCATCGCCATGATGTCAGGCCAGGTTTGACAGGTTTAGCCATGATTCATGGCAGAAATAATTTAAACTGGAATGATAAATTTGCATATGATTTACAGTATGTTGAACAGCAATCATTCCTCTTAGATATGAAGATTCTTCTATGGACAGTTGTCATCACTTTGAAAAGGGAAGGAATTACCGAAAAAGGTGAGGCAACTGTTTCTATGTTTACGGGGTCAAAGAAAAATGAGTAAGAAACGGTTGGGAATATACGGCGCAGGCGGACTCGGACGAGAGTCATATTTTCTGGCTGAACGAATCAATGCGGTTTCAAACCATTGGAGCGATATTTTTTTTATCGATGATTTTGCGCAGCAAGATGGATTGATTCTATCGTGGGATAAGGTGAAAATCTGCAGCAATCCGGACGAAACGGAACTATTTATAGCTTGCGGTGAACCTATCCTGCGGCATAGACTGGCAAAGAAGGTTACTGTAGAGGGGTACGCATTGGCGGCCTTGGTCTCCCCTAATATCCAGTTGCCGAATGATGTCCAAATTGGCAATGGGGTTGCTCTGTTTGACGGATGCATTGTAATGCCTAATGTTCGCATTGGAGAAAATACTTGTGTGGCTTCTGGATGCATTTTATCTCATGACAGTAAAATAGGCATGGATTGTTATCTGTCGCCAGGATGTGTCGTTTGTGGGCATGTTTCTATTGACGACTGCTCCTTTTTGGGCGCAGGTTGTACAATACGCAATAATCTGGTGATCGGCCCAAATACGATTATTGGAGTGGGCGCAGCTGTTGTAAAGGACGTAAAAAAGCAAGAAGTAGTTGTCGGCGTTCCTGCTCGGTTCGTTCGTTGGAATAAAAACGGCCGCGTATTTATGTAGGAGAGTGGGCAATAGGCGGGGTTGTATTCGATTGCCTTTAAATCTGTAAGTGTTTGGTGTTATGTTGATTTTGGAGGGAGCTATGAAAAAAGTCGCGGTAATTTCGGCGTCATCAAAAATTTGCAACCAAGAAAAGGGCAGCAACCGTTTTTGTTATTTAGCGGAATTTTTGACGCGCGCTGGTTTTCAGGTGGATCTTATCGCATCGACCTTTCAGCATATGGAAAAGAAGCAGCGTTTGGATACGGATGTAAATGTAAATGATTTGCCGTATGGCGTAGTACAGATCTATGAGCCAGGGTATCCGAAGAATATTGATTTAAAACGGATAAAAAGCCATCAAATTTTGGCAAAAAGCTTAAAAAAACATTTGGAAAATCATGGGGACTATGATCTGATTTATTGCGCGATTCCGCCAAATAATGTAGCGGCCGTTGCGGCAAAGTACGCGCAAACAGCGAAAATACCATTTATTGTTGATGTTGAAGATCTCTGGCCTGAAGCTATGGAGCTTGTTTTTGGGTTCCCGGTCCTTAAGGATTTATTATTTTATCCCTTCAAGCGCGATGCCAGAACCGTGTTTGCCGCTGCGGACGGTGTGGTGGGTACTTCTCAGGAATATGCTGACCGTCCTTTTCGTGACAAGACGCAAGCTCGGTTCAAAGAGGTCGTTTATGTGGGCAATGAATTGGCGGCATTTGATCAGGGCGTTTTGGACAATCGAGATACCGTCGCAAAGCCAGACGATGAGTTCTGGGTTACGTATGCTGGGACGCTTGGGGCAAGCTATGATATCAAGACGATGATTTTGGCGGGAAAAGAGCTAAAGAATCGCGGGTATGATAAAATACGAATGATTGTCTTGGGAGATGGTCCGACCCGTAAAGAGCTGGAGGCTTTGGACGATCAGATTGGTGCGGGAACGAAGTTTTTAGGATATTGTCCGTATCCGTATATGGCGGCTGTTCTTACTTGTTCTGATATTGTGCTGAATTCATTTGTTAAGAAAGCCCCGCAAAGCATTGTTACAAAGATTGGCGACTATCTTGCATCCGGCCGACCGATGATTAACACCTGTTCGAGTCCGGAATTCCGTAATATGGTTGATTCTGAGGGATTTGGTGTCAATGTTGAAGCGGAAGATGCAGGGGTACTGGCAGATGCGGTCGAACAGTTATACCTGAATCCAGAAATGCGGCAAGTAATGGGGCAGAAAGCGCGAGTTTTAGCTGAGCAGAAGTTTGACCGCCCGCGCATTTATCAAAAAATTGTTGATATGATAAATGAATTGATACCTCAATAGAACATGTAAAACATTCTTAAAATAAAACAAAGAATGGGGACATACACATGCGTAAGGAAATGACATTTACAGATTTGCTGGTTTTGCTGCTTAAGAAATTTAATGCGATCCTGATTGTGGCGATTGTGGCGGGTATTGTCCTTGGCGGCAGCGGTATAGCTTTATTAGTTGCGCATTATTCAAATGCGGAAACAAAGGCTGAACTACAGGAGAAATTTGAAGACGAACAAGAACGCTATTGGAATCAATTGGAAATCGAGCGTCAGAAGCTGCAGGTTATTGAAAATAGGAAAGCGCTGTTGGATGATTATGCAGAAAACAGTATTTTCTATTCTTTAAACAGCACTGCGGTCGATCAGTATGAGATTGTTTTTTCCGTTAATGCGTTGAATGAGCCGGATGGCAGTTCGCTAAATGCTGGAACGCAGTTTTTCTATTTCTATCCTGCGGCGACAAATCAGCTTGTTGCAGTCTATATGACGAGCCTGCGCAGAGATCAGGTATATGATGAATTCCGCAAGGTATTGGGGAAAGATTTAAAAAGCGAATATATTGATGAGTTGATCTCCGTGGATACTGTCAGCGCTCCAAACGTTCTGTGTGCACGGGTAAAGGCTGGGGATTCAGCAACCGCACAGGCATTGGCGGAAGCACTTGTGAAGTCGTTGAATCAAATCGCTACGGACGCCTGTGGAGCGCATGAATTTAATATTCTGAGCAGCCAGGCGCTCACAGTCAGCGACAATACAATCAGGGATAAGCAAAACGGAGTCTTGTCAGAGCAGACGACTTTGCTCGATCAGATAAAATCTGAAAATGAAGTTATCAAGAATTTAGAGAAAAACACACCGGAACCTGAGGTCCTTTCGATTTCCAAGCTGGCCCGCCGCTTGATTTTGTGGGGAGGTTTGGGAGGCGTCCTTGGCGCGGGAGCAACGATATTGATAGTGATTCTGGCTTATCTGTTCAGCAACCGCGTCGGCAGCCCGGAGGATATCACGCGTCGTTACAATTTGGAGATATTGGGGATTATGCCTGAAACAAATCCTAAAAAATATCTGTTTGGAAAGTTGATTGAAAGCCTCGAGGATCGGGCAAAACCTGCTTCAAGCCGTAAGGATGGAATCCGTTTGGCAGCGGAAGGTATCAAATTATTTCTTTCCGGAGAAAAGGACAAGCCCGCAATATTGTTGACGGGGTCGGTTGGAGCGGATGAATTGACATCCTTGGGAGCTGATTTGGGCGATTGCCTGCCTGCTGCGGCTGTACAGACCGGCAGTGATTGTGTAGTAAACGCCGATACTTTGGAAAAGCTGCAATCATCTGATTTTGTTGTCCTGGCGGAGAAGCTTGGGACATCCAAACTATCTGATATCGATCGCCAGGTCTTAAAGATTGAAAAGGTTGATCGGAAAATTATTGGCATCATTTTATTGTGATAAAATGAGAGGAGTTGTATGATGGGAAGGCCATATGATTATTTGATCGTGGGCGCAGGTCCTTTTGGCAGTGTGTTTGCATATGAAGCCCGTAAAAGGGGCAAACGATGCTTGCTTGTGGAAAAACGTGCGCACACTGGTGGGAATATTTATTGCAGCGACCAGGAGGGAATCCGCATCCATGTATATGGCGCCCATATTTTTCATACCTCGGATCAACGGATATGGGATTACGTCAACCAGTTTGCAACGTTTAATCATTTTGTGAACTCCCCGATCGCAAATTATAATGGAGAGTGCTATAATTTGCCTTTTAATATGAACACGTTTAATAAGATGTGGGGGACTGCGATGCCGCAGCAGGCGCGTGCGATTATTGAGGAGCAGAAATCTGCAATTGTGGGAGAGCCTTCCAACCTGGAGGAGCAGGCTATTCGTATGGTCGGCAAGGATATCTATCAAAAGTTGGTAAAGGGTTATACAGAAAAACAATGGGGGCGTTCCTGCACATCGTTGCCGCCATTTATCATCAAACGTTTACCGGTACGCTTCACATATGATAATAATTACTTTAACGACCGTTATCAGGGAATTCCCGAAGGAGGATATAATCGTATTATAGACGCCCTTCTTGATGGCTGTGAGGTGCGCCTCAATGTGGATTTTCTAAAAGATCGCGGCGAGTTGACTGCGCTGGCGGATAAAGTAGTTTATACCGGCATGTTGGATGAATACTTTGATTATGCACATGGTCATCTGGAATATCGCAGCCTGCGGTTTGAGATCGAACGGCTGGATGTAGATAATTACCAGGGCGTGGCAGTGATGAATTTTACAGACGAAAAAACGCCATATACCAGAATTATTGAGCACAAGCATTTTGAATTCGGCAAACAGGCGTATACCTATATTACAAAGGAATATCCGCAGGAGTGGAATACCGGCATGGAGCCGTATTACCCTGTCAATGATGAAAAAAATCAGAAGCTTGTAGAGGTATACAAGGAAATGGCGAGGAGCGAGAAGAATGTAATTTTTGGAGGCCGCCTCGCGGAATATCGGTATTACGATATGGATAAGGTGTTTTCCAGCGCGCTGGAAGCCGTAAAGTGTGAATTTGGAGAATAGGTTGTTTGTCGGAAGTGTGAGAAGATGCATGTACAGGTGTTGGCGTCCGTTATGAACCAGTCCGACCACAATATTTTGGAACGGATGAATATACAAACGGATGCGATTATTATTAATCAATGTGATCAGACGCAGTTTGAAGAATTGGAATATCAGAATCGGCGTATCCGTTTCCTGTCGTTTGCTGAACGTGGAGTAGGACTAAGCCGCAACAACGCGCTGCTCCGATCGGATGGAGATATTTTATTGTTTGCGGATGATGACGTGGTTTACGAAAATGGATATGAGCAAAAAATCGTTCAAGCTTTTCAAGAGACTCCAGATGCGGATCTGATGATATTTACTTTTGAGAGTCTCAATAGTGAACGACCTGTTCCGATGGTGGAAAAGTTTCATCGTATTCATTGGTATAACAGCTTGCGCTATGGTGCGATTCAATTTGCCGTAAGGCGAGATGCGATTTTGCGGGCGCATGTTACATTTTCCTTATTGTTCGGCGGCGGCGCCCGATACAGTTGCGGAGAAGATACGCTGTTTTTGTTTGACTGCCTGAAAAAGGGGCTGCATATATATGCAAGTCCAATTCAAATCGGTACAGTGTCGCAGGAGGATTCGACGTGGTTTACCGGATTCTCTGAAAAGTATTTCATGGATCGGGGCGCTCTGATCTGCAATTTGTTTACCGGGCCGATGCGTTATGTATATGCGGCTCATTTCGCTTTTCGCCGTAAAAGTCTGTTTGCAGACTCGATGAAGCCTTTTGATGCTTACCGTTTGATCTGCAAGGGAATGCATGATTATTTAAGTTGCCGGTAGGGGTCGTTTATGAGAATATTATTTACAAGTGTTAACAGCTTGGATGAAAATTGCTCCGCTTCTGTCAGAAATCAGGGATTGCTGCGGGGGTTGCATGAATTAGGTCATACTGTGGATGTTTTATGCCCTGCACCTTTTGAAAAAGGTTTGAATGCTGACGCTTCGTTAGCTTCGGCGGCCGGAGAACATGCAATTCACAAAACGTTTTGGATTCCAGGATTGTATCTATATACCGCGTTGCGGAAAAAGAAATGCAGCACACCAAAAGAGCTGGATCAGATAAAACAGGTGATGGGAAACGATGAGAATTCTATTGGTAAGTATGAACGGTCTGAGCGAGAACTGTTCCGGCTCGGTGAGAAATCAGGCGTTGGTAATGGGACTGCATGCCCTGGGACACAGAATCGACACGTTATGTCTAAAGCAGGCGGAGAATGCACGGGCATACGATCCAACAATGGATCGGGTTTCCAAAATCATAGAGAATGCATATCCCCTTCAGTTCAGCCCAATTTACGAAAGATTTCGGGCGAAGTCAGATGTCGTACCCCGCGGGGGGGGGGGTGGCTCTGATTGCCTGAATTTGAAAAGCCTGCTTAAGAAGCTGTTTTACAGTATTTTCCTGTATGAACCACAGGGGTTGAATATTCAAAATTTGCGGTTAGTAGAAGGAATCAATTTTTCTGATTACGATTTGATCATATCCTCATCTGATCCCAAGGCGTCGCATCGTTTGGGAGAGGAGGTTAAGAAGCGGGCGCCGCAGGCCAAATGGGTGCAGTATTGGGGAGATCCCATGTTATTGGATATGACAAAGCACTTTACCGGGCTGCGCAAAATACGCGTGCGGCGGGAAGAAGCCCGCTTGCTTTCTATGGCTGATGGCGTGGTATATGTTTCACCTTTTACCATGCAGGTACAAAAAGAGACATTTCCTGATGCCGCAGCAAAAATGTTTTGGGTCAACCAGGCTGCGATGCCGACTGAACGCGTGATAACTCCAAATCGGGGGAATGTACCAGCCGATATTTTTTCAATCGGTTATTTTGGGCAATACACAGACACTATTCGCAATATGCATCCGCTCTATCAGGCGGTTACAGAAATGCAGGGAATTCATTTAACGATCGGCGGCGCCGGCGATGTTGAATTTCCGCCTGCGAAGCAGGCAACCATCCTTG